>Ga0209755_10000536_pt1 | contig 68577 bp, 57 predicted proteins | sample TergutCo191P1_FD_187301 | JGI IMG/M metagenome (GOLD analysis project Ga0209755, IMG submission 187301) | Cornitermes sp. P1 segment gut microbial communities from Petit-Saut dam, French Guiana - Co191P1 (SPAdes) (version 2) | ecosystem: Host-associated > Arthropoda: Insects > Digestive system...
ATCTAATTTTATTGCCCTCTATGCTTTTTTTCCTCATCAGCGTACTGCCGTATTCGCGTATAGTGGCGGGCAGAATATGAAGCCCCGCCTCTTCCAATGTTTCGCGGATAAGGGTTTCCACGTGCGTCTCACCGTCGTCAATACCGCCGCCCGGAAATTTATACTCGCCAAACTTCTCGCTCTTTACCATCACAAGTTTTTTATCCACATAAATTATCGCCCGCGCAGAATCCCGCTTAAACATCGGCCAATGCGCCTCATAATTTTGCTCGTCAAAAACCGCAATACTCCTCACACTAAACCTCCCCTACTCCAAAAAACCGCGCTAATGCGCGGTTTTTTATGCCGGGTCAAGGGATGAAATCCCTTGTGGGGTGTGGGGCAAAGCCCCACGGTTTTAATCTTTAAACCAATTTCTTAGCACGCTCAACAACAGCTTCTACCGTAAAGCCGAATGATTTGAATAGAGACGGTGCAGGTGCGGAGGCTCCGAAGGTGTCTATTCCGATTACGTCGCCGTCGAGACCTGTGTATTTGTGCCATCCAAAGGTGGAGGCGGCTTCTACTGCGAGGCGGGCGCGTACGGATTTTGGTAGGATTGCTTCTTTGTAAGCGTCCGATTGAGCCTCAAAAACGCACATTGACGGGACGCTTATCACCCGCGCATAAATTCCCGCTTCCTTTAATATAGGCGCGGCGTTGTAAATTAATTCAACCTCGGAGCCGCTTGCCATTAGCAGAATGTCAGGGTGGCCTGTCGCGGGATTTTTGTCGTCCTTCAAAATATACGCGCCGTTGTATGCGCATGATTTCGGGTAATTGCCGGGCGTTTCCGGGAGAAGGGGCAGGTTTTGACGGGTAAGAACGAGGGCTGTGGGGCCGTCGGTTTTGTTTAGGGCGTACGACCACGCGGCGGCGGTTTCTTTTGTGTCGCATGGGCGGAATACCGTGAAACCGGGGATACTGCGTAGGGACGCGAGCTGCTCAACGGGTTGGTGCGTGGGTCCGTCCTCGCCTACGCCGATGGAATCGTGTGTCATAATGTAGATTACGGGCAGATTCATAAGGGCGGAGAGACGCATTGCGGGCTTCATGTAGTCACTGAATACGAAGAAGCCGGCAACGTACGGGCGAAGGCCACCGTATGCTGCGAATGCGTTTGCAATCGCGGTCATTGCGTGTTCGCGTATGCCAAAGTGAAGGTTTGAGCCGCATGGTGTGTCTTTGGAATAGCTTTTGCGGTCCTTCATTATTGTAAGGGTCGAGGGGGCAAGGTCTGCCGAGCCACCGAATAGGTTTGGCACTACTTTGGAGAGTTTGTTAAGCACAACTTCCGAAGAGGCGCGGGTGGCTATGTTGCCCTCGTATTGCCAGTATTCGTCCCAGTTGTCGAGGTCTACGGGCAGTTTTGGGTTTTGCCATACTTCCCACTCCTTCCATGCTTCGGGGTGAGCGGATTTGTAGGTGGCGGCGGTTTTGTTCCAGTCGTCTTCCCATGATTGGGCTGTTTTTAGCCATTCTCCTTGGGCGTCTTTTACTTCGGCGGGGACGGTGAAGGCTTCTGTGTGTGGCCATTTTAGGTTGGCTTTTGTGCCGGCGATACCGTCTGCGCCCAGCGGCGAGCCGTGTACGGAGTGTGTGCCTTGTTTTGGCGCGCCATAGCCGATTATTGTTTTAATTTCGATTAGTGAGGGCTTGTCTTTTACGGATTTGGCTTTTTCTAAGGCAGAAGTAATCGCGCCGAGGTCGTTGCCGTCGGTTACTTTTTGTACGTCCCAGCCATAGGCCTCGAAGCGTTTGCCTACGTTTTCTGTGAAGGAAATTTCTGTGGAGCCTTCTATTGTGATGTCGTTGGAGTCGTAGAGAAGGATTAATTTGCCAAGCGCAAGCGTACCCGCGAGGGAAACGGCTTCGGCGGCAACGCCTTCTTGTAAGCAGCCGTCGCCGCAAAGTGCGTAGGTAAAGTGGTCTACGAGTTTTGCGTCGGGCTTGTTAAATTTAGCGGCAAGGTGGCTTTCTGCCCATGCGAAGCCTACGGCGTTTGCGATACCTTGACCGAGTGGGCCTGTGGTTATTTCTATGCCGTCGGTATGACCGAATTCCGGATGGCCGGGAGTTTTAGAATCCATTTGGCGGAACTGCTTTAGGTCGTCGAGAGACACTTTGTAGCCAAATACGTGTAAAAGGCTGTAGAGCAAGGACGAGCCATGCCCTGCGGACAGGACAAACCTGTCGCGGTTAGGCCATTTTGGATTTTTGGGATTATGCTTCATCACGCCGCCCCAAAGGGCTGTTGCCATGGGTGCTGCACCAAGCGGAAGCCCGGGATGGCCACTGTTTGCGGCTTGTACCGCCTCCGCGCTTAAAAAGCGCAGGGTGTTTACGGTTGTATCGTTTACGATTGTCATTTAGGCACGCCCTCCCAATCTTTAAGGAAGCGTTCTATACCGCTGTCTGTGAGCGGGTGGTTTAGCATTTGCACAAAGCATGGATACGGAATCGTAGAAATATGCGCACCAAGGCGAGCCGCATTGATTACGTGGATAGAATTGCGGATACTGGCGGCGATGATTTCCGTCTCGATACCATGTGTGTCGAAGATGTCGCTGATTTCTTCAATCAGATTCATGCCGTCCATTCCGATATCGTCCAAGCGGCCGAGGAATGGGCTAACATAGGTAGCACCCGCACGCGCCGCAAGAAGTGCCTGCACCGCAGAAAAAATGAGGGTTACGTTTGTTTTAATTCCCTTTGCGGTTAGCTGTTTTGTGGCTTTTAGGCCTTCTGCCGTCATTGGGATTTTTATTACTATGTTTTTTTCCTTGTCGCCAAGGTTTAGTTTTTTGATAAGCTCAAGGGCTTCTTTTACCATGCCGTCAGCCTTGGTATCGATTACCTCCGCGCTTATTGGGCCGTCTACTATTGTGGTGATTTCTTTTACAACTTCTGCAAAATCGCGTCCTTCTTTTGCTATCAAAGACGGGTTTGTTGTTACTCCGCAAATTACGCCCCACTCGTTTACCTCACGGATATGCGCCACGTTTGCGGTGTCGATAAATAATTTCATTAATTTTGCTCCCTTCAAAATCCGCGTTCTTTGCGCGGTAATTTTAAAATTTTGTCCTCATTATAATAGCATAAACTTTATATCACATACAAGAAATTATAAGAACGATTCTGTCTTTTTTTGTGCTGCCCGCTATTTCGCTAATTTTAATGCGACCCGTTCCGCGGATTGTTATTGCGTCGCCCTCGGATACGGTGTGCGTTTTTTTTGTCAGCTTCCAGTTTACAAATACTTTTTCCGCATCGATTAGTGCGGCGGCTTTGCCTCGGGATAGGTTAAATGCGGAGCTTATCACGGCGTCGAGGCGTAGGGATGGTACGGTGATTCGCTTTTCGCGGGTGGGTTTTTCTATGACCGCTAATCCTTCATCCATTTGGCCTTTTACCTTGGTGCGCTTTACCTGTTGCAGATTTTCGCAGATATACTCGGCTATGTCGGAGGACACATACATGACCGCACCATGCTCGCTTACTCGGATATCTCCGATTTTTGTACGCTCCAGCCCAAGCCCCAAAACAGAGCCGAGATAATCGCGGTGAGTGGGCGCGGCAGAAAATTTCTCGTTGTATGTGAAGGTAATCGCCGTTATCGGAAAATCTGCGATTTCTTCGCACAAAAAGCCGAGCATTTTTCGCTCGGCTTCTTTGTAGCCGCCGTAGGCTGTTGTTTGGGGTAGACGAGTGCAGAATTCTGCACAGCGCACAGGGTCCAGGAAATCTGAAAAAGTGGGCTGTCCTCTTTTTTCGGCGGCGATTAAACGGTCTTTTACCTTGGCAAAGATTAATTTTTCGTCATCCATTTTCTCGCGAACCTAAAATGGGAACACTATCGGCAGCAAGGACAAGATTACCACGCCGACTATAATCTGCAAGGGTACGCCGACCTTCATGTAATCTAAAAAGCGGTACTTGCCCGCGACCATTACCATGGCGTTAGGCGGCGTAGAAACAGGCGTCGCAAACGACATGCTTGCGGCATATGTCACAGCCATTACAAAGGGAAGCGGGCTAACGCCAACATGCTGTGCCGATAGAATTGCCACGGGCAAAAACAAAACTGCCGTAGCCGTGTTGCTGATAAACACCCCAAAAATCGAAGTAGTGACATAAAGCCCCGCCATTACCACAAAAGGCCCTGCGCCGCCCAGCGCAGAGGTTATGCTATCAGCGATAAACGCAACTCCGCCCGTGTTTTCCAAGGCTGTGGCCATGGGCAGCATACACGCGATTAGAATTACAATTTGCCAGTTAACCGCACGGTAGGCCTGCTCGGTGCTTTTTACGCTGCCTGTCAAAATCATCAAAAGACCCGCAATAAGCACCGTCATAACCGCCGGAATCCACTCCACCACCAGCATAACGACCATTGCAAAAAGCACCGCGCTTGCCAGCACCGCCCGTATCGGGTCGAAGGCGGTCTCGGGTACGCTTGCGTCCTGTGAGATAACAACGAGGTCGTTTTTATCCTGCGCCAAAAGCTCGATATCTTTGGCCTTACCGTAGACGAGCATTGCGTCACCGTAATGCATTTTTTCGTCGCCGCCCGGCTGCTTTGCCAGCACGGTAAGCCCGTATTTATCCCTAAAATGCACATCCTGCAAGGAGCGGTTAATAAAATTGGAACGAGGCGTCAAAATAACCTCGGCAATATTGGCATCCGCGATATGAAGACCCTTAACCAGCTCCCGAGAGAATAATTGCAGCCCCGTCTCGTTACAAAATTTTGTAAGAGAAACAGGCGCGAAAACAAGCAAAACATCATCGGCGGCGAGCTTGTAGTCCGGGTCGGCCAAAATCTGCGACGTCCCGCTTCCCAGCGGCAGGAAGCTCTTTGATGTCGATTTTTTCTGTATCTTTATCAAAGTTACATTGTACATGCTTGGCCAGCGCAACTCGCGCAGTTTTTTTCCGACGGCGGCGTGGCCTTCGGGGATTTTTACGTAGCGTAGGTTATCTGCGATTTCGTATTGGCGCAGTAGCTCGGATACGTTTAGGGTATCGGCTACTTTTAGCTTCTTCTCATATGGTTTGTCCAGCATTTTTCGGCCGATAAACCACATGTATGCCGTGCCTGTTACGATGATTACAAGCCCGATTGGCGTAAAGTCGAAGAAGGAAAGACCCTCAAAGCCGTGGCTGATAAGCGCGTCGCGGGCAAGAAGGTTAGGTGCAGTACCGATAAGCGTAAGCGCGCCGCCCATGCTTGCGCCGAAGGCAAGGGGCATTAGCAGCTTGCCCGGATGTATGTTCATTTTAACGCTTAGGCTCACGACGATGGGCATTAAAATGGCAACAGTGCCTGTGTTGCTGATAAAGCTACCGATTACTGCTACGAGGAGCTTTACAAAAACCAGCATTCTAAGCTCGCTGTTGCCCGTTAATTTAACAAGAAGATTACCCGCTTTGCCCGCCAAGCCCGTCTGCGAAATCCCCTCGCCCACAATAAAAAGCACCGCCAGCATAACAACAACGGCACTGGAAAATCCCGCCAACGCCTCACCAACGGTAACAACCCCCGCCAAATAAAGCGCGAGCAACGAGCATAATGCCACCAAATCCGACCTAAACTTTGGCAGTGCAAAACACACCGTTGTCACCGCCAAAATCAAAAAAACTACGCCCATATCACCCATGCCTAAAGCACCGCCTTTTCGAGAGCTTTTCCGATACTTGTTCTAATCATAAGATTAACCCGCTCGTCAAATGTTGTTTCTGAGTTATTTATCATCACAAGCTTGTCGCCCGTATAATAGTATATTAGCCCCGCCGCAGGATATACACTAAGTGACGTGCCGCCAATGATTACCACATCTGCGCGGGAAATGTAATCCGCCGCCTGTTGGAGCAGCGATTGGTTAAGCCGCTCCTCGTACAAAACGACGTCGGGCTTTACGAGACCTCCGCATTCGCAGTGCGGGACTTTCGACGCGAGGATGGTATCGAGGCTGTGGGGCTTTCTGCACACGGTACAGAAGTTTCGTGCTACCGAGCCGTGCAGCTCCAGCACGTTTTTACTGCCTGCCGCTTGGTGCAGGCCGTCGATGTTTTGTGTGATTACGGCTCTTAGCTTGCCGTCGGCTTCCAGCTTTGCCAGCGCGTGGTGCGCCTTGTTTGGCTTTATCCCGTCAATTATCATCTTGTTACGATAGAATTTATAAAACTCCGCCGTTTTTTCTCGAAAAAAGCTCGACGAAAGAATCACCTCGGGCGGATAGTCATACTCCTGATTATACAGCCCGTCCACACTACGGAAATCCGGAATCCCACTCTCCGTAGATACCCCCGCCCCACCAAAAAATACTATATTGTCGCTGTCGTTGATTATTTTTTTTAGAGCCGAGATTTCTTTGTCCCAGCTTTTCATCCACATACCGGCGGCGGGGGATTTGCCGTCGAGTGCCGCCTTTACGTCCAGCAATGCCTGCAAATACCCCAGCGTATATGCGTCTGTGGCAAAGTTTTCTCGCTGTGCTACGTGCTTTATTGTGTTATTTAATTCGCGCTTTATGCCCTTCATGGATTTATCACCTCTCGTTTCCTTTATTTTACATAAATACCGTCGGCGTGTATATAAAAAATTCAACCGACGATAATTTATCGTCAGTTGAATTTTTCATTTTTGCTAATTTTTTTACCGCGCTATTATTGCGGGTTGTATTTGTTTGCCTTCGAGTGCGTTGGTGAGTGCGTCTTGCAGCTTTGATAGGTCGGCGGTCATGCTTGCCGGTTTTTTTATCGGATTATCCTGCCCGTACGGGACAAAGTAGAAATTTTTTGTGTTGTACAGCTTTGCGATGTTTACGTAGTTCATGCCGAGGGCGTCGTTTGTGAATAGGGCGAGAAGAACGGGCTTGCCGTTGCGGATTGTGGCTTTTGTGGCCAACAGCAACGGGCCGTCGGAGATTCCGTTTGCCAGCTTTGCTATTGTGTTGCCCGTGGCGGGGGCTATTACCATAATATCCATCGGGTTGTCGGGGCCAAAGGTTTCGGCTTCCGTGATGGTGCTTATTGCCTCGCGGCCTGTGATTTCCTTCACCTTTTGTAAGAAATCATCCTTGTCGTGGAAGCGTGAGCTTGTTTCCAATACATTTTCCGTCACCACGGGGTAGATGTCCGCGCCTTGTTTTTTAAGCTCTTCCAGTGGTTTTAGAATATCCAAAACCGTACAAAACGACGCGGCGATTCCGAAGCCTATTTTTTTGTCTGCTAATGTCATATCGTCCTCCTACTATGCGAACAAGTTCGCATTACATAAGCGATGTACTCGCCAAAGATTTCGCCTGCCGTTTGTACCGCGTGTTTGCCGGGGATTCCGGGTAACAGCGCGGATTTTTGGTTTAGCTTTTTTGCGTATTCCATGTCAAAGCCGTAGGGCTTTGAGGCAATGTCTATCATTAGCGCACCCTTTGTTTTGTCCAGCATTTCGTTAGAAAAAATCGTGGACGGTACGGTGTTTACGATTACGTCAAAGGGCTTTTCGAAGACATCGTTGATGTAAAGCGGTGTGATGCTGTTTGCATATGCTGCGGATTCTTTTTCCTTGTTGCGCACCAGCGCGGATACATTTGCGCCAAGGGCTTTTAGCCGCGTCGATAGGTCTTGGCCGCAGATTCCGTAGCCGACCACCAGTACGCTACTGTTTGCTATGGTTTTTACACGGTTTGTTACCAGATACGCGATTACCCCTTCGCTTGTGGGGATTGCGTTTTTGATTGCTACGCAGGGCGCGGTGATTACCGCATGGTACTCCAGCCCGTATTTTTTGCATTTATCAGAAAGATACGCGCTTCTTATCCCCGAAAATATAAACGCGTTCTTTTTTAATCCCGCAAAAAAATCATCGCCGTAGGTCTCTTCGTCCACATTGGCCATAAATGGGAAAATAGCAAAGTCAACAGCCTCCCCGCCGAAGGTGAAGCCTTGGTGCTTTAAATATTCTTCGCAGTAGTCGTACCGGCTGTCATCTTTTAATATGATTCCGTGCATGTCTGCCTCCGCCATCGCTATACGCAATATGCTTTAATTTTATACTATGCAAGTAGTCCCAAAAAGGTGCATTGTGTCATATTGCCCGCGTTGCGCATAAAATGAAAAAGCGAAGTTATTGAGGAGCATAAAGATGTGCGGCATAGCAGGCGAAGCAGGCAATTTACCCCTTGTAAACAATTTAGCGGTATGGGGCAACATGCAGCGGGCATTAAAAAGGCGAGGCCCCGACCAGTCGGGCATTTACACCAATGCTAACGCGACGCTAATCCACACGCGGCTAAGCGTTGTGGACTTGGAAAACGGCGCGCAGCCCATGATTTTTACCCGAGGCGACGAAGAATACGCCCTCGTATACAACGGCGAGCTATACAATACCAACGAGCTGCGAGACGAGCTGATAGCCCGAGGCCACACCTTCCAAAGCCACTCCGATACGGAGGTATTACTCCACGCATACATGAAGTGGAAGGAAGAATGCGTGGAGCGGCTAAACGGGATTTTTGCGTTTGCGGTATGGGAAAGCCATGCTAAGCGACTGTTTATAGCCCGCGACAGAATAGGCGTTAAGCCATTTTTTTACGCACATAGGGGCGAAGAGTTTCTGTTTGCGTCGGAAATAAAAAGCCTTCTTGCAAACAAAAAAATCCGTGCCGAGATTGATACAAACTCCATAGCAGAAATCGTTCTGCTTGGCCCGGGGCGCACCCCCGGCTATGGCGTCTTCCGAGGCGTGAATGAGCTTCCGCCCGCACATTGCGGCTTCTTTGGCGAAGGTGGCCTCACGCTACGTCGATACTGGCAGTTGGAGGACAAACCACACACAGATACCTTCGAGCAAACTGTGGAAAAGGTGCGATTTCTTGTTACGGATTCCATTCGGCGGCAGCTGGTCTCCGATGTGCCTGTGGGGGCGTTTTTGTCCGGCGGGCTGGATAGCGGTATAATTTCTGCCGTGGCGGCGCAAGAGCGGCCATTGCAGACCTTTTCTGTTTATTACAAAGACAACGACCAATTTTTCAAAAAAAGTAAATTTCAGCCCGACAGCGACGACAAATACATCGAAATCATGTCAAAACACCTTGGCACAAAACATCACCGCATAGAAATAGACACCGACGACCTGATAAACGCCCTCGAAGCAGCAGTAGACGCCCGCGACCTACCGGGAATGGCCGACATAGACGCCTCGCTTTTACTGTTTTGCAAAGAAGTAAAAAACCACGTAACAGTAGCACTTTCCGGCGAAGGCGCGGACGAAATCTTCGGCGGCTACCCATGGTATCGCGACAAGGACATACTAATGCGCGACGGTTTTCCATGGGCGACAAACCCCCGCCGAGGCTTTCTAAAAAAAGAACAAGCCAACTATGTACAAGAGCGCTGCAAAAAAACGCTGCAAGCCGCAAACATCCTACCAAACCACTCCCCTCACGAGCATCGCATGAAAGAAATGATAAACCTAAACATGCACTGGTTTATGCAAACCCTGTTAGATAGAAAAGACAGAATGAGTATGTACAACGGCCTAGAAGTACGCGTACCGTTTTGCGATTTTCGCATAATAGAATACCTATACACCGTCCCATGGGAAATAAAAGACCACAAATCCCGCGAAAAAGGCCTTCTCCGCGAAGCAATGCGAGGCCTTCTACCTGATGACGTCCTATGGCGTAAAAAAAGCCCCTACCCCAAAACCCACAATCCCGCATACCTGGCCGCCGTATCAAAAAAGCTCCGCGAAGTAATATCCGACCCAAGCGCACCCATACTGCAAATCGTACGAAAAGAAGCATTGGAAAATTTGCTGAAAACCACAAGCCCCATCCCATGGTACGGCCAGCTAATGACAACCCCGCAGACCATAGCGTACTTTTTGCAGGTTAATTACTGGTTACAGAAGTACGATGTGACAGTGATTTAAAGTTGCGCAATTGTTTAAATATGTATAAAATACTCGAAAAGGGGTGAACACTATGGACTTTCAGATTAATGGCGGCATAATAAAAATGTTACGAGAAGAACAAAATATAAGCCAAACAAAACTCGTAGAAGGAATAATGAGCAGAGAAAATTTATCACGTTTCGAGAGTGGCGAGCAAGGTATAAAAAAGAAACACCTGGACTTAATAATCAACAGACTGGGGATTTCTTCAATGCAATTTTTTGCTTATCCTATTACAGAAGGCGAATTTAAAGTTCATAATATCCGTTACAGATTAAAGTTATGCATACTAACCTCGGATATGGATGGCGTAAATACACTGATAACGGAAATAGAACAAATAGATGAGTTTAAAAAGGGATTATTACGCCAAATATTGATAAAAGCCAAAGCCTAGATTTGTTTATACAAAGACAAAAATACAAAAACCGCACTGGAATACTTATATGAAGCGATAAAAATCACCTTACCAAGTTTTGATAAAAAGCTTGTACACACATACCTTTTGGGCGCAGATGATATGGATATAATATGTATGATGGCAAAAGCATTTTACATTGAGAACATGAAAGAAGACGTTATAGAGATGTTATACAAGCTTGTTATAAACCTAAAAAAACGCTGTGTAGACCAACTTGAAAATGCACGAAATTTAACCTTTGTATCATACCACTTAACATGCTACCTTGGTTTAAGCGGTAGATATGATGAAGCCCTTGCATTGTGTAACGAAGCCATAGAAATAGGAGGAAAAAATTATGCGTTTAATTATTTACCGGAATTAAAGTACAACAAAGCCTACTGTTTACACCATTTAAATAGGCATGATGAGGTGGAAGCTCTAATACATCAAGCTTATTACGGCTGTTTATCGCATGAAGAAAAATTTTTGGCAGACGAAATAAAGGAACGCGCCGAAAAAAATTTTGGGATTATTATTAAATAGAGCGAATTAATTCGTTTATAGTATGCTTTATTTTGGCACATCCGGTCGTGGAAGGTCGCAAAATGGTGCAACATGCGCATAATCATCAAAAGCCTCTACCAAAATACTAAACATCCTAACAATGGAAAGAGATAAAACAAGTAAACATTTTTTCATATTGCACCTCCAAATAGTTTTTAATTTAATCCATATTGTACAACAAAGCTTGCTACATGTCTGTAATGAAAAACGTACATCAAAAATTAATTGTACGTTTTTCGTCACAGACATGGACATCTTTTTGTGCTATTCTGTTTTTGGTAGCTACTTAATCACATCTTGCAAATGTGAAAAAAATACACAATAAAAAGGAGAATTCAAAATGAAAAAGAAATGCTGTGTGTTACTGATGGCTTGCGTGATTATGGTGATATCATTGCAGCATGTTTCTGCCGAGGCCGTTTGCATTTTTGCAGGCGAGGCTTTTATTGAAGATACATGCGATAGCGCATTAGAACGTTTTATCCTGCCCTACAGTCTGGAAGTATTTAACGCCGCCGATTTATACAACATCCACGCTTTTAATGACACAGTCAATTATGACGTAGGTATAATGCGGTTTGATGACGAAACAAATATTTTCAGAATTACAGACGAAGCATTACTCAACGAAATTGCACTACTAAATAACATATCCGGTCCTGAGGGTACCAGGATACGAGAAATAATCTTTATACCCTTTGATGATGAAAATGAGGGCAATGTAGAATTGTATTGCAATTCTGATGGTATTGAATCCAGAGACATTCTCATAGCACATATAATGAATGTTAGAAGGCGTCCGGCTTTCACCTACCATTTAGCATCGCCCAAGTTTACCGACAGCATTACAAATAATCACTCGACCCAACCAATAACAAATATCACTGATACAATAACATTAACTGCCTCTTCAGGTTTTACATCCTCTGCAAACATAGCAGCCAGAGCGGTTACAGCAGGTGTAGGCTTTAATGTTAATACGTCGTTCACACGTTCGCGTTCATGGACAATACCCAGATTAGAGCCGGGTGAACGGCTCTTCATAGAAGGAACCTTGTATACGAATGTATCTACTTTCGACGTTTTCTTTAGCCTAGCGGGATGTTCTGAATTGCATTTTCAAGGCACAGGCAGAGCGTGGTATCCGAGTGGGGTCAGAATAGTTATATTTGGTTAAACCATGCGGTATGTAATCTCAATCAACAAAAAATCCAACCGGTCATATTTTATCGGTTGGATTTTTATTTCTATATGGAATTTTAAATAATAGCTACGAAAGATTTGACTCCGTACGCTTGCCGATTTCCGAGGCTTGTTTATGATGTTCCAACTGGGAGTGCAGTGTGGGTACACCTCGGCGGCTTATTTTTTTGTATGTGCCGTCGGAGGAGGCTTTGCGAAGCTTTTTATTGTCGGCCAGTGAGATTTCCATGATGTTGATAAGCTCTTTTTTTAGTGTTTCGTCCTCTACGGGGAACATTACCTCTACGCGGCGGTTTAGGTTGCGGCTCATAAAGTCTGCGCTGGATAGGAATACGCGCACACGCCCGCCGTTTTCGAAGATAAACATGCGGCTATGCTCCAGGTAGCGGTCTATTATGCTGGAGACCGTTATGTTTTCGCTTATACCAGATATGCCGGGCTTTAGGCAGCACATTCCGCGTATTAGCAGGCGAATTTTTACACCCGCTTGTGACGCTTTGTATAGCAGCTTTATCATTTCGGTATCTGTTAGCGAATTCATGCGGGCGGTGATGGACGCGGGTTTTCCTTCGCCTGCGTTTTTTATTTCGCTTTCGATTAGACGTTCTATGGACGGGCGAAGGGTGGATGGTGCTACCGCAAATTTTTGCCACTGCATTTCCTTGGAATATCCCGTGAGTACGTTAAATAACGCACTCGCGTCCTGCCCAAAGGTCTCGCGGCAGGTAAACAGGCCAAGGTCGGTGTAAATTTTTGCGGTGGACTCGTTGTAGTTGCCCGTACCAAGGTGGAGGTAGCGACGGATTGCGTCGTCCTCGCGGCGCACTACCAAGCATACCTTGCAGTGTGTTTTTAGCCCTATAAGCCCGTAGATTACATGAATGCCCGCGCTTTCCATCAGCTTTGCGAAGTGGATGTTGTTTTCTTCGTCAAAGCGGGCTTTTAGTTCTACCAGGACGCTTACCTGTTTGCCGTTTTCTGCGGCTTTTATTAGTGCGTTTATTATCGGGGATTTTCCGCTTACGCGGTACAGCGTCATTTTTATCGCGAGTACGCGAGGGTCTTCTGCGGATTCTTCCACAAATTGCACCACGGAGTCAAAGGACATATAGGGGTGATGTACAAGCACGTCGTTTTTGCGGATTACATCAAACATATTTTGCTCACCCACAAAAGCAGGCGCGGGAATCGCCCTCACGGGGCGATGCTGCAAATGCGCAAACTCCGACCTAACGGCAAATCCAAAGAACACCGACAAATCCAGCGGCCCGTTAATCTCATAAAAATTATCCGACGACAGCCCTATCGTCTTTTCGAAAAGCTTAATCGCCGTGCGGCCGATTCCCTTCGACTTTTCAATCCGCACGGGCTTGCCCCACATGCGACCTCGTATGGAACGTGTCATAACGTCGAGCAAATCCGCGATTTCGTCCTCGTCGATGTCTATGTCGGAGTTGCGCGTTACACGGATTAATGCAGTGCGCGTTACCGTGTGACCGAGAAAAAGCTTTTCCAAGTGCGCGAGGATTATATTTTCTAAAAAAATGTAGTTGCGGTTTTCTGTTGTTGCTGATGGGATACTTACGATTCTCGGGACTACAGTTGGTACTTGCACTACGGCGTATTTTCTGGTTTCCGGGCGGTTTTCGGAGATTTCCCAGCGGTTTTCTTCTTGTATCCATTTTACTCCGCGTACGGCTTGTGTAGTTTCGTTTGGCGTTAGCTCTATAAAAATGTTTACGGTGCGGTTGTTGATTGTCGGGAAGGGGCGGCTTTGGTCAATCGCCATCGGCGTGATTACCTGATACAAAACGTCGTTAAAATAGCTGTCCACAAACTCTTTTTGAATATTATTAAGCCGGTCATAGTCCAAAAAATTAATGCCTTCTTTTTCCATCGCGGGCAAAAGACTGCGCATAAGGCAGTTGTACTGCTTTGCCATCATCTCCTTAACCCGCTTGGAAATCGCCGCAAGCTGCGCGGCAGGCGTAAGACCGGAGGCATCCGGCAGGGCTTCCTCGGCACGCATAATCGAAGACACTCGCACCATAAAAAACTCGTCCATGTTGCTCGCTGATATCGCCAAAAATTTTAACCGCTCCATCAGTGGATTAGTTTTGTCCGTGGCTTCTTCCAGCACTCGCTCGTTAAACTCCAGCCAGCTTAGCTCTCGGTTGATATATAAATTTGGGTCGTCCAGATTTATCATTCTTTGCACCTCCACTAAATTTTCTTAACTCGCATTTCGGCCTTTATGCCAAAGACTTCTTCAAAGAAACGGCTTTTTTCTGCAAAAGCCCATTTTTCCAGTACAAAGTTTTCTCGTGTGTTTACTGTTATTATCAGCGCGTTGTCGGAAAGCTTTACTTCCAAATTGAGGCTTTTTTGCGAATGACTACGGTCTATGGAATCCGCAAGCCGCAGCATGGCGGCAAGCTTAGACACGCGCACCTTTGTCTCCGTGGGTATGACGTTGTAATAGAAGGATTTTAGGTCGGGCGTGCCGGAGTGAAAGCGGCATATTAGTGCTGCCATTTCTTGCTCGGCCTGCGTAAGCCCTACGATATCCACACGTTTTACCATCTCGTAGGAAATCAAATGATGGTCGAGAGAATTAATGCACTCACCGATATCGTGCAGATACGCGGAGGCGTCGAGCAAAAGCCGGTCGCGCACACCAAGCCCGTGCAGCTTTTTTATTTTGCTGAAAATCGTGGCGGCATAACTGCGTACAATGTCGCCATGCGCAAGATTAGCCCCATATCGCCGCGCAATCTCCTTCGCAGACAACACGGTGTCCTTGTCTAAGCGTTTGTCAACCACGGAAAATCTTTTTGGGTAGAGCATTTGAAATAAAATAGCATCGCAAGGCAGCAGATGGCTTGCGATGATTGTTTTTGCGTCGGTGCAGCTAAGTAGTTTTTGGCAGATGCAGGCGGCGGGCAACACGGTCTCGGCCTTGTCCACGGCGATATCGTAATCTATTACGATACGGTCTGTGGTTTGGTGCTTAATCGTATCGTAGAAGGAGTCGAACACCCCACGCTCCACCTCGAAAAGTGGCTTGCCCTGCTGCTGTGCTTCCTTCTCATGCATAATAAGCCCGGAAATTAAGCCGCTCTCCTGTCCGCTTACTATAAAGCGGCGGATACCTTCGGGCAGCTCCTCTTCCAATTTATAGAAGTACCCCGAAAGATACTCTTCCATCAGTCGATAAAAGTCGCGGGTAAAGTCCTGTAAATTCCCAAACATCTCGCTCATGCGCAGAGAACCTACGCGGATGTTCCAGGTACGCGGCATTTTGCCGTCGATGTATAGGTTTACGCCTATGCTGCCCGTACCAATGTACACCATGACGGCGGATTTTTTTAGATAGCCTTCGGCGTAGTGCGTTAGCAGCTTGTATATGTGGCGTTTTTCTTCCAAGTCGTCCATTACGTGTACGCTGATTCCTGTTTTTATTTTAATCTGGTCGAGTACATATTCACGATTTGCCGCCTCGCGTAATGCCGTACATGCTATAGTGTATACATTCCGGATTCCGTAGCCTTTTGCGACATTTAAAAAACCCTTTATCACCTCGCAGGCTTTGTCCACCTTCTCAAAACTGATTTTGCCCGTGTGAAAGGTGTCCCGCCCAAGGCTTAGGGGGTAGTTTAGGTTTTCCAGATAATTTACGGTTTCAGATTCTTGCGCGGTTACAGCCTGCGCAATATGTAGCCGCAGCTCGTTTGAGCCAATGTCTATTACGGCTGCTGTTTGTGGTTTTTTTATCACAGTTGACAACTCCTTTTATGAATTATGCATTAAACACACTCGCATTACAAGTAAATCCTCGATTTTCTCCTCGGATAATGCTCTTAGGTTTAATTAAGTACAACCGAGTAAAAATCCAACCGACGATAATTTATCGTCAGTTGGATTTTTTATTTTCGGCTATCTTTTTAGATTATCTACGTGCTATATGCTGTTGGTTGTCCGGATTATACGGCGGTGGGGGGTCGGGTTGGCGTAGGTTTTGCCACCATTCTACCACGCGGAAGCGTACTATTAATTCCGGGGAGCTGTCCTCTTGGTGTGTTAGTAATTGGAAGCCCGCTTCGCCTACTGTTTCGGAGAGGTGGGCGCGGCCTTCTTCTGTTGCGGTCATGTCTACGTAGCATAGCGGCGGAAACATCAAACACCACCAATTTTGTCCTGCGCCGTCACCGATTATAATTTGCACGGCCTCGTAGTTGCCCGGCGGAAATGCCATGCTGCCGTAGAAAGTCGTCGGGAAAAATACATTTGTCATCGCCGCACTAACACCATGCGGGAAGCCCGCATTACGGACGGCATTTTCTGCGTGGGACTGTAACGACGGCAGCATTTCTCGGAGGCTCTCACGCGTGGCGGTTATATCTGCCTCCGCCATAAATGTAAATCCTTCTAAAATTTCCGTACGTACATGGTATTTTAATTCCTGCTCATACGCGCAGTCGCTATGCGCCATTACGTGAAAGCGGATTACGTTTTGTGCGATATCACGCTGGGTCGTTACCGAGTATACATACGTGTAAGCCGCAACACCAAAGGCAAAAAGCACGCCGATACATAACGACGCTGCTAGGATTTTACTTTCCTTTTTTAACCAATTTAACATTCATATCCCTCTTTTCTTATGTAGATTCTCGCCAATGTGTTTTACGTTTATACCTTTACAAAATCCCGCCAACAATCTATAGTATCTCTGTATGAATGCTTAGGGGGACAACATGAAGGCCGATTTTTTCCAAGACGCGTTTTTAAATAAGCCGTATCGTGTACATGCTTTGCTTTATATATTTTTTATTGTCGCGGGCTTTGTTTATGACTCGCCTGCGCAGGTTTTTCTTGGGCTTATTGAGATTTCTACGGGTGCGGATATTTTGGTTACGGACTATATTTACACCGGTGGATTTGGGGCAGCTATGGTTAATGCGGGGCTTTCGGGCTTGTTGGCTGTGGGTGCGCTGGCATTGGCCAAGCATAAGCCGATTGGGCTTACCATGGGTACGCTTGGGCTGGTTGTGGGCATTGGTTTTTTTGGTAAAAACTTAATTAATATGCCGCCTATTATTTTGGGTGGCTTTTTGTATGCAAAATATGCAAAAATGCCTTATGGTGTCAGCGTTTTGCGGGCGGTGCTTGCTACATGCCTTGCGCCCGCCGTTACGCAGTTTGCGTTTATCACCGACCTGCCCATCGTGGTAAGCACAACCATTGGTATCTTTGTCGGTATTGCCATCGGCTTCTTGATAAACCCGCTTGCCGTACATAAATTTGACGCGCATAAGGGCTATAATTTGTACAACGTAGGTTTTGCCGCCGGCTTTATCGGAATGGGGATTTTCGCGCTTTACAGCCTTATGGGGTACGATTTTTATACTCTTAATCTATGGAGCAGCGGGTATAATTTACATCTTTCCATTTTGCTTGTGGCGTACTCGTTGTTTTTTATCGTGTGCGGCGTTTTATGTAAGACAGATAATGAGAAGACGCTTTCGTTTAGGGATTATTTTAGGTTTCATAAATTTGAACTGGATTTTTACGACGAGTTTAAAGAAAAATCCTATATCCATATGGGAATCATGGGGTTTGCGTGCTTTGTCTTTATGATTATGATTCGCGGGCAGTACAGCGGGCCTGTTATCGGTACGATTTTGGCGGTGATTGGCTTTGGTGCGTTTGGTAAGGCGATTTTTTCGGCTATGCCTGTGGTGCTTGGCGCAATGATTGCTGCCGCGATTAGCTGGTATTTTAGGGGAACACCCGTTAACGAGGGCAGTATGCTGGTTGCGATTTTGTTCTCCACTTGTCTTTCGCCCCTTGCGCGTAAATTTGGATTTGGCTGGGGGCTGGCCGCAGGTTTTATCCATTTGACCTTCGCGGCCAATATCGGCGGATTCCATGGCGGGATGAATCTTTATAATAACGGATTTGCGGGCGGGCTTACAGCTATGATTTTGTTCCCGATAATTACGTTTTTCAAAGGCGAGACTGAATGACAAAGCAGCCCTTTTTCTTGTAAATTATCTCGACGCGGGTGTAGATTTCTTTTAGCTTTTTAATGGAGCTTTCCGCACCGTGTTTTTTTTTGATTACGATGTAAAACACGCCGTCGGGGGTTAGGTGGGCGGCGGATTCCTTGTACATACGATACATTATTTCTTTGCCTGCGTGGATGGGTGGGTTTAGTGTTATTGTGTCAAATTTGCCCTCGATTTTTTCGAATGAATCGGAATGGATAAAGATGGCAGAGACATTATTACGTGCCGCGTTTTTTTTTGCGTAGCTTAGTGCAAGGTTGTTTATGTCGCTTTGCGTTAAAACAATGTCATTTTTCTTCGCCAAGGCAATCCCGATAACGCCGTAGCCGCAGCCCAAATCCAAGAAAGCCCCCTTAACAGGGGGCATGTTTTGTATTAACGTGAGCGAACCTTCATCCATTTGTCCAAAAGAAAACAATCCGTTGTTTGTAAAAAACCTTAGCTCGTGACCAAAGATTTTTAATGGGATATCCCTTTCCTCGGTTAAAACATCGGGGTTTTCTATGAAGTAGTGGCTCATTTTGCGAGTTCTACCGCTTCGCGTGTCAGCTCGGCTATTTTTGCAAAATCGCCGTTGTTTATCAGCTCGTCCTTCACCATCCAGCTTCCGCCGCATGTGAATACGCTTTTAACTGCGAGATAGTCCTTTATATTGGAAGGCGTAAGCCCACCCGTCGGCATAAATTTCATTTTATTATACGGCGCGGACAAGGCCTTTAGCATGTTTACGCCGCCCGCAGCTTCTGCCGGAAAGAATTTTAATGCTTCCAGCCCAAGGGACAAGCCCTGCTCGATTTCGCTGGGTGTGCATACTCCGGGGAGCATTGGAATGCCTTTTTCTTGGCAATATTTTACGGTCGCGGGGTTTAGCCCGGGTGATACCATAAATTTTGCACCGGCTGCCGTGGCTTCGTCCACCTGCGCAGGGGTAAGCACAGTACCCGCACCCACCAGCATTTCCGGAAATTCCTTGGTAATCGCACGGATAGACTCCGCCGCCGCCGCAGTCCGGAACGTCACCTCGGCACATGGTAAACCGCCTTCGCATAAAGCATGCGCAAGTGGCACTGCGTTTTTTACGTCGTTAATCACGATTACGGGTACGATTTTCATTTTTGTTAAGCTTTCAAATATCGGATGCATTACAACAACTCCTTTTTTACATTTATTGTAGCATATAAAAATTTAATTTCAATTGACATTTATCAGTTTTTCGCGCTAAAATAAGCCCAAATATATGAGTTTTGCACAAATGGATTACGAAAAGGGTTTCGTACATTGTATGTGCAGACATAAAAAAGGAGACGGTTTTAATGAACAAAAAAAGTAAACTAGGACGCTTTGTCGCATTGCTTGTAGCAATGGTAATGATGGCGGCAATGTTTCCCGCCATGAATGTTTCTGCACAAGAAACATTTGACCTTGGAGAATTTAACTACCCACACGACTGGGCTCCCAGATGGAATGCTGATGGAGTACAGGACGAGTCTTATCCGTTACCATGGGAAACCGTAGTATCCGCGACACAGCTTGTTGTGGAGCTTTCAACAGCACCCGGCGGCACTGTTGAATTGGTAATGCAAAGTGACGGCAACGGTTGGTGGGGGCAAACTGCCGTTTATAGCCCGGAAGAAGATGACTACGATGGCAGAACCATCGTTATTGACTTGGCAGATGTTGCAGGTTGGAATGATTTTGTTAGCGTAGACACTCCCGGTCGTTTTGGACTTAGCTTTGTCGGTGACATTGTTGTTAGCGCGCATTTGGTGCTTGGCGCACCTGCTGCTGTAACCGCAGCTGTGACCGGGCAAAATGTTCTTCGTCTGGTAACCGACAGCACAACATACACGCTTAACGGCGCGACCGGCACACTGGAAGTAGCACCCATCAATGTAGACGGCAGGACACTGATTCCTTTCCGTTTTATCGGGGAAACCATGGGCGCAGTGGTTACTCACACACCCGCAACCGCAACTACACCCCTGATTGCACATTTTTCTCTCGGCAACGTAAACCTTGACATCACAATGGGCGTAGACATCATCCACAACGGCACAAATATCGGCACACCCGACATCATAAACGACAGAACTCTCGTACCCGTGCGCGTTGCAGAAATGATGGGCGCGCAAGTAGAATGGGAGCCTGTAGCCCGCGCTGTATATGTAACATTTGGTGAAGAAGAAGCACCCGTTACGCTACCTATCATACCGGAGCCGATTGCAGAAGACCCGGTGGAAGAAGAGCCTGCCGATGAGCCGGAAGACGTCTCTGACGAGGAGGAAGAAGAAGAGGAGCCTGTTGCAGAAGAAGCAGCACCTGCTGCCGACGCAGACACTCCCCCAACAGGTAATGTGCTGCGCGGTGAGCAGCTAAATGCCGCAGGGCATGGCTCTGTACAGTTTGATATCAACGTAACAGCAGGCCAACAATACACAATATCCGCATGGGTACGCAATGCGGCCGGCCGTGACAATGTTATGTTCCAATGGTCACACTATCCTGCAAATATCAACGGACTATGCTGTGGAGACCGCGACTGTGACGGTGTTCCATCTGCTTCCGGCGTATGGGTTTTCCATGAAATCACATTCGAAGTACCTGCATCAAACAACTCCATGCTGCAAATAGTACCCAGCGCAGGTGCAGCAGGCGACGTTTTCTACCTTGCCGACGTCACAATCACAAGCCCCGGTGGAGTTTCGACAACAATTCCTCTTAACGCAATCAGAAGACATTGGGACGATAGCAGCTTTGCAGTAAGTATCGTACCCGCACCTTAGTTTTTTAACGCAACTTATAACCACGCACTCATTTTAGGGTGCGTGGTTTTTTGTATGCCGTAAAAACAGCCGTTTTATTTCTTCGCGAGAAATACTACCCGACATCAACACGCCCAGCAGGTATATAATCCCAAGCAACGCAACCGCCAGCACAAGGCCTATGTACAGGCCTGCGGCTTCCAGTAAAAACCTGTCTGCTGCCAGCCGAGCGACCAAGCCCGCCGCCGCCGCCGCAAGCAAGGGACGCAGCAGCCAGCGACTAAACTGCATATCCAGCGGCATAAACTGCCGTATCTTGTGCAACCCAAGCCCGATAACCACAACAAGACTGACAAGCCAGCCAAAAATATAAGCCACAAGCCCAAAATGCGGCACAAGCAGAAAAATAAACGCAATGCATATCCCGGAAGAAATAAGGCTGTTTCGGAAAATAAACATCTGGCAGCCCAGCCCGTTAAGCACACCCGACAGCAATATTTGCATGTAAATAAAGGGACACATTATGCCAAGCAATTGCAGCATAAGGCCAATGGGCTGATTATAAATGGCCATTCCCAGCTCATGCGCAAAGAAGAAAAACAACGAAGCCGCGCCCATTCCCGTAACCGCCGCAAAAAGCAATGCCTTGGACGCAATGGAAGAAATCCCACGCATGTCCCTTGCCGCTGCCGCTTCCGAGACGGCAGGTACAAGCGTGACACTAAGCGCGGTAAGCACCGCCGTCGGAAAAAATATCAGCGGAATCGCCATCCCCTGTATCCGCCCAAACTCGCTGATTGCCTCAGCGGCGGGCAGCCCATAAACCTGCAACTGGCGCGGGATAAGTACATTCTCCCAGGCCGTGAGCAACGACCCCGCCACACGATTGCCCGTAAGCGGCAATGCCATTGTCATTATCAGCACAAAGCTCTGCATTGCAGTTAGCGTAGGACGCGCACGCTCCGCTTGCTGCGTCTTAGATGTTTTGGATAAAAGCTGACGAAGCCCGCGTTTATGCCGCTTGTAGGCAATAAAAACGAACACAAACGAGAAGATTTCTTCCGCCACAATCGCGATTAGCGCAGCGGCGGCGGCATACTCAAGTCCCCTGGGTACAAACGCCGCCGCGATAAAGTAGATTACAATCATCCTTACGACTTGTTCCAAGACCTGATTAATCGCGGGGATTTTAGTCTCCTGCAATCCGATAAAATACCCACGAATACAAGTACCCGCCGCCATAAACGGGAATGCAAACGACAGTATCTGCAAAGGCAACATCGTACGCATATCATTAAAGAAATAAACCGCCATAAGCTCCGCACCAAAATACAACGCAAACGTAAGCAAAATCCCCAGCACCGAGGTAATAACCACGCTCTGCTTTAACATAAGCGACATGTTGCCGTACTCGCCCTTTGCCCGCTCCTGTGCGGTTAGCTTGCTCACCGTCGTATTAAACCCCGCACAAGCGATACTCCACGCCAATGTGTACACCGGCATAATAAGCTGATACAGCCCCATGCCTTCTGCGCCCATGAGATTGCTCATGTAAATGCGATACACAAAACCAAGTATCCGCGTAATTACTCCCGCCGCGGTTAATATTAATGCACCTGTTAAGATTTTTTTCTTGTTCAAATAAACTCACCCCTAAAAAATATATGAAGGGAAGGACACGTTAATGCAAATTTCATTCCCAAGCCAAAAATCATCACCGGGCGTCTGTTTTACATATTCAAAAAAAGATGGTAAACTTTCAAATATAACCACAAAACCCAGAGGAGATGAGCAACATGCTTTTATTAGACGCATGGAAACGCTTGGCGTTTGACACGCAAAACCAGCCCGTAAAGCACGTATGGGATGAATATTTGGCAAAGGAAAAAGCCGTATATGTAAGCTTGTTAAAGGAGAAAAAATCCAAAATCGAAGGCACAATCGCGGATTTGGCAAAGGAGCTGCGCCTAACCAACGTACAAATGTGTGCATGGCTCGACGGAATCCATGAATGTGTAGACGGCCTTCCGCCGCTTACGGAGGTTGATGAAAACACGGCAATATCCTTTACGATAGAGTTTGACCGTTTGTACAAGCAGATGGTGGAGTATAAGGCCGACGCATTGTACAGCCTCGACGAGTGGGAAAATATTTTCACACCCGAGGAGCAAAAAGACCTGTATAAGCAGCAAAAAAGCTCGCATACCATAGTGCGTAACGAGACAAAGGTAGGCCGTAACGACCCCTGCACCTGCGGGAGCGGCAAAAAATATAAAAAATGCTGCGGGACAGCAGCTTGATTATTGATTTTCTGGACGCTGTACTTGGAGAATCCACCTATGAGCTTTGGGACAAAGCGGTGGCTTCGGCAAAAGGCGTGTATTCCAATGCACAGATGAAAAAAGCGGCTGTACATGCCGCCGAACGTATCCGCGAGGGCGGGCTTGTTGTCTTCCCTACGGAAACGGTCTACGGGCTGGGTGCGGACGCTTTTAATGCAAGCGCGGTGGCGCGGGTGTATTCCGAAAAAGGACGCCCCGGCGACAACCCGCTTATTTTGCATATCACAAACACGGAGCAGTTTGAAGAACTCGCAAACAACCCACCGCCATACGCCTACGAGTTAATAAAGGCCTACTGGCCCGGCCCGCTTACGTTGGTAGCCAATAAAAAATTCACACTGCCCGCATGGGTGGGCGGCCACCCCGACAAATCCACATCCACGGTGGGCATAAGAATGCCCGCCCACCCCGTGGCAATGGCATTCTTAAAAGAAGCGGGAATCGTCGCCGCGCCCAGCGCAAACAAATCGGGCAAGCCAAGCCCCACAGCCCTGTCGCATGTATTGGAGGATTTCCCGAAAATTGAATCCGAAAGCAGCGACATAACCGCCCTGGACGGCGGAAGCGCGACCATAGGTCTGGAATCCACGGTAATAGACATCACAGGCGACCACCCAAAAATCCTACGCCACGGCACAATCACCGCAGAAAGAATCAGCTTAGTCACAAAACTACCAACCCACGACACTCCAAAAAATGTCGCCGTGCCGCAAGCACCCGGCATGAAATACAAGCACTACGCCCCCCGTGCGGAGATGACGCTGATTTCGGGCAATGCTATCGACGTCGCTGCATATATTTCTAAATGCGCAGAAGAATCCGACCACCGCGTGGGTATTCTTTTACAGGAGAAGACACGCGGTTGTTTCCCATATCCGCCTTCCAACGCGGAGATTCTTGTACTCGGCGGTGACGATAAGGCCATGGCACGCAACCTATTCGCGTGTCTGCGAAAATTCGACCAAATGGGAGTAGGCAAAATCTATGCCGAAGCCGTAAACGAAAGCGGCATAGGCGTAGCAATCATGGACAGAATGCGCAAAGCCGCGGAAGGACGTGTAATTGATGTCTAGCATTTTATTTGTATGTACAGGCAACACCTGCCGCTCGCCTATGGCGGCCACCCTGGCAGCCGCCATGTTTGCGAGCGAAAGCCTAAAAATCACCGTAACCTCGGCAGGGGTAAGTGCGTTTGGCGGCTCACCTGCCAGCAAAAACGCCGTCCTTGCCATGGAAGCGTTAAGCCTAAGCCTTTCTGCCCACAAAGCACAACCCGCCGAACGCGACCTTATAGAAAACTCCGCACTGATACTAACCATGACCAAAGCCCACCTAATGCACATAAAAGCCGCCTGCCCCACTGCAAACGCCTACACCCTAGGCGAGTATGCAGGCAGCAAAACCGACATCTCCGACCCCTACGGCGGCAGCTTAGACGTATACAAAGCCTGCGCCGCACAAATTAAAACCTTACTGGAAGGCTGCAAGGATAAATTTAAGGAGGCTTTGTAATGAGATATTTGCCAATTTTAGTTTTTTTAATTTTCGCAGCGTGTGGGGCAACATCTTACGAAGATAATGCCACCGAGCATGTGGAGGAAATCGAGGCGGCGGCAACGCCCTCGCCCGCACCTTCGCCTACCCCGCTTGCTGTTTCCGAGCCTGTTATTTACATCCCCGAGCCGGGCGATTTTTCCTTCGAAACGGGGACGTATGGGTTTTCTGCGCGTGGAGCGGGTGTTGTTACGCGCACAAATGAGACGGCACGGGCGGGTGATTATTCTTTGCTGATTACGGGGCGCACGGCTTCTTGGAATGGGATTACCGTGGATGTTACCGACCGCTCCGAGCCTTTTGGCGAGTACGAGCTTACGCTTTGGGTTAAGCCCACCGACGCCACGGGGGCGACAAATTTTCAAATTACGGCAGAATTTATGCTGGACGGCAGCCCCACATGGCGCGGCTTTAACGGCACAGAAGCCCGCGTAAGGGCGCAGCCGGGTGAATGGACATTTATGCGCGGCACGCTTCCGTTTTACGGCTTCGACGTGGTAAATGTGTATATCGAAACCGACGGCTCGGGCGCGACTGCGGACTTTTTTATTGACGATGTGAGCTTCCGCAGTATTTCCGTGGAGTATGCTTTTGACGATACGTTACCGCGATTGTTTGAGATTTACGAGGATTATTTCCTGTTTGGGACGGCGGTTGTGCCGCGTGATATGCGCGGAACGCGGCTGGAGTTTATCCGCCACCATTTTAATTCTGTCACGGCGGGCAATGATATGAAGCCCGACGCAATTCAAGCACGTCCGGGGCAGTTCACATTTGACGTCTCAGACGAAATCGTGCGCGAAACACTGAACAGCGGTATGTACATGATTGGTCACACCCTTGCATGGCATTCGCAGTCTCCCGACTGGATGAACCCCGCAGGCATAAGCCGCGAGGAGGCAATCGACAATCTTGTGACGCATATCACCGAGGTAGTGACACGCTACAAAGGTCAGGTTATCGTGTGGGACGTGGTTAACGAGGCCTTCCCAAGCTCCGTCCCCGTTGGGCTAAACCCGTCCGATTGGCGAAGCCACCTCCGACCCACACCATGGCTTGCGGCCATCGGCTACGAGTATATCGAAATCGCATTCCGTGCAGCACATGCCGCCGACCCTAATGCGATTCTCATTTACAACGACTACAATATGGACAATGTCGGCAAGCGCGAGGCCGCCTTCCATATGATAAAAGAATTACGCGAAAACGGCGTCCCCATCCACGGCGTAGGAATGCAAGGCCATTACAACCTACGCACAAATCCGCAGCATGTAGAAAACTCCATCATACGCTTCCGCGAGCTTGGCGATGATTTTCTTATTAGCATAACCGAGTTGGATATCACCGCCCAAGGCGCACTCGGCCACGACATAATGCCCGAGCTTTTCGAAATGCAGCAGGCGGTTTTGTATGCGCGGCTTTTCCAAATTTTCCGTTATCACTCCGACGCAATCCATCGCGTTACACTGTGGGGGCTTTGCGACGCTACCAGTTGGCGTGCCGACCGCTTCCCGCTTCCGTTTAACCGCGACCTTTCTGCAAAGCTTGCATTCCATGCCATTGCCGACCCCGACGGGTTTTTGGAATTACACGGATAATCAAGGCGACCTCAATAGAAAAAGCGGCCCATCAGCCGCTTTTTTTAATCTTTTATTTTAACCTACGCAAGCCAGCTATAAGAGCCATCCCGTGTGTTTTCACTTCTTCCTGCGTTCAGCATTTCCAGCTTTTGTGAGATTAGCTCTGCCCATACCTGCTTTTGGGCGGGCAGCTCAAACTCTGTGCGGGTTTCTACTCCAAGCAGGTCGCGGATTAGCCCTACGCCCTTATGTGCGTCGTCGCCAAAAGCGAGGCCAAATTCCAGATACTTGCCGGGGTTTTGTGCTTTCCATTCTTCTAATCCGGGCACTGCTTCTTCCAAGTCCAGGATTAATGCCTTGTAGCGCACCATTGCCTCGGGGTCACGCGCCATGTTTTCCAGCGTTTGCTGAGAAATCTCGATGTTACGTGCGCCTTCGCCCCAGTTGGAGGCACTCGTTGATATATTCCAACCGGGCATCATGCTGCGAAGGTATTCCAGCACCTCGTTTGCAGTTTTTCTGTTACCCTGTTTTTCATCCACCAATTGCCTGGCTCTGCGATAAGAAGCTTCCGTTACGGCAAGCCCGCTTAAATTTACTATACTCAACTTCACCACTCCTTGGCTTTTAGATTAATTGCTCCGTTACCTCTATATCGTCAAGCCTTTGACAAAACCTTAGAAAATGTCAGCGGCGCGTGCGCTTCGCTTTCTGCGCCCTATATAAACCCTTTGCGCCCGTTAAGACGCAAAAACAGCTTACGCCCAAAGTCCACAAACACCACGCTGGAAGCCAAAATCAACACCAACGACAACTCACTAAAGCTAAGTCCCGTAGTCCTAAAAACAGCACCGCCAAAATAAATAAGCAAAATCTGCAACACCGACACCGCAAGCATAATCCCAATAAACATTTTATTACGCGAAATATAAGCAAAAACATTAAGCCTATGCGTACGAGCATTCAAACTGTTGAACACGCCCGCAAATATAAACAGTGCAAAAAACGCCGTAAGCACATCCTCAAAAAACGGAAGCGAAAAAAACACAAGACCCAACAAAGTAGTATAAAAGCCCGTAGCCAAAATCTGGCTATACATATATCTATTAATAATAGGCTCATTTCTGCGCTTTGGCTTCTCCTGCATATATTCTGCAAGCGGCGTTTCACCCGCGTAGGCCAGCCCTGCCAGCGTATCCATTATCATATTAATCCACAGCATCTGGATAACCGTAACAGGAATCGGAACCCCAATAAACGGCCCAATAACACTAACCCCCACCGCACACAAATTAATAGTCAACTGAAAAATCAAAAATTTCCTAATACTCTTAAAAATAGTCCGCCCATACAAAACAGCCTTCACAATAGACGCAAAATTATTATCCAAAATAACAACATCGCCCGCCTCTTTAGCAATCTCAGTCCCGTCCCCCATAACAAACCCAACATCGGCCTTTTTTAGCGCAGGCGCGTCATTAACCCCATCCCCCGTCATACCCGCAACCAGCCCCATCTCCTGCGAAAGCCGCACAAGCCGCCCCTTATCAGAAGGCAAAGCCCGCGCAACCACACGCAACGAAGGCAAAATTTTCTTAACCTCGTCGTCGCTCATTTGGTTTAGGTTTCTGCTTGTTAAAACCGTAGTTCTCGGGGACGCTGTCCCCAAACCCCTGCAAGGGGACGCGTCCCCTTGACCCCGGTCGTTTGGGATTAATCCTAACTTCGCTGCCACGCATGTCGCTGTGTCTACGTTATCGCCTGTTACCATTACTACTTGTACGCCTGCGCCGCGTACTTCGTCTATTGCGGCCTTTGCTTCGGGGCGGATTTCGTCACGGATTCCTATAAAGCCCACCAGCACCAGATTGCGTAAATCCTCGTTATCGCCTTCGCATAGGGCTAGTAGGCGCATACCTTCGCGGGCTTGGGATTGTAGTGCTGCTTTTCCGCTTTCGCGTAGGACGTCGCGGCATAGTGGTAGCAGAATCTCGGGTGCGCCTTTTACCAGTACCTTGTTAACCTCGCCGCTTACTGTCGCCATCGACATTTTATCCTTGGAGTTAAACGGCTTGGAAGAATCCTTCTTGCATAATGGCAGCCTCGCTGCGTTTTCTTTTATATATTCCAGGAGTGCGCGGTCGGTGGAGTTGCCGCCTATAGCCATGGTGCGCATTTTTTTTGTGGCAAGCATCGCAGAATTATTATAAAAGCAGTTCAGCGCGACGCGCTCGTACATCGGTGTTGTCCTAAATTCATCTGAGTCAAAAACCCGACCTTCGGGTGTGATAAAGCTTACTACCTCCAATGCGCCACGGGTTAATGTACCTGTTTTGTCTGTAAATAGGATGCTCATGCTGCCCGATGTTTCAATTCCTACAAGCTTGCGTACGAGTACGTTATCTTTTAGCATTCTGCGCATATTTGCAGAAAGCACAACCGTAATCATCATGGGCAGACCTTCGGGTACGGCCATTACAATCACGGTAATTCCCAGCGTTACCGCCATCATCACATCGGGGAACACCATGGAAAAATCACTCACATGCGCCATCACCCCGGCCCAATTAAAGCCGTTGGCAATCACAATTGAATTAAACAAATTTGCAATCACAACAAAAACAGCCGCGGCATATCCAAAGCGGCTTATTGTCTTGGCGAGTTGCGCAAGGCGGGCTTTTAGCGGGCTTTCTATTGTGGCCTCTTGGATTTCCACCGCAAGCTGTCCGTAGAATGTACCGTCGCCCACGCGGGTAACGCACATAATGCCCTCGCCGCCGCACACCACACTGCCCCGGAACAACTCCGTCGTCGATAAAAAATCGCCCCTCGTCTCGCACATCAACGCGTCTATATTGCGTGAGCGTTTTACGCACGCGGTTTTGCAGGCTTCCTTTGTCTCGCCGTTTAGTGCGGACTGGTCTACATGTATTTCGCCGCTCACCAGCACGCCGTCGGCAGGCACTCGCTCACCTGCACCTATGCATACGATGTCACCCACCACCAGCTCGTCGATGGCAAGCTCCGTTATTTTTCCGTCGCGTTTTACGCGGCATTTTATGTTTGCGGCTTCCTGCTGCAATTTTTCAAAGGCCGTTTCGCTTCCGTATTCCGATAAAGTGGAAATAAGAGTTGCCAGCAGCACCGCGATGGCTATGCCCACGCTCTCGTACCAGTTGGCGTCACGGAACAAAAGCAACAGATTAACCCCCAAAGCCAAAAGCAAAATCCTGATAATAGGGTCGCCAAAGCTAGCTAAATACCGTCGCATAAAGCTCACCCGCGCTTTTTTTGTAAGCGCGTTTGTGCCATGCCGCGCCGCAGAAAGCTCCGCGTTTTGTGTAGTCAGTCCTTTATATTTACCCATTTAAAAAACCCCTTTCGCGTTTGTACAAACCTAGACAAGTTATACTTATGCAGGGTACAATCGCTGTATTACATAATCTGATGTGTCGAAAGATAATCACCTGAAGGAAAGCGACAGCATATAATATTAATGTTTAAAAGCAAATCAATTTTTGGGAGGAGCGATACATGATAACAGCAACGCAATTACATATGGCAACCGAAGAAGAATCTAAATTGCACGCAGAAAAAAAGGCGGTACGTATATATAATATTGGAGGTAAAGAATATGCCGTGCGAAGTTTTTTTAAAGATAGTCAAGATATTACGACAGCACTAATTAACCTTGCCGTGCGTAGAGCATTGTTTGACATGGGATTTGATTGTCAGAGATGATTTATTGCGTCAACGGAAAGGAGTAAACACTATGACGCAAGAGGTAAAATGGTGTCCGGCTATTTATGCTCGATTGAGCAAAGAGGATAAAAAAGGTGTTTCTGTGTCAATCGAGCATCAGATTGACATACTAAAAGGCTATGTAGCGGAAAAGGGTTGGCAAATACCAAAAGTGTATTATGACGATGACCGAACAGGTACAAATTTTGACCGCAAAGGCTTTAAGGATATGTACGCCGCTGCTGAACGTGGAGAAATCAACGTAATCGTCATAAAAGACACCAGCCGCTTCGGTAGAAACTGGGTTCAAAGCGGTATGTACTTTGAAAAAATCGAAGAAATGGGTGTGCGATTTATTTCCATTCAAGAAGGACTCGATACTGCCGACCCACAATGTCCTGCGCTAAAGATGCTACCGTTTTACTTCGTTTTTAACGAATGGCATAGCCAGACCACTTCGGAGAAAATAAAAACTGTTTTCCGCAAGCAAGACGAGAAGGGACTTTTTCGCGCAAACCAACCTCCATATGGTTACGAAAAATCCCCTGACGACAAACATCGACTTGTAATAGACCCCTATGCAGCAAGCATAGTGCGACAAATTTTTGATATGCGTCTTCAAAAAGTATCGGTACGTTCAATAGTAACGACACTCAATAAAGAGGGCATATCTTCACCAAGCCACTATTACGCAGAAAAAGTCGGAAAACCAGGCAAAAAAGGCCGTTTAAACAAATGGTCGCCACGTACAGTACGGTCAATGCTCGACAATCCCGTCTATCGAGGAGACATCGCCACAGGAAAGCGCAGAACCATAAGCTACAAAAATCAAAAGGCTGTGCCTCAGCCTTTTGAAAATTGGCACATCGCAAGGGATACCCACGAGCCTATAGTAAGCCGAGAGGCTTGGCAGGAGGTCTTTGATATCAATGCAAAGCTTGGCCGGGTTCGTTGCGCAAAAACAGGGGAGACCGCCCCGTTTTCAGGATTAATAATGTGCGAAGATTGCAATGTCAAAATGATGCGCAACAATTTTCGTTATAAGGTGAAGGGCAATGACAACAAGGTGCTTCATTCTTATAATTGCCGTACATACAGAGAAAAAGGCAAGGCCGCTTGCTCTTCACATTTTATTACCGAAAGCGTTTTGATGGAGCTGGTTATAGCCGACATCCGCGAAAAGACAGCAGATATCCTCTTGGACGAAAACGCCGCTAAAAAACGCTTCCGCGAAATCAAGACACGGTCAACAGGTACGCAGTTAAAGCACGACAAATCTGCACTCAAAAAAATTAACAAGCGACTTGACGAGTTAGAAAAGCTTTTGCAGGTTGCCTTTGAAAAATCTGTATTAAGCGGCAGCTCAACGGATATTTTTTCGGCATATGCGAAGAAATATGAGGAAGAAAAACAGGAATTGATGTCACAAGCGGAAGAGCTATCGAAATCCATTGTGAGACAGAGTGAAACGGAAAACGATGTTGAAACATTTATCGCTCTTTTGAAAAAGCACGCCAAAATCACCGAGCCGGACAGAGAAACGATTGTCGAGTTGATTGAGCGTGTAACCGTAACAGCCATCACTTCCAAGCCGAGGGGAATTTCTATTTACTATAAGCACATTGGGTTTATGAGAGCATGACATTAGTGATGTTGTGCCAAGTGCCTGCGGGAACAAAAACGGCGGAGTTAGCGAATACGGTTTGGCGGAAGGGCAATCGGTTTTGAGCGTCGCCCATTTGGACGAGACCTTGACCTTGCTCGAGGCGCAGAAACTGGTCATTGTCGGGATGGACTTCGAGGCCGATGTCTTCGCCGGGCGGAATACACATGAGTGTCGATTGCATGTGTGGCCCCGTCCAAAGGGTTTGGCGGTAGAAATCGTTGTCGAGGGTGGCCTTTTCGATATTAACGACGATGGGCTGCGGGCCGTAATCCATGAATGGGACGGGCGGCCTAAGCACAGGCGGCGGAGCCGGAACGGGAACAGGAACAGGCACAGGAACGGGACGGACGATGGGGCGTGGTGGAGGCGGCGGCGGAACAGGTACAGGTACTGGCACTGGCACGGGAATCGGCCGAATGATGGGACGTGGTGGTGGCATGGGGACGGGACGAGCGGGTGGCGGAACGGGTCGAGGCGGATGTGGCGGACGTGGGTGTGGAGGTTGCGGCTGTGGCTGTGGCGGACGTGGGGGTAACGGCGGACGTGGGAGCGGCATAGGCGGGCGCGGTGGCGGTGGCTGCGGAGGGCGCATATGCGGCGGAATCGGCTCCGGCCGAGGTGGTTGCGGCGGTACGGGTGGTCGCATTTGTCCGCCGGGCTGTCCGGGCGGTCTTCTCGGCGGTTGCGGGTTAATGGGGTGGAGCGCGTTTTGCCTTCGTTCGTTCGGATTAAACATAAAAAATGCCTCCATATGATATAAGCTATACTTGTATCATATGGAGACATGTGTAATTTTGTTAAAACAATTTAGCCGACCTTTATGCAAGGCCAATCAAGAAGCCCACCAGTACATTTCGGATAAGCCGTATCAGTATAAAAGCGATAAGCGGCGAGAAGTCCAAAACCATCCCCGGCCCACCCAAGGGTGAACGATGTACCAGTCTGCGGATGGGAGCAAGCACAGGCTCAGTAAATGCGTAAAGCAAGTCTAACAGCCTATTGTTTGACATAGGAAACCACGAGAGTATAATGCGCGCAAAAAGCATTATATACAGCACCGTAAAAAATACTTCGACAGTGCGAATAAGAGCAAAAATCATCTGTGCGCCCTATCTATCGTTTGCGGCTTTTTTTTGGAAAAAGGACGCCTCAAACGGGCTTTCTTCGCGGTAGTCGGTCATTACTCTGTGGTTTGGCGGAGAAACGGTAATCATAGTATTGTTAATGCGGTTAATCGCGCCGTCGAGGGCGTCGGTGTTGCCGCACAGATAGTCTGCGATACGTTGTGCTTCTGCGGTAGGAACGCCTGTCAGGTCTACGATGCACATTCTGCCGCTGCGTACGTGGCTGCCGATTTCCACTGCGTCTTCCATACTTTTGGGATGCATGATAAAGGATTCGGATTGTTTATGCACATTTATGGCACCTGCAAATCCGTAAACATTATCTTTGCGGGCAGACGTAGATGATGAGCGCGTGCTTAAAGCTGAAGAAGAGCTTTTCGCGCTGCTTTTACGTGGTTGTTGGCTACGTTGTGTGTAGCGTACCTGTAGTGGCTCCGGCTCGTCGTAGTAATCATCTTGGTCGTAATCATCTTCATAATAATTTCTTTCGTAGTCGTCTTCATAATAGCCGTCATGTTCTTCCGCACCCGGTGCAAGCATTTTGTTTGATAGCTTTTCGCTAAGCTTTTTGAATATTCCCACCATCGTTTTGGAACCTCCCTGTTCGGAAAAATAAATTGTAGAGAAGTTAATACGACCGCTCTCCAAAGAGTGCCGTCCCAAGCCTTACCATAGTCGCGCCCTCTTCAATTGCTACTGAAAAATCGCCGGACATTCCCATGGATAACTCTACCACTTCTGTACTATACAAGCTTGACTTATTAATGTCAACAATTAAATTTCGCATTTTTATGAAAAATCCACGGTTTTCTTCCGCATTTTCTACAAAAGGCGGCACGCACATCAAACCTCTGAGCCTCACAAAGCGCATATTTACTAGGCTTTTTACCATTTCTAGAATTTCGTGGGGCGGGATACCATGTTTGCTGGCTTCGGCAGAAATATTTATTTCGACAAGCACATTCAGTATTTTTCCGAGCCGCTCACCGTGTTTATTTATCTCCAATGCGAGGGGCAACGAGTCCACAGAATGGATGAGAGAAACCTTGTCTGCGATAAATTTTACCTTATTTCTTTGCAGATGTCCGATGAAATGCCACTCTGACGGACGGTTTTCTCTTTCGGCAAAAAAATCGTATTTTGGGAGCAAATCCTGTACGCGATTTTCCCCGATTTCCGTAACTCCCGCGTCCAAAAGCTCGTTTATGCGGGGTGTGTCCACCGTTTTTGTTACCCCGATAAGCTTGATTTCACTGGCTTTGCGACCCGATTTTTTCGCGGAGGCAGTGATTACCTTGCGTACGGCGTCCACTTTCTCTTTTGTCGTTATCATCTCACTACTTGCCCCTGTCTTACCAGTCCCGCGTCCAGTGCAATTGTGTCAAATTGTCGTATATTTGTGTTGCGAGAAGGGTCTACGAGTACAGGGCCGCCCGTTTCCATTTGCTCGATGTCGATGTCCAAAACGCGAAAATCCGCAAAATTAAGCGTCGTTACATAAACCCCGCGCACAATGTTGATATCCACCTCGGAAACAATGTGCAAAATGTCCGTGGGGTCAGTCGGATTAAGGCTGTCGCCCGGGAAAAGCAGCAGAGAATCTTCTAATATATATGCGTGGGTGGAGGTGCGCTCGGAAATATGAATCGACTTTAGCTGAAGCATATCGTCGCGGCGATGCTGTATGAAATAGCTTTCGCCGTCCACGCTTTCGATGATATGCGTAAACGGAATACGGAAAAATCTGCGTGTGGCTATCGCAGAAGAAGGTATCGTAAACCCGCTTTGCACGTTGTCTGTGATGCGGATATTAACATTGCGCTGGTTTAAAAACTCAATGACGTTGCGCGTACTGCGCAGAATAACAAGGGTATGAGTATGTCCGCCCTCGGCCTTAAATTCCACCCGCATGGGAATGCGTTCGAAACGGCCTGTGACGGCGTTCTCCAAGAAGATTTGCCGCTCCGTACCCGCAGTGAAGGTGCGTGCGATTTCGTTAGGGAAATGCGCCGCTACATACCATGTATTGCCCACGATTTTAAACACCTCGTCGCCTTCTTCTACCTCGCGGCCGGGGATGATGGCCTCGTGGGGGACTGTGGTGCGTACTTCTTCGCGGTTTAAATGACGCATGTTAGCGGGCGTAAAGCGGCCTTCGTAGCCGTCGATTATCGTGGACATAATGCCGCTGTGCGCCGCATAAAGATAGTTTGAACTTAACTCGCGCTGCGCGGCAAGCACCCCGTATTGTCGGCTTAACTCGTTACGCACATGCATAGATTCTTCTATTATCATGTCGTTGCGGTTGCGTGTGATTTGTGTAAGCGTGTCCAGCAGCGTGTATATGTCCGATAGGTTTGAGTTCATATGATGGTGCATGTTGCGGCTCATTATGCTGCGCAGGTTGGCGTTTACGCGCTCTATCATCGGGTCCGTTTGGGTAGCGTGGCGCATGTCGTGTACGCGCATTATTTCCTGCTGAAGCTGTGCGCGTTCCTGCTCGTTGCGGTGTACGGCGTCGATATCCTGAATACTCGCCACGGCTACGCCTTCGCGCACGCGGTCAAATTCTTGCACGGCAAAAACCACGCGCCCGTCCCTGTTCGCGTGGAAAACCTCTTCATGTCTGATAATTATGCCCGGGATGGACTGTTGCATTTCCATATTGCCCAGCCTTAGCGTCATCATGTCAACGTCCTGAGAAAAAAACCTAATGGCCACATGCGCCATATACGCCGCAACAAAACAGAAAAACAACGCAACAACCACTTTTGCAGAAGGCGACATACCCCTGCGTGGGGGTGCTTTCATACGTGGCGGACGCGGCGGCGCGGCAGAATACGGCACACGGCGGCGTTGCTGCGGGCGCGGTTGGCGCAGCGGCTCCATATATGGGTCTTCTCTGCGATTATATCTGTAGCTTTCTATTTGAGGTGGTCTGCGGCGGTTATCTTGCGGGGGACGTCGGTTTGCCATTGATGTGCCAACTCTCATTTTTTAAGTAATCTTGTGGAATGTATTAACAAAATATTAAAATTTTGGGACGTGTTTTTTTGATTATAGCAATTTTGTTAGTAATGTTCAACATTTTCTTGTTAATATTTCCGCAAAATGTTTTGGCGGCGGCGCGAGATGGTTTGTTGCTGTGGTTTAACAATGTATTGCCGTCGCTTCTGCCGTTTATGATTGTCACAAATATGCTGGTAATGTTAGGCTTTGCGGAGCTTTTGGCGCGGTTTCTCGCGCCTTTTATGCGTCGTTTTTTTAACCTGCCGGGCGCGGCGGGCTTTGGTCTGGTGACGGGTTTAACCAGCGGTTATCCCATGGGTGCAAAGACTGTATCAGATTTATACCGCGAAAAACAGCTAAATACGCGGCAAGCACAACATTTGTTAGCATTTTGTAACAATGCGGGTCCGTTGTTTATCTTGGGTGCGGTGGGCGTGGGCATGTTTAACAGTACAAGAATAGGATATATTTTGTGGATTTCCCACGTTTTAGGGGCTTTTGCGGTGGGTTTTCTATTAAAACCGAAAGATGATTCTATGTATGCGCGAGAAGAAAAAAGAGAAAACAGCCTCTCGAACGCACATTCTATAGGGAAAATGCTCGGAGAGGCTGTTAGAAATTCCATGGATTCGATTACGGTGATTGGCGGGCTGATAATCTTTTTTAGCGTAGTGATTTCGGTTTTTGATGTTTTGGGCTTGCCGAGTGATACGGTTTTTGGTGGCGTGGTTGGTGGACTGGTGGAGGTAACGAGTGGGGCAAGGAGAATTGCCACACTCACGCCGAGCGTAATTACTTTGGCGGCGGCAGCTTTTGTAGTGGCTTTTGGTGGATTTTCTGTCCACGCGCAGACATTTCATTTTGTTGCGGGGACTGGGATTAGGGTGCGGGGCTATTTGCTGGCAAAGCTGCTGCATGGGGTGATTGCGGCATGTATTTGCGCGCTGATATGGATATTATTGGCAGATATCGGCGAGCGCGCTTCGCTCGCACCTGCCGCAGATGTTTTTGAAAAAAGCGGTCGAGCCTGCATAAACACTGATGTTTTTCACTCTCATATGCAGATGTAAGAAGTGTAACGATATCTTTGGTGATATTTTTGAAATTTATCGAGCAGAAGCAGTGATAGCAACAGTTACAGCAGTGATAACAGTGAGAACAAGTGTTATTCTTTCCATTACATCTCGTGCTGTTGCAAATGCTTCATTGTCCTTCAACTTTTCAAGACGGTTTTTAAGTTCTCTCGATTCAAATTTGCTGAAATAATTACCTAATAACCGACTGCTATTCAATAATGCGGTTAAACAAACCGTTTCTTGGGTAATATTCCCATCTTCAAGAAGCTCGGCGCGGATTCTTTCGACAATGGGCGTAACGGCTTCGGCTTTTGGCGCAAATCTTGTTTTGTTCCTCAATAATCCTTGGTTTGTCAGTTCTTCTACATATCCGTGAGCCGCTAAAGATAGCCCTATTGCTTCCCGCAATTCATCCCAAGTTTTATTTTTCAACTTGAAACAAATCATCCAATCAATACCAAGGTCTTTCAAGTCTCTTGGTTTCTTTTGCGTTGCTATAAAATCATATAATGGACGCAAATAAGCAAAATCTTCATTAAATGGCTTGTCGCAAACGATATATTCGTTTGCGTCCGGCTTAACAAACCCATGCTCAAGCAATTCCATGATTGCCCCGGCGAAAAATGCACAATCTATCTCTGTTCCTTTGGAAAGGGACAAACGACCCTTGGCGTTGACGGCGCACAGATAATATTCCTGTGTGTAAGAAATCATTGCTTCACCCCCATAATCCAATCCGCTATGTCCTGTAAAACCTGCGTATCTACATTCCCCGCTGCTTGTATTATCCCCATTGCGTGTTGTACAAAATTGGTTGCTGTGGTCGGCATGAAAAGATGATTTAATCCCTCATATACCGTAAAGATAACATCATCATGGTCGGCAAATAATTCTTGCAACAGTACGAAGTCTATATCCGTAAGCACTTGGAAATCGCTACCGCCCTGCAATACCAAAATCGGTACAGCTACCTTTTTTGCGTAATCGGCAAAGGGGTGTTGTTGTATATCTTTCCAGTAGTAAGCCATTGTACCCAATGCGGGTATGGGGGTTTCCCTTGCTTCTTCGGCGGTCATATAAGCGATAGAGCCGAATATGTCTGAAAGTATTGCCAATTCCGCAAGCATAACCGTCTTTGTTGCTTCATCAATTAAGCCATCATCCAATCCCGAAAGAACGGAAGCCGTGCTTTGCTCAATAAACATATCAAGTATACAGCGGGGGGAAGCCGCCATTAAAACCACGCCCGCAAAATTACCGCCGTTTGCGTGTATTCGAGGTGCAAGCACACCGCCCAAGCTATGCCCGATAATGAAAATCCTATTTTCATCAATGCGGGGGTGGTTGCGTAGTTTTTCTGCGGCTAAAATTGCGTCCTCTATGGCTTCATGCCATACCGTGCCTTTGCCGCCGATTTCCTCTGCCAACCGTGCGGCGTGTGCGAAATTCCTTTTGTCGTGACGGATAGCGGCTATACCCTGTGAAGCCAAAAAATCGGCTATGTCACGATAGGGCTTGTTACCGTGTATCGTGCCGTCCATATCATGCGCCCCCGACCCGTGAACGATAACAACGGCAGGTACTTGCCCTGTCGTATTATCGGGCACGGACAAAATACCGTTAAGGGGAAAGTCCGTGTCTGCGCCCAAGACCACCGTATAATCGGTAAAGCCGTTACGCTGTGTAGCCGTTGGGGGGTGCGGGGTATAGGTTGCTTCGGCAAGTATAAGCGTACCGCCTGTAAACAAACCCTGTATAATGCCGTCCTCGGAAAAAACAACATTCCACCCGAAGCCAAAATCAGTGTGCCGCATGATAACGCCGCAAATAAAATATCCGTCATGTACAGCGTTTTCTATTCCGTGGATTTCGATAAATTCCCCTGCTAATGCAATGATTTCATGCCATGCGTCTTGTAAGCCGCCTGTTCCTAAAGCCTGTGTCATCGCGTCACTAAACATAGCCGACGTTACATCAAAATCCCCGCTTGCAACCGCCGTTATAAATAAAGCGGCGCGTTCGTTGAAAAAATCCCAATTTACATTCCCTTCCGCAACGTATGAATCCGAATCACCGTTTTGTGTGTGGTCATTATCGCTCGAACAACCGCTTGCGACTAACAACAGTAAAATGGATAAAATGATTGCGGATAGCTTTCCTTTGTATACGCTGAAAAACTTTGTCATGGTTTTACACTCCTATCAGTATTGTATTTTCAACCTCAAGCCCTCGACCAATATAGCTTTTATTGCCTACCACTTGCAGATTGTCGTCACATGAGCGTTTATCCAACACATCATAATTTTTCTTATCTTGCGCGTTTATATTGGTAAACGCTATCGGAAGCCCTGCGGACAAAAATAAACTTGTACCCGCTTGCAGTTGAAAATGGATATGCGGCTCGGAGGAATTTCCGGTATTTCCACACTTGGCGATAATGTCACCCTGCTTTACCATATCACCGACTTTGACGGCAATGCTATCCCGCATAATATGTGCAATCATGCTGTATTCAAATTCATTATGTTTTATAATGATGTAATTTCCTTGAATACGACTTGCGTTACAATAAGCACTTTTACCGTCAACCATACTGTCTTTGTGCTTGTTGTACAGCTTTACCACCACACCATCGGCGGGAGCAATTATATCCTTACCGTAACAATGGTAATTATGGACGGACTTTCTATCCCCCGAAGATGATTTACCCTCATCATCAACGATAATAAAGTCATAAGCATAACGCTGTGTTAATATTCCCCATGAGTGGGATATTTTTTTATGCAATCCGCCGTTTACAACCGTCCATTTCCCGGTGAACGGAAGAATGTAATCGCCTCGCAACGTATAATTTTCCTTAGACGGCAGCTTAAATTTGTAAATAATAGGCGTAATTACCATGCCAGAAAGCTGAAGTATCACTTGAAATAATGTGGGAACAGGCGTTTTTAGGAACATCAAAAACGGAGCAAATCTAAACCACTCCATGTATCTGTTGCCTATAATAATGCCGACAATACCTACAACAAAAAGCAACCACATTATTTTACAGGCAATAGTGATGATAACTCTCCCCGCTTCAAATCGGAGCAAGATAATCCCTGCAATCCAACAAATAAACGCAGGGGCTATCACAGAAGCTATCCACCACATCACATTAAAAATCAAATCTAACATAAGCATTTTCCTTTCGATTTTGCTTTAATTATTCATATTTGCGCTCCCATAAATTTGTTTCAGCTTTTTTAGCCTTCCGAAAGTAAAAATGTGCTTGAAAAGTCGAGTAAAAAATGCAGAAGCATTGCAATAATCAAGCTGTCTGTTACCAAAACCAAGCACATCAAAAATGCACCAAATATTCCTGTTTTTATAACGCCTTTAAATCCTTGATACAAGTGAAAAATTCCGAATGTCACACTCGTCATTAAAATAATTAGTAATATTGAAATGTCGGGGAATATCGCTTGCAAAAGAAATACTAAAAATCCCCTAAAAATAATTTCTTCGCATATCCCGGCACTTAGGGACAAAATAGAGAATAGCCATTTTTCTTTTTTTGTTTGCGGAAGCGACTGCCCAACACCTTCATTCATTGATATTTGCTTTTTTGCATCCTCCTTAGCTTTCGCGCTTGTAAGTAAAAGAATAGTCTGGTACGAAAAGAATATGACAGCTAATCCGCTTAAAGTGAGGATTACGATAGTAAACCAAATATTATAATTAAAACTCATTGAGCGTAACCCTATGTTTTCAAGGCTTATCCCCCCAATAATACACATAACCATTACTACAAACACAAAAATCCAAAGCAATGAGATTGATTGATAATAACCCCTGCATTTTATCTTTTCTGTGATAACAACATTTTTATATTTCTTTTCTGCCAAAGCCGCTACGACTAAAAATATTATAATCAAGACAAATAACAGAGATAAAAATACCGTATACATTGTAATTGTTTCTGCCATAGCTCCATTCTCCCTGTCCGTTTTAGAGCGAGATATTATCCTTTGCTTATATTTGTTGCGGGTAGTCCTTTTTCTTCACTTTCCGAAAGTAAAAACACACTTGAAAAGTCAATCAGAAAATGAAGAATCATAACGGGAATCAAGCTGTCTGTAACTAAAAACAAACACATGAAAACAGCTCCCGCTATCCCGGTGGATATAACCCCCGATAATCCTTGATAAAGGTGTCCTATCCCAAACATCACACTCGGAATTAAAATAATTAAAAATATCGGAATGTCGGGGAATATTGCTTGCAAAAGAAACACCACAAATCCACGATAAATAATTTCTTCACATATTCCGGCAGTTAAAGATACAGCAAGCCATATCTTTTTTTCTTTTTTGCTTCGAGGGAAGATATTGCCACCGCCTGCGCCGTCTGAAAAATTTTCAAACTGCTTCTGTCTATATTTCGCGCTAACAAGCGAAGCAATAATTCGATGTAAACTAAAAACAAGAAGTAAACCGCTTAAAATAAGGGTAACGGACGTAAACCAAATATTATAATTAAAGCTGATGTGTCTAAATCCAATATCTGCAAGGCTTATGCTTCCGATAATGCTCATAACAAAAACAGCCAACGCACTACCCCAAAGAAACAAGATTGCCTTGTAGTAACGTCTGCATCGTATTTTTTCCGTGACAACAATACTTTTTAATTTCCTTTCGTCCGAAGCCCCTATTACCGACGATAACGCCTTGTAAACGAATAGTGCCGCCAAAAATATAATATTCATTCTGAACTCCTCCTTAAAGCGGATTAAATGAGAAACGGTCTCGGCAGAGCGGCTGAGAAAAACCGTGTTTTTAGCAGCCGGTGATAAACTCGTTTCGGGTTTGCCCTATCGCAAGATAATGTCCCGCAAAGACGGCATACCTGTTGTGTCGGGCTTCATGGTGTCAAAAAATCCCAGAAAACTTCCGTTTGCATTGAGAAATTCCAATGCGGCAATAAATGTGTTAATTATGTGAGACAAGAGTTTATCCACGTCCATTTGTAATTTTTCCATTTTTTCAAGCTGCTCTCTTGTAGGATGGTTATTGTCCGATACGGGTGTAAATTCCTCCGCCATTATCATCATCTTGCTTACGGCAAGCTTTGCAAACGATGTAGCGGCGGTTACAAAGCCATCTTGTAACGCTTCGAGGCGTATTCTTAGTTCGTCACCCTCATAATTGTCCCGTAATTCATTCCTAAGCCTCTCGAAAAGTGCGAAGCCTTCGTCAATCCCGGAAACTACAAATTCTTCAAGTAGCTTCAGTCCGAAAGTAAGCTCGATATGTCTGCGATGGGTTGCGTCATTTACATCACCCATGAAGTGCATTTTAACTTCCAGTCGCATAACTTCCTTTTCTTGTCGTTCGGGGTCTAAAAAGCCAAAGGCGACTTCCAGTGCGGCGATATGCCTGTCGCGCTCTTCACCTTTGTAGTTTTCCATTATGTCGGAATGTAACTGCTCAAACGACTTCGGCTCTGTATTTTCATCGCCTCTTAGCTTGCTCAAAAAATCCCGTCGGATAAAGTCCATTTCCACTAACGAGCTGTCAAGCTTGTACGCATTTGGTAAAACATTAACTCCTTGGGCCGCCATATTTGCGGCATTGTTTATTGCCGCCCGTCGTTCATTTCCTACAGTTAATCTCCCTGTATGGATTGTGCTTTGATGATTTGCAGATACTTGCATGTTTAACATCTCCTTTAATATTTTTAATTTGAAATAGAAATATTCCGATTAGGGTAGTCAATGATTAAGGCTTTATCCTTAGCGATATCACTACCCAGCACCCCGGACTGCACAAAGGTTTTTGCCAAACTGTATTCGCGCTCGGGGTAAAGCACGGCATTGTTTATGGTGAATGCTATATCACTCATATACGCCTCGATACACGGGATAATTGCGCCCGATATTTCTTCGACTGTACCTGTAGCGAATGTTTCTGTTGTAAATCGCGCAAGTTTTTCAACATCAAAAAAGCGGTTCATACATTTTCCAAATTGTGTTGCACCTGCTCCGATATCTAAGCCCATCACTATATTTTTATTGTTAATTTTTACATTAACCATCGGGAAAAAATCACAACACATATTTTGGGGCTTATCTTCGGGTTTTGACGCTTCAATACAGACGCGCCTATCCCGATAATTGATTGTCCAGCGCAAATTTTTGATAATTTCCCAACCGATTTTCCCATTTATCTGCGGTATTTCCGGGTCGCCCGTATCATACGCACTATCCGGCACTACAACACAGGATTTATTTTTAAACTCGCTGTTGCCAACCATAAAGCTGTCGATAGTCGCATATTGGGTCGTAATTTTATTTTCAAGCGGCGTTTCTGCTTCCACGGATTTGTCGCTTATAGTAATGTCGCATTTTTTAGCAACGGATTCCGATACCATAGTGAGCATTGCGCCTGTATCAATGAGTAGCTCAACGTCAACCCCGTTTATCTGTGCGCAAACCGCAGGCAAATCTGCTATTGCAGGGGGCATGGGTAATTCTTTGGGAATTTGCGATAAAACCGCCGTCATATTTTTTGTATCATAAACATTGATTTGCTGTTCTTCCTCATCATTTCGCGGAATACCGAATTGAGCAAGGTCGCTAAAGCGGTCTTGCCATAACAATAGCGGAAATAATAAATCTGTGACATATCCCTTTATTTCTATGTTTTGTGTGCTTCCGTGCAGATTTCTTAAAATCTCTTCGGCTGTTTTTTCATCAGCACGCAAAAATGCTTTTGCCGCTCCGTATAACTGTTTTTGTTCGTTATTGCACCCTGTAGTGTCAAAATCACTATGCGGTAAATTGCAAAGCTTCTCTAAAAAATCCACACTTAAACCCTCCCATAAAATCGTATATCCGGAAGCACCGGAGCCGGGATAATTTTGCTTACCAGCTTATAAGCGTATCAACATCTCTTGCATTTTCAAACACCAGGTGAAGCCGAATGCGACCGGATTCAAAGCCGTTCATGTCTAGGTTTTTATAAAATTGGCTTGTGATATCTATGGTTTTTTCGGTATCTCCCTGGGTCAAGGTTAGCGATATATTGCCTTCGGCGTTTGTGCTTCTCACCGTCAGGGCTTCCAAGTTAGCGGCCGTAAATGTATAGTTTACTCTACTGCTGCCGTTGGCCCGTGCGGGGGAAACCCGCCATGTATTGTTTGCTACGTTATAAATTCCGTTGGCCGCCCCCGAGTGAATCCCCAGTTCAAATGTCCTTCCGCTTGCTGTAGCAGAAAACGTCCCTGAATTAACGGCAATACCTTCACGGGTAAAGACAAACAGAGATATTATGGCAGCTACTACAATAACAAAAAACGCAATTACTGCGAAAATAACGATTAGCTTTTTCTTGTTCATTTTGTTACTCCCATCTAATCAAACACGATTTTTTCGCTGTTAAACATTGACGCCATTACGCCTGTTAAAATCATGGCAAATACTAAATTGGAAACGATTGCTACGGTAATATTTAATACGGACGCTTCGGAGTTAATAATCGCTGTTATGCCAAGGGAGCTGTTAAAAATGGGTATCAAATGGAAAAGCAACATATCCGTGCCGCCTGCCAAGCCGCCGCCCATCCCGCCTATTAACACGACAATGGCCATGGGCGTTGCCACTGCATTTGCTTCCTTTACGGATTTTGAATAGGTGGATATAACGGAAAGCAAGGCTACAAATAAAAGCGATAACGAAACAGAGATGAGTAATAAAAGCAAAATATCCTGCACGCTAAAAAATTCCAGTATCGAAACATCGCCTATCAATTCATCAGCACCCGGCATCATTTGCCCCACAGAAAACATTAGCCCAACGAAGCTTCCCACCGCACTCAACAACGAGAAGAATGCCAAGCCCAGCGTTTTTCCCAATGCCATTTGCTTTCGGCTTGCCGTGGTTACAAGGAGTGTTCCCAATGTGCCTCGTTCCTTTTCTCCTGCTACGGATTCGGGTACAAGTGACTGACAGCCTGTAAAAATAAATAATATAAACATCATGGGCAACATTAACCCGAGTAACAATGCCATTAAATCTGCCGCCGTTGCAAGGTCAAAAATACCATCAGTTACTTCGGCGGTGGGTGCGTTAAAGGTGAATCTGTGGGTAAGAGAATGATGGTATGCGTTAATCAAGGCGGCAACAATACTCGCCGCTTCTGCGGATGACGCTCTCGCCGAGTTAGACCACATTTCTACATTAGGAGCGGGTTCTGTTGCCGTTGAGGGGTCAAAAATTGCTACATCTGCTTCAAAATTCGGCGGGAAAACAAGTAATATATCTGTGTTTTGGTCGGCGATTTCCTCCCTAATCCGCGGCGTTTCTGCCAAAGTTGTCGGCATCACATTGAGCCTCAGTTCTTGCGGGGCAAGTAGCGTGGCTATGGTGTCGGGCAAGTTTACGGCGTGTACTTCATATACGTGGTTTTCGTCAACGCCCGTCATCATATCTGACATTAGCCCTGTAAGGCTTATTGCGGCAAAAACTAAAAACCCGGGTAAAATTACTGCCGCAAAAAGTAGTTTTTTATCGTTGAAAATTCGTATGATTTCTTTTTTCATCACGGCAAATACTACATTATTCATAACTACACATCCTCACTTGTGGTTTTGTGGTATATATCGAAGAACATTTCCTCAAGACTATTTTCGCCCGCTAAAGCACTAACCGTATCACAGGCAACCATTTTCCCGTTGATAATAATGCCTACGCGGTCGCATAGGTTTTCCAGCAACCCAAAAATATGTGTCGAAAGAATGACGCTCTTGCCGCTTCTTTTAAGCTCCACAAGAAAATCTGTCACAACCTTTGCAGTGACAACATCCAAGCCGTTTGTGGGTTCGTCAAAAATTACAATGGCGGGGTCATGCACTATGGAAATGGCAAGAGAAGCCTTTTGCTTATTGCCTTGGGATAGCTTGCCGATTTTTACGTCGGCATATTTGCCAAGCCCAAAGCGGTCAAACAATTCGGCTTTTCTTCTGCTTGCCACATTTTTGGGAATCCCGCGAAGCTCGGCAAAAAAATCGAAATGAAAATTAGGTGTAAAAAATTCATCCAATTTTAATTCATTTGTAAGGAATCCGATGTTGCGCCGTACTTCCAACGGATGCTTTATGATACTAAAACCGTTTACATCTGCATCTCCCGCGCTCGCGTTGATTAGTGTGGCAATCATCCGCATGGTGGTGGTTTTACCTGCGCCGTTTGGCCCCAGCAGCCCAAAAACTTCGCCTTCGTATGACTTAAAACTCACGTTATCAACAGCGGCAAAGTATGGCGTTTTGATGTTTTTTGATTCTTGTTGCTTTTTTGTCAGCTTAAACTTTTTTGTAAGATTTTTTACGTTTAAAATTTCTTTCATTTCGCTACTCCTCATCTGAGATAATCGCAAGTACCGTCTCCAGCGCGTCCATGCCTTCGCGGTTGCGTATTTGCGGCGTTACTCCAAATTCTTCCAGCGAGCGACCATATGCATCGGTAAAGTGGCCTATGTCCAAACGCCAGATTATGCCCGTGTTTGGCAGTAATATATATGTGTGAAAAGCACCCATTACGCCGGAGGTGTTTTCGCCAACCACTGTTGCAAAGCCCGTCATCATGGAGAGTATAGCCGCCTCCGCCGAGGCAGACATGGACATCCTGTCAACAAGCAACCATATTTTGCCGTCAAAATTTACTCTGTCCTCGGCAGATATAAACTCCGGGAATACCGTTTCTTCCATAATAAATACATAAGAAAGCCGCGCAAGGTCGTCACTGTTAAAGTATGTCATGCCCATCTCATACACAAAATCGACAGAGGGGATAATCTCAAAGCGCGTAACCTCCGAATACATGGATTCATCTACCACATCTGCAAGGACGGCCTTCAAATTATTGGCAGTGCGTACGGCTTCACTACCCGACGCAAAAAACTGAAAGCTGATACTTGCCGTGGCTTCTTGCAGAAGGCGCGCATAAATCATTGCGACAAAATAACTGCTAATGCCACCGATATTACCTCTTATATCTATAATCAAATGGTCAAAATCCTCGATTTCTTGCAGAAATGGAAAGATTATCGCATCGTCATATTCCTTGTTTGAAAGAAAGCTTCTTATGCCGAGGTATGCGACTTCGCCCGGCGTGATGATTTCGGTTACGATGTTTCCCGGGACTATCGGGAACGCGTCCAGCGGTTCTGCGTCAAAATCAACTTCGTATTCTCCATAAAACCAAACCGCCATCGGATGAGAATATGTTTCTATCAAGTTACGCAAAAATGCCGAGCCTGCGGCCGGGTCGTTCTCATCCACATATGCTATTGAAAACGCGCTTAACAGAATTCTGTACATCATAAGCTCGCGTGGGGCTAAATGCCCTATACCGCCAAAAGGCGCGATAAACTGCTGAAAAAGAAGGTGGCTCAGATAATCCGCCGCCATATCACGCGGGTCGTCACCGCCGCGTATGGGCAAATGCTCGGGCAGATACATCGCCTCTATCGGAGTCATGGTTTCGATAAGCTCTCTAAACTGCGCGACATAAGCGTCAAAATCAATCCCAAGCCGCCTGTAAATAATATTATCCCAAACGGAGTTTTCCAGTGTGACGTTTACCATAAAGTCGAAATCGTACAACGCCAAATCCCTGGCTTCTTCCGTCAGGTGAAATGTAACTATTTCCGTACCGAAGAATCCAAGCTGCAACGCAATCAAATCCGACTGCTGCATATACGCCCTGTTTTGGTGCAGGGTAATGCCGTCCTCTAAAACCACGGGGGTGTTGTTAGAAAGCGCGTTAAGACTGTCGGGAGAAATAAAAACATACCCGCCATCAATAAAAATGGTGATAACACGCTCGTCCGCATCCCATGCTACCTCGCCGCCCTGTTGCTCAAAAAATGCTCGCACGGGAATAAGTCCCTCTTCTGCGGGGGTGGGTTGCGCGAGAGCAACCGCAGGAAATGCCGTTAAAAATGCAATAATAACGGCAAATTTTACAAATTTTTTCATTTCGTTTCCTCCTTCTTTGTCTTAAATCTATCCACGAGCGACATAAGCATATTTGCTTGGCTTGATAATTTTTCGCTGACGGCAGCATTATTCTGTACTGATGAAGCGTTATCATTAGCCCCTCGGTGGATTGATTCCATACTATTTTGTATTCGGCTTATTTCCTCTGCTTGCTCGTTGGAAGCGGTAGCAATGCTTGATATTACACTTGTAACACTTGCCGTAACTTCAACGATTTTTTCTAATGCTTCTGCTGTTTCTACAGACTTTGCTACACCTTCATTAACACGGCTTAGTGATTGTGCAATCATATCAGAGGTATTCTTGGCGGCTTCGGAGCTGCGCCCTGCTAAATTGCGTACTTCTTCGGCTACTACGGCAAAGCCTTTACCATGGTCCCCTGCTCTGGCGGCTTCCACACTCGCATTTAATGCCAAGAGATTTGTTTGGAAAGCTATACCGTCAATTATGCTTGCCACCTTCGCAATTTCCGCAGAAGCTGACTTGATTTCTTCCATAACTTCCGACATATCTCTCATGTGCCGGCTACCTGTATTAGCAACGGATTGTACCTGTTTGGATAATTCATTTGCATTTTGTGCATCGGTAGCGTTTTTCTGTGTCTTTTCTGTAAGAGTACTTACGGCTTCCCTCACCTCGCTCATAGCAGTAGCCTGTTCTTCAAAGCTTGCCATTAGGCTTTGTGTTGAATGCGAAATTTGCTCTGCACCTGTTTCAACTTGTGAGGTAACAGTTTTAATTTCTGATACCAAATTCCCGATAGAAACTACCAACCCATCAATAGAATCTTTGATAGCTGCAAAATCTCCGCGGTAATATTCTGCAACCGTAATATCAAAATTACCGTTTGCAAATGACTGTAGATGTTGCGAAATTTCGTTTACGGCAGCTCCGCACTCTATGCCAAACAATTCAATCATTTTACCAATTTTACCGAAGGCTTCTGCTACTTCTGCTGTGTCGGAATCATGCTGCTCCGGTTTAAAATTAAATTTCATGATACCTTGGTCCAGCCCTGCCCTAAATTCTCGTGCAATCGCATCTGTTTCAGTTTTTTGGTAAATGGCAATTTTTTCGGAACGCCGTTTTGCTTGTACCATTTCAGTAGTTACATATCCAAACAGCAGATATGCTGTAAGCTTACCGCTATTATCTTTAATTGGTATTATTGCTTGGTCTGCATGGAAGGGTTCCCCGCCGGGTGTAATCATATCAATTTGATAGCTAATCATCTTACCTGTATCGTTGACACGCCCAAAATTAGCACGGAAGGAATCGGCTTCCGCAGGCGGCATAACATCAAGAATGCTTTGCCCTACCAGTACATTAGGGTCATAGCCTTGGCTTCTTGCAAGACCATTTATAAATGTAAAGCGGTACTCGCTGTCAAAAATTACAATAGCACAACTCAAATCATCTAAGTATTGAAATACATTACTTGCTACGTTATCAATACTATCAATGATTGTTTGGAAATCACCCTTTGCCAAATAGTTAGACCTATCGGCTCGTAAATTTCCGCTTGTAATAGCCCTGCTTCTTTTCTGTGATTCATCAATTACAGTAGAAATTTCACTTGCCATACAGCGGAAGGATTCAGCCAACTGTCCGATTTCGTCAGTTGACTTCATGTTGGGAATTTTTGTATTCATGTTTCCATCCGCAATGTTATCAGAAACCTCACACAATTTTTTTAGGGGTTTACCAACATATTTTCTAACCCAAAAAATTGGAATCCAAACCACTACTATTATTACAGCGGCAACAATTCCGAAAATCGTCATTGCAAAGGCATTGCTTTTCGCAAAAACCTCCGTAGCCATTACGTTTACGCCTACAATGCCAATAGGTACACCATTTGCATTAAAAACAGGGGCATATGCGGCAACAACATAATTTTCATCTACACCGGACGGAATAATTGGAGTGGCTATCGCTGTTCCCCTTTGAGCCATTAAAAGTTCGGGAGGGAAAACCCCTGCTTCAACCGGGATTACATCACCCAAGTCTACGGTGCGTGTGTCCTGTGGCAAAAGTCCTTCTGCAAAAGCTGTAAAATCTCCCCTGTCATTTGCTACGCCTGCAAATAAGAACAAAAGCCCCATTTCTGCCTTTGCACGGTTAAGCTGTCTTTGCAACTCCATGTAGTATTCATTTTTCTCGCCTGTTTCCATTGCAAGCATAAATTGCTCCGGGTCAATCAAAGAAGCTACGCCCTGTGCGGCAATAACTGCCCTTGACTGGTGCATTTCGATAGAATCGCTTTGATATACTCTAAATGCAAATATTCCTATGGGAATAGTGGCAAGTAAAATAATCGCCACTACCATAATCGTAATTTTTGTTGCTAAAGACAACGACCTAACGCTTGACTTCATAAAACCCCGCCTTTTTTATTTATTAATTGCTTTAATTCGCCCAATATGCTTGGAGTTTCCAAACTTTCTTCAATTCTTTTCGTCCACAAAATCACGCCCCATAAAATCTTATAGCCAAAAGCACCAATCCGACTATAACAGCAATAACTCCACCTATAATGAAAATTAAAATCATTATAAGGTCGGGTTACATTGATATTCTCCTTACCTGTTTTAGAGTGCCGTAACAAAATACCACGGCGAAGATACAAAAAAAATTTGTTTGTGATATTTTTTTATGTTGGTATTTGTTGTGTTATGTGTTATCATGTGCATATGAATAAAAAACTGACAATCCTGCTTATAGAGGACGAACCCTTGGAAGCCCAAGAAATAGTCACCTGTATAGAAGCCACCGAAGAAGTTCAATTGGTAGGCGTTACAAACAATACCAACAAGGCAATGGAATACGTCACAGCCTTTCAGCCCGACGCAATTATTTTGGACTTGGAGTTGCATAAAGGTTATGGCAATGGTCTGGCTTTTCTTGATGAATTAAAAAATGCGGAGGTGTCTACATATGTTTTGGTTACAACGCACAACATAAGTCATGTAACCCATGACAGCGCGAGGCAGATGGGCGCGGATTTTATTATGCTTAAAAGCCAAGAGGATTACAGCGCGAAAGGCGTTATTGCCTTTCTTTGCTCTCTTAAAAATGTAATTCACAATAACAAAAAGCCCGCTCGTGTTGGTGCAGACCCCGAAACGGAGCTTAAACGGCGACAAACCCTTGCAGGCAAAATCCTTACGGAGCTTAACTTAATCGGCATTCCGTCAAACGCGGTGGGGCGTAATTATCTCGCCGATAGTATTATTTTGCTTACGGAGGACAGACGTGAAAAAATCTACAAGACTCTTGCAGAAAAATACGGAAAAACCGAAGCCAGCATAGAGCGCGCAATGCAAAACTCTATTTCTCGTGCGTGGAAAACATCGCACATTGATGATTTGGAAAAATACTATACCGCCAGAATATACTCTACCAGAGGAATGCCTACTGTAATGGAGTTTATTCATTTTTACGCGGAAAAGGTGGGTAAATTAACGTGATTACTAATCCCGGTGTAGTTGTGGGCTGGCTTGGGCTTTGCCTTATTTCTATGTATGTGTACATGCGGATTTTAAATATTAAGCCGACTAGTAGCAAAATTGCTGTTGCAGTTATTTTTGCTGTTACCGTGAGTTTGTTGTTACAAAACCACCCGCCATTATTTGAGCTTTGGTTTGTTGGTTCGGTTTTTGTTTTTATGAGCCTTATAACAAGGGTTAAGGCAAATATCCGCGTTGCTGCCGTTATCATCGCAATAGGCATGAGCCTTGGCAGCGAGATATTTGCAAACACGGTTATGCTGTTTATTCACGCCTTGGTTGAATATTTGTATTGGGTGGCGGTTGCGGCGCGGGAGGGTATTCCGTTGGGGCAAATGGGTGATATTAGTCCGCTTTTTGGCATTCACCCGGACAACAACCCTATATTTGTTATCCCTCTCGCGGTATGGGAATTTTTTGTGGCTTTGATAAGTGCCGCGTTTATGTTCTCACTTTTCAAACTGAAACGCCTAAAAACGGGCTTTGCGTTTATGGAAAACAAAACGGCAAGGCTAATCGGCGTTGCACTTAGCATTATTATGATGGTTGCAAAAAGCTCGTGGCGGTTTTTGTCGGGATTGTTTGACCTTCACAGCTTTAGCGCGGCAGATTTACCCGCCTTTGGCATTTTTGTGCTGATAGCAATTAACGGCTGCACCCTTGCGATTTATTTTTGGTGGAAAAGCCGCACAACCGAGCTTTATTTAAACCGTGTAGAAAAAAAGAGTGTGCAATCCGAAATTGCGGAAAAAAACAGGCAGATAAAAACCCTTACAGACTCAAATGAGGCGTTGTCGGCGATAATTCATAAGGATAATAAGTCATTGCCCGCTATGTATACCGCTGTTGCCGATTTTTTAAGCACCAGCGAAGAAGGTCAACGTCTTTTAAACGAAATTTCCGATACAATAAAGGAACGAAACAACCTGCCCATCGCAAGCCCCGACCGAAAACCCATGACAAACATACCCCGTTTCGACAATATCCTAAACTATATGAAGCTACGTGCCGAAGCCCAAGGCATACAATTTGAATTTGCACCCTGCGGCCAAATAACAGCAAAGCCCGGCATTGAAACCTTGCTCGCGGATTTAATCGAAAACGCAATAATAGCAGTCACCCACAGCACAAATAAAAAAATATCAGTAACAATGGGCGAAGTAAGCGGCCACCTTCAAATAGTAATCCGCGACAGCGGCGTAAATTTTAAAGACGAAACCCTAACAGCACTTGGCACTAAAAAAACCACAACCTATGCAAACACAGGCGGAAGCGGAATAGGCTATATAACAATTTTTGAAATTCTAAACGAAGCAAAGGCAAGCCTTACCATATCCGAGCAAGTGCAGGAAGCTCCCTTTACGAAAGCAATAACTGTTTGCTTTGACGAGCAGTCGGAGTTTGTTGTATTGCGTGGATAATTTCAAATAAAATCATAAACTTTGCATTTTTTACAAAGCTTGGTTATAATCTATATAGATGGGGCGAATAAATTCGCCGTACATAACTAATAGGGGGCAAAAAATGAAACGCCTACAGCTACGAGCAAGACTTCCAAAGCTAACAAAACGCAAGGTAAAGCTGCCCTCACTGCGCAGAAAGCGCAAGCCAAAGCAACCTAAGTACAAGCAGCAAATCTGGGTATACAACGACGGCAAGCTTGAGCAGGAGCGTATATGTCCGGAGCGGCTAATGCGTCTTATTTACGAAAACCCCGTCGGCGGGGCTTCTTTGCTTTGGCTGGTAAAGCGCAAGGCGATTAGTCGTTTGTACGGGCTGTACTGCCGCACGCCGCTTTCGGCTAAGGGGATACCGCAGTTTATCGAGAAGTACGGCGTGGACATGACGGGTTGCCATGGTACGTACAAAAACTTCGCACAGTTTTTTGCGCGGGAAAAAACCGATGTAGTTTTCCCTAACGCGCCTTCTGTGCTGGGGTCGCCCTGTGAGGGGCTTGTTTCTGTTTTCCCCGATATCAAGCCGGAGCAGATTATCGCGGCAAAGGGGTCTCATTTTTCGCTAACGGAGCTTTTTGCGGACGCGAAGCTTGCGGAGGAATACAAAGGCGGCACAATGGTAAGCATAAGACTTACCCCCGCAAACTATCACAGAATGCATTTTTTTGACGCGGGTGTGGTGGAAAGCACGCGCATGATAAAAGGCGACCTGTACTCGGTAAGCCCGCTCGCGCTAAAACGCGTAATGCGCCTGTACTGCCGAAACAAACGCGCCCTCATTAAATTTAACACAGAAAACTTTGGAGACGTTGTGCTGGTAGAAGTAGGCGCGACCTTTGTGGGCAGCATAGTCCACTGCTTTAAAGAAGGCCAACGCGTGGAGCGCGGCGACGTAGCCAGCTACTTTAAGCCCGGCGGCTCGCTTGTGCTTATGTTCTTAAAGAAAGACGCGTTTACGCCAAATGCGGACTTAATGATTCACACAGCCGACGGAATCGAAACAAAAATCCCCATAGGTGAAACACTTGGTGGAGGAGCGCAAATTGAAGCCTAACCTTTTTGTAAGACTTTTTCCTGCATTAAAGCATTTAAATATTCCTAACGCGCTTACTACGCTTGGGCTGGTTTTTGGCATATTTGCCTGTTATTTTTTAACCCAGCGCGACCTGCGGATGGCGGTTATTTTTTTGTTTTTTGCCGGCGTGATGGATGCGGTGGACGGCTATGTAGCCGCCAAGCTCGACCAGCAGACCGAGTTTGGGCAGTATGTAGATACTCTTGTGGACTTTTTTACATGCGGAATAGTCCCCATCTGGATGGTCTTTGACCTTTTGGTGGGTGACGCGATTTTTGATAATGTACTTATCGTGCTTGCTCTTATTTTTTATTGTATGTGCGCCCTGTGGCGGCTGGCTTATTATAATATTATCGAGGCGGACAAATCCTTTACGGGCTTGCCCGTGCCCGGCTCTATGATGGTGGTTACAATGGGTGTCTGGTGCGTGGTTAAGCTCGGCTTTCCCATGTGGGTAGCCGCCGTTACGTTTTTTGTTATCGGCATACTTATGGTATCCGGCATTGTGCTTAAAAAATACGGCTGGTGGCAAAAAATAATGAGCGTACTTGGCCTTATTTTTGTTCTGCTGGTAATTTTTACGTAGCGTAATCGAATAACATCCCATCTGCAACCTTGGCGGCCTCTGTGCCGCCTTTTATTATGCGCAAAATCTCCAACGCAAACTCAATAGACGTCGCGGGGCCTTTTGATGTGGTTATGTTTTCGTCCGTCACTGTTGTGGCTTCGCTTATGTTAGCGGCGTCCAGTTGGTTTTCCATCGTGGGGTAGCATACGGCGGTTTTGTCGGTTAGTATTCCAAGCTCGCCCAAAACCGTGGGCGCGGCGCATATTGCGGCTATTCTGCCGCCGTCCTTGTGGTGCAGCCGCAATAGCTCCAACAAAAGCTCGTGTTGCTTTAGCTTCATAAAGCCCGGGCCACCGGGTAAAATAAGTACAGAGCCGTGAGTGTCTTTTGCTTGGTCCAGGATTTTATCCGCAACAATTGTGATGTAATGCTTTCCCATAACCTCGTGCTTGCCCGTTAGCGACACGCTTACGACTTTTACACCGCCGCGCCGCAAAACATCCATCACCGATACCGCTTCTATTTCTTCAAAACCGTCTGTTAAAAATACTACTGCTTCATATTCATCATACATATTTTTCTCCTCCAATTTACACAAAATTTATTGTAACCAGCATACACTTTATGGTACATTATTACAAGAACAAATACTTAGAAAAAGGTGGGCTATTTATGAAAATGCGCATGGATTACAACAACATGCTAAGCGACAGAATCGGAAAAGACGGTATCACAAAGGAGCAATTCGAAAAAGCGGCAGGTAAAATCGAAAAGGCCAACAAAGCCATGGTAGAAAAGCGCAAAGCAGGTAAAATGGCATGGCGCGACCTACCCTACAACCAAGAAGCCGTAGTAAAAGACATCCTAGACTACGTAAAAAAAATGAAAGACGATATCGACGCATTTGTTGTACTCGGCATTGGCGGAAGCGCGCTTGGGCCGATGGCGGTGCAGCAAGCGTTAAACCACCCATTTTACAACGAGCTGCCACGAGACAAACGAGGCGGTTTTCCAAAATTGTATGTACTGGACAACGTAGACCCGGAGCGGCTTGTGTATTTCTTCCAAACCGTGGACCCCACACGTTGTCTTTTTAATGTAATCTCCAAATCCGGCAGCACCTCCGAGACCATGAGCCAATTTATGATTATCCAAAAGCTGCTGGAAGAAAAAATGGGCAAAGAAGCCTCCAAAAAGCAAATAGTATGCACCACCGACGCCGTTAACGGAAATCTGATTACAATTGCAAAGGCTGAGGGATATAAGTATTTTATAATACCGTCGGCTGTGGGCGGTCGTTTTTCCGAGCTTACACCTGTTGGGCTTTTGCCGGCGGCTTTCTGCGGGCTGGATATTAAGGGATTGCTTGTGGGCGCGGCGCAAATGGACGAGGCTTGCAAGGTTGACGATATTAACAAAAACCCCGCGCATATGTACGCACTTTTACAATATCTAAGCCTGCAAATGGGCAAAAATATCTCCGTAGTAATGCCCTATGCCGATTCTCTAAAATTTATCTCCGACTGGTACGCACAGCTTTGGGCAGAATCCCTCGGCAAAGCCGTAGACCTCGACGGCAAAACCGTAAACGTAGGCCAAACCCCCGTAAAAGCACTGGGCGTAACCGACCAGCACTCACAGGTTCAGCTTTACGCAGAAGGCCCCTTTGACAAAAACATCGTATTCCTCGGCGTGGACGAGTACCGCGAAACAATTACCATTCCAAAAACATACGGCGATATGCCGAGCCTCGGATTCCTTGGCGGGGTGACGCATAACCAACTAATCAAAACCGAGCAGGACGCAACAGAATACGCAATAACAAAAGCAGGCCGCCAAAACATGACAATCACCCTGCCAAAAGTAACCGCACACACCCTTGGCCAGCTACTCTACTTCTTCGAAGTAGCCACAGCCTACGCAGGAGAACTGCTAAACATAGACGCCTTCGACCAACCCGGCGTAGAAGAAGGAAAGAACGCAACCTACGCAATGTTTGGCCGCCCGGGCTACGAAGAGAAAAAAGCAGAACTCGACGCCGCCCCCGCCAAGGATAAGAAATATGTAATTTAAATCTAAAACATGTTGCACAATTCGGTAAGCTGTAGCAGGGTAAAAACCGCTACAGCTTACCGGATTTTTGCATATGAAAGGGTATGTATAATGGGACTTTTTACGCCTGCATGGAAAAAAGAATATGTTTTAAGAGCTAATAACATGAGTAATTTTTTGGGTGACATGATTTTTAGTTTGGGTAGTATTATTAATAACATGGGAGATAACAAAGCAGTAAAAGAAGTTAACGCGATGACCTGCCAATCTGAGCTTGCCCAAGTAGCCCTTGAATCACCAAGGTATATAGCTAGGTATACAGCGATTGAAAGACTGACCAACCAATCTTTGTTGCATGATATTGCGCTAAGGTTAGATTTTAAGATGAAAACAAATCAACTTCGTCTCCAAGCGGCAAGAAAGTTAACTGACCAATCTCTTGCAAATCCTATAATTCGGGAAATCGAGGTGAACACAAGGGATGCACACAAACAGCGGAGAGCTAGGGAGATTGCGGAACTATCAAGGCTCACAAGAAAACATAGCGAATCATTCATTAAAGATGTTCACTTAACCCCTTCGGGTTCTATTTCGTGTCCAAAATGCGGAACGGGAGTAAATCATAATAGTAGTGTATCATTACAACTTAGGGAAAATGGGTATTACTGTAATCAATGCGGTACGCATGGTAAAATTATTAAAAGCTAAAAACCATACACATGGTAAAAACTGGGTAGATGTTTTTGGATTAAGCTTGCGAACTCATATTTTTACTAGGCTCGCGGGCTTTTTCATGCAATTGGAAAAATATGGGTAGATGTTTTGGATAAAACCGCTCCAGCCCGCATAAACACAGCATTGTTGCCGAGAGAACTGTCCCATCCGCAAAAATCTCCTAAGCGTCAGCGTAGTTTTCCAAAGGCTCAGCAGCAGCGGATTTGATTGAATCCACCATACCCGGTATAGCCGCCAGATAATCGGTGTCATTATCAAAAAGACCTAATTAAACTTTTGATATTCCATAAAATCTTGAATTTTTTCGACAATGCCATCCGGCAAAGTGTTTATTTGCGAAATTGCATATTCACGGCTACTCATATCAACATCGCTCCCTTTGGGGCAATTCTATTTCACCCCATAATCCGCGCCAACGATTTGCCCGTTTTGTGTATAAACGTGCGAATTTTATAGTCACTTAATTTGAAAGCAGTCCATTAAAGCGTCGTCAAAATCCTAGAACATGAAAAGAACGCTTTTGAGTTTTTGCTTGAGCCACGCCCAAGACTTCTCAATCGGATTGAGGTCGGGAGAATATGGAGGAAGAAAAATCACCTCGCAAAAATCTTCACCCATGAGAAAGCCTGTGCGCATGGCATTACCGGATGTTAGTGCGCCACGGACGGCATAGTCCTCTTGTTTGCCTTTTTGCACTTCAAGGGCGATGTTGATTGCTTCGCCCCAACGAAGAAAGTCACCAATCATGCCGCGCCCAAGGGCATCAAAGAGGGATATATTTTGGACTACGGTTTTTTGTACTTGAGAGATGGGGGCAAGGGTGTGTATTTTCCGTGCGGCATCTGCAAGCCTCTCATGGTATATTTGTTCGTTGTTTTCAATATTGAGCTTCCGGAGCGGCGAAACAGAAAACTAAAATGAAGTTTGATATGATAACATAAGCTTACGGCAATATCGGTAAAAACCCCGCGGTTTGAAGAATTTCGCATACATGGTAGCAAAAGTTTTCGATATGGGTGGTGTTTTGGGTTTTGCTTGGGGTAAAGGGAGCGAGCCCTCTTTCACGAATGAATATTGCAAAGGTTTCTGATTCTGCGGCGGCCTGTATTTGGGATTCTATTACGTTTAAGCTGTTTTGCGGGGTGTTAGCGGGGATGAAAATGCCGTAAAATTCGCCAAAGGGCAAAAGATTGGCAGACGGTATGCTTATTTCCCTGTCCCCGTCCCATATGGCAAAGTCCGATTCGGTGAACGCCGCAAGGGCGCGAATTTCGCCGGAGCGCAGGGCATGGGTTATTTCGGTTGAGGTCAAAATGGCAAAATCGGCGTCGCCGTTCAGCAGGGCGTTTATAGCGGGACTGCTCCCTGCATGGGAAATATGTTCAAATTCGAAGTCGGTTTTTGTGCGGAACAGCTCGGCGGCGGTAAAGCTGATTGTGCCGAATCCGCTGTTGGCGCAGCGCAACGCGCCGGGGGATTGGCGGAGCGCGGCGGTTAGGTCATCGAGGGTTGCAAAGGATGAATCCGTCGCCACGACGACGATAGCCGGGGCAAAGGCGCATAGCCAGCCCGTCCAGTTTTGGCGGGGGCTTTCGGCAAAGCCCATTGCCTCGGCGGTTACGAAAGCGGATAGGCTTGTGGATAGTATGTTTTCGCCGTCACGCGCCGCCGCGTATACGGCATTTAGCCCCCTTGCACCGTTTGCGCCGGGTATGTTTTGTATGGTTAGCTGTGCTTCCATGCCCGGGGCAAGTGCGCGTATCATGTCGTCGGCTGTGCTGTGCGGATTCCACGCAACCGTTGCGATAAGATGGCTTGGAACATCGCGTCCGTCTCGAAGAATAAAAAATAATACCGCCGAAACCACGGCAACGGCGGCAATTATTAAAACTAAAGTCAGACGTTTACGCTCGGGGTTCATCGGAATCCTCTTTGCGGGTTTTTAGCTCTGCCAGCAAATCATTTATTGCGGTTTTTACAGGGGCAAATTCTCCGATGTATTCCTTTTCCGCGACTACATCAAGGTCGCCCTTTGCCACTCGCCCAAGCACATGGGCAATTTCGTTTACATAGGCTTTTATTGCGTCGTTGGTGCGGTTGCAGGCATTTATTACCGATTCAAAACGTCCTTCGTAATTTCCGGGAAGGGCCGTAAAATTGCCCATAGCCATGTTCATTACATTATGTTCGATGTCCGCAAGGGGCTTTTCAACGGACACCACCATATCGTTCATTGCGCGGGCAAGGTCTGCCCAGTTTCCTTTAAATCCGGATTCGTTCGCCAGCATACTGAAATATCCCATACCGGCGTATTTTGCAAGGCTCTCAAATTCCAAAATGGCATCCTTGAAATTTTGGCGAAGCGACCCGAATGCATCGTTTGCCCAAGCCCAGTCGCCCTCATATGTTTGCAGTTCTACATCGAAGTTACCTTCGCCAAAGTTTTTCATTACATTTATCAGCTCAACGGTTGTTTTTACGCGCTCCAGTTCTGCCATTTCCAGTTTAACCGTTTCTGTGATGTCGGTGATGATTAGTATGTTACGCAAAAGTTTTTCGCCGTCCAAAACAGGCGTAACTGCCGCCTGGTAATAATTTTCGCCCAAAATAAACCGGATGGGCGGGCTGTTTTGGTCAAATTCCGTAAGCTCCCAAGGCCAGCCCTCGATGTTGGCAAGGGGAGAATATTTTTTCGTATTTGCCGCGGCAGGAAAGAGGATATTTGCGGCGTTGTTGCTCCCTATGAAATTTCGCTCGTTATCTGCAAGAAAAATGGCTTCTTTTACAGACGAAAAAACAACGTCTGCCGTTTTTGCATCGGTAAATCGTCCCAGTTTCACCAGGCGCAGCAGGCGCAACAAGCGGAGCGCACGCAATATTGTCGTGTTTAGCGGGAAGAACGGCAAATAGAATGGCAACACCGCAAGAATATCAACAATCGCCATGGGAGAGCGTACATATTTAAAAACTGCCGCCCCCGTACTAACCTTTGGGTATAAAAGGTTTGCCGTCCAAATACGCATTAGATATTCCACCGTAAACGCACCTACGGCTACTGCTTCTGCAATAAAAAACACAGAATAATAAGCCTCCGGGATGTCAAACACAAGCTCCGCGATAACCATAACAATGTTTACGATGATTAAAATCGAAATAGCCGTGCTGAATATCCGGTTTGCGGGACTGCGCTGTCCGTCATCGCGGATTAGATTAAATACTTTTTGCTTGATACTCATTTTAAAGCCTCCTTGGTTTTTTTAGATGTCTGTGTCTTGCTCGGGGGTATCATCGGGGGTCGGGTCGTATTTGTCGTAATCTACATACCCACCGGGTTCTTCGTTACTTTCGAGCTCTTCTTCCGGCTCTAAGTCGTCATCTTCTTCCGATTTTTTGTCGACTTCGTCCTCTTCGTCATATTTATCCTCGTCCTCCTCTTCTTCGTCATATTCGTCCTCATCCTCTTCTTCGTCCTCCTCATAGTATTCCTCTTCCGGTGGCAAGCCGGGGACGATTGGAGGAAGTGGGTAGGCAGGGACATCATCGGGGATATATGGGACATATATTGCAATCAGGTTAAGGGTTTGCAGGCTTGCGCCTTCTTGTATCACAAAACTGAATTGTGCATGGTGGCTGATTATTTCGCCGTAGCCGTTTTCCCAGTGGGAGAATACCTGTTCCGGGTATGGCAGAGCGGCAACGCTTACGGTTTCGCCTACATTAAACTCCCTTACCGTTTCGTAGTATGGCAGTATGAAGGTCAGGTTTGCGTCCAAGTTGTCGGTTACGGTTACGATAAGCGGGGCGGCTACGGGTTCTTCCGGAGTATATATTGCTGTAAGGTATAGCATGGAGTATGTCATGTCGGTATTGATGGTGATGGTATGGCTTTCTTCGGTGCTGATTATATCGCCGTAACCGTCTTGCCAGTGGGTGAAACTGTAGCCCGGGGCGGGCAGGGCAACTATGGTGACAGTTTCGCCTATTTGGAAGAAGCCTGCTGTTTCCCCATCCGGTACTATTACGGCAAAGCCGCCGCCGAGGTTGTCGGAGAGGGTGAGGAAGAAGAAAAGGTCAAGGATTAGTGCGGACAGCGGCGCGGGCGAAAGCATGGGCGCGGGGATTTGGGGATTGGCTGTTAATGTGGGGAGTGCGCCCGGGTTTATTGTCCATCCGGCCCATGAGCTGACGATGTTATTAACGGCGGCGATAATGTCGGGGTAAGACAAGTCAATCCCTGCGTTGTTGCCGGGTACCGATGTGTGCGGGTTGTTTTCTGTAAACAGAAGCATATCCGGGCGGGCGTAGTTGTTTGCGCCAAAGCCGCTTCCGCCGGTTACGGTACCTCCTACTCGGTTAACTCGGTGAATTTGCCCTTCGGGTTGCCCGACGGGTTGGCTAATGCTGACAGAGGGGTTGAGTGCGATATTATTAATCATGTTTGCCGTACCGCCCGGCATACGTCCGATAATACCGCCGGCATCGCTTGCGCCAGTAACTTCCCCGGTGGCAAAGTTGTGTGCAATAGTGCCGCCGCTGCGCCGCCCTATCAGGCCGCCCACATTGATGCCGCGGCCGGTTACATTTCCTGTGGCGTAGCTGTGTTCTACATTCGGCCCGGTATTATTACCAACCAAGCCGCCGACGTTTTCGTTGCCGCTTACATTTCCTGTGGCAAAACTGCGGTATACCCGTCCTCCCGGCGCATAGCCCACTAAGCCGCCTGCGGTGGAGCCCGATGCTGTAACATTTCCGGTGGCGTGGCTGTAGGTTATTTCTACACTGCTTCGCCCTACCAAGCCGCCTGCGTTGTTGCCCGATGTTGTAACAACATTCCCGGTGGCAAAACTTCCCGTGACAGAGCCGCCCCCGTCAAAGAAACCAACCAATCCGCCGCCATCCATAGTTGCCCTAACATCGCCGCGTGCAGAGGAATTAATAATCGTAGGCCGCGCCCTGCCCACCAAGCCGCCGCTGGAATTGGCTCCGGTAATTTGCACATCGGCGTGTACATTTTCTATGGTGAAGGCGATATCCGTTCCGCCGCGTCCTACCAAGCCGCCGGTGTGGTTTCCTCCTGTTACCGTACCCGCCACGTTAAAGTTGCGTAACACGGTGCCGGAATTTACGGCGCGGAACATACCGATGTCTGCTGTGCCGGGGCGGTTGATATTAAGGGTAATTGTGTGATTGCCGCCCCCCGGCGCGGGCGCGCCGTCAAATGTACCGCGGAAATGCCCTCCTGTAATCATCCAATTATCCGGGGCGATAATGTCATTTTCCAAGCGGAAATAGTGGGGTACGGTGAAAGCAGGATTTCCCGTGTACCACAAATGGGGTGAACTGCTCATCCATACCAAATTCGCCGGCGTGGAGAGCAAAAACGGCGAAGCCTCGCTTCCGTCACCGGGTGGCCTGGGTATAACTACGGCTGTTCCCGCAGGGCGGAATACGGGCGGGGAGTTTTGCATATTGCCGGCCAGCCTCGGCAGGTAGCCGGGGGTTATTGTCCAGAACGCTCCCCAGCCGGAAACACGGGCATTTACGGCGGCAATCATTTCCGCATCGGTTGCGTCGGCAGTGCCCAGTGGATAACCTGCATGACCGCCGGGGGCAACAAGCTGCGAAACGCCGTCTACATACACTGCCATATCTGCGCGGGCGTGGTTGTTTGCGCCAAAGCCGGTTCCGGATACGATACCTCCCAGCCGGTTAACATGCCCGCCGGGTTCGCTAATGCTGACAGAGGGGTTGAGGGCGATATTATTGCTAATGTTTCCCGTACCTGCCACACGTCCGATAATACCGCCGGCATAGTTTTCGGCAGTAACTTCTCCTGTAGCAAAGTTGTGTGCAATAATGCCGCCGCCGTTGCGCCGCCCTACTAAGCCGCCCACATTGTGGATGCCGATTACATTTCCTGTGGCGTAACTGTGTTCTACATTCGGCGCGCCAATACTACCAACCAAGCCGCCGACATGTGTGTTGCCGGTTACATCTCCTGTGGCAAAACTGCGGTTTATCCGCCCGCCCCGTCCATAGCCTACTAAACCGCCGGCATCGTAGGTGACGCCAGTTACATTTCCGGTGGCGTGGCTGTGGTCTATGCTTGTTTGGTATTGGAGACGTCCTACCAAGCCGCCTACGCCGCCGCGGCCGCTTACATTTCCTGTGGCAAAACTGCGGTATATCGGCCCTCCCGGCGCAAAGCCCACTAAACCGCCGATACTTATGCCGTCTCCGGTTACATTTCCGGTGGCGTGGCTGTTGGTTATATTTCCATGGCTGGTTCCCACCAAGCCGCCTGCGTCGTTGACCGTTGTTGTAACATCCCCGGTGGCAAAGCTGTCGGTGACAGAACCACCCGCCACAAAGAAACCAACCAAGCCGCCGCCAACTGCATTTGCCCTAACATTGCCGTGTGCAGAGGAGCCGGTAATCGCGGGCCGTCCCCTGCCAACCAAGCCGCCGACATCGTTGTTGCCGGTAACTTGCACATAGGAGCGTACATTTTCTATGGTGAAGGGATTCGCTCTGCCGTATCCTACCAGGCCGCCTGTTCGGTTTGCTCCTCTTATCGTACCCGCCACGTTAAAGTTGCGGAACACAGCACCGGCACCGGCGGAGGCAAACAGCCCGACATCATTGTGGGTGCGGTTTATATTAACGGTAATTGTGTAGTTGCCGCCTCCCGCCGCGGGCGCGCCTTCAAATGTGCCGCTGAAAGGCATCGGCCCTGCGTTAAGTATCAAATTATCCGGCGCGATAATGTCATTTACCAAGCGGAAATAGTGAGGGCCGGTGAAAGCAGGATTTGCCGCGTACAACAAATGGGGTGAATGATTCATCCATGTCAAATGCTCCGGATCGGAGATTATAAACGGTGAATTCTCGCTTCCGTCACCGTCCGGCGGGTTCAAAACTACGGGTGTTCCCGTTGCGGTGCGGAATACGGGCGGGGTGTCCTGCATATTGTGGGTTAGCCTCGGCAGTTCGCCGGGGGTTATTGTCCAGTTCGCTCCCCAGCCGGAAACAAAGGCATTAACGGTGGCAATCATTTCCGGGTCGGTTGCGGAGGCAGTGCCTATTGAATAACCTGCATGACTGCCGGGGAGAACAAACTGCGGAACACCGTCTATATATACTACCATGTCGGCGCGGGCGTGGTTGTTTGAGCCGGCAGACCCCCTGTTGCTTATGCGGTTGGCTTCCCCGGCAGGGTTTGTTGCACTTACGGAAGGGCTGAGGGCAATATGGCTGCCGAAGGCAGCTACAGCACCTGTGCTTCTTTCGCCAAGAATACCGCCGCCCATGTTTGCGGCGGTAACATTACCCGTGGCAAAGAGATTGGTGATTCCCCCTCCGCCATGGAAACCAATTGCGCCGCCTACTCGATTGTTACCCGTTACATTGCCCGTGGCATAGCTGTGGTTTAATACATTGCTGATGTTACCAATCAAGCCGCCTACATAGTTGTTGCCGGTTACATCTCCCGTGGCAAAGCTGACGGTTATGGAGCCACTACCGCCTACCAAGCCGCCAACGGTGTTGTTGCCGGTTACATTTCCCGTGGCGAAACTGCGTGTAATTGCGGCTCCTCCTTGCCCTACCAAGCCGCCGACATTGTTGCCGGTGCTTGAAACATCGCCGGTGGCAAAGCTGTAAGAAATGTTTCCGCCGCCTTGAGCAAATCCTATCAAGCCCCCTACGCGGTTGCCCGTGCCTTGCACTCGCCCGGTGGCGGAGCTGCGTGTAATTACCGCCCTGTTGTCGCCCACCAAGCCGCCTACCTGTGTGCCGCCCGTTACATCTACGGAGGAATGGACATTTGTAATGGTCGCGCCTTGGTACGGTGGAACAAAGCCCACTACGCCGCCGACGGTCGTAGCACCGCCTATTACCGTACCCGCCACGTTAAAATCGCGCAAAGTACCGTGAAGCACACGGAATAATCCCACATTGTTTCCGGCGTTGGTTTGGTTGATATCCACGGTGATGGTGTACAAGCCGCCGTTCGGTGCAACCTCGCCCTCAAAAATCCCGGAGAAGGGACGGTTTGGCCCCACCGTGCCAATCATCAAATCAGCCGGCGCGGTGATGTCTGCCACCAGGCGGAAGGTGTGTTCCTCTGTAAAGTCGGGGTGTCCCGTGTACCATAGGTGCGGGGAGTCCGCCACCCATTGTAACTGTGACGCATTGGAAATTAAGAAAGCGTCAGTTTCCGTACCGGTGCCGTGTGGTGCGGCGGTTACGGTAACATCATAGATTACGGGGCTTATGTGATTAGGGTCGCTGTGGGTAAATACCGCCGCAAATCCGGATGTTTCATGTACGGTTTGCGTTCCGTCTTGCCATGCCCAAGAGCCGGGTATGAGCGAACCGGTTGCGCCGCGTACTTCCCCGCCGCTTAAAATTGAGTCGGCGAGTACACTGCCTGTTAAAATTTCAGAAGTTGTTGGCGGGGTTATTGCGGTTATTGTTGCTTGGCCTACCGTAAGGGATGTATTGTCGGTTACGATTGCGGCTATATCGTAGTTTTGCAGGGTAAAGGCGTCCGGGGTGAATGTAATGCCGGGGCTGTGGGTACCCACGGCTAATACTGAAGCCGGGTCGGCCCAAGCAAAGGTGCCGTATGCCAAGTTGCCCGCCGTGCCTACTACCGCTCCGCCTGAAAGGGGTGACTCCGAAAGCGGTTGCCCATAGATGATGGACTGCGCTGTCGGCCATGTGATTGTGGGCGGGTTGGCGCGGTTTACCGTTAGTTGCACGGTATTGGTTACCGTTGTCATGCCATAGTTTTCAATGGCGTTTTGGTTGGGGGTAAAGATAACAACAAACCCGCTGTTCGCAACGGTTGGCATAGTACCGGGAGCTTGCCACGCAAAACTACCATACGATGCGGAGCCGCCCACAAGCGGAATGCCGCTTAGGTATTGGGTACTGTCGAAGGTGACCGGGATTGTTGTCGGCCATACAAGCACAGACGGTACTCCTGTGATGATTGCGCCGGTCAGCCCGGTGGGTTGCGTAATCACATAGTTCGCCGGGTTTGCCGGGTTTAACGCACCCGGCGTCATGCCAAAGTTGCCGGTAAAGCTTACGTCAATATTAGTGCCAACGGTGCCTTGTGCGAAAGTTCCCACAACCGCAGAATAAGATACAGTCGCCGTTTCGCCGCCCTGTAAGCCGTCAAAATTTAACGCGCCCCAATTGACTACGGCGGTGACGCCGCCATCAAATTGCCTGATTATATTCCAACCCACAATCGTAAGGGGCGCGGGCGCAATGGTAAAATCACCGAATGCTGCGCCGGTGTAGTTGCCTATGCCCGTTACGGTCACGGTAGCGGTATCAACTCCCGCGTTGATGTTGTTTGTGTGGGATATTTCAAAATCCGTGCCATACACAAGGGTTACACCGTTTAACTGCACATTAGGCGTAGGCGTGTGCGCCGACGCGGTGTACACAAACGCGCCCGGTATGGTTACATTCGCGCCGAACAAATTTCGTGGCGCGATGGTAAAGCTGCCGGTTGCCGTGCCAAAATAATTGCTGCTTGTGGCGGTTAGTGTGATTGTGGCGGTTCCGGCGTTTGTGTTATTGCTGAATACCACCGAAAAATCAGTGGACAGGGTAAGATTCTGGCTGCCCGAAAAGTCCGTTACAATCAAGTAATCATACGGCGTGATGGGGTTGCCGGTGAAAGTCAAATCCGCGCCCGGGAGTATTGTGAGCGTTACATTTTCAAGGTTGCGTGGGTTTACGGTTAGGGAGATACTTTCGCTTATTCCGTCCCAATTGCCGTCACCGGCGTAGGTTATTGTGATTTCGGCACTTCCCGCGTTCTCAATAGTCACCATTCCGTTATTGCTTACGGAAAGTACATCTACGTCGGAGCTTACAAAAGTACGCGCTCCAACGCCGCCGCCTGTGTATGACAGCGTAAATGTCGCGCCGCCAAAGGTAAGGGTGTCGGGGTCGGTTATGTTTATTGCCGGTTGGGTGGCTATGCCTACTTCTATTGTCCACTGAGCCGTTACCGCGCTGAAATTGGCGGAATCGGCAGAGGTGAAGGTCGCGTAATGAGTGCGGAATCCTGCACTTCCTACATAATCCCCGGGATTCTCCCATACCCATCCTACAGGCAGTGAGACTTGCGCCAATGTGTCGCCATAGGTTGCCATTATATCCGTCGGCGGGGTGTAGTCCGGTGCGTCTGTACCGGGCGCAGAAAGGACAGTAACAGAGGTATTGCTCGTTACCGGGTCGGCTATGGCGTAGTTCTGCAAGGTTAGCGCGTCGGGGATGAATATAACGGCGGGGCTGTGCGTTCCTGCGTCTAATATTTGGGTCGGGTCTTCCCATGCGAAATAACCGTCCGCCGTGCCGCTTGCCGAGCCGTCCGTTAAATCGGAAGCCGAAAGCGTCTGACCGAAGGTGATATTACTCGCCGAAGGCCATGTGATTGTCGGCATAGCGGCGCGTTCCACCGTAATGGCTACATTCTGGGCGGTTACTGCGATTGCTTCGTAGTTATCAAGGGTAAGTTGGTTTGGCGTAAATATTACGCTGAAATTTTGGCCGGGGTTTGCATTAGGCTCATGCGAGGGGTTTTCCCATGCAAACGTACCGTGGTCGTTGCTTGTGACGGATAACACGGAAGCGGTCAGCGGTTGCCCGAAGGTGATATTGTCCGCCGTCGGCCATGTGATTGTCGGCGGGTTGGCACGGCTTACCGTAAGCTGCACGATGTTGGTTGCCTCCGCCATGCCAAAGTTATCAATCGCGTGTTGGTTTGGGGTGAAGCTTACCATAAACCCGCTGTTTACTACGGTTGGCATGGTGTCGGGGGTTTCCCATGCAAAACTTCCGTGTGGGAAATCACTCACAAGCGGTATATCAGCCAGCGTTTGCGCTCGGCTGAACGTGGTCGGGTTTGTTGTAGGCCATTCGAGCGTAGGCGCGGCGGTTAGGGTGATTGCGCCTGTAAGCCCGGTGGGTTGCGTGATAACATAGTTAGACGGGTTTGCCGTTCCGCCCGTCATGCCGAAGCTACCG
>Ga0209755_10000538_pt1 | contig 68371 bp, 59 predicted proteins | sample TergutCo191P1_FD_187301 | JGI IMG/M metagenome (GOLD analysis project Ga0209755, IMG submission 187301) | Cornitermes sp. P1 segment gut microbial communities from Petit-Saut dam, French Guiana - Co191P1 (SPAdes) (version 2) | ecosystem: Host-associated > Arthropoda: Insects > Digestive system...
TATCGTTGGTGCGCCGCCAGTTTGGCAAAGTAGATAGGACATGGAGCAACCGAGAGTTTAGCCTCATGGTTTTGAAGTGCATGGAGTTGAACCGACACGATTTCGAGGCGTGTATTGTCATCGCTCGCTATGCCGGACTTCGCATCCACGAGGCCATGAAGATTGACACAGCAACGGCTCGCAATGCTTTGAAGAATGATTTTATCACTATCAAAGGCAAAGGCGGCAAGGTGCGTGATGTGCCGATTAACGAGTCGATTCGCATTGTGCTGAAAAATTCGCTTGAACAGACAGCTCAAGGCGAAAAACTGTTTGTGCCAAAGAATAAACAGACGCATGAGGTCATCAAGGAATTGCAAACTTTCATCGCCACACATCGTAAATCCGTGCAAGATGAGGGCTCAACAAGACCCATGACATTCCACGGGTTAAGGCACACTTGTGCGGCGGAGTGGTTTAAGCGATTGATTGCCGAGGGCAGAACGGAATATCAGGCAAGGCTTCAAGTGTCACGGTGGCTTGGGCATGAACGGGATGATGTGACCAATATCTATTTGGCTTCAATCAACAAAGACGAAGAGGAGGGCGGCGATGTTTGAAAATTATGCTGATATTATCACAATTAACGACCTCATGACCATGCTGAATATCGGCAAGTCTACCGCTTACTCGTTACTTCAAAACAACAAAATCCATCATGTTAAAATCGGCAGAAAATATGTCATTCCCAAGCAATCTGTTGTTGATTTTGTGGCGGGTTTGTGTTATAATGAAGACAGAATAATAAGCGGTAGGCTCCAGTCGGCAAGAGAAAGGAGCAACAAATGACAGGAAGCCTACAAGTACGAAACGGCAAGTATTATGCCGTATTAAGCTATAAAGATGAGATGGGGAAATGGCGGCAAAAGTGGATTAACTCGGAATTGCCAATCAAAGACAACAAGCGCAAAGCGGAATTGTTTTTGACAAAAACGCTTTCCGAGTACAACAGTTCAAACGTAACTCCGTGCAACGATATATTGTTCTCTGAATTTATGTCACATTGGTTAGACACTATAGCTGGTTCAATAGAGCTAAACACATTCGAGTCATATAAAGCGAACATTAACCGTTACATAAATCCTCATTTTTGCAAAACCAAAGTTGTATTGCAAAACTTGAAGCCACAAGATATTCAAGTGTTCTACAACAAGCAATTGGAGCTTGGATTAAGTGCAACATCTGTGTTATCACTTCATGCAAACATCCGTAAAGCACTGCAGCACGCTGTGAAGATGAATATAATTGCGTATAATCCCGCGGACAGGGTGACGTTGCCGAAAAAGCAGAAATATCGTGCAAATTTCTACACTTCCGAGCAAACGAACGCAATGCTTGAAATGTTCAAAGGTGAGGAAATGTACGTGGTTGTGTTGATAGCCGCTTTCTATGGTCTACGGCGGTCTGAAGTCTTGGGTTTGAAGTGGAAGTACATTGATTTTGATACAAACACTTTAGTTATTTGCGATACTGTGGTTCGTTGTGGTAGTACAATGTCCATTGACAAGTCTCGGACAAAGACTACTGCGAGCCATCGGACACTGCCACTTACACCGTCCATGCGTGAATATTTGCTAACGCTAAAAAACGAGCAAGAAACATATCGTGAGTTGTTGCGTAGTGCGTACACCAGCAATGATTATGTATGCAAACGTAAAAACGGCGAGCCTTTTGCCCCGAATTACATTTCTTGTAAGTTTAACAAGGTGTTGAAAAAGCATGAATTGCCGCTCATTCGCTTTCACGACTTAAGACATAGTGCGGCATCAATGCTACTTGCCGAAAAGCACTCGTTGAAAGAAATTCAAGAATGGTTAGGGCATGGGGACTTGGCAACGACAGCCGACATCTACGCTCACTTGCAATTTGAGGCGAAGCAGGACATGGCGAAGTCCATGGATGGAAAGTTCAAAATAGGGTAAAACGGATTTTTTAGATACTCATTAGATACGGCTGTTTTTTAGCTAAAATCAAGTGAGTTTAGGAAATAGCAAAACCCTTGCAAATCTAACTACTGCAAGGGTTTTTAGCTGGCTGGGATAGCAGGACTCGAACCTACGAATGCCAGAGTCAAAGTCTGGTGCCTTACCAACTTGGCGATATCCCAATATTCAATTACAGACACTATTATATCACTTGACGAGGCAATTGTCAAGGGGTTTTGAAAATATTTTTGAAGATATTTTTGAAGATTTTTGAAGATTGAAAATGGTGCACTTAAACGCAGAGGAGTTCGGCGGTCGAAAGAAAGCTGAAATCCCTGTGTTTTTTCTTATATTTGTGATGCATGAACAGGCTAAACTGGTCGGGTGTGGGCAGACAGCCCACGATTTCGACCCTTTTCTTCAATTTGAAGGGAGTGCCGCCGCACTCCCTTTGTTCGTATCTACACTAATATAATATCCACCCCGCCGAAGTTATTATTGCCTCGAATGGTTATGGTTGGCGCATTCGGGTCATCAGAATGTCTTGGACAGTCCACTCCACCTGCAAACGAGGCAATATCCGTGACGATATTCCATCTGCGAGGAACGTACAGCTCCACGCCACCGAATTTGTTATGCACGTCCACAATCGCACCCTCGGGAGCAAGCTCTGCTCCGTCAAAATACACTTCCATGCCGCCGAATTCGTTGGATATTTCCACATACTTCAGATTTTTCGAGGTAATGTACTTGCTCGAGCCTGAAAAACTGCCTTTGATAAGCACATTTTCGCCGCTTACGTCCTCTTTGGGCGCACCTTTCGCGCCATTCACTTCCCATTGACCCTTGCCGGTCTTGACAAAATTCCACTTGCTCTGCTTCTTTTTGAAAAGAATGTGGAACGCAATGCTCAGCAGAATTACAAGGGCAATCAATGCCCATATGGAAATGGTAATGTCCAGCGCATTTTCGATTGGTCGACGCCATATAAAGATAAGAATACCCGCGTCAAGGAACATTTCGCCCCACTTCATCCGTATGGCATTAAAGATAAATGTTGCGGCGAAGGGGATTGTGATGAGTAGTGGCCAAAAGCCCACATCACCCAGTAGGTCGAATATGTGCATTACGATAAGTGCTGCACCTGCGAGGAGGGAAACTCCCCAAAAAACATTGACAAATTTAGATTTTTTCATAGCTGTTATCTCCTGTTACTTAATTTTTCTTTTAATTGTTTGTAGTAATGCCGTGACACATGAACTTGCTTGTGAGTGTCGAAGAACTGGACGGACACGGACGAGGGCAGGGTTTTAGTCAGGGACATGATTTGCGAGGTGTTTGCCACAGTGGACTTTGATATTCGCACAAATTCGTTCGGAAGCAACTCCTCTAACTGATACAGACGATAGGTCACGCTGTACATTTCGCTTTTGCTGTGGGCATACACCGCCTCCCCGTCTGTTTCAAAGAAGAGAATATCACTGCTGGGTAGGTAAAACTCCCGCTCTCCTTTGTGGTACACAATGGCTGGCTTGTGGGATAGCATTGCCTCGATTGCCGCACACCGCAGGCGAATGTTCTCGTCCATGGTGCGACACCGCAGGATTATTTCTTCCTCTGCGTCCGGGTCGTCCGGCTGGATAAATTCAATTTTGAACCGCAGGGTGCATCACCTCCTAACCTTGTAGACGTTCGCGATAGAGTTGTATCGAAACAAAAATGTTAATGCTATCCAAAAAGGCGGGACGCCGAGGGCGTCGTCCCCTACACAGGGTGCAGTTGAACAAATGTAGGGGAGGTTGCCCCCGACGTCCCGCAACTTAGGGTTATCGCAGAATATAAAATCTTCAAAAAACGCTTAATTTTGCTTGTGTATTTGTCAATGTTTTTGTTTCGACACAACCTTAATGACGTTTCGTGAGTTTGGCTTATGACGATAACATTTATTTCGATACAACCTTAATGACATTATAGCACACATATCTAAATAATGCTATAGTTTTTCGCTATGTGGTAAAAATATGTGGGTAAGAGGGAGGATTGTTCGTGTAAGTTTTGTTGTTTGTAGCATTTTTGCAATTTTTTTCGCAATTATCGCAAATGTTTCTGATTTATATGTTGATTTATTTCTTGTTTTGTGATATACTATTTGAATGAAAAAACATCTAAAATGGCTGGCAATCCCTATTGTGTTGGTGTTATTGGTATTTGCAATAAGCCAAATCGACAGGGAAGAGCTAGTGCGGAGTGTGCAGCAAATCCCGTGGTGGTTGCTCCCCGCACTTTTCACTTTTCAAATTGTTACGCAACTTTTCGTAAACCTTCAATGGTTTTATATATCAAAACTTACAGGGGCAAGGCTATCCTTTGGGCAAATGTTTCGTATTAACTGTCATGGTATTGTCTACGATTCTGTCACTCCCGGGCTGAAAGTAGGCGGCGAGATTTCTCGTGCCATGCGTATTCGCGAAACTGGCGAAGTGTCGGGGGACAAGGCCGCCGCAATGGTAGCATTGCAAAAGCTCTTTTTTATTGCAACGCAATATATGGTCTTGTTAGTGGCAGGAGGACAACTTCACATCGCACTTTATTTGCTTGCGTTGCCCCTTTTGGGAGCAATTGTGGTGGTGTTTTTCATTCCGGACATAATTCACGCAAAAATGACCCGAATGAAGCAACCCAAAAGACGGCTAATAATGCGCGTTCATCGTATTATTCTGGCACTTCTTGACCAAATGAACAGTCTGCGATGCAACAAAAAGGGGCTGATTAACCTTACCTTGCTCTCGATTTTTATATGGCTTTTGTACCCTGCGAAATTATATTTGCTGGCAATGTTTTTCTCGCCGACAATCACGATTTTTCAAATCACAGCCATCACATTTACTGCGTATATCATCGCCACTTTGCCTCTTTTTCCGGGCGGACTTGGTGGCTTTGAGGGAACTATGACCGCGCTTTTGGTGTCTGCCGGATATGTGGTTAGTGATGCGGCGGCGGCAACTATTGTCTTTCGCTTTGTTACCTTTTGGTTTTTGCTCCTGTTCAGCCTTTTCTGCATTGGAGTGTATAAAATCATAGATTTTCGGAAAAAACGAGGATTATAAGAGGATTATAAATAGAAGTGTAAATATATAAATAAAGAAAGTTTAGATATGCTGTAACTTTCATGGGTATTTTTTTTGCCAAAATTCGCATACTAAGCTCATGTTTACACTTGTGATACGAACCACGATATTATATATTCTGCTTATTGGTGGACTGCGTTTTATGGGCAAACGGCAAGTAGGAGAGATGCGAGTGTCCGAGCTGGTGGTCACTCTCTTGTTATCCGAAATCGCCGCATTGCCCATTTCAGACAGCAATATTCCCTTTGCCTTTGCAGTCATTCCTGTATTCCTTTTGCTGTCATTCGAGGTGATTGTGCCATTTTTCACAAGTCGTCACAGTCGTTTGAACAAGATTATTTCAGGTGCACCCAGTCTGCTTATCAAAAAGGGAAAACTTGACCAAAAAGAGTTGTCAAAGCTCCGCCTGAGTGTTGAAGAATTGCTGTGCGAACTGCGACTTAAAAACATTAGCGATATTGCTGATGTTGAGTATGCGATTTTGGAGCAAAATGGACAAATGTCGGTGTTCCCAAAGGCCGGCATGACTCCTGTGACCCTTGATGACATGAAACTTGAGCCGCAAAAACATGGTTTTGCTCACCCTATTGTGGTGTGTGGTTCCCTTAATGAAGTGAATTTGCGTTTGATGAACAAAAGTCGCCATTGGTTAGATGGCGAGTTGACAAAAAAAGAGGCGAAAATTGATGAAGTTTTGCTTTTCACCCTTGACGATAGTGGAAACACTACACTGATTTTGAAGGAGTAATTTATGCGTTCATTTGTTGCGGCAATTATTATTTTATGCCTGTTGACGATTGCTATTATCGCCGATGTTACCTATGCCAGCCGTGCCATGAACCGCATGGAAGCGGCTGTATATGCCACCCCGGAGGTGGAGGATTTCGATTCGTGGAAGCGTGAAGATGTACTTGCCCGAATTGACGAAATAGAAGAAATATGGCAGGATTGCAGAGATATTATTGCCATAGCGGTGAACACCCAATATATTTTTGCAATAGAATTAGCACTTGAGAACATGAGAAACAACGCCAGGGCAGAGGACGGCGACAATTATGGAGTATCCCGCGGGGCGTTGCTGTTGGGTATTGACACAGTTCGCAAGTTAGAAGGGGTCAGCTGGCGGGGGATATTGTAAATATCTTGGGGCGTTGCCCCAAACCCCACTTAGGAACTTTTTGAAAAAAGTTCCTAAGAACCTCAAAAACTTTGGTATAAAAGCACTTTGTGCTTTTATGAGAAGAAGTTTTTAGTCAAGTTTTTTACAAAAAACTTGTGCGGTGTGGGCGCATAGCCCACGACCTTGACCTTTTTCTTCACACTGACCTTTTTCGTAGCAAAGTTGCAACATATGTAGGGCGGAAATTTTCCGCCCTTGGAGATATACTTGGAGCTTTCCAAGATTATGCTCACATTTTTAATAATGCCTATTGTTTCTGTTGGTTGTTGCATTATGACGACGGCGAGGGATTAGCACTGCAAGCAGTGTAATCACAGCAGCCGCAATCACAAGACCAATAATAACAGCCCACATAGTGCCCGTGGTTCTTTCGGCAGTTGTACGCGTATTAGAACGTGTAACATTTGCACGAGTGTTATCTCGGTCAAAAACTCTTTCTACAGCGTTTTCGGCACGGTTTACTCCACGCTCAACGCCACGACCAATACGGCCAGCAGAGTTTTCAAGGCTACGCCCCTCTTTGTTACGCAAATGACGACCTTCGTCGCCAATAATGCCGGGGCGGTCGCCTACTGCACCATCAACTACACGACCATGATTAACACGGCGGTTGTCTGCACGATAGGCACGATCCATGCCTCCGCGGTTGTATGCACCTTCACGGTGTACACGGTTGCCGGCGGCACGGGTGTTACGATTTACTGTAGCACGAGAGATAATACCATCGCCATCATCGCAATAGCCATCATAGCAGTCAGAAACCGCCGCGGTTGCAACAGTATCTTCAGCTGGTTGCTCAGGTTCTACAGGAGCCTGTTCATCATTGTCACGCCCAAGAATACGGTCAAGAATCGAAGGTTTCTTCTCTGTGTTTTCTTCTACGTTTACTTGGGGTTCTGCTGGTTGTTCAGCCTTAGGTGGTTTAGTTTCGCTGTTTTCGCTCTCGGTAATAGGAGCGCGAACTTGCTCAGACGCACCAAAGCTCACCATGCCAAAGACAGAGATGAACATTAGTGCCGCCAAAGATAAGCAAACAGCAATTTTTGCTTTTCTATTCATTAGAATTATTGTCCTTTCAATTAAACAAATAAACAAAATTTAAGGGTGAATTATCTGTTATGGCTTAAAGCCACTACAGATAAAGTCAATCCTAATCTATTTTTGCGGCAACTATCGTCACCACTAAGCTATGTTGCCAGTGGCGACTTCGCTCACAGATATTATCTTCAGCTACTCGGTTTTTTATGTCACACAAATCATAGAATAAATGGGTACATATGGAAAGTAAAAGATTTATCAAAAACGACAACGGGTTTGAATGTGCAAACTGCGGTGTAAAAGTTGAACCACTTGGGTACAGTTCGCGAAATCATTGCCCCAAGTGTTTATTCTCGGTTCATCTTGATGTGAATCCGGGCGACCGAAATGCCGACTGCGGCGGACTGATGAAGCCGGAGCGAGTGGAGCTTTGCCCACGCGATGAGTATATAATAGTACACAAATGCACCCATTGTGGTGCTGTTCGCCGTAACAAAGCCGCTCATAGGGCGACAAAACAGCCTGATGATTTGAGATTACTTATTAGATTGACGGCAATAGTATGAGTGTGCCCTCTATCTCGGTGGACATAATTGCGATTTTTCTGTAAAATTCCTTGATTTTTTGGCAAAAACTTGACAATAATCAATTTTGATGATATAATGTCCTTGTGAATATAATGAGATAGAAAATCTTCGGGGAGGGTGTAATGGCAAAGCGAGCGTTTGATGAAATCAAAGCTATAGAAGTTGTAGCGGCAGAAATTATAAGCACGGCACAGCAAACAGTCGGCGAAACATTACGTCAAGCGGAACTGGAGGCGGAATCTTACGGCAAACAAGCAATATTACAGGCACAAACTGCGAAACAGCAGGCGTTGCAATCTGCAAAAGAGCAGGCAAATGCGGCGACCACAGTGCATCAGCGCGAAACCGAGGAAGTGTGCGCCATGCTACACAGGCAACTGCAACAAAAACGCGAACAAGCTGTACAGGCTGTCTTTGATATGATAATTTAACTACCGAACGAAAGGATGACCGTAGATGGCAATAGTAAAAATGGATAAAATCTCGGTCATTGGACTGAGTACACAGCGTGCCGACGTGCTTTCTGAATTGCAAAAGATTGGCAGAATGGAGATTGTCGCTCCCGAAAAAGATAAAGAACTGCAATTCGTAGACAATGGGGCGATAATCGCAGAACTTGACGGGCAAATGGCACAGCTTGAACGAGCAATCGAGGCACTGCAAACCCATGTGCCGCAAAAAGGCGGAATGCTGTCCACTCGCAGGCAAGTGACAGGGGAAGAGCTTGGAGCTATCGTCACCCGCCGTGAAGAGCTGTTGTCGCAAGCAGGTGCAATCATCGCCATTGCCGACACAATGCCCACCGAGGGGGAAGAGAAAGACGCCGCCATAAGCAAAATCACCGAGCTATCTTCTGTGCGAAAAGACCTTGAACTGCTTTTCGACCGCCTAAACCTTCGCCGTGATAAGTTAGTGGCAATGGAACAGGTGGGGGAAACAGAATACACCTTTTTGATTGAAGGATACCTGCCGAAAAAATTAGGCGCAGAAGTGCAAAAGCAATTAGAAGAACGATTTACCGTTCATGTGGAGCTAACTTCGCCAACTGCGGAAGAAAGCGTGCCGGTGGCGTTCAAGAACAACGCATTTGTGTCCCCGGTGGAAAGTATTACCGAAACATATGCCATGCCAAACGATACAGACGTTGACCCTAACCCGATTATGGCGTTTTTCTACTACTTTTTCTTCGGCATGATGTTCTCGGACGCCGGGTATGGACTGCTTCTTATGCTTGTGTGCGGATATGTGGCATTTATGGCGAAAGCGGAGCAGAAGACCAAGAAAAACTTTCGTATGTTCTTCTTTTGTGGGGTGTCCACCTTTGGATGGGGGCTGTTGTTCGGCGGATTTTTCGGAAATGTGATACACACCGTTTCGGGCACATTCTTTGGACGGGAAATAAGTCTTGAGCCATTGTGGATGAATCCCATTGAAAACGCCATGGACTTGTTGCTTCTCAGCATCGGCATTGGCATTGTTCACCTTATTGTTGCCCTAAGCTTAAAGTTTTTTGTGCTGGTTCGCAGAGGAAAAATCATTGATGCCATATGCGACGAAGGCTCGTGGATTTTGATTATTTCGGGTATTGGGGTGTTTGTGGTTGGTATGCTGACGGACACTACTGGGATTCAAACTGTGGGCATGATTGTTGGTGCTGTGGGGCTTGGAATACTCATTGTTTTCGGTGGTCGCAAAAGTCGTGGCGTGGGCAAGCTGTTCGGCATATTCAAGCTGTACAAAGCTACGTCCTATATCAGTGACGCGTTGTCTTATTGCCGTTTGATGGCGCTGGGGCTTGCTACCGGGGCTATTGCAAACGTATTCAATTTGCTGGGGACAATGTTCGGCACTTCGGTATTCGGAATTTTGTTGTTTATTGTAGTGTTTGCAGTTGGTCATGGAATGAATTTCGCTATGAACCTGCTTGGTGCATATGTGCATACAAACAGACTGCAATATGTAGAGTTTTTCGGCAAGTTTTATGAGGGTGGTGGTCGTGCATTTAGCCCATTCCGCATGAATACAAAATATGTGACTTTGAAAGGAACGAAGGAAAATGACTAACGGATTATTTTTTGCCTTCATTGGTGCGGCATTGGCTGTGACATTGGCTGGGATTGGCTCGGCTAAAGGCATTGCCCTGGTCGGCGAGGCATCTATGGGGCTGATTGCCGAAGAGCCAAGCAAGTTCGCAAGGTTGCTTATTATGCAACTCCTACCCGGAACACAGGGGCTTTATGGATTTATCATCAGTATTTTGATTATGACTAACATTGGAGTTTTGGGCGGAGAAATTCCCGGATTTTACGCAGGATTGATGTATCTTGCGGCATCGTTACCTATTGGACTTGTAGGATATTTTTCTGCGGTGGCACAGGCGAAAGCCAGCGCGGCAGGCATCAATGTTGTAGCAAAACGCCCGATTGAAACGGTCAAAGCGATTGTTTCGGTCACGCTGTCTGAAATGTACGCACTTATCGCGTTTATCGTGTCACTACTTCTTGTATTGGAAGCAGAAAATTTGGCACAGGCATTGATTAGTGGGGGCGGGTATTAAAAGTTTTTGTTCCAACTTTTTTCAAAAAGTTGGTCGGGTTTGGGCTGAAAGCCCAAGGTCTTAATTTTTGTCTTGACCTAACACGGAGGGAAAAATGAGCGGATTAGAAAAGATTATTGCCGGCATTCTTGCACAAGCAGAAGAGCAAGCAAAACTTATAAAAGCCGAAGCTGACACCAAAGCTGCGGCTATTTCTGCTTCCGCAAAGGACGAGTCCGAGAGGGCTGTGGAGGTCGTTCGCCGTGAAAGCGAGGCGGAATGTGCCGCTTTGCTGACCCGCGAAGAGGGAACACAGCGACAAGTCCGCCGCCTTGCCCTGCTTGCCGCCCAAGTGGAAGAGATTGACGCCGCCATCGCCCAGGCAAAAGCAAAACTTTTGCAGTTGCCGACAGAGGAATATTTCGACCTGATGTTCCGTTTGTTTGAGAAATATGCGGTGGACAGCCATGGAGAAATCAAGTTTGGCACAGCGGACGCATCACGCTTGCCGAATGGCTTTGTTGCACGATGCCAAGCTGTTTTCCCTAACAGCCCTAACAGCAAGATAAATGTTGGCGAACCCATAGAGGGAAGCGAGCATGGATTTGTTGTGGATTATGGCAAAATTGTGGTGAACTGTACTGTGGACGAGATTTTTCGTGTGAAGCGACAAGCCATGCGTGATGCGGTGAGCAAAATATACGCAGAGAGGTAGGGAAGTGTGAAACAGCAAAACTTTATCTATGCCTCCTCCTACATTCGCATTCTTGAAGCCAAAATGCTTACCCCTGCGGACTTTGATACCTTGCTTCGTGGGGATTACGCCGCCGCTGTGGCATTCCTGACCGGGCGCAGGTATGGGGGCGGTGCGGGGAATATGCCGCAAAAGGAGCTTGCCACTGTGACAGAGGAAACCTTGGCGGCTTGCCCCGGCGACACCCCAAAAGGCTTGGTGCTGTTAGAAAACGATTTCCACAACCTAAAGTCGATACTGAAAGCGTCTGTGAGCGGAACGGACTATGTCCCACTTATGCTTGAGCCGTGTATGTATAATCCGACAGGGCTGTTCGGGGCGGTTGCGGCGAAACGCTTTTCGGCGTTGCCGACGGAGTTTGCCCTCTGTGCCGAGCAAGCCTATGATTTTTTTGTCGCAGGGCAGGGACAGGCGGGAGAAATGGTGCTTGACCACGGATATTTCGCTGAAATGATGCGACTTGTTGCCGCTACCAAGAGCGATTTTCTGGCGGGCTGGGTGCGGCTGAAGATTGATTTAACTAACATTAAAACCGCCATACGCGCCGCCCGCCGTAGAGTTTCTGCCGAGAGCATTGCGGATGCGATGATTGTTGGCGGAAGGATTGATACCTTAGAGCTTGCCGTTGCCGCAAGCGGCGGGGTGGACAAAGTTTTCACCTATCTGACTGCCGTCGGACACCCTGAAGCCACCCAGGCGGCTACCTTGGGACGGCTTGACAATTGGTGCGACACTAAAATCCTTGAATACTTCGGGCAAGTACAGTTTCGTGCATTCGGCTTTGAAGTGATACTGGCGTTTCTTGTGCGGAAAAGCATTGAAGTGCGAAATGTTAGCATGATTTTAGCCGGTTTGCGTGGAGGCGAAAGTGCCGAAGAAATCCGAGGGAGGCTAATATATGCTTAGAATCGGAGTGATTGGCAAGCGGGAGAAAATCTCTGCTTTCGCCGCTGTGGGCTTTGATGTTTTCCCTGCGGAAAACGCTGACCATGCGTGGGAGGTGCTTGAAGATATGGTGGCAAAGGACTACGGCGTGATTTTCGTCACCGACGACCACTATACAAAGTTTGGTTCGGACATTTCGTTGCTAAAGTGCGACGAGATGCCCACCCCTGCAATCGTCCCAATTCCCGCGGGGCAGGGGGAAAGCATTGGCATGGCACAGCTGACCCGCTATATTGAGCGGGCGGTTGGGTCAGATGTGGAGTTTGGAGAGTGAAGCCCAGATTGCGAGGGCGACTTAACCACGAACTACACGAAAAAGCTATTTCTACACTTTTAATTAAAGTTTGTGACTATCCAGTTAGCTCATGAAACAGCCAAAACATTGTCATTGCGGGCTTGACCCGCAATCTCATCAAATATTGAAGTACCATGGGATTGCGGGTCAAGCCCGCAATGACAATGAGAAGCTGAAACTTTACATTATGTTCTATCCCTGTAGTCACATTAAAGTTTTTGAAGGGTGTGGGAAACTTTTTACTAAAAAGTTTCCCATGGTTTTGACCTTTGACTTTGACCTCATTCCTTGACCCTGCCCCACCCGCGGAGACACACAAGTTTGAAAATAACAACCGAAAGGACGCGTGAGAGAAAGCACAAATTTTATATTTTTTGTGCGCGATTTCCCCTTGCGCGTGGCGCATATGAACAGTACAGGCACAATAAAAAAAGTATCCGGCCCTCTTGTAGTTGCCGAGGGTATGCACGGAGCGAATATGTTCGACGTGGTTCACGTTAGCCGCCACGGGCTGGTGGGGGAGATAATCGAAATGCACGGCGACCGTGCCTCCATCCAAGTGTACGAAGAAACAAGCGGTCTTGGCCCGGGAGAGCCTGTTGTATCAACCGGCAGTCCGCTGTCTGTAGAGCTTGGGCCGGGGCTGATTAACAACGTGTACGACGGAATCCAGCGCCCCCTTGCCGCCATTATGGCACAAGCAGGAACAAACCTCACTCGTGGGGTGCGTGTGCCCTCCCTTGACCGAGAGCGGAAGTGGCAGTTTGACGCCGCTTTACAAGTGGGTGACGAAGTGACAGCAGGAGATATTGTCGGCACGGTGCAGGAAACATCCGTTGTACAGCAACGAATTATGGTACCCCACGGAGTGTCAGGGGAGCTTGTCGCCATTACCTCGGGAGAGTACACCGTCACCGAGGAAATCGGGCAAATCAAGCAAGCAGACGGCAAAATCGTACCTCTCACCCTTATGCAAAAGTGGCCGGTTCGCCGTGGTCGTCCATACAAAGAAAAGCTCGCCCCAACTGTGCCCCTTGTGACAGGGCAACGGATAGTTGACACCCTTTGTCCCATTGCCAAGGGTGGAGTTTCTGCTGTCCCCGGCCCTTTCGGAAGCGGAAAAACCGTGCTGCAACACCAGCTTGCCAAGTGGTCAGATGCGGACATTGTTGTCTATATCGGTTGCGGGGAGCGTGGCAACGAAATTACCGACGTGCTGAACGAATTTCCCGAAATTGTTGACCCTCGCACAGGGAAAACATTGATGGAACGCACAATTCTCGTTGCCAACACATCAGATATGCCTGTGGCCGCACGGGAAGCGTCGGTGTACACCGGCATCACAATCGCCGAGTATTTCCGTGACATGGGCTACAGCGTGGTGTTGCTTGCCGACTCCACCTCCCGTTGGGCAGAGGCACTGCGGGAAATGTCCGGTCGCCTTGAGGAAATGCCGGGAGAAGAGGGCTATCCCGCCTATTTGGGTAGCCGTCTTGCAGGATTTTACGAGCGAGCAGGGCGAGTTATCGCCACAGGCAGGGAAGGGCGCGAAGGCGCGCTGTCGGTAATCGGGGCGGTGTCACCACAAGGGGGCGACCTGTCCGACCCGGTGGCACAAGCCACACTGCGTATTGTGAAGGTGTTCTGGGGGCTGGATTCCGCCCTTGCCTACCGCCGTCACTTTCCTGCGGTGAACTGGCTGACCAGCTACTCCCTGTACCTTGACATTCTCCAGGGCTGGTATCGTGGGGAAGTCGCCACCGATTGGCCGGAGTTGCGTGGAAGAATCATGCAACTGCTCAACGACGAGGCACAGCTTGACGAAATCGTGAAGCTGGTAGGCATGGACGCACTTTCCCACGCCGACCGCATGAAGTTAGAGGTGGCACGAAGCATTCGTGAGGACTACCTTCACCAAAACAGCTTCCACGATGTGGACTGTTACTCATCTCTCGCTCGGCAATACGCCATGATGCGTTTGATTTTGGCGTATTACGACCAATCTCTTGCCGCGCTTGATGGCGGAGCGAATATCAACGCACTAACCGCCCTGTCTGTCCGTGAGCGTATCGGGCGTTTCAAATATATCGCCGAAGAGCAGGTGGAAGCGGAGTTTGCAAGTGTGATGGCGCAACTGAAAGAGGAAATTGCAAGTTTTTGCTCTGTTTGACATAATCATAATAAACAATTGAATGACACAAGTTTGAGAACAACAACTGAAAGGACGCATGAGAGAAAGCACAAATTTCATGAATTTTTGTGCGCGACTTCCCCTCGTGCGTGGCACGAATCATGATTATTGGCATACCAAAAGAAATTAAGGCATTCGAGAACCGAGTCGCCGTGCTACCGGCGGGAGTTCACGCATTTAAGGCGGCGGGGCATCGGGTTCTTGTGGAGCAAAATGCAGGGTTGGGCTGTGGCTTTACCAACGAAGAATATGCTGCCGCAGGAGCGGAAATCGTCGCCACAGCAGCGGAAGTTTACGCTACAGCGGACATGATATACAAGGTGAAAGAACCGCTCGCTCCCGAGTACGGCTTGATTCGACCGGGGCAAATATTATTTACTTATCTTCACCTTGCTCCGGACGTGGAGCAGACGGCGGCTCTTATGAAGTCGGGAGCAACTTGCATTGCATACGAAACTGTGGAAACAGAGGGCGGCGGACTGCCGTTGCTCGTTCCCATGAGTGCCATTGCGGGGCGTATGTCTGTGCAAGTGGGAGCGTATCTGCTGCAAAAGTCCAACGAGGGCAGCGGGGTGCTTCTTGGTGGTGTGCCGGGGGTTGCTCCCGGTCATGTGGTGATTATCGGGGGTGGCGTGGTAGGATTAAACGCCGCTGAAATGGCGGTGGGGCTTGGCGCGAGGGTGACTATTCTTGACTTGTCCATCGAACGTATGTCGTATATCAACGACATTATGTCCAGCCGTGTTGTCACCCTGTTCTCGAACAGCTACAATATTGAACAAGCGGTAGCAGATGCCGACCTTGTTGTTGGCGCAGTGCTACTTCCGGGTGCGAAAGCTCCGAAAATTGTTAGCGAAGCCATGGTGAAAAAGATGCGACCCGGCTCGGTTATTGTTGATGTTGCCATTGACCAGGGCGGCTGTATCGAAACTATTGACCGCCTGACCGACCACAAAACGCCATACTTCGTTAAGCATGGCATTGTCCACTATTCTGTGCCGAATATGCCTGGTGCTGTGCCGCGAACCTCCACGTTTGCGCTGTCTAATGCCACTCTGCCATATGCACTGAAGATTGCGAACATGGGCGCAGAAGCCGCCATGAAAGCCGACCCTGCCCTTGCCAAAGGGCTGAATGTGTACCGTGGCAAAGTGGTATACAAAGATGTTGCCGAAGCACAGGGGCTGGAATGCGGGCAAGGAATTTAGCGTAAAACGAAAACACCCCCTCAAACGAGGGGGTGAGTGAAGAAAAAGGTCAAGACCGTGGGCTGTGCGCCCACACCGCACAAGTTTTTTACAAAAAACTTGACTAAAAACTTCTTCTGGCAAAAGCACAGAGTGCTTTTGTACCAAAGTTTTTGAGGTTCTTAGGAACTTTTTTCAAAGCCCTTGTGAGCGCCGAAGGTTGCGGCATTGGCGGCTTTGCCGTCAAACAGGCAACCGTAGTGCGTGAGCGGGCAAGCTCCTAAGTGGGGTTTGGGGCAACGCCACAAGGCGTTTTATGGGTTTTTTAGCCCCAAAACCCCACAGTCTTGACCTTTATATATAGTCAGACCTCATTTGCATTACACGCGAATGAGGTTTTTCAATTATTCACTACTTAAATCAACAACAACATACTCGCCGTTTCGGAAGAAAATTCCGACACCGTGCATAATCCCATGATTCACTTGCACTCGGTGACTTGTGCTGATTATCTGTGTGCCTGATTGGTCGTATATTGCGAAATAACCATCTAAATGTGCTACAAAGTATCCGCCGTCAACTTCGATAAATTCGTATCTGATAGGGATGATTTCGTTGCCGTCAAACCCCATGACGCCATAAAGTCTGCCACGGGAAACGATAATGCCCGCATGCTCTCCGGCTGAAATGTTTATAAAGCCGCCACCAACATAATGCACTCCAATAAGGTCAAATTGTGCAGGCAAGACCTCTTCAAACTGTGCAGTAACCACACCCCAAAGCCCTTCGGAGCGGAGGGCGAAATGTCCGTTATTTAGATACTGAATGTCCTCGTATTGTCCATGAGGGAGAAGAATATTACCTAAGCTGTTATACAGCACCCAGCCTTGTGTTCGGTGGAGAGCGGCAAGCATATTTGTTTCGTTCCCTGTCCAACGAATTTCTTCATACACCGGCTCAATAATGCCATGCACTCCCCAAAGTTCATAGACTGTTTGGACAATGTAAATATCGGCGTCTGTATTCCAAATGGTGAAATAATCACTGAATTCGATAATGTAATTGCCGTCTAAGTCAACTACTGCCGAAAGGTGGTTTGAAACTTCTATCCCCATTGAATTTACCGAATCTGTTCGATTTCGTGCACTGACAACAAAAAGCTCATTCCCAAAGGGTCTAATCCAACTGTACCGCCCAAAAGGAATAATTGTTTCGCCGTTCAAGTCAAATAAAGCAATTTGCACGGCATCGTTTCTTGTTCTTGAAGCAACTATCCAACCATTGTCATGGTCAAAAAATGCAAAGTCAGAAAAATCACCTGCAGAAATAATTGATTCGCCGTCACGATTAACAACTCCAATTTGTGAGCCGCTTACAGCAATAAACATTTCACTTGTTAAAAAGAAAATTTCGTCGTACTCGGAAAATTGTGCCACGACATCGCCGGTTTTGGCATCAATAATGTAAATAATATCATTGCTTATAGCGGCAAAATAATTGTCTAAAAACAAAGGGTTTTGCCAACTGTCAAGGGCAAGGGCATGGTATTGTCCAAATGGAACGATAAATTCTCCGTCTGCTGTACGAACAGCCCATTCTTCGTTACGAAGAACAAGAAAATTGCCGCTTGTGCCGGCGTGCATCATAGCATGATATTGCCCAAATGTTTCTATTTGCCCGGGAAGAGGACCAATGCGAAGTAAGAATACCAAACCAATTCCGATGGCAATAAGAACAACCAAAGCGACTGCGGCAATTATGCCCATTTGCTTTGTGAAAACTTTTTCCTTTAGTGAAGGCGGCGGAGGCGTAAGTGGTTTTCGTGGAATGTTTTTTGTGTGTTTCATTACAGTTCCTCGGTTTTATAATGTTTTGATGTGGGGTAGTATGGTTGTTCTTTCAATGCAGGGGATTCTCCTTTACGCAGAAAGAATATCATTATGCCTATGGCGATAATTGCTGAACCAAAGCCAATCAAAGATGATACACGGAACGGCCCGATTGACAGCACGAATCCTGTGCCGCGAAGCATTTCGATAAATCCTCTTCCAATGCCGTACCATGCAACATAAATGCAGAAAAACTGCCCGTCGAATTTCTTTTTCAGCACTTTCTTTTTCATAAGGACAAGCAATATAGTCAATCCCAACAAGTTCCACAATGATTCGTAGATGAAGATGGGATGTACGCCATATGGGGTGGATGAAGGCACAACCATACGCCACGGCAGAGTTGTTGTCATTCCGTAGACCTCCACATTGACAAAGTTTGCCCACCGCCCAAGGATTTGACCGAGCAGCACTGCAGGTATGGCACAGTCAAGCACTCGTGCAAGTCGAACCTTTTTTACTTTGGCTGAAATAAGTCCAGAAAGAGCCGCCCCGATAATCACTCCGTAAATGGCGATGCCGCCATTCCAAAATGCCAGTGCGTCAATGATTCCGTCTGCCCTGAAACCTGGCGTGAATGCGATAAAATACAGGCGTCCGCCGAGAATGCCACAAGGAACGGCAAAAAGGAACATATCCAGTATGTCGTCTGTGCGATAGCCATCTTTTTTTGCGATACGAAGGAAGTACACAACCGCAATAGCAATGGCGGCAGTAGTTATAATTCCGTACCATGTGACATTTCGTCCGACTAAATTAAATGCCACGCGATTCATGTCAAATTCCCCTATGCCAAGACCGGGGAAAGCGACGGTGTTTATGTTTCTCATGTGGTTAAGTCCTTTTTAAGTGTTTTGGATTTGAGAATGTTTTTCGGCTCTTAGGGTGGCTTCAATACCATCGTACTCCCCCTGTCCCTGCGGGACATCCCCCCTCGTTGACAAAGGGGCTTTACCGAAACATTTCCTTATGCCTCCCTCGCGTGCGAGGGGGGGTGGCTTGCGGTGGTTTTCCGCAAGTCGGGGGGAGTTTGCACGTATCGCTCGGCGGGCAGACACGAGGTCTGCCCCTACAAGCATTCATTTGCTTTTTGTGTTTTTTGTGGTAAATCGCCCTTGACCTTAGCCCTCTTTTTCAAAGATGTTTTCGCTGTATCGTTCGAGCGGGTCGCCCAAGGGGTGCGACCCCTACGGAGTGCTGTGCGACACGCACTCCCCCTGTTCCTGTAGTTTCACCCATGCACCAACGCCACAGCGTGGGCTGCAATGCCCTCGCATTGCCCGGTAAAACCAAGCCCTTCTTCGGTGGTTGCCTTAATGTTGACCGCAGATGTGGGAATATCAAGCGCGGCGGCAATGTTTTTCGTCATCTCACCAACGAAAGGAGCAACTTTCGGCTGTTGTGCCACGATAGTAGCGTCAATATTGCCGATTTTACTTCCGTTGTCCGATAATTTTTTCGCCACAGCGGTGGCAAGAGCAAGGGAACTTGCTCCACGATACTCCTCTTTGGTGTCAGGGAAGTGCATTCCAATGTCGCCCAGCCCTGCCGCCCCCAAAAGTGCGTCCATGATGGCGTGAGTCAACACATCTGCGTCCGAATGTCCAAGCAGTCCAAGGGAATGGGGGATGCTCACTCCCCCCAAAATCAAGGCTCGCCCCTCTACCAAGCGGTGAACATCGTATCCTTGTCCTATGCGGAAATTAGCCATTGTTCACCTCACGCATATTCAGGATAGCTTCCGCAATAGCAAGGTCATCAGGGGTGGTAATTTTCATGTTGCCACGCCCGCAGTCAACTAATTTCACATAGAACCCCGCGGCTTCTACGAGAGAGCAGTCGTCGGTGGCGGCGGTATCTTTGGCGGTATGTGCCGCCGATTGGTACAGGGATAGCTTAAACGCCTGCGGGGTTTGTACAAGCCACAGTTTGCTTCTGTCTGGGTGTCCGCTTGTTTGGGTAAAGTCAACCCTGGTTGCCAGCTTAACCGTGTCGCTGCACGGGGTTGCGGCGGTGGCGGCGTTATGCTTGTACCCTTGCGAAAGCACCGAGGAGATTTGACGGGCTGTTACCAAACATCTTGCGCCGTCGTGGATGGCAATATACTTGCACTTGTCGCTGACTGCTTCCATGCCGGCAAAAGCAGACTGTTGTCGTGTTTCACCACCACGGGTAACTTTAGCCACCTTGGATAGGGAATAGTTCCGCACCAGTTCCTCGAATGTTGCCACTTGCTCCTGCCGTGTGACAAGAACAATTTCGTCTACATCGTCACATTTTTGGAACGCTAAAGCAGACCGAATCGCCACAGGAATGCCAAGTAAGGTTGAAAGTTGCTTGTCCGTGCCATTCATTCGCTGTCCTGACCCGGCACAAAGAATAACCGCAGATGTGAAATGTTTGCTCATATGATTTTGTCCTTTGTTTAATACTTCTATTAGAGGGTGTCTTCTAAAGATGGAACGAGGTCAATCATGTTTCAATCTCGTTTTTTGGCGTTTTCAAAAATCGTTGCTACGCAACGAAGTGCGTTTTTGAAAAACCAAAAAAATCGCTCCAAGCGTTTTTAGTAAGCGCCGAAGGTTGCGGTACGGGCGGTTCACCCGCACGGCAGGCAACCGAAGCTGCGTGAGCGACCTGCGGAAAATCACCGCTTATCCGCCGAGATATTCATCACACTCATTATAACAAAAAAGAGCGACGCTGTCAAGTGCCGCTCATATATTCACACACCAATTTCCACAAACAACGCCATTAGACCATACGCAATTAACGCAAGTCCTGAAATCACATGGCACAAAGTCACAGGGAAGCGTTGTACGTGCTTTGTTCGCGCAAGGAAAAAGGTCGCCGCCGAGTATGCAAAGTGTGCCAAAGCTACCGTTATAGGAATAACTAAAGTGGCGTAAGGCTGAAAAATAAAGGTCAAGCCAATGGTAATCACCATAGCCTCGAAACTCATAATAGAGCCAACAAGAACAACAATCTTCCCCGTGCCTTCATCTGCACGTTCATCGCTTTCGGCTTCCTGTCGCTTGTTGAAGTAAAAAGAGATAAAATAGTTGCCAATTGTCCAAAGTCCAATGGCGATAAAAGTAATCCCCACAATTAAATCCGGCTCGAAATCAATTAGTTCATGAATTTCCCCGGCAACCAAAAAGCCGACAAGGCACATCACAGCAAGAACAATATTTATAAACATAAGATGCAAAAACCTGCATCTTTTCTGCATTCCCAAGGAAATCCCAATGAAAAATGCATCAACCGATACCACCAACCCGGACAAAATGGACATAAACATAAATAACTCCTGTACAACGACTGTTTATATCATCATATGCACGGAATTTTTTTATGATATTTATTTTTTTTCCTATAACGTGTCTGCACAAAATAAAAAGAGCGAAATTTGAGGAGTTTTTTTCGCCAATTTAGGCACGAGGAGGGCGAATATCGAGAATATTTAACCGACGAGTAACGACGAGTGGCGGAAAAACAGCCAAATTTTCGCCTTTTGTTTGAAAAAATCAACCTACAGGTTACACCCGTGACCTATCCGGCTCTTGCAATATGGCGTATAGCATAGTATAATAGGGTTACAACAACGTTGATTGCACAAACAAAGCGAGGTAAACAAAATGAACATGACCATTGGCGAAAACATTAAGTGTTTACGCAAAGATAAAGGCATTACACAAGAAAAATTGGCGGAGCATTTGAACATATCCTGCCAAGCCATATCCAAGTGGGAGCGGGGAGAAACCCTGCCAGACATCACCTTAGTTATCCCTATCGCCGACTATTTCGGCGTGCCGACTGACCAATTGCTTGGAGTTGACCATGCGAAAAACGAGCAGAAAATCCTTACCCTTCTTGCCGAATGTGACAGGTTAGGCAATTTGGGGAAACTGAAAGAAAAGTGCGACCTTAATCGAAAAGCATACAAAGAGTTCCCCAACGATTTTCGCATTATTTCTAACTATCTAATGAGCTTACTGTACGACCCATATATAGATAAACTCGACCATGTGCCGGGCATACCTACTCACAACGAGGAGATGAAACGGGTCTGCAACCGCATTCTTGAAGAATGCACCAACGAAAACTTTCGATACCAGGCGTTAAATACCCTAATCGAGGTTTACAAAAACGAGGAAAATCACGAAAAAGCGGTAGAAATTATAGAGCGTTTTCCAGAGGGTATTTGGTCAAAAGGGGTGATGTACGAATATTATTATGAACCCGGAAGTGCGGAACAGTGGCACTGGGCGCGATATAACATAAGAGAACTTTCGGGCAGGCTAATTGCAAAGTTTACGAACTGTGCAATGTGGTCAGAGTCTCCACCCCAAGAGCGAATTCGGCAATTTCAAAAGACTGTTGATTTAATATGTTTGATTTACGAAGATGGAGATTATAATGACTACCACAAGTCACTATGCCACAACTACTACGAAATTGCTCAAATTTATGTCCAAATTGAAGATTATACAAACGCGGAAAAATATATTGATTTAGCTTTGTTTCATGCAAAGGCCTTTGATGACTTGCCACAAGTGACGACTCATACATCGTTTTTTATGCAGGGAAACAAATTTGACAAAAGCGAAGTTTACTATGCGTATGAATGCAATACCGTTAAATCTAACCTTGACTATTTTGAAGACGCACGATTTTTTGCAGGCGTCCGCGATATGCCCTGGTTCAAGGCTGTTCTTGACAAGTATCGTCCGTATGCGAGTGATAGTAAAGGCTAAAACAACCATCCCCTGTGCCGTGTGGCGCAGGGGATTTGTTTTGAATATTAAATTTACACCGCTTCCCAAAGACGTTTCACATTGTCAAGGCTGGTTTTTGCACCATGGAAGTGGTCCTCTGCACCCTCGAATTCAATGTAAATGTTCCCGTCAAAGCCGTGCTTTTTAACAGCACCCACAATGTGAGCCATGTCAAGGTCGCCTTGACCAACAATCGACCCACGCAAATACTGCCCCCCACGTGAACGAAACCAGCCCGCCCCGGGGTTTGTGCGACGAACGTAAAAGTCTTTCATATGTACCGTGGTGGCGTATGGCATCATTTGCCCGACAACAACCTCGGGAGTGTCGTCAACACAAATATAGTTGCCAACATCAAGCTGATGACCAAAATTGTCGCTTTTCACATTTTCCATAACAAGACGCACACGCTCAGCCCCGTTGACATGGAATCCGTGGTTTTCGTTCATCATCACTATACCGTGTTCTTTCGCAAACTCGGACAGTTCGGTGTACACTTGGGCGATTATGGGCAAGTCCTGAAGAAACTTTTCGATAACTAACTCCTCCGGCTTACGGCCACCGACAACGTCGAAACGGCAGGTGGAGATACCCAGCTGGCTGGCAGCTTTAATGGTTGTCTTCACCCGCTGAAATTCAGCTTCCATTTCATCGGGAGTTTTCCCAAGAAAATTCGATGCATCCGAGTAGTTATCAATTTTTACGCCAAACTCGTCGGCGGCGGCACGCAAGCGGTCCGCCATACCTGAATCTGTTACCAAGTTAATGCCTCCGAATGGCACAATCTCGATAACTTCGCTACCATTTTCACACAGCCAGCGAACAGCGTCCTCCGGCGTGTGGGTTTTATTGTTCAGACAGCGAACAATGCTGTAAATACTTGTACCGAATTTTGGCACGGGTAATTCTCCCTGTGGTTATGAAACGTTTCTTTGAACTTTACCGCTACGCAAACAACGAGAGCAAACCTTGATGGTTTTGTTAGAGCCGTTCACAACAGCACGAACGCTGCGAATGTTTGGCTTCCAAGTGCGATTTGTTTTGCGATTAGAGTGAGAAACATTGTGTCCGAACGACACACCTTTACTGCATACTGCGCATTTTGCCATGATTTTATATCCTCCGTTTTTAGCTTCTTAAAAACATACAATAGGTATTATAGCACACTTGAATTGGAAATGCAATAGTTTTTTCAAAAGTTTTTGCGAGTTTTTTGCGAGTTTTTTGCGAGTTTTTGCGAGTATTTGCAAGAAATCTATTTAATCGTCGTTCACTCCCCCTTAGTTTCGTATATATACTCAACAAGTCCTATCCATTTGTCCTCTGCTACCAAGAAATGTTCGACTAACCTCACGTTTATTTGGTCGCATAGTCGCCTAATGTGCCGAGTAGTATAAAGGTCGTCTTCTGATGGGATCAAAGTGCCGTTTGGGTGGTTGTGAGCGATGGCACAAGCGGCGGCGTTGGCGGTAACGATAAAATCTACAAACTTTCGGAGGTCAATCATTGCCGAATTTACCGAGCCTTTGTCTAACTCAATTGTTTTCAAAAGCCTCATTGCATTATCGAAAAGAAGTAACACTATTCGCTCGCGGGTGTCGGTCATGTATTGTGCTGTCAAATAATCTCCGATTGCCACATGGTCGTCAAACATGGTATCTTTGGACAAGGTGAATTTATCTTCTCGGTATCGTGCCGCAAGATTCGGTATTAGCTTTATCAGCTCAGCGGAGCGCGGACCAATGCCGTCGATTTTCAGCAATTCTTCATAGCTTGCGTCAAAAACCGCCGAAAGAGAACCAAAATGTGAAATTAGCCGATGACCAACAGGGTTTGTGTCTGCTCGAGGAATGGCGTAAAATAAAAGCAGTTCTAATACAATGTGGTCGTCGAAATCAGCAAGCCCACGACGCATAAATCGGCGACGCAAACGCTCTCTGTGGCGAATATGTATGTTCGTGTTCTTCTTGTCCATCTTTTTGACCTCCGTTACGAGTGTACAACCAGTATACAACGAATTTATGATTTTTTCAACACTTATTTTGTGAATGGGGGAAATGTTACAAATAAGATTAAATGGAAATCAAGAATTCAGACTGAAGAAAAACCATAAAACACCTTGGGGCGTTGCCACGAACCCCCGACCTTGGTCTTTTTCTTCAGGTTGAAGAATTCAGTAGTTTTTTTGTTGCAATTCGCTCCAAAATGTGGTACAATATGAGTATTGATAGTCGACAAATTCAGGAGGACGAAAAATGTTAAACTCTGCATTAGTAAAAGATGTTTTGCACCAAGCCTTATCCACCGGAGGTGACTTTTCCGAATTGTTTGTGGAAAACAAGCGGGGAGAAAGCCTTTTGATGCGTAATGGGGTGCTGGAAGAGGCGGTTTCTGGCATTACCTATGGGTGCGGCTTGCGTATTTTCAACGGGGGTAACTGTGTGTATGCCTACACCAACGACACCGACCGCGACAGCTTGCTCCGCCTTGCCACACAGGCTGCCGCCGCCATTAACAAGGATGGAGGAGGGCAGGTGCTGGACTTTGACCGAAAGGACGTGCCAAACGCACACCCGATTCGCATTCAGCACTTTGACGTGGACAAAAAGACCAAGATTGACCTGCTTCGCACAGCCCATGCTGCCGCAATGGAGCATGATTCTGCTGTGTCGCAGACCACCTGCGGCTATGCCAGCAGTGTGCAGAACGTACTGATAGCAAACTCCGAGGGGCTGTGGGCAGAGGACACTCGTGTTCGTGGGCGGGCAACTATCGGCGCTATTGCCTCTAATGCCAACGAAAAGCAAACAGGGGGACTTAACCCGGGGGCGCTTGCAGGCTTTGAGTTCATGGAAAGTCTGAATTTCGCTGACCTGGGCGCAGAAGCCGCACGTATTGCAGTGACAATGCTTCGTGCTGACCATTGCCCGGCAGGAACATTCCCGGTTATCATCGACAACGGCTTTGGCGGGGTGATTTTCCACGAGGCTTGCGGACACAGCGTAGAGGCTACCGGCATTGTGAAGGGTGCAAGCGAATTTGCAGGCAAACTGGGGCAAAAAATCGCCGCCGACTGTGTGAACGCAGTTGACGACGGCACTATTCAGGGCGCTTGGGGTTCGATTAACATTGACGACGAGGGCATGGCAGGGCAAAAGAATGTGCTTATCAAAGACGGCATACTCACTTCATATCTTGTGGACAAGTTGAACGGGCAGAAGATGAGGATGGCGCCAACCGGCTCTGGTCGCCGTGAGTCCTATCGTTTCGCCCCCACTTCTCGTATGACTAACACCTTTATCTGCAACGGCACGCACACCACAGCCGAGATAATTTCCGCTACCGAATATGGTTTGTATGCGGCGAAAATGGGCGGTGGTAGCGTGAATCCTGCTACGGGAGAGTTTAATTTCGCGGTACTGGAGGGCTACATGGTCAGGAACGGCAAAATCGCCGAGCCTGTGCGAGGTGCGACCCTTATCGGCAAAGGCGGAGATGTGCTGATGAACATTGACATGATAGGCAACAACTTGGAGCGTGCCCAGGGAATTTGCGGTAGTGTGAGCGGTGGCGTGCCAACAGATGTTGGACAGCCAATGCTTCGAGTAAAACAAATGACAGTAGGAGGGCGGAGCTAATGGATAAGCTAATAAATTTCGGGTCTCAGTTGTTGGAGCGTGCTTTACAGCGTGGATTTGCTGACGCTGAGGTGGCAATCGACAGCGGGGAATCTCAAAGCATACAAATTCTGAAGGGTGAGATTGACAAGTACCAAAACAGCCAGTCCCGCCGTGTGAGCTTTCGTGGCACATATCAGGGCAAAATGGGGCAAGCTGGCTCTGAATGGATAGACGAGGCGGCGATTGATATTATCCTTGACGAGGCTATGGGCAACGCCGCTGTTATCGAAGAAGAGGAGCAACACACCCTTTTCCGTGACTTTGTAGGGGAGAATTATCTTGAGGTGGACGGCTTCCGTCCCGCTCTTGCAGAGGTGAGTACCGAAACACGAATTGCCGCCGCCTTGCAGATGGAAAAGACGGTGCTTGGTAGTGCGGAGGTGGTGGCCTCTGACTGGTGCGGAACAAGCTATGGGGAAGGCTCGACTTTGCTGATGAACACCTATGGACTGAAGCTGACCCACCGAAGCAATGGGGCAGGGGGGCACGTGTCTGCTCGTGCTGTTCGTGGCGGACAGACAAAGACAGGCGGCGAGGGCTGGAACGGCAAGGATTGGAGCGACTTTGACCCGGTGAAAATCGGGGAAAAAGCCGTCTACGAAACTGTGAGTTTGCTTGGCGCAAAGCAGGTGGCAAGCGGCACGTACAATATTGTTCTCCGCAACGACGCGTTCGCTTCCATGTTAGGGCGATACAGCTCGGTTTTCCTTGCTGACCGAGCGCAAAAGGGGCTGTCATTGCTTGCGGGACGAGAGGGGGAAACCATTGCGGCAGAATGCTTTACCTTGATGGACTCACCTCACTACAAGGACAAGGAAGTGCCGTTTGACTCGGAGGGTGTTGCCACCTATGACAAGGCTATTGTGGAGAAGGGTGTGTTCAAAACATTCCTCCACAACCGCAAAACAGCGGCGAAAGATGGTGTGAAGTCAACTGGGAATGCGGGCGGGCGTGGCTCGATTGGGGTGACGCCTATGAACATGAACGTTATGCCGGGTACGCAAAGCCTTGACCAGATGTTGTCCCAAATGGGAGACGGACTGCTAATCACCGACGTTGAGGGAGCAGGGTCTAATCCCATATCCGGGGATTTTTCCCTGATTGCCGAGGGCTTTGTAGTCACGGGAGGGAAGCGGGGGCAACCTGTGGAGCAGATAACCATTGCGGGCAATTTCTTCGAGTTTCTGAAGAATATCGCCGCTGTGGGCAGCGACCTGCGCGAGGACTGCCTTTCCCCATCTGTACTGGTGAAAGGCGTCAGTGTGGCGGGAAGTTAGTATGCAAACACCCCCTCAAGCGAGGGGGTACAGACTGTCGATAAAGGTCAAGACCGTGGGCTATTCGCCCACACCCAACCACCTTTTTGTAAAAAGGTGGAACAAAAACTTTTTTCACAAAAGCATGGAATGCTTTTGTATCAAGGTTTTTGAAAGTCCAGAAAACTTTTTGCAAAAAGTTTTCTGGTGGGGTTTGGGGCAACGCCCCAAGGTGTTTTATTTACAAACTACACCCCCTCAAACGAGGGGGTATTTTTATGCGACTTCAACGACTACAACACATAATCACCGATACAGTCATACCAATGCACGTATTTATCGCCGTTCACCACAAGCACTTCGCTGTCGGGCAACTTTTCTGTCCATAATGCGTTGTATCGCTCTGTTTTCCAGTTAAAGCGATTATAACGCCTAAACAGAACCGTGCGTCCGCTTTGGTCAATGTACAAAATAGTCATTATGCCCTCGCAGACTTCAAGTAGCGCAACCGTGTCAAAGCAGCGTGTTCCGATTGTGACTTCGTACCTACCGATAATATCTGCACATTCTTCTTTGCTGACGGTGAGTGTGCCGTCGCCGTTTAATACCGCCACACCTTTCGCCTCCTGATGAATTTCTCTGCCGATGTTGTTTTCCCCTACCTCGTAGCGCGCCAGCCACTCATCGTCATAAAAAGAGCCGAAATACATTACGCCATTGCGTATTTCCATTTCTGCAACATACGAAACATGAGTGTCAGTCATTCGCATGAACTTTGTGTAGGTGGAGGAGTTATCTCCTTCTTCACCATGGTATTCAATGTCAACTTGCACGCATGGTATGCCGTGTATCAGGGCTTCGCGGACGCACTCCATGGTATGCACTCCTGTGATACCCCCGTCCGGGTCATCATAAAAAGCAAAACTTGCTTTTTCTCCGACCCTCGGAACAAGCAGCCAGCCGGATATTTCCTCAAATTTTACCGGAAAGGCAGGTTTGCTTGACTTTGTAATTGTAAATTCAGGCATAACTGCGGGAAAGACTTTGTTTTTTGCATTCATAACATTTTCTCCTTTTTCTGTTGACGGAGTGTGAGGATACAAGGCTTTGAAATTTTCTTTAGCGGTACTGATACGGCTTTTTACAGTTCCAAGTGGGATATTAAGTTTCAAGGCAATGTCTTTTTGGTTATAGCCCATGATGTAAAAAAGATACAGCATTTGCTTGTCCTTGTTTCGCAACAATTTAAGCGTATCGCCCACTAAAATCGCTGTTTCAACGCCGTGATTGTCGGTTGCGTAGTGGCCTATCTCATCAAGGGGAATTTCCAACTTTTTTGCCTTCGCCTTGTAGTAGTCCACGCATTTATTGGAAGCTATTCCAATAAACCAACTTTTGAAAACGCTTTTGTCTTTCAGTTTTTCAAACCCTTGGTATGCCGCCAAAAGAACATCTTGCAAAACATCTTCAGCGTCAGAGCGGTTTGATATTTTATGGAACAAATATCTTTTCAGCATATTCAAATGTGGCGAACAAAGGCTTTCAAACTCCGCAGAAAATTTATTACTCATGTACACTCACCTCCTTTGTGTTTTAGAGCCAACTCTGATATATAAGTCTGCGTGGGGACGGAAAAGGTTCAATTTCGGGAACATCAAACAAAACACCCCCTCATGCGAGGGGGTGTTCTTACCATGTACAACTACGCAATTTCAACAACTGCACCGGCAGCTTCAAGCTGAGCTTTCAAACTTTCGGCTTCGTCTTTGCTTACGCCTTCTTTCAGCTTTTGTGGAGCTGACTCAACCATATCTTTCGCTTCTTTCAAGCCAAGGCCTGTTATCTCGCGAACAACTTTGATAACGGCAAGTTTGCCCGCACCGGCGTCTTTAAGAACAACGTCAAAGTCGGTTTTCTCTTCAGCGGCAGGAGCAGCACCACCGCCACCTCCGGCAACAGCTACAGGAGCGGCAGATACACCGAACTCTTCCTCCAGTGCTTTCACAAGTTCAGCCATTTCAAGAATGGTGAGGGTTTTAATTTCTTCAAGAAGTTTTGTTGTTTTTTCAGTCATGATAAATCTCCTTCTACCGAGCTATCTCGGTTTGTTTTGTTTTTAGTGTGTTGAATTCTCGGCGGAAAGTGGCGGTTTGAGCCACTTGGAGCGAATTTTTCTTACTTTGTCAAAATGTCTTTCGTTGCGTAGTAACGATTTTTGAGGAAGTAAGAAAAACGAGATGAAACATGATTGACCCCATTCCGTCTTTGTCAACACCTTTTGGCTTTGTGCCATAATTGTTTTTTGATTACTCTGCTGGTTCAGCAGGAGTTTCTGTTGGTGCTTCTTCGGCATCGGCTTCCGTTTCCGCAGGAACTTCTTCAGTAGCCGGGGCTTCTGCGGGGGCTTCCGGGGCTTCTGCAGGGGTTTCTTCAACCACAGCTTCTGCCTCAGGAGCATCTTCGACTTTTGGAGTTTCTTCCGCAGGGGCAGGAGCCGCCGCATCAGCGGGTTCGCCGCCGTTTTTGTCGATAATAGCTTGTAGTGCGTAAGCCAACCCATAAAGCGGGCTTTTCATGCTACCCATAATTTTGCAAACAAGGACTTCACGGCTTGGAATGTTGGCAAGAGTTTCTACTCCCGCTTGGTCAAGCACGCCATTGTCGATAAATCCGCCTTTGATAACGAAAGTGTCGATTTTGTCTGCGTATTGTTTCAAAATTTTCGCAGGGGCAATAGCATCTTCGCTGGAAAGGGCAATGGCTGTCATACCAACGAATTGTTGGTTTAACTCCACATAGCCTACTTCTTCGCAAGCACGGCTGGTAATGCTATTTTTGTATACGCGATACTCAATCCCGGCTTTGCGCAGGTCTGCACGAAGTTTGGTGTCATCTTCAACGGTAATACCGCTGTAGCACACAACAACTCCGGAAACAGAAGATTTTATCTTTGCAGATAAATCAGCAACCATCGCCTTTTTGTTTTCAAGAACATTTACACTTGGCATAGTTTTACCTCCTATATTGGTATCCAAAAAAATATGCTTTCTCACATAAATGAGAAAGCAGCGATTAGTAAAGGGAACAAAAGTGCACCCGAAATATTCACTAAAATGCTTCCTCGGCAGGGGGAATGCGACTTGGCATACCATTACTGTAGAGTGTGTTGAATATCTCGGTGGAAAGCGGCGAATAGCCGCTTGGAGCGAATTATTTTGGCTTTTTCAAAAACACGAATCGTTGCGTAGCAACGGTTTTTGAAAAGTCAAAATAACGAGATTGAAACATGATTGACCACACCGCGGGTTTATTCAACACTCCCCTGTAACCTGCTGTCTTTGGATTCGTAGGGTATTATATCATATAAAACAGGGCTTGTCAAGGGGTTTTGTGAAAAAATGCCCTTTTTTGCGAACTTTTTTTGTAAAGAGTAAAAATAGCGATCTAACAAATATCATAAAGAAAAAAAGATTATCAGTTGATGCGGCGTGTGTAGACTAGGCGGGAGGAGGGCGGATATTGGGAATATTTAACCGACAACCAATCACGGATAGCGAAAAACAGACCGCAAAGATGGCGTTGATTTGAGGAATTCGAGTATATACAGGTTTGGCGTAACAACGCATTGCACAGCCTGAAAATACGCGGCGACAACAAGGCGCAGGAAATGGTTCGGTGTGGGTGTGTGAAATCGTATTTTGTTGAAAAATAAAAAATAGGACTTGGCATTTGACTTGAAATATGATATAATGTAATTGCCGTTCAAGAGATTGCCGCAATGCTAAAAATCAGTTTCAGGAAAATCTACTTGTTCTGCGAAGAAAATCATAGAACGACAGCCCAGTTGACCGCTGGATATGCACACAAAACCAAGGGACACAAAAAAACTACTAATAAAAAAGAGTTCGCACGAAGCGAACTCTGGTTTCTATCACCGAAAGGTGATTTGGTGATCCACTTGGGATTCGAACCCAAGACTTACTGATTAAAAGTCAGTTACTCTACCAACTGAGTTAGTGGATCATTTATGATTTAAGCAACAGGACAAACAGTTGCAGTAGATATAATATCATAAAATAAAGCGTTTGTCAATACTTTATGGAGAAAAAAATAAAAAAAATGAAAACTTCTGAAATTTTCGAGAAAATTTATCCCAAACTTAATCCTGCGCAGCGGGAGGCGGTACTTGCTGTGACTGGGCCGTTGCTTGTTTTAGCAGGGGCAGGAAGCGGGAAAACTACAGTTTTAGTCAATCGCATTGCTCAAATCATTAAATATGGGCAACTTGGGGAGCAAAATGTTGACATTCCCGTGGCGGAGGGTGCTTCGCCGGCAGAATTGGAGCAGGCTTTAACCGCACACGCAGTCAACCCTTGCCCGCCTTGGGCGGTGTTGGCGATTACATTTACCAATAAGGCCGCAGGGGAGATAAAGCGACGCTTGCAGACAGCATTGGGGAGCGAGCAGGCGGGAGAGCTGTGGGCAGGCACCTTCCATTCAGTATGTGCAAAACTTTTGCGGATTACTCTTGCCCGCGGTACAACAGCGAGGTTGGGCATTGACCGCGACTTTACCATTTACGACACGGACGACAGCAAGCGACTGATTACCAAGTGCGTGAAAGACCTGAATCTGGACGAAAAAGTCTTTGCGCCACGCATGGTGATGAGCCACATTAGCTCTGCCAAGGACAAAATGCAAACCCCGGAGAAATATCTTGATTCGGTGGCGGGAGATTTTCGTCAGCAGAAAATTGCCGAGATTTATGCTCGCTATGCCAGCGAGCTTGAGCGTGCAAACGCGGTGGATTTTGATGATATTATCCTGAAAACTGTGCAGTTGCTTTCAGAGGACGGGGAAGTGCGGGAGCATTATCAGCGCCGTTTTCGCTATATATTAGTGGATGAGTATCAGGACACCAGCCATGCGCAGAATTTACTGGTGCAGATTTTAGGTGGCGGACACCGCAATGTGATGGCGGTGGGGGACGACGACCAGAGTATTTATCGCTTCCGTGGGGCGGTGGTGGACAATATTTTGAACTTTGGGGACAGCTTTCCCGGTGTTAAAGTGATAAAGTTGGAGCAAAATTACCGCAGTACGCAAAATATTTTGGATGCGGCAAACTGCGTTATCTCGAAAAACACTAAACGCCACGGGAAAAATCTGTGGTGTGATGCAGGGAAGGGTGAACTTATCACTTTGCGGCAGCTTGAGAACCAAAACATCGAGGGTGACTATATTGTTTCGGAAATCAAGGGGGCAATGAGCGGCAATCCCGATGCGAAGTACAGCGATTTTGCGGTACTTGTGCGGATAAACGCACTTGGTCACTCCTTGGAGCGAACATTTAACAAAAGCGGCATTCCCTATCGCATTCTTGGAGGCACGCGTTTCGCCGACCGCAAGGAAATTCGGGATATTACCGCCTATCTTGCGTTGCTCGTCAATCCGAAAGATGACCTGCGGCTAAAGCGAATTATCAATGTGCCAACACGAAAAATCGGGGAAACTACGGTGGGTGCGGTAGAGGAAATCGCCTCCCACTTAGGGATGAGTATGCTTGAGGTGTGCGGGCGGGCGAAAGAGTTTGCCGCACTTGCACGAGTTGCCGCAAAACTTGAGGAATTTGCCGCTCTTATATATAATATGAAAGAAGCTGTCGAAAATCTGACTTTGGACAAGCTGATTGAGTATGTTCACGTGTCTTCCGGGTATCGGTCTATGTTAGAGGCCGGCGGCGAAAGTGAAGAGGAGCGGCTGAATAACATTGATGAACTTATCGGGAACGCAAAAGAATTTGCCGAGTTGCGAGAAGAAGCGACTTTGCGTGAATTTCTTGAGGAAAATGCCCTTGTTTCGGACGTGGACAACTATGACACCAATGCCGATGCAGTTGTGGTGATGACCATTCACGCCGCAAAAGGGTTAGAGTTTGACAGCGTGTTTCTCCCCGGTATGGAGGAAAATGTTTTCCCCGGGGTGCAAAGTCAACACGATGATGACGAGCTTGAGGAAGAACGGCGACTTGCCTATGTTGCCTTCACTCGTGCCCGCAAGCGGTTGTATATAACTCACGCACGTGAGCGGATGACCTATGGTAAGACGGGACATAACCCTCTTTCTCGATTTGTCGGCGAAATTCCGTCCGAGTATATACACGATGCCACCGAATTTGTCCGTGCACCGGTGAACGCTCTTGCGCAGGGCAGGGCGAGTGCGGCGGCAAGACCAGTGAGAAAAACTTCTGCACCTACAGAAACTTTTGCACCGGGTGAGGGGGTGTCGCATAATATATTCGGGGTAGGGGTGATTTTGACAGCGACAAAAATGGGAAGCGATACCCTTTATGAGATAGCTTTCGACAAAGTAGGGACGAAAAAACTTATGGCAACATTCGCAAAATTAAAAAAAGCGGAATGAGTGGTCAAAAAATGCACAATAATCAAGTTGTATATGCGATGCAAATTGACTGTTCCTACAAATATGCAAAAAAACGGCATATTTTCGATTTTTTTTGAAAAAAAGTGTTGACAAGTCGCAAGAGGTGTGATATACTCTATAGGCTGTCTGCGAGGGACACGCACTCAGAGTGAGTGAAGGGATGTATTTCGCAAGCATGGCAAAAGGTTGGAAAAAGAATTTTGAAAAAAATTAAACTTTTTTTCAAAAAGGTATTGACAAGCTGAAAGAGATGTGATATACTCTATAGGCTGTTTTGTGAGAGAACACTCAATGAGGGTGAAATTCTCTGCGAAACAAAAAGCTCTACAAGGTCTTTGAAAATTGAACAACAATGATTTAAGAGTACAAAGAAAAACAGTTTTCTATTATATAGGAAACAACAAACTATGTATCTCGAAAATTCCTTTAACAAACACAAGTAAATCTATGGGTATACTATCCATAGTAATTTTGAGTAATTAAGCTAGCAATATCTTGATTATTTTGATATAATGCCTTTCGGGGCTTTGTATACAAACAATCGAGAGTTTGATCCTGGCTCAGGATGAACGCTGGCGGCGTGCATAACACATTCAAGTCGAACGGAGTTATGAGGAGAGCTTGCTCTCTTTATAACTTAGTGGCGGACGGGTGAGTAACGCGTGAGCAACCTGCCTCTATGTGGGGAACAACGGCTGGAAACGGTCGCTAATACCGCATGATGTATAGATGTCGCATGGCATTTATACCAAAGATTTATCGCATAGAGATGGGCTCGCGTCTGATTAGATAGTTGGTGGGGTAATGGCCTACCAAGTCCACGATCAGTAGCCGGACTGAGAGGTTGAACGGCCACATTGGAACTGAGAAACGGTCCAGACTCCTACGGGAGGCAGCAGTGGGGAATATTGGGCAATGGGCGAAAGCCTGACCCAGCGACGCCGCGTGAAGGAAGAAGGTTTTCGGATTGTAAACTTTAGTCAACAGGGAAGAAACAAATGACGGTACCTGTGGAGGAAGCCACGGCTAACTACGTGCCAGCAGCCGCGGTAATACGTAGGTGGCAAGCGTTATCCGGATTTACTGGGTGTAAAGGGTGTGTAGGCGGGAAGATAAGTTGGATGTGAAATTTTCAGGCTCAACCTGAAAACTGCGTCCAAAACTATTTTTCTTGAGTGTCGGAGAGGTAAGTGGAATTCCTGGTGTAGCGGTGGAATGCTTAGATATCAGGAGGAACATCTGTGGCGAAGGCGACTTACTGGACGATAACTGACGCTGAGACACGAAAGCGTGGGGAGCAAACAGGATTAGATACCCTGGTAGTCCACGCCCTAAACGATGAACACTAGGTGTGGGGATGTATTTCTCCGTGCCGCAGCTAACGCATTAAGTGTTCCACCTGAGGAGTACGGCCGCAAGGTTGAAACTCAAAGGAATTGACGGGAGCCCGCACAAGCAGTGGAGTATGTTGTTTAATTCGAAGATACGCGAAGAACCTTACCAGGTCTTGACATCCAAGGAATTCGGGGTAATGCCCGAAGTGCCCTTCGGGGAATCTTGAGACAGGTGGTGCATGGTTGTCGTCAGCTCGTGTCGTGAGATGTTGGGTTAAGTCCCGCAACGAGCGCAACCCTTACGGTTAGTTGCTACGCAAGAGCACTTTAGCCGGACTGCCGTTGACAAAACGGAGGAAGGTGGGGACGACGTCAAATCATCATGCCCCTTATGACCTGGGCTACAAACGTACTACAATGGCGTACACAAAGGGAAGCGACCCCGCGAGGGTGAGCAAATCCCAAAAAATGCGTCCCAGTTCGGATTGGAGGCTGCAACCCGCCTCTATGAAGTTGGAATTGCTAGTAATCGCAGATCAGCATGCTGCGGTGAATACGTTCCCGGGCTTTGTACACACCGCCCGTCAAACCACGAAAGTTGGGAACACCCGAAGTCAGTAGTCTAACCGCAAGGAGGACGCTGCCGAAGGTGGGTTCGATGATTGGGGTTAAGTCGTAACAAGGTAGCCCTATCGGAAGGTGGGGCTGGATCACCTCCTTTCTATGGAGAACCGCACATTATGTGCAACGCACCAAGCAAAAGTTTGGTGTAATGGTTTTATCTGATAGAACAAAACCTTGGACCCATCAAGTGATTGTGTCACTTGGTTGGCATTGTTGTTCAATTTACAAAGCCCTTGTGGCGCATAACCGCTCGATTATTCGGGGGTGTAGCTCAGCTGGGAGAGCACCTGCCCTGCAAGCAGGGGGTCAAGGGTTCGAATCCCTTCACCTCCACCAATCGTCTGTACAAACGCATATTGCGTTCGTAAGTAAGACGAGCCTTTTGGTAAAATGCTTCGGATTTCGCCTTTTGGCGAGCAGGAAGATATGAGCCAAAGGCATCATGGGCTCGTAGCTCAGATGGCTAGAGCGCACGGCTGATAACCGTGAGGTCGATGGTTCGATTCCATCCGGGCCCACCATGCGTTTTTAGTAAGCGCTGGAGGCAGTATGTATGGGCGGTTTATCCGACCAGTAGACGGTGCCGGAATGCGTGGGCGGAACCCAAAGTGTGAAAACACTTTATTTAATTTGATACTAACCTGCACTTTGTGCGGTTTGTATATATGTTCGGCGGTCTTTGAAAACTGAATAGTATCAGAAACGAACAGATATTGAGAAAAGATTTGATTTATTTTTACCATTACGGTGCTCCCTAGCATTGTAATGGCGACATACAGTCAGGTCTTTCCAATAGAAATGGGTAATAATACAATTTTGCCACAGGTGTGAATGTCTTTTAGGCATGAGCAAGTTTAGTCGCTGGCTCGACGCACCAAGGTGGACAAATTAAGTTTGAAAATCTAAAGGATAGTTGGAGAAATCCAATTGCCTTTTCACTATTAAAAACAATATCCAATACGAAACTCATAACGCAAGGAAGTTCAAGCAATTAAGAGCATAAGGTGAATGCCTTGGCATCAGGAGCCGATGAAGGACGCGATAAGCTGCGATAAGCCGCGGGGAGCTGCACATAAGCCTCGATCCGCGGATTTCCGAATGGGGAAACCCACATGGTGAAGAATCATGTAACTTTAACTGAAAACAGCAATGTATAGGTTACTGTGGGGAACCGCCCGAACTGAAACATCTAAGTAGGGCGAGGAAGAGAAATCAAAAGAGATTCCGTGAGTAGTGGCGAGCGAAAATGGAAGAGGCCAAACCGGAGATGGAAACATCGATGGGGTTACGGACAGGTATAAGCATGGCGGAGACTAACAGAATGGGATGGGAAGCCCAACCATAGAAAGTGATAGTCTTGTAAGTGAAAGTTGAAGCCAGTGACCTGTATCCAGAGTACGTGCGGACACGTGAAATCCGCATGGAAGTCGGGGGGACCACCCTCCAAGCCTAAATACTACCTGATGACCGATAGTGAAGCAGTACTGTGAAGGAAAGGTGAAAAGAACCCCGGGAGGGGAGTGAAATAGAACCTGAAACCTTATGTTTACAAGCACACAAAGCACGTTAATGTGCGATGTGGTACTTTTTGTAGAACGGTCCGGCGAGTTATTGTACGTAGCAAGGTTAAGCACTTCAGGTGTGGAGCCGCAGGGAAACCGAGTGTAAAATGCGCGATTTAGTTACGTACTATAGACCCGAAACCGGGTGACCTATCCATGGGCAGGTTGAAGTTAAGGTAAAACTTAATGGAGGACCGAACCGACGCCTGTTGCAATAGTCGCGGATGACTTGTGGATAGCGGAGAAATTCCAATCGAACCCGGAGATAGCTGGTTCTCCCCGAAATAGCTTTAGGGCTAGCGTTGTATATGTTTACCGGAGGTAAAGCACTGAATTGACTAGGGGCCGAGAGGTTACCGACTCATATCAAACTAAGAATGCCGGATAAATTTAGTACAGCAGTCAGACTATGTGAGATAAGTCTCATAGTCGAAAGGGAAACAACCCAGACCCACAGCTAAGGTCCCAAATATACACTAAGTGGAAAAGGATGTGACAATGCTAAGACAACTAGGATGTTGGCTTAGAAGCAGCCACTCATTTAAAGAGTGCGTAATAGCTCACTAGTCGAGTGATGTTGCGCCGAAGATTTAACGGGGCTAAGTGTATAACCGAAGCTTGGGCTTGATAGATTATTCTATCAGGGGTAGGGGAGCGTTCTGTGCGGGGCGAAGCTAGAGTGTAAACACTAGTGGACTGCACAGAAGTGAGAATGCCGGAATGAGTAGCGAGAATTGCGTGAGAATCGTAATGGCCGAAAATCTAAGGTTTCCTGGGGTAGGTTCGTCCGCCCAGGGTTAGCCGGGAGCTAAGGCGAGGCCGAAAGGCGTAGTCGATGCACATACGGTAGAAATTCCGTAGCCGCCATCAATTTAAGTATGCTGACACATGAGATTAAGTCATCCAGGGCGTTGGTTGTCCCTGGCGTAAGGGAAATCCGAGTTAAGTAGGATGAAGTGACCCAAACTTGTGGCGAGAAAAGGCATATGTATAGAAGAGGCGCCCGTACCGTAAACCGACACAGGTAGATGAGGAGAGAATCCTAAGGCCAACGGGAGAAGGGTTGTTAAGGAACTCGGCAAATTGACCCCGTAACTTCGGGAGAAGGGGTGCCAGCGCAAGCTGGCCGCAGTGAAAAGGCCCAGGCGACTGTTTATCAAAAACACAGGTCTCTGCAAAAGCGTAAGCTGAAGTATAGGGGCTGACGCCTGCCCAATGCTGGAAGGTCAAGGGGATCCGTTAGGAGCAATCCGAAGCGGTGAACTTAAGCCCCAGTCAATGGCGGCCGTAACTATAACGGTCCTAAGGTAGCGAAATTCCTTGTCGGGTAAGTTCCGACCTGCACGAATGGCGTAACGATCTGGGCACTGTCTCAACAGCCCGCCCGGCGAAATTGTAGTACCGGTGAAAATGCCGGTTACCCGCGACTAGACGGAAAGACCCTATGGAGCTTTACTGTAACTTGATATTGAAGTTCGGAACATAATGTACAGGATAGGTGGGAGACTTGGAAACCGGGTCGTCAGGCTCGGTGGAGTCGTCCTTGGGATACCACTCTTTATGTTTCGGACTTCTAACCTACGGCCGTGAATCCGGCCGGGGGACAATGTCAGGTGGACAGTTTGACTGGGGCGGTCGCCTCCTAAAAGGTAACGGAGGCGTTCAAAGGTCAGCTCAGCGCGGACGGAAACCGCGCATTGAGTGCAAACGCATAAGCTGGCCTAACTGCAAGACCTACAAGTCGAGCAGTAACGAAAGTTGGAGTTAGTGATCAGGTGGTTTTGAGTGGAAAAGCCATCGCTTAACGGATAAAAGCTACCCTAGGGATAACAGGCTGATACCGCCCAAGCGTTCACAGCGACGGCGGTGTTTGGCACCTCGATGTCGGCTCATCACATCCTGGAGGTTGGAGAAGCTTCCAAGGGTTCGGCTGTCCGCCGATTAAAGTGGTACGCGAGCTGGGTTCAGAACGTCGTGAGACAGTTCGGTCCCTATCTGTCGTGGGCGTTGGATATTTGAGGGGGGCTGACCTTAGTACGAGAGGACCGGGTTGGACGCACCTCCGGTGCACCAGTTGTTCTGCCAAGGGCATAGCTGGGTAGCCGCGTGCGGGAGTGATAAACGCTGAAAGCATATAAGCGTGAAACATGCCTCAAGATTAGATATCCCACTTCGAAAGAAGGTAAGGGCTCTTGAAGACTACAAGTTTGATAGGTCGGAGGTGTAAGTACAGTAATGTATTTAGCTGACCGATACTAATAGCCCGAGGGCTTGAACTTCTGTGTTTTAGTAAGCGTTGAAAATTTGCGGTTGGGCAATTCATTTGTCCAAAAGAGCAAATTTGAAATGTGAGCGGAAATCAATGATTTCTACTTGCTAAACACAAAGTTACGAGTTTTGTAAAAACGTTTCGTTTCTGTTGTCTATTCAGTTTTTTAAGGTTGCTGAGCAGTCTAAAAAATGTTCATTTCGCTGTATTTGGCGAGTGATATAGTTGGTGTCTTTAACGAACAGGGTCCACCCGTTCCCATTCCGAACACGGTAGTTAAGCTGTTCCGTGCCGAAAATACTTGACTGGAGACGGTCCGGGAAAATAGGTCGGTGCCAACACAAAGACAATGCATAATTCATGATGCATAATTCAGGCTACACTTGCACTATGAATTATGACCCGTGAATTATGCATTGTCTGTTTATTCCTCAGTAGCTCAGTTGGTAGAGCACCCGGCTGTTAACCGGGTTGTCACTGGTTCGAGCCCAGTCTGAGGAGCCACACGAAAAGCCTTGCTATGCAAGGCTTTTCGTGTTTCAAGATGACTGTTTTATAAATGCTGTTTTTTGACTTCCCATAAAATAAAACACTCGCTTAAAATATCGAGTGTTCATCTTTTGTTATAACTTTTTAATATGTTCTTTGATTGCACTAAAACTTTGTTCGCTCATTATATGCTCGATTTTGCAAGCATCGTTTACTGCAATTTTAGGGTCAACCCCAAGTTCAATAAGCCACTGGGAAAGTATTACATGCCGTTCGTGCATTGCAATGGCAATAGCATTGCCGCTGTCGGTAAGAATTATAAATCCATTGGCGTCAGAAGCAATATGCCCCTCGGTACGAAGTTTTTTCATGGCAACGCTAACACTTGGACGCGAAAAACCTAACTCGTTTGCAATGTCCACCGACCGAATAGGATTTCCCCGCAGGGTCAGCATATAAATCGTTTCGAGATAGTTTTCGGTAGATTCATGGATTTTCATGCCTTTGCTCCTAATTTAGAATCAAATTACCTTCTTGAATGTTTTCTTGACCGGGTGCAACAACAAACCATCCGCGAGCAGCTACATAAACACTTGAGCCGCTAATGTTCACATCGGTTGTGGCTTGAATACCGTCATCTCCGGCACTAATTCTGCCAGCAGAGTTTTCGATTCGCACAAAACCACGCTCCGGATCGTTTTCTCTTGTGACACGAATAGCGTCGTTGCCGGCAGTAATATTAAAAGTAGAGTCGGTAATTCTTACACTGTTACGCCCACGAATGCCGTTGTGAGGAGCGGTAACATTCACTGTGCTGTGTTGTATGCGAACAGAACCACGTGACCATATGCCGTTGCGGAAGTTGGCGTTCACATAAAGCGTACCACCGCCACGAATAGTCACAGAACGTCTGCTGTAAATGGCAGAGTGCGGTCTGTCGCCACCTTGCGGGAAGGTGTAGTGGGTTGCGTCGGTAAAGGTGGTTGTTGTACCCTCAGGAATTGTGATAATCAGTCGGTCGGTATCCTTCGCATGAATCACAGCAGAGTCAAGACAAGTGATTGTAACATTTGTCATGATTAGCTCGACGCGGTGTTCTCGCGCAACATCAACGATGATTTGCCCGTTATCTAATGTGCCGCTTATATTGTACACTCCTGGGCGAGTAATGGTCAGGCGTCTGTTCTCGAAAACCGCACCATCGCCGTTGATTTCAACAGTATTGCCTGACAAGACAATAGTCGTGTTCACCTGTACGATAGGAGGATTTGTGTCGCCATTGCCGTTGGCAGAGCCGCCGTTGTTACTGCCGCCATTGCCGTTGCCACCATTGTCGATACTACCATCACATCCCATAAAAAAGAACGCAAACATAGCAAGCATCAGCACTACCGATATACTTAAAATAGTTTTTTTCATATGGATACCTCTGTATGTTTCTTCAAATATAATAATACCATTATTATATTGCCAAATTATTAACGAAACAGGGTTCACCCGAAAATAAATTTTTTTATTTTCTTGTCGTTCGCGTTAGGGTTAAGTCGTAGGATTTGCTTGCGAATTGCGTCTGCGGCTTGGGTTTGCCCAAGTTTTGCCGCTTGCTGTATAACTTCTTCACCGAAAAAGCTGTCCACTGTGCAAAAAACCGTTGATGGCCACCCGTGCTCCAAACCTTTGCGAGAGCATTTTCGCTCGGTACTGCACATGGTCAGATACATCTTCATTTGCAGTTCAGTCAGAGCTTTGTCAAACTGGGACTTAAACTCTTTCTCTTTCGGGAAACCGCCAAGCACCTTTATATCATGAACAGGCAACACCCCATACTCGATAACTACATCATATATCCGCTTTGCCGTGTGGCTGATTGTGCCGTCATCATAAGCATCCTCGAATGCCACTCCATCACGCCTTGCCGCAAGAAAATTGGTATACCACTCTTTGGTGATGAACCCACTTTTGCCGAAAAACAGCTTGGCATAGGCAATATCCTCTCGTTCTACAAGCACACGGACACGCCACTCCCACGGGTCAAGTTCGGGATTTTCTGTGTGCCATGCCACTTTTGTTTCGGCGGGAGGAATGGCGTTCCAACCCCAATTTACCACGGCGAAAATTCCATCATCATTGCCACCACCCATGGAAAAGCCAGCCTGTAGCAAACGGGCAACAAAGTCATCGTAGTTTTGTACTATGCTCATGCTTCGCACCACGCGCGAGGGAAAATCTCACGCATCCTTTCGGTTGTTCTCTTCCGAGAAGTATTGCTTATGCCACACAAGAAAAGCGTACACGCACCAAATTTTCTTGCTGAAATCTCGCTTGCCGGATTTATGCTTGTCCAGCATCTCCAAAAGGGGTTTGCGCTTGAAATGTTCCATGCCGCCACCCTCTTGCATAAAGGCTTCACGCACCATGGAATAATATTTTTCTTCTTGCAACCAACGAGAAAAGGGAACAGGAAAGCCAAGTTTTTCTTTGTTAAACCATTCTTCAGGCAGATGTCGTGCCGCCGCCAACCTAAAAGCAGCTTTGGTTGTGCGACCTTTCACTTTGTGTTCCGGGGGAAGGGAAGCCCCAGCCTCGAACACCGCCATGTCCATCAAAGGTGTGCGCGTTTCAAGGGAGTGTGCCATGCTCATGCGGTCAGCTACCACTAAAATATCTCCCGGCAACCACATTTGCACGTCAAGATTTTGCATTCGGGTCAAGTCATCAAGTCCCTTTGACTGGTCATACAGGGGGCGCACAAGCTGTGCAGGCGAAACCCTTGCTGTAGGATTACGCAAAATGCGATTACGTTCTTTGAATGTGAAAAAACTTGTTAATCCAATGTATTTCTCTTCCAAATGCTCCCCTGAACGGATTAGATAATTCGCCCCTCTAAAGCCAAAGGGCAGTCGCAAAAGAATGTTGCGTATCAGCCTACGAACAGGAAATGGGAGCAATTTCATTTTGCCAAGAGGGAAGGGGTTACGGTACACCCCATATCCGCAGAAAAATTCGTCTGCTCCTTCCCCGGACAAGGCGATTTTCACGTGTTTTGCCGCCTCTTCGCTTGCAAGAAAAAAGCCAATAGCCGAGGCATCTCCCAGTGGCTCGTCCATGTGATACATTGCCTTTGGCAGGGCGTTCCAATAGTCCTCCGCAGTAATTGTGCGACTGATGTTTTCAATGCCAAGCTGGTCAGATAGCTCTTTGGCGTAGTTTGTTTCGTTAAATTTTTCGCTTTCAAAACCAACTGTGATGGTCTTTTTTACTCCCGAAGTAGCGGAAAGGTAGCTACTGTCAACTCCACTTGACAAGAATGAGCCAATTTCATACTCTCCCTGCATATGCAGTTTTACCGATTCCGCAACGCTTTTCTCAATTGCGGAAATCGAATCCTCTAAGGGTACTTCTTTCGGAGCGAAAGTTGGGGTGAAATAGCGTGCGATTTCCATTTTGCCCCCATCAAATGTAAAACTATGCCCAGGCAACAAGCGAAAAACACCGCAGAAAAATGTTTCGGGAAGTGCAGAATAGTTGAAAGTGAGATATTGCTCAAATGCAGTTGTATTCAGCTTTGGAGCAAAGGCAGGGTGAGCCATAAAGGCTTTGATTTCAGAGGCGAAAGCAATATTGTCGCCATCAAGGAAATAGAAAAAAGGCTTGATGCCAAAAAAATCACGAGCACCGAAGATTTTGCCGTTTTCGTTGTTATATATCACAAATGCAAATGGACCGCGAAGCTGGTTCAACATATCCGCACCATACTCCACGTACATGTGCAAAAGCACTTCGGTGTCGCATTGGGTCGCGAATGCGTGACCAAGCGCAGTCAGCTTTTCACGAAGTTCAGCATGGTTATATATCATGCCGTTAAAGGCAACAACATACTTGCCGTCAGCCGAGTGTAAGGGCTGGTGCCCGCCAATAGAGTCGATAAGAGAAAGTCGCAGGTGCCCAAGGGTAAAGTTGTCGTCTTTGTAAATCCCATGGCCGTCCGGACCACGGTGCTGAATACGCTTCAACATTGCGGTGATGATTTCTTCATTATTCTCGTATTTACCTGTAAAACCGACAATTCCGCACATAGCTTTGTTCCTTTTAGGTGTTTACGTTGGTTTATTGCTTATTATAAACCAATAACCGCAATTTATAATTGCCCAAAGATGGCATTTTTCCGTTTTTCAAGGGCAAATAGGAGGATGTATCCTCCTACCACGCACATGGCTATCTGCCCCAAAGCTACCGCTCCGGCGAGAAGAGGAATGCTCCCCTGCACCCCATAAGCGTTTCTGATGACGAAAGGCATGATAGCCGCGTTAAAAATCACCGCCGGCCATGGGGCAAGCCACTTGGCGATAGGTTTGGTCAGGGGAGCGATGGTAAACGCATACGTCCACAGCGCCGCCGCAAGGGTGGCAAACGCACCAAATAGCTCTAATGGGTGGGCGGACTTGATGAGGTTGGCTATCAAACAGCCGATGAACAACCCTGGTATCGCCGCAGGGGTGAAAAAGGGAAGTATGACAAGGATTTCGGACAGGCGGAACTGAACGAGGTTTGTTCCCGCCAAGCCGAATGCGTCTGAAAGCATTGTCAGCACTACATAAAGTGCGGCGATAATTCCTGCTTGGGCGATGAAAATCGTTTTTCTTCTGATGGTATTCATTTGTGTTTGTGGGGTGCATTGGCACTCCCTCTCCTTAGTTTTGTTTATCGTGAGGATGTTGCGAACTCACGTATTTTAATGTGCTGAAAGCTGTTATTTTTTCGCCATGAAGGGGAATTCATTTCCCCGTAAGGCGAAAAAATAACAGACTTGAAGCATGATTGACCACGAAAAATCTTAGACGAAAGGGAACTGTTGTCCGCGGGGAATTCATTTCCCCGTAAGGCGAAAAAATAACAGACTTGAAGCATGATTGGCACGAAGCATCTTAGGTGAAAGGGAACTGTTGTCCGCGGGCGGTTCACCCGTCCGTAAGTGCATATATATCTTGACACGAAATTGAATGGAAATTTCGCTCTGTACCGCTGTTAATCCGTCTTTGGAAAGCGAGTGAGGACGAGATAAAATTGCAAACTCAACCAACGCACCTATTCGGGAAGTACCCGATAGTTGCCCATTTGAGATGGAGCTGTTTCTGTCGCATAAAGCCATTTTCGTCAATTTACGCCTGCTTTTTCGTTAGGGGCTTCATGCCAGCCCCTAACAACCCGGCATTCAAACCCCTTTTCAGAAAAGGGGTTTGAAAATCCCCAAAATATGAACAATGCTTGCTTGGCGTGGCACGAAGATTTTGTGACAACGAAACCCGTTGCAAACAAGTTCCCGCAGAGGATGCTGTGGGAACTTATTCTTCAGCACGATGTTGCTTCAGCGAGGACGGATAGCGGGTGCGGGAGGGAAATCCCCATCCTTATCCCAAACAAACAGCAATGTCATTGCGAGGCGGTGATTTTCCGCGTGCAATCCAGTCGTTGGACGAGAAATTTCATTGTTTTACGGGTTGATTTATGGCGATTTTTTGCCCTTTCACTGGATTGCACGGCACAAACCGCCTTTGCAATGACGTTCCGAAGGCTTGAATTAGGACGTTAAGTTTGTTTCTTAATAATTCAATCAGACGAAAAATCGACAGCACATTTCCCCCACCACTTGCATATAATGATAGTTACCCCAAAACTTTTCGGAGGAATAGCATGAGCATTATACGCACAAACATACCATATACACACGCAGTTTTCGCCGCAGACTTTGCGGCGTTGCTGGCGGCATACCCCTGCACCGAACACGGCAGTATCGGCAAAAGCGTGATGGGGCGGGACCTGCCCTATATCCGTCTTGGCACCGGGAAACGAAAAGTGTTTTACTCTGCGTCGTACCACGCCAACGAGTGGATTACCACTCCTGTGCTGATGAAATTCGCCGAAGAAGTTCTTGCGTCACAGGCATTAGACAGGGGAATGCACGGACACAGCATAAAAGAGCTGCTGTTCGAGTGCAGCATTTATATCGTTCCAATGGTCAACCCGGACGGGGTGGACATTGTGACAGGGGGGCTGACTGCGGACAGGGAAGAGTACATACAGGCGAAAGCCATTGCGGATGCGTACCCCCATATTCCGTTCCCTGATGGCTGGAAAGCCAACATACAGGGGGTGGACTTGAACTTGCAGTTTCCCGCAGGGTGGGAGCAAGCACGGGCGAACAAGGCGGAGATTGGCATCACCGCTCCCGCTCCCCGCGATTTTGTGGGGGACAGGATGCTGTCCGCTCCCGAGTCGGTGGCGGTGTACAACTTCGCCAAACAGCACGACTTCAGCCTTGTGATGGCGTATCACACCCAAGGAAAGGTGATTTACTGGCAGTATCTTGACCGCCTGCCCCGCCACTCACGAGAGATTGGGCAGTGCTTGTCAAAGCTGTCCGGCTACGACATGGAGGAAGTGCCATTTGCCTCCGGGTTCGCCGGGTTCAAAGACTGGTTTATCGAGGAATACGACCGCCCCGGATACACAATCGAGGCTGGCTGGGGGGAGTCCCCTCTGCCGCTGTCCCAATTCGACGAAATTTACGCCGACAATGTGGCGATGCTTGTGAAAGCGGCGGTGATGTCAGGGTTGGTGCAAGTCACTCCACCGCAAACTCGTCCATAATCGCAATGATTTGCTCCCGCATAGACTGGTGATTTTCGTCAAGAGTTTCCGCAAGCTCCCCAAGGTTTTGTCTGATGATAGCATTGGTTTGCAGGTGCTTTTCTTCCATGTTTTGCACCGCAATTGCGGCGGCACGGCAAGCAATATCAAGTGCGGTAGTTTCAGTCGCCTTGCTGTCGCCGCTTTCCTCGAATGCAAGGATTTGCTCTGCTTGTTCTTGTATGATGGACTGCTGTTTTTCGCATAATGCTTTAAGTGTGGTTAGTTCGCACTCTTTCTCCACAAGCTGTGATTGACATTGGTCAATCATGTCAACAGCCTCGCCAAGTTGCTTGTTGCAGCAGTCAAGTTGCTCGTTAATATCAGTGCTGTTCTCGGTAACGGGAGTGGCACTTTGCATTAGCTCGACCTGTGCGGTCAACCTGTCAATCTCGCCATTTTGCGATTCGATAAGTGCCTTGTTTTCCTCTTGGGATTTTTTATATGTACGGCTTAATTCGGCAATGAACGAGTTGACTTCCTCGCGTTTATAGCCGCCGACTGAACTGCGAAAAGTTTTTTTTGCCATGTTTCGCGTCACACGTAAGGGCGATCACGCCGCAGGGAGCAAAATAGATGCATCCCGCATTGTTTTCACAATTCTCACGCGTCCTTTCAATTTTTGTTTTCAAACTTTCCCAACCACTTGACCAAAATCAATTTCAAGGAAAGTTGGGTATTGGTACGGTTTGTGTATCTGCGCATTCAACAGCGTTATCCCCTGTTAAACACGGCAACAAGTAGAGTTGAAATTCTTATGTCCATTTTATCAAATTTTCTGCAATTTGTCAAGAGGGTTGCAAAGATTTTCAGCCACATATTCAGTGATGTTTTTGTTCTATATAACAACATCCCAAAATTCAAGTATTTTCCACGCAAGGTCAAAAGCGATAGTATACAGGCGGTCGCTGTCTTGGATGGTGAAATAATATAATTGCAAAGCGGGCATAAAGTCGCCGAAAAGATATGCCACGTTCGTGCCGTCGCCAAAATATAATCGAATGGTGTATGTAGGCTCATCAAATCCAAAAGGCGACAGGTTTGGTGCATATTCAAGAAGCAGTTCGGACACCTGGACTTCTTCAATGCTGTTCAGCATAGTTTCAGGGATAGTTTGGTCAATAGTCATTTCTTCTCTTCCACGGATAACCCAGTCGCCACTTTCCCGTGTAAAGTGCAGTCCCTCGCCACCTACGTCTGTGAAAAAGGCGATAATATCGTCGCGATTGTTGGTGTCGACGACTATATACTCTGCATCCATGCCGGGAGGATGGGGCAATGGCGGCGGCGAAGGCTCGATTGTGCGGGATAGCAGCACATATGCCCCAACAAGGAAAACGCATATTCCAAGCAACACCAAAATCCACACCATGGGGGTGCGGTTTTTCTTTTTTTCTTCCAAAAGGTGCTTCATATCCTACCTCCGCCTTCGCAGAATGTATATTGTACCGCCGACAGTTAGGAAAATGACAGGTAGCAGTGCAACAAATGTTGCAGTAAGGAAATTCGCCGTGGCGGTAGTAATGTTGAGCAGTGACACCGTCACATCTGCCGCCGCCACCGACACGCTTGGTGGGCGGTCGGTAATGGTGTTCATCACCGACAGGAAAAATGCGGTGTTTCCACTCCAGTTGCTTCGCACGTTAAAGTCAATCAGCTGAGGTGTGGCTATCCAAACCAAACGAGAGTTTGGCATGGCAACATTATCACGGAGAGCAAAAATCGCAAGATAATGCACACCCCTCTCTTCCTGCCCCTCGATATGGGCGTTTTCGCTGGTGGTGAGCAGGGGTATCACATTTACTCCTGCTGTTTCCGTAACAATTATCGACCCCGAGTTTGGAGCGTACACAACCGGATTGCCATGAAGGTGAAGAGGTGCGGTGTTCACTTGGGGAAAGATGAACCGCGGGTGCTGGTGATAGTTGCCTACGCTTTCAAATACAATGCCGCCGCCCTCGTCATTTGCCGACAGACCGAAATGAGCCATCAGTTCCATAAGATTGGGGAAGCCACCTGCACCAGAATCGCTGATAAAAATCAAATTTCCGCCACGCACCGCAAAATCCCGCAAAGAAGCAAGCTCGGTGGCTGATATGTCCGCTGTTGGGTTTTTGATAATCACAGCATCCGCATGGGCAGGCACATTTGGTTGCCCATGAAGTGCAAGGGTTCGCAGGTCAATATTGTTTTCTGCAACATAGCCTGCAAGAATCGGGTCAAGGGTTTCGCTTCCGTGTCCTGTAAGAGTGTAGACGATAGGCAAAATATCCGTAGTGACAAAGTCAACAGCACTTGTAATCTGCCGCTCTGCAAGGAAAAACTCCTCGAAAGTCATTGCGCCGCTACCAAAGTGTGCCGCATTGGCAAGGACGGCGGAATGAAACTCCTCGCGGCTGTCGATATACCCCATAAACGCTCCCCCGCTGTAGATACGAAAACGCCAAAAAGCGTTAGCATCAAGCCCCAAGGCTCGTCGGTGACTGCTGACAACCAATCCTGCCCCCGAAAAGGCATCCCCAAAATGCTCCCGCACGAACACCGGGTGATGAAGGGGGTCAAGGCGGTTCATGGTGATGTTACTTCTGGCGGTGTAGCGACCGATAAAGTCAAGTATTTGCGGGTTCTCGTCCCCTGGTGTGGCAACGTAATAAATGGTGATAGGATAGTCCTCTACTCGGTCAAGAAGTTCGTGGGTGACAGGTGAAAGAGTGAATCGCCCACCCGAAAGGTCAGGTCTTGTGATGGTTTGGGGCAACGCTCCTGCCACCATGTTTGCCAGCACAACAGCAAGCAAAACAAGGGCGGCGGTGGCGGTTTGTGTCACTTGTGCCTTGGCTCGCACAGGGCGTAGTGCCATGGTGGTCAATACAAGCATAAGTGCTGTCACACCAACGAAATACACCACTGCTGTCAGGTCAAGCAGTCCATGAGTGAATGACAGCATTCGACCGGTCACGTCTATGGCGCGTGCCACGGACAGCAGGGCTGTTTCCATTGTGTCTGGAGATGCCATCAGCAAAGCAAACAGGGCAAGCTGTGCCACTCCATAGCTCCCCAAAACAATGTTCACATTACGCAAACGGCGATATAACATCAGGGCAAGCAGAGCCAGCAACACCGAAATCACAAGAAAGTTCACCCATGCCCCCACAGGTAGTAGGCGGGATAGAGGGTGGATGAAATATATCAGCAATAACACTCCGAAACAGGCAACTGCCGCCGAAACTTGATTATCTGTTAGGGCAGAGATGAACATTCCCACCGCAAGCAGGGTAGCGGACAGCAAAAAGAAACTCAGCAATCCCACATATGCGGTTGGTAGGTGAACACTTCCGAAAAGGGAGAGTATAAGGGGGTACAAGGCGATGATAGCCGCAGGAATGGCAAGAATGGTGAGAAGAGATGCGTATTTCCCCACAACAACCGACCAAGGGGACAGCGGGAGGGTGGCAAGAAGTTTGTCCGTGCGGTGGGTGCGCTCCTCGGTCACGCTTTTCATGGTAAGAAGCGGCACGATTAGCAGGAAAATATACGACATACTGGCGTATGTGTCCTCTAACCCGGGCCACAGGGAGCGGAGGTTGAACACAGTTAAATAAAACCCGCCAAACCCAAGAAGCAAGGCGATAAATATGTACCCGGGCAGGGTCGTGAAGTGAGAACGGAGTTCTTTGCGGTAGATTATTTGCATGGTGTGCCTTTCGGGTGTGGAGGGTGGAGTGTGGAGTGTGGAGAGTAGAGTTTGGGGTTGCCCTTGACCTTAATTGTCCATTGTCAATTGTCCATTGTCAATTACCTGTAGATACGCCCCCTCAAGGGTCTGACCGTCACTTCCCATTCCAAGGATAGTGCCGCCCCCTGCCGTGACAGCGACGGACACCGCCTCTCGCAGGTCAGCACCGGGGGCAACTTGGGCAACAAGCTCGAACTCACCGCCTGTCTTGCGGATTTTTGCAGAGGTAACGCCATCTACAGACTTAACTTTGGACAGAATCGTCTCATGCTCCCCGACAAAGGTGACACGGATAGTATTTCCTGCCGTCATATGGGTAAGGCTTTGGTTTGCAACCAGCCTCCCTTTGTTTATTATCAATACATGGTCGCACAGCAGACTTGTTTCGTGCAGGATATGGCTTGACAGCAGGATTATTCGCTCCTCTTTCATCGAAAGCAGCACCTTTCGCAACGCCACAATCTGCTCTGCGTCAAGCCCTGCCGCCGGCTCGTCTAATATAATCACCGCAGGAGAAGCCATCAACGCCCCTGCAATGCCCACCCGCTGTCGTGTTCCACGGGAAAGCAGACGAGTAAGGCGACGGTTCACCCCGGTTATCCCCATCATGTCGGTGACAGTGTTAATCTCGGCGATAAGCTCATCTCCCGCCAGCCCCTTTGCCTGTCCGATAAAGGCGAGGTATTCCACCACTGTCATATCCGGATAAAGTGCAGGAATTTCGGGAGCATAGCCAATGCCCCCCTGTGTGTCCCCACGGAAGCTAACCGTGCCACTGTCCGCTACCTCGCACCCGGCAATAATGTTCATACAGGTGGACTTGCCTGCGCCATTTGGTCCAAGTAAGCCGTAAATTTTCCCCGGCTCAAGAGTGAAAGTCACCCCATCAAGGGCGGTTATGTATTCCCCGCGAGAGGGATATTTTTTTGTTAGGTTTTTTATTTGTAGCATGGTAACTTCCTAAAAATTAAGAATTAAAAATGAAGAATGAAGAATTATGGAAGATTTGCTTCGCAAATCAATTTTATTATAAAAGGCATCTTGAATAAAGTTTGGGTAAATGATTTTGCCCTTGACCTTAATTCTTCATTCTGCATTTTTAATTCTTCATTACCTTTATGGGAGTGTTGAAAAAAGGGTTTGTGGTCAATCATGTTTCAATCTCGTTTTTTTGGCGTTTTCAAAAACCGTTGCTACGCAACGAAGTGCGTTTTTGAAAAACCAAAAAAATTCGCTCCAAGCGGAAAATCACCGCTTATCCGCCGAGATATTCAACACACTCTTTATCTATTTTAACATTTCATTGTGAATAAAATGTTATCTCTTGTAATTTTTGTTGCATTATTTTTTGAAGTGTGGTAGAATAGACTTGACACCCCCACCAAAGGAGCAAAAAAACATGAACCCATGGCATGATATACCCATCTCAAGGGTAACAGCAGACAAATTCGTTGCAGTTATCGAAATTGAGAAAAACAGCAAAATGAAGTACGAGTTGGACAAAGAGTCCGGTATGCTTATCCTTGACCGTGTGCTGTACACCTCCACCCACTACCCTGCCAGTTATGGCTTTATTCCACGCACCTATGCAGAGGACGATGACCCGTTAGATGTGCTGGTGCTGTGCAACGAGCCAATTCGCCCGCTGTCATTGGTGGAAGTGTACCCAATCGGTGCAATTGACATGATTGACGACGGCAGTGTGGACACCAAAATCATTGCTATCCCCTGCCGTGACCCGAATTACAACAGCTTCCGTGAAGTCACCAGCCTGCCTGCCCACCTATTTGATGAAATGCAACATTTTTTCAAGGTGTACAAAGAACTTGAGGGCAAAAACACCGCCGAAATTAAGCTCTTCGGACGGGAAGAAGCACAGGAATATATCCGCACAGCGATGATTCGGTATGAGGGGAAGTTTGGGGAGGTTGCACCATGAAAAAACTACTAACCCTAATTATTGTTTTAGCAATGTTACCGTTCATGTTGGTGGCTTGCGGGGATGATAGTGATTCAACATATGGAATACAATGCGCTGCATGTGGTGTTGTATGGAGCAACCCGACTATTCCTTACTCTGACTGTCTAAGCGGCGTTTGTGCAGACATTTATCTCATTACAGCTTTTCTTTGCGAAAGTTTAACGCAATACGAAGAACAACAAATTAGACTTGCTATTCAGCAACTTGATAATGTTGTTGGAAGCCCAATTTTCACTTGCAAAAACAGCCAAACATCTTCTCTTCTTGGCATATACCAAAGCTCGTTTGCTATTACCTATTATGATAGGAGTACAGTACCTGCACTAATTGAACAACTCCACAAAATCACAGGTATTGTTTCCATAAATCATTTTTACGAAACACAGTCTTATTTCTACGGATAAACCATTTCACAAAGGGCACCCACTCATGAAAAAACTATTTGTCATAGCTCTTGTTGCTATAATGTTGCCACTTGTATTTTTGGCTTGCGGGGAAGAAGATGTTTATGATATAAGATTATTTGACGTACCTGCGTGGAGTGTCACTATGCTAACTCAAGCCGCACATTGGGGTGGCGGATGTCTTATATCAGCTCGAAACCACACACAGCGTAACCCGGCACAAGAAGTGATTGAAGCCGATGACATTGCGAATTTTGTATCATTTTTGAACAATGTTCGTTTTACAGAAAACGCAATTCCTTCTGTCATAGCAAGTCACGATTTTGTCGTTGCTATAGATGATATGTCCATTCATTTTTTGTGGTGCGGAGAAAACCACATTGCAATATTTGATGATAGTAGATATTCCACAGAAGATGACCCATTTAGAGGGGCAACATCGTGGCATAGAATGTCAGCAGAAGACACAGCACGCTTTAATGAATTATTCTCCACCATAAACTGGACTCTTACAAACAGATAGCTTATAAAGGAATCAAGCCCCCCAAAAAGGACACCCCATTATGATAAACAGCATGACAGCATACGGCAGAGCCGCCGGGATTACCCCGGACGGTAGCCGTGAAATCCTCGTTGAACTTAAAAGCGTGAACAGCCGCTACCTTGACACTAACATCAAGGTCAGTCGCGCCCACGGATACCTTGAGGACAAAGTGAAAACCCATCTTGCCGCCTCGGGAATTTCCCGCGGGAAGATGGATATTTACGTTGGTATCAACCAAATCCTTAACCCTGACAACGAAGTCACCCTTGACCCTGCCTATGCGGCGGGGTACATTGCCGCCCTGCGGCAGTTGCGGGATACATTTGACCTGCCGGACGACATTTCCACTATGCGGGTGGCACAAAATCGTGAAGTCTTTACCACTCGCCGCACCGAAGAAGATGCAGAGGCTGTGTGGGCGGCGGTTGCGCCATTCCTTGACGGGGCTATCGCCGAATTTCGTGATATGCGCCGTCGCGAGGGTCAGGCTATGGGTCTTGACCTACAGGAGAAAAAGACAGAGCTTGCCGCCCTAACCGCAGATATTGCCGCCCGCGCGGCAGAGTTCACCGCTACATATCGCACAAAATTGGAAACCCGCCTGAATGCAGTGCTGGAGGAGCGTGATATTGTCCTTGATGCGGCACGAATCGTCAACGAGTGTGCCATCTTCGCCGACAAAACCGCAGTGGATGAAGAGCTTGTTCGCCTTAACTCCCACTTCGCCGCATTTGACGAAATGATGCAGTCCACCCAGCCTGTCGGACGCAAACTGGACTTTTTACTGCAAGAAATGAACCGAGAAGTGAACACAATCGGCTCGAAATGTCAAGACCCTGACGCCGCCGCGGTTGTGATTGAGATGAAGCACGTGTTGGAAAAAATGCGGGAACAAATGCAAAATGTGGAGTAGGTGCCTTTTCCTCTTTGTTTGAGTTATACTCGAATGACTTCAAAATTCTCCAAAGATTTGCTTAGATAGTCGGATCGGCGGCGAACCATGTGTACAGTTCTTCCTTTTTGCTTTCGATATACCTCCATGCGATACCAAACGCTATCTTATCAAGGCTATTTTTATCAACAATCACTTTTATTCCACATTCAAGATACTCAATATCTGTTCCTTTAATATCATCTTCAGTTCCGATACTAAACATCAAAGTGCCATTTTCCCAAGTTTTAAGGGATAAGCGCTCGCCGCTGTCTATTCCGCTATCATGAAATTTTACTGTTGAAGCAAACTCAACAGCCAACGATAGCGGTGTTTTCATGTCCGAAATGTCGATAATAATCTTATATCTTCCATCAACTTCAAAAATGGGCAATCCGCGACTTCCCATATCAATGTTTTTAAGTTTTTCAGCCTGATATAAAATGCTTTTGTCGTTTAGTTTTACAAAAATTTCTCCAAAAGGTGTGTGCAACATTAGTTTTTCCTCATTAAGGTTGTAACGAAACAAAAAACAATAGCTTAATTTCAAGTCTTAAACCCAAGCAAACAGCGTCGTCATTGCAAGGCGGTATTCTAACCGCCGCGACAATCCAGTGAAGCGGTTTTTGTTCTGAAATTGGTGAAGTTTGAACGAATAAACAGCCAACGCACCTACTTGGGAAATACCCGATAGTTGCCCATTTGAGATGGAGCTGTTTCTGTCGCATAAAGCCATTTTCGTCTATTTACATCTGCTTTTTCGTTAGGGGTGCTCCGCACACCCCTAACAACCCCGCGCAAACACCTTTTTTCAGAAAAAAGGTGCTTGACCACCAAAAAATATGAACAATGCGGGCTTGGCGTGGCACGAAGATGTTGTGACAATGGCATCCGTTGCAAACAAGCCCCCGCAGAGGGTGCTGTGAGTTAGGCGGCGTTCGGTTCGATGTTGCTTCAGCGAAGATGGAAAATTGGTGCGAGGGGTGGGAGTGTGGCGATTGTACCGAGAGCTTGAATTAGGACGACAAGTTCGTTTCGATACAAGTCTATTGTTCGAGTTATTCGAGTATAGTATGAATTTTTACGATAAAACTGTCTCCTTCGCCGCCTCGACTGCTTGTTCAAGCAGGGTCACGTCGTCGCACATTCCTGCAAAACGGAGGGTGGCACTGCCGTGTTGCCGTTCCCCAAGCCCCATTCCCCCGGACACAGCGAAAAAGTCCCCCGGTCCACGCTGGGCAAGGTCTTGCTCGGCGATAGCATAGCCGTCATAATTATTGCACAGCACATTCAGGCGGGCGTGGGCGGGGCTGTCCGCCTGCACATCAGACACCAGCACGCAGTAGCTCTTTGCATCTCCCCGTCCAACACGCCCACGAAGCTGGTGCAGTTGGGACAAGCCGAATCGTTCGGCATTTTCCACAATCATCAGGGTAGCGTTCGGCACATTCACCCCTACTTCAATGACTGTAGTGGACACCAAAATATCCACCTCCCCTGCGTAAAATCGGCGCATGACTGTATCTTTTTCTTCCGACTTCATCTTTCCGTGAACAAACGCCACAGTATAGTCGGGAAAGTGTTGCTGTAGCTCTGCCGCATAGCCAACTGCACTCCGCAGGGGCAACTGGGGAGGTGCGTGCCCACGAAAGTCCATTGGCACGGTGCTTCCGTCATCTTCGGCAAAATCTTCTTTGTCCTCTACCGAGGGGCAAACCACATACACCTGCCGCCCGTCCTCCACCTGCTTTGCCACGAAAGCAAGGAGCCGCTGGCGGTAGTTTTCGTTCACCGCAAAAGTGTCCACCCTCTGCCGCCCAACAGGCATTTGGTCGATTTGGGAAATATCAAGCGAGCCGTACATAATGTGTGCCATGGTACGCGGGATTGGGGTGGCGGACATATACAACACGTGCGCTCCCTCAGTTTTTTCGGCTAAAACCGCCTTTTGTCGCACCCCAAATCGGTGCAATTCGTCTGTCACAACAAGTCCAAGATTGGCGAAAACTGTGTCATCTGTCAGCAGGGCGTGAGTGCCCACAACAACGTCTAACTCGCCCTCACGGCAAGCGTGGCGTACTGCCTCTTTTTGCTTTGGGGTTAATGCACCTGTGAGGAGATGGGTACGATAGCCCAATTCCTCGAAAAGGGGGGTGAAGTATGCGGCGTGTTGGGTGGCAAGGATTTCGGTAGGTGCCATGATTGCCACTTGATAGCCGGAGCGGAGGGCAAGATACGCGGCGGCGGCGGCAACCACAGTTTTCCCGCTACCCACGTCCCCTGACAGCAGTCGCATCATAGGGCGGTCGCCGGTCATATCCCCCGAGATTTCGGCGATTACCCGCTGTTGCGCTTGGGTAAGGGTGAAGCCGATTTTGTCAAAGAGGGGCGCGAGAGAAACGGCAGAGATTTTTTGCACTTTCTCTGCCGCAGGACGGGCATTGTCCTGTTGCGCCGCAAGGCAAAAGAGGTACAGCTCCTCAAAGATGAACCGCCGTCTTGCTCTGTCAAGGACAGCATAGTCGCAGGGGGCATGAATATCCCGCAAGGCTTGTGCCAGCGGGAGCAGGTCGTATTTTTCCCGCACTCTTTCGGGAATCGGGTCATGGATGTTCTGAATTTCAGGGTTTGACAATACTCCGACCAACATTTCGGACAGCATTTTCCCTGTTATCCCTGCGGTAAGCGGATACACCGCCACAAATTCAGGTAGCTGGCGATCCTCACGGCAGACCTCCCATTGGGGTGAGGTGAGGGTGATGCTTGTTCCCCTATGCTCAACTTTGCCCCAAAAACGATAGGTTTGCCCCACCTTAAACACATTGCCAAGGTATTCTTGATTGAAAAAGCTGAGTGTACAGCGGGCGGACTCGTCGAAAGCAGTGACTTTTGTCAGGGTCATCCGCCCACGAAGCCTGGCGGTGTGGGGATGTGTGCCAATGGTGAGCATAGTAGAGCAAATCTGCCCATGCTCCGCCGAAGCAATAGGCGTCACATTGCCCCTGTGCTGGTATGCACGAGGGAAATGACGAAGTAGGTCGCCGGTGGTTTCGATACCAAGGCGGGCAAGTGCCTCGGCACGAACTTTGCCGACGCCGGGGAGGGATGTGATTGGTTTTTGTGTTTCCATAATGCTATTATATCAAATAAATCCTTGGAATGCAAGAAAAAATTGTTTGTGTCCTAACCCAAAGCCGTTGGAGAAATAGTAAACAAAAAACAGCCCGCGGGCTGTTTTTTGTTATGGTGTGTGTTATTCTTTTTTAATCCTCAATCAATCGCACAATATTCACCCCGGTGTCTTGCAGATTTCGCAAGTCATAGCCTACCATGCGAACAGTTACACCCAGTAAATTCTCGCCATTTCTTTGCACAAAGTTATGTCGTTCTTGAAAGCATATTGTATCAGCATTATACCACAAATCGGTAGCAAGAAACCTATTTACAGCTTCGTTGCACGGCTGACTGAAAAATCCATTTAAGAAATTCAAAGTGGTTCTAAATCCATCCATGGCATCTGATAAATTGTTCGAGTCTTGGCATGGACGCAGTAGCATACCTGTTTCGTTCCTAAAACCCTGGCCTCCTCGAAAGCCCATGACAATGTCATCAGGGTTATCGCTGGTTTGCACTGCAAGCCAGTGAATGTTTGGTGAAAGCCATATAGTTCCTGATAAACGAGGGTGGTCATAAACCGAAAAAAGCTGTGGATGTAATTCGTTCGCAAGATAAAAAGGCAAAATTTCATCAAATGCTAACCACGCAATATACATTCTATTGTCGTCGATTTCTGTCCAATAATCGTGGACAACAGACTGCGACATAAATGCACTTTGTGGCATGGTCAAGCCACCAATATTTCCGCTGTCGTTAAAATCCACAAGGCTCGCTCTACCAAAGCGAAAATTTATTGTTCCATCTATGTAGGTGCTTTCTGTACGATGTCGGCTGTGGTGGGTTCGCACTTCAAAAGTTAATCTTTGGGTAATAAGCGAGGTGCGATGTTGGTTTATGTGTGAAAAAGTAACTTCGGGAGCTATCGTATTGTTTAGTAACACAAAAATACCTTGAGTGTTGTTAAAATCATCAACTGGATTGAAAAAGGACGAAACAATTATATATGATAACAAAACGAATACACCCAAAACAGCAATTGCCGTAATAATGGTTGTTCGCCTAACTTTTTTTGCTACTGTCATAAAGTGTTTTTCTCCTTGGAGTTTGTAATGAATGTCGTAGGCAGACATATGTCTGCCTACGACAAGATTAAAAATTACTGCAATGAATTCCACCTAACTGCCCGAGGATTTGTAGTCCAATTTTGAGTAACTGAATTTACAGGAGAAAACGAAACTGTTGGTCCAGCGGCACTAATACTAATATTGGTGTTTGATGGGCCAATTAAATGTCTATGTCCGTATGAAACTAAAACAGTCGTTTCAAGTCCATTTTGAATTGTTATACCATGCCAAAGGGCAATTGTACTACGAGGTCTTAAGTTGGCGGTTCTATAAACAATAGGAACTCTAACAGCCATTCCGCTTAGTGCAGGTTCGAGTGTTATAAAAGTACCTCTTCGATTATCCCTTGTAACAAAATCAAAGTAAGAACGTATGCCAGGAGCTTCATACCATGCCTGTGCTTGAGCATGAAAAACATTGCATATATTAGCTGTACTTGTGTGTGCAATAGCTAATATATCAACATTGCGAGAAAGAAAAGGTGGTAAAGTGTCCCAAGTAGCTTCGGCTCTAATTTGGAATCTATTTTGGTGTGTTGCTGACGGTCTTGCACGAACTATATCCTTACGAAGCGTAAACATTACTTGGTTTGATAGTGGTATTATATTTGATGTTGTTGTGTTAAAATCGTCTGAATTTTTATAGCTTGAACCCAACAAAAAATTGTTTTCGCTTATCTGTGTTTCAAATCCGCAATCGGAAATCATAAAAAACGATTTTGTTGTTTCAACCGCAACAAAGTTTGTTGCATACAAAACTATCTCAATTGGTGTATTATTAATCTGTTCTTCTGTATCACCAATAGCACGCAAAACCGCTCTACCAATTTGATACTGATTCATTCTTGGAAATGTTTTGCCAAGTTCATCAGCAAACACATCAAGATTGCGAATTTCACGAACAGAATCAAGTCCATCGGTTTCAACAGCAATTTCAACAAGAATGCTATCTTCCAAGCGAGCAATAGTTCTTTCAGTGCGAGCGGTTTCTAAGTTTTCAAATACTAAAATAAATCCAGTATTAAAAACCAACGTTCCAAGCATAAAAACACAGGTAAGTACAAAAGCGAGTGTTCGTTTGTTTACAGCTTTGTTTATGAAGTTTTTCATAATTAAAATTTCCTTTTTGGAGTTTTATTTTTTAACGTTCAGTTGTTTATGAGCCATTCGGCTCGCGTGCGCCCGCAAAAATCACGAACACACGCAAAACCTGCTGAAGGTCAGTTCACCTCGCAAAAGAAAAGGAACGCAACAAAGTGGTACCACGTGGTGATACTCCGTGTTGCGTTGTCGTAAAATGGTAAAAGTGCATGATATTACCCACAGACAGACAGACAGACAGACAGACAGACGCTGACTACTGCACTATTTGCTTGTATAAACAATGTTTTCATGACTGCCTCCTGATAGTTATGGTTGATTACACCACTATTATATCACATTATTTGACAGTTGTCAAGGAGTTTTTGTGTATTTTTTCAAATATTTTTTCAAAAATTTTTTGCAATAGGTTTTTCAAAACACCCCCGCCCCTTGTGCGTACAAGGGGCGGGGGTGTGTTATTCCTCTTTGTTCTTTTCATCAAGGAGAGCTTGGAGTTGCTTCTTGATATTTTGCTGATTTACGATAATGACAGAGCTTGCAAAACTAAGTAAACTAGCAATAGCTATATGCCTTGTCAAGATTAAATGATGCAGATTACCATCATTGCCCCAACCAAAAGGCCCTCCAAACAAAAAACTAATAAATATGAAAGATAAAAAATACAAAACCATAAAGCAACTATATAATAACAAAATTTTCTTAATATTTTTCATAAAAAATCTCGCTTGTAATTACCACAACGGAGGTGGTGTCCAATTTGGGTCAAATCGTGCCACTAATATAGCACCTGGCTGTCTTTTATTATATCTTCTCCGGGGTTTCTATGCCAAGAACGTACAGACCATCTTTGATAATATCAGCAATGGTGTCTGCCAAAAACAGGCGGGCGTTTTTCAGGTTAGGCTCGGCTGTTTTAATAGGACATTCTTTGTACCAGCGGGAAAAATGTTGGCACAACTCGAACAAATAGGTGCATAGGGTGGAGAAATTAAAGTCTTTCAGGACAGATTCAAGGGTTGCTCCGAACAACATTGCCTTTTTCACAAGTTCCCACTCAATTGGGTGGGTCAGCAAAGCCAAGTCGCCCTCTTGCACCTGCATTTCCTCCCCTTGCAATAGGGAGCTGATACGTGCATAGGAATACTGGATATAAACGCTGGTGTCTCCTTGGAAGTTTAGTGCAGTTTCTTTGTCGAAGATGACATTTTTCTCGCTGCCGCACTTGAGAATGGCGTATTTTATTGCACCATAGGCAAGCTGTTTTGGCAAAGTATCCTTTGCTAACAGTTGTTCAAGGTTGCCGTCTTTGCGATGCTCGGCGATGGTGGTTTTTGCGTGTTCCATGGTGTCGTGCATCAGATCCTCAAGCAGCACCACCTGCCCTGCGCGTGTGGACATTTTCCCTTCCGGCAACAGCACAAAGGAGTAGTTGATTATCTCTGCCCCGCCGACGCCAATAAGGCTGAGTGCGGCGTTGATTTGTCTGCCGTACAGCTTTTGATCCTCTCCGAGAACAATAATATTTCTGAACGCATTGTCTGCGGATTTATCAATGTTATAGCAAATATCACGTAGGGGGTAGAGGGAGGTTTTGTCCTTGCGGGTAAGGGGCAAATACGGGTTTTCAGAGTTGATGCCAAATTCGTCAAGGTTTAGGACAAGGCGGTTTTCTTCGTCCTCGAACAGTCTGCCGGAAGCATTCAGTGCCGCCAGCACCTCTTCGGTTTTGCCCGACTTAACATACTCCGACTCGTAGTCGTATTGGTCGTAGAATATGCCGAATTCGTTGAATATTTGCATTTGCCCCTTTACGCATATATCAACAATGCGGGCGAACATAGCAAAAACTTCCTCGTCGCCATTTTCCATGCGCGCCAAAATGTCGAACACTGCATTTTCAAGCTCTTTGTTGACTTTTGCCTCTTCGTTTGCGGCTACGTACAGGTCAAGAAGTTCGCCGAAAGAAATGTCAGTTTTGTCCTTTGTGCAATACACAAGCAGGGCAATTTGCTTGCCAATGTCGTTGACAAAGTATCGCACTTTCACCCGACAGCCCATATATCTGAACAGGCGGACGGTGGCGTCGCCAATCATGGCGTTGCGCGCCCTGCCGATATGGGGGGAGGCGTTCGGGTTCACGCTGGTATGCTCAATGGTGACGTTTTTGGCGGAATATTCCGAGGTGTCAACCAGCGCACCATTTTTGACTGTGTCAAAAAATTCTTTCAGCACTTCGCTTTTGTTAAGGAAAAAGTTCAAGTACCCCCCTGCCACCTCTGTCCGTTGAACGGAGGTGCAAGTGAAGCCCTCTGCAAGGGTGGCGGCGATTTTGTCCGGTGCCATGCGGGCAGTTTTGGCAAACTTGAAGCAGGGCAGGGCAATATCCCCCATGGTTTCGTCCGGGGGGAAAGTGAGCATGGGTAGCAGCTCGTCTGCACTCATGTCCGCGAAGCCAGCATTGGTGGCTGCCTGTGCCACAGCAAAGGCGATTTGTGATTTTATGTTTTTCATAACGCGCCACGCGCGAGGGGAAATCGCGCACAAAATAGTATTAAATTTGTGCTTTCTCTCGCGCGTCCTTTCAGTTGATATTTTCAAACTTATTTCGTTAATGTTGTAATAGACTTGTATCGAAACAAACTTATTGTCTTAATTCAAGCCCTCGGAACGTCATTAGACTTGTGTCGAAACAAACTTATCGTCTTAATTCAAGCTCTCGGAACGTCATTGCAAAGGCGGTTTGTGCCGTGCAATCCAGTGAAAGGGCAAGAAATCGCCATAAATCAACCCGTAAAACAAAGAAATTTCTCGTCCAACGACTGGATTGCATGCGGAAAATCACCGCTTTGCAATGACGAGGCTGTTTCTTTGGGTTTAAGACTTGAATTTAAGCTGTTGTTTTTGTTTCGATACAACTTTAATGACTACAGTTTATACACCTTTCCTTCTTCTGTATAGCCAAGTTTTTCGTAAAAGTCGTAGACTTCGCTTGCACCAAGGACGTATACATCTTTTCCAGGGAAATACTCTTTAGCGTGGTTAAGCAAAGCTGACCCGTAGCCTTTTTCTCTGTGATTTTTGTCCACCAGCAAGTCCATGATGAACACCGAAACCGGTCCATCTTCACGCACACGGATAAAGCCCACCAGTTCGGCTTGGTCAAAGCAGAGAAATTTGGTGCATTCCAGCAGAGTTTTTGTGTACTTGTCGCGGTTCTCCCCGCGCCAATAGTCCGCCCACTCTTCCCCCTCTCGTTCCAGCATAGCGAAGAGGGCGGCTTGGTGCTTGGGGGTGTATAATTCTATTTGTGGGTGGAGTGTTTGATTTTTCATTACTCAATTATATCAGATTGTTTGGAAAAAGTCAAGGGGGAAGTGTGTTGTTTGAAAAAACGGCGATTGATAGGGACTTCAAAAGATGGAACGAGGTCACTCTTGCTATATCTCCAAATACACGCCGGCAAGGCTGGTTGACGGGTCGGGAGGAACGATTAACGTGCCATTTTCCACTAATGCGTCAACCACACCGCCCACTATAATATTAAATAACTTAAAATAACTTAAAAAACTTAAAAGAACTTAAAAAACTTTCGCAAAAACCCTTGACAAATGAAAAAATACATGATATAATAGTCGAGTTATTTGTGTCATAGACAAGTTGTCTGGTGCAAATGCCTTGTGAATATACCCGTTAAAATCCACATATATATTAAAATTCTCGGAGGAAGACAAGCAAAATGTCTACATTCATGGTTAAACCTGCCGAAGTCGAGCGTCGCTGGCACATTATTGATGCCGCTGGTCGCCCGGTGGGCAAAACTGCTGTTATGGCAGCAAACATTCTTCGTGGCAAACACCGCCCGGAGTTCACTCCACACGCCGACTGTGGCGAATTTGTGATTATCATCAACGCAAGCAAAGCTGTGCTGACTGGTCGCAAATTGGAGCAAAAGAAGTATCATCGTCATTCAGGATATATTGGTGGGCTAAAAACCACAACAGCCAAGCAAATGATGCAAACCCGCCCAGAGCGTATTTTGCATATTGCCATTAAAGGTATGTTGCCAAAGAATTCGATTGGCTCGAAAAGCATTACCAGACTAAAGATTTATGCTGGTGAAGAACACAAACAACAGGCACAAAAGCCTGAAGTGTATGCGTAAGGGGGAAGTGAAATGAGCGTTAATTATACAAGTGCCAAGCCGTATTTTTACGGCACTGGTCGTCGCAAACATTCTGTTGCCCGTGTGCGCATTGTACCGGGTACAGGACAAATTACCATCAACAAGCGTAACATTGATGATTATTTCGGGCTTGAAACCTTGAAATTGATTGTTAAGCAACCATTTGAGCTTACCGGAACAACCGGCAAGTTTGATATTATTTGCCTTGCTCATGGTGGCGGATTCTCCGGTCAAGCCGGAGCAATTCGTCATGGGGTGTCAAAGGCTTTGTTACAGCATGACGAATCACTTCGTTCGGTGCTAAAGCGTGCCGGGTTCTTGACACGTGACCCTCGTATGAAAGAAAGAAAGAAATACGGTCTCAAGGCTGCAAGACGTGCACCACAGTTCTCTAAACGTTAATTTTGGAGTTCCGCGGGCAGTTTTCAGTGGGGAAACTGCTTGTATTGTCTTTGTTCTACCTTTTTTACAAAATCAAACAGCCCCCACTCGGGGCTGTTTTCGATTAAATCGGCAAATTATGTCACATTGTATAACAATGTAGCATATTATGAATATATTGCTCCTCCAAATAAACATTACAACATTTATTCGGCAGAGCAATACTTGCTGACCAAATCTAAAAAAGTGAGGTATACCACCTTCAACAATACTAACTCTAACAAAATCAAAATACCCCAAAAGGCGATGCGTACTCGCCCAAACATGGTTACACAGCATCCTAAAGTAAACCTGCAAGCCCCATTGCGTACATATGATGACGCCGCTGTGGCAAAAACAGCGAAAAAATCCACTTTTCTAAAAACACCAAATTCAAAGTTTATTGTGTATGGGCTTTTAATAACTTTGCTTGTGATGTTTATTATTGTTAGCATAGGTTTTTCTATGGTGGCATTTCAAAATGGCTCGGTTGCAAATTTTGATATGCAGGGCTTTTACGCATCTCCACAACCTGCCATAGGTGGTTTTGTTGAATCTATGCGCGGCATGACGGAAATCGAGTCGGACGGCGAAAATGAAAACTATTATGGAAACTATTATGGCAGTGACCTAGCATATGCCATAGGAGATGATGATTATGATGCTAACGACAACAACGATATAAACGACGAAAATGACTACAACTATGCAGTAGATGTAAGCGAAAATGGTGACGAAAGTCAACCGAACGAAAATATCGTACCACCTCCACCACCACCACCACCTCCACCGCCACCGCCTCCACCGCCTCCACCACCTCCACCGCCTCCACCGCCTCCACCACCTCCGCCCCGCCCACCTACTCAAGTTTCGGCTATTACGGCGGAAGAGCGGACGTTGCTTGCGAGTTTGTTGTGGCTTGAAGCCCGCGGTGAGAGCAGACACGGACAAATCCTTGTGGTCGAAGTGTTGTTTCACAGGCTGATGTCCGGTCATTGGGGGAACAATTTTCATAGCGTAATATTCGCCCCGGGGCAATTTCCTCCGGCGAATCGAATCGGCACATTTACCCCGGGTCAACTTCAATATGATGTGGTTGACGAAGTCATTCGGAACGGCACTCGTCATTTGCCGCCATATGTGATGTTCTTTCGGATGAACCATTTTCACAGTTGGGCTGGGCATAGAGGACACAGCCGCTATGGAGTGCACTTTTTCTCCTACAACATAAGCGACTATAACAGATGGCGTGCCAATACTTTGCATACGCCGCCACCTCCGCCACCCGAAGTGCCATATGTACCTACAGAATACGAAAAGCCCGAACCTACTACAGAAGAGTAGGCGTCGGACGAGGTAAAAATGTCTTATCACAAAATGAAAATCGCAGGGGTAGACTGTGCGCTGCCCCTGTGTCCTATCAACGAAAATTTGTACATAGCCGCTTTTATCATGCTTGGTAACACCAGACTATCGCAGGCGTGTGCCGCCGAGTTACTGAAAGTCGCTCCCGATTTTGATTGCATTCTTACTGCCGAGGCAAAGGGAATTACCCTTGCCCACGAGATGGCACGATTGTCGGGGCGGGAGAGCTATATTGTTGCACGAAAATCCTCGAAGCTGTATATGCAGGGGATTTTGACTGTGGATGTGCGTTCTATCACCACCGCCGCCGACCAAAAGCTGTTCATTGATGCAGTGGACGCAGAAGCTATGCGTGGCAAGCGGGTGCTTGTGGTAGATGATGTTATCTCAACAGGGGAATCACTTGCGGCGTTGTGCGAGCTTGTTCGAGTTGCTGGCGGTGAAATCGCAGGGAAGATGTGTGTTCTCGCCGAGGGAGAGGCACAGCGGATGAGGGATATTATCTATCTTGAGCCGTTGCCCCTTTTCGGCGCGGATAGGCAACCGTTGTATTAAGGGGACTTGGAATATTGTTTGGTGTAGTTATTATGTCAACACTCCCGTATTAAGAGCGTGAAAAAAGTTTTTAGTCCAGTTTTTTTCAAAAAACTGGTTGGGTGTGGGCGAACAGCCCACGACCTTGACCTTTTTCTTCAAGTTGTGTGACTTTACAAGCCACTTTGACCTTCCTTGACAAATCGACTATACTCAAAAGTCCCTCTATACTTATGAAAACATTCAATATAAATCAAAACGACGCCGGACAGCGAATAGATAAGTTTGTGCAGAAATGCACACTAAACCTGCCCCGTTCCCTTATGCACAAATATTTTCGCACTAAACGTATTAAGCTAAATCGCAAGCGTTGCAGTGGCGAGGATATGCTTGCATTAGGGGACGTGGTGGATTTTTATATTCCCCACGAGTTCTTTGGGGAGAGCAGGGAAGAACGCGACCTTGATTTTGCACCAAAGTTAGACATTGTCTACGAGGACCAGCATATCCTCTTAATAGACAAGCCTGTGGGGTTGCCCTCGCAACCGGATGAGAATCACCCAAGCCACACACTTGTCGACCATGTGAAAGCGTATTTACACCAAAAGGGAGAGTATGCTCCAGGTGCGGAGAACAGCTTTGCTCCTGCCCTGTGCAACCGCATTGACCGAAACACAGCAGGGTTTGTCATTGCGGCGAAAACCGCCGCCGCTCTTCGTGAAATGAATGCCGCAATTAAAAATGGGGGCGTTCGCAAATACTATTTATGCCTTGTCCATGGTACGCCAAGGCGGTACGAAGCAACACTTGAGGGTTATCTTGTGAAAGACGCCACCACAAACAAAGTGCAGGTGTTCAGTCACAAGCCCAACCCCAAAGCCCTGTATATTGCTACTCGCTATCGAGTGTTGGAAAGTGGGGAGGGGCGTTCCTTGCTGGAGGTGGAACTGCTGACAGGGCGCACACACCAAATCCGCGCTCACCTTGCGTCCATCGGGCATCCCCTGCTTGGTGATGTGAAATATGGCGGCAAACGGCACGGGAGCAACAAACATCAGGCGCTGTATTCATACAAAATAGCATTCGAGTTTGACGAGGACAGCCAACTTGCATACTTGAATGGACAAGAATTTGATGTGGATATGGGAAAGATATGGTTTGTGGTTGACTGCAAAAACTCCCTTCATTATTAAGTTGTGTCGAAACAAAAACAACAGCTTAATTTCATGTCTTAAACCCAAACAAACAGCAACGTCATTGCGAGGATTTATCCTAAAATCCGTGGCAATTCAGTGAAGCGACTTTTGTTCAAAAAATGATGAAAGCTGAACAAATAATACGCACCGCATCACTGTTAATCCGTCTTTGGAAATCGAGTGAGGACGGATAATGGGTGCGAACACAGCCAACTCACCCACTCGGGCAGTACCCGACAGTTGCCCACCGCACCCGTAGGGGTGACCGTCCTCGGTCGCCCGCTCAAAGGACACAGAAAAAACGCTGTGTAGGGAACGCTTCCAAAGCGTTCCGTCAACAGCTTTAGACAACGCGGAACGGTTTTGAACCGTTCCCTACAAGACAACAACCCCCGCAACGAACGACACGCACCGACCAAAATCCCCCACATCGGGGGATTTTCTTGCATTTGGGACAAACGTGTGGTATAATGGATTTGCTCCGCACTTCGTAGGGGCGACCGCCCTCACCCAACAAAGCAAAAACATTGACACACCAATGTTTTTCACGTGCTAATATCCACCTCTACACGGAATTTGCACGTTTTTTCAAAAAAATACTACAACCACCTGTACAAAAAGCGACTACATCAAAATCCGATGCAGTCGTTTTTTTATTTTGCATCGATTGAATTATTGATATGACGTATTATACAACAATTAACACCGTTTGTCGATAGAAACTATGGATATGCAATTTTGTTTTCGCTCAGTAAATCTGCGGACTTAAAAATAATTTTGCTAACAGTTAAAAAAACAGTTAAACCTGCTAAGAAAAGTCAAGCCCTAAAACGAAAAAAGTTAAAAAATTTTCGTTCCCAAAAACAAGCCAATCCCCACGCCAAACAAGGCGGAAAGAAAATGCGAAAAAGTTCGC
>Ga0209755_10000539_pt1 | contig 68346 bp, 62 predicted proteins | sample TergutCo191P1_FD_187301 | JGI IMG/M metagenome (GOLD analysis project Ga0209755, IMG submission 187301) | Cornitermes sp. P1 segment gut microbial communities from Petit-Saut dam, French Guiana - Co191P1 (SPAdes) (version 2) | ecosystem: Host-associated > Arthropoda: Insects > Digestive system...
GATCTATATCTGCTTCCTATTCGATAATCGGAGCTGTAATCGCCGAATGGCTCGGCGGAGACGCAGGGTTGGGTGTTTACATGATCCGCGTAAGGCGCTCATATTCGTTTGATAAAATGTTCGCTGTAATTCTTGTTGTTTCCGCTCTCAGTCTTTTATTGATTAAGTTAGTATCATTGCTGGAAAAAAAAATAATGCCATGGAGGAAAAATGAATATGCGTAAGAAAATGGAATTAATTGCCGTATCAGTAATTATCATACTGTCTCTTGCAAATTGCGGCAAAAACGACGGGACCATCCGTGTTTTGCTTGACTGGACGCCGAACACAAACCACACAGGACTTTTTATCGCTCTCGACAAGGGCTGGTTTGCCGAAGAAGGACTGAATGTAACGATAACGCAGCCGCCTGAAGATGAAGCGCTGGTACTTGTCGCTTCGGGAAGGGCCGAGTTCGGAGTAACGTTTCAAGAGTCGATGGGGCCTGCGATAGCAAAGGAGAGGGACGCGCTTCCCGTAACAGCGGTTGCCGCCATTATAAGCCATAATACTTCGGGAATAATGTCTCTTAAAACAAGCGGCATTGTCCGCCCGTCTGATCTCGCCGGAAAAAGATTCGCTTCCTGGGAAACGCCTGTTGTTACTGCAGTTATGCGCTACATAGTAGAAAAAGACGGCGGCAGCTTTAATACAGTTTACATGATTCCCAATAACGCCACAGACGCGATTTCCGCATTGCAAACCGATGTAGACGCAATCTGGATATATTACGCCTGGGACGGAATTGCTGCTGTTGTCAGCGGAGTGGAAATTAATTACATTGACTTGGGAACATATGACAGCAGTCTTGATTTCTACACTCCGGTGCTCGCGGTAAACACAAAATGGGCTGAAAAAAACGCTGAAACAGCAAAGAAGTTTCTGTCCGCTGCAAGCCGCGGCTATAATTACGCGATTGAAAACCCTCAGGAAGCCGCTGAAATCCTTTTACGTTACGCGCCGGAACTTGACAGAAACCTTGTTATGCGAAGCCAGGAGTATCTGGCGCAGCGCTATCAGGGAGACGCGAAACGCTGGGGAGAAATTGATCCGGACAGGTGGAGCGGCTTTTACAGGTGGATGTACGAACAGGGGTTATTGGAAGTAAATATAGGTTCAGGCGGCTTTACCAATGAATATCTTCCATGAGTATAACAATCTTTCATTGTCAGAACATTACCAAAAATTACAACAGTGAACCTGTAGTTAAGGACATTAATCTTGAGTTACCCGAATGCGGATTTATTTCTCTTGTAGGACCTTCTGGAGTTGGCAAGACTACCCTATTTAATATTCTTTCCGGCGTTGAAAAGCCTGATATAGGCAGAGTAATCTTCAACGGAGAGGATATTACGGGTATCAGCGGAAAAGTAAGCTACATGCTGCAAAAAGATCTGCTCCTTGAATACAGGACAGTGCTTGATAATGTAATACTTCCGCTTTTAATCCGCGGAGAAAAGAGAAATAAAGCCAGGGAATATGCTGAAAGTTTTTTCCCGATGTTCGGGATTTCAGGGTATGAAAGAAAATATCCAAATGAATTATCAGGAGGAATGAGACAGCGCGCAGCTCTTTTACGAACCTGCCTGACTGCAAACAGTCAGAGCGGGCAGACAGAAAGCCATGTCATTCTGCTTGACGAACCTTTTTCTTCGCTGGACGCGATTACAAGAAACAAAATGCAGTTATGGTATGCTGACATCGCGCAGCAAATGAAAATCTCAACTCTGTTTATTACTCATGATGTTGAAGAGGCGCTTTTATTATCTGACAGGGTTTATATAATGAACGGTAAACCAGGAAGAATCACGCACAAAATCGACGTTAAGCCGCTCCGTCCGCGGGGTGCGTCATTCGCGGTTTCTGTTAATTTCGCCAAACAGAAGAGATTGATTCTTGACGCAATTGGAATGTAACGGCCAATAACGATTAGTCCATCCGCGCCATAATAAAGTTTACATAACCGTCAGGAGTATGAACTGTAGGATGCTGCAGACCGTTAGTAAGGCGGGGAACTTCTGATGATACATAAGTTCTAAGCTCGTCCATTGTAATAATTTTATCCTGGATTAGATCAGCTGCGCCCCTCATCCCCTGCAGTATCGCGTATGTAAAAATACCGTGACCCAGTCTTTGGTCTTCCTGCGAAAGCTGGCTGCCCTGGCTTGATGTAAAAATTACCGTGCTTCTGTCGTCCAGTACCCGTACAAGACTATTATTATCCGCGCTTCGCGTCCTTCTCCCGCTGGTTCCTTCCGAGTGACACGCGTCAATAAACACCAGTTTCTGCCCCGGGACATCAAGCACTGACTGAATCTCACGCCACGAAATAGCGCGGGAGGCGCGGATTGAGCCGTCAGCGTTAAACCCGGCGTCAGACGGCATGAAATAGAAATTGCCTCCGTCATCGTTAATACCGTGCCCTGCGATAAAAAGCAGGACAACATCCTGCTGTCCGGCCCTTCTTAAGAAGTCAAAACTGTCAATTATATTCTCTCTTGTCGGAGGCAGCGCCGTACCGTCAGCGACCAGCATTGTATTTACGCTTCTGTACAGCCGTCCTTCCTGCTGTTTAAAAACATTAATAATCTCCCTTGCGTCATTAGCCGCGTAATTCAGGTTATTCAAATTACTGTCGTCATAACGGTTCACTCCGATGGATAAAACCCAAAGATTGGGAAGTATAACCTGCGCAGACGCGGCCTGTCTGTATGTTACTTCTACGCTGTCCCTGCCTTCCGAGTACTGATTGGAGGCAAGAACTTCGATGCGGTTAACGCCCGCGCTCAACGTTACAGTAAAGCGGAAATCAACACGGTTTTCGCTTCCGGCAACGGCAATGCCTGTATTTTCTACCGATAACCCCCGTGTTCCGGAAAGATTCCGCATTTCATCGCTTCCGACAAGCCTTCCGTTAACAAGCACCCTTATGCTTTTGACTGCCTCCCTTTGATCCGCGACAGAGACAGAAAGCTCAGCCTGATTCGCGGTTAACAGGGAACCGTTCTCGGGGCTTCTTATCACAACTAAAGGAGGAGGAGAAGCCTGCTGGATTGATGCTGTTACGCGTACAGGGTCGGCAAGCCCCTGAAGGCGCGCCTCTACTATACGCGGCTGGTAATAAGCCGCGCGGTACTGGTCTATTCCGTAGACATTGTTCCCGATACGGACATTAATATATTTGTCGCCGTTTGGGGAAGCGTTATAGTATCCGTCCGGTGTGATTGCCGCCCATTCGCCGTCTTTAAAGCTGATGAACTGCGCGATTTCCCTTCCTGTAGAAGCATCCCACAGTCTTACAGTACCGTCATAAGAACCGGAAAGAACAAGACTGCCGTTATGGCTGAATGTAACAGAACTAACACCGCTTGTATGCCCTGAAAATGTCCGTAGCTGTATCCCAGTTGCGACATCCCACAGTTTCACAGCATTATCAATAGAACCAGACAGAACCTGCCTGCCGTCAGGGCTGAATGTAACGGAAGTAACACGGCTTATATGTCCTGAGAATATCCGTACCTGTCTCCCTGTTGCGGCATCCCACAGTCTTACAGTGCCATCCCATGAGCCGGAAAGAACAAGGCTACCGTCAGGGCTGAATGTAACCGAAGCAACACTGCTTGAATGCCCGGAAAATGTCCGCACCTCCCTCCCTGTCGCTGTATCCCACAGTTTTACTGTATTATCATAGGAACCGGAAAGAATCTGCCTGCCGTCAGGACTGAATGCAACGGAATAAACATAGCTTGTATGCCCGGAAAATGTCCGCACCTCCCTCCCTGTCGCTGTATCCCATAGTTTTATTGTATTATCACCAGAACCGGAAAGAACCTGCCTGCCGTCAGGGCTGAATGTAACAGAATTAACACTGCCTGTATGCCCTGAGAATGTACGCACCTCCCTTCCTGTCGCAACGTCCCATAGTTTTATTGTTCTATCACCTGAACCTGAAAGAACAAGGTTACCATTAGAGCTGAATGTAACAGAATTAATATAGCTTGTATGCCCTGAAAATGCCTGCACCCGTCTCCCTGTTGCGGCATCCCACAGTTTTACAGTATCATCACCAGAACTGGAAAGAAAACGGTTGCCATCAAGGTTGAATGTAACGGAAGTAACACCGTTTACATACCATGAAAATGTCCGCACCTCCCTCCCTGTCGCTGTATCCCACAGTTTTATGGTAACATCAAAAGAACCGGAAAGAATCTGCCTGCCATCAGAGCTGAATGTAACGGAGGTAACAATGCTTGCATGCCCTGAAAATATCCGCACCTCCCTCCCTGTAGCTGTATCCCACAATTTTATTGTATTATCACCAGAACCGGAAAGAACCTGCCTGCCGTCAGGGCTGAATGTAACGGAATTAATATCATCCGTATGCCCTGAAAATGTCCGCACCTCCCTTCCTGTCGCTGTATCCCACAGTTTTACTGTATTATCATAGGAACCGGAAAGAATCTGCCTGCCATCAGAGCTGAATGTAACGGAGGTAACAATGCTTGTATGCCCTGAAAATGTCCGTATCATCCTCCCTGTCGCTGTATCCCACAGTTTTACTGTATTATCATAAGAACCGGAAAGAATCTGCCTGCCGTCAGGACTGAATGCAACGGAATTAACCCAACCTGTATGCCCCGAGAATGTCCGCACCTCCCTTCCTGTAGCTGTATCCCACAATTTTATTGTATTATCGTCAGAACCGGAAAGAACCTGCCTGCCGTCAGGGCTGAATGTAACGCACCTAACCCAATCTGTATGCCCTGAAAACGTCCGTATCTCCCTTCCTGTAGCTGTATCCCACAATTTTATTGTATTATCACCAGAACCGGAAAGAACCTGCCTGCCGTCAGGGCTGAATGTAACGGAAGTAACATAACTTGTATGCCCTGAAAATGTCCGTATCTCCCTTCCTGTAGCTGTATCCCACAATTTTATTGTATTATCACCAGAACCGGAAAGAACCTGCCTGCCGTCAGAGCTGAATGTAACGGAATAAACACCTCTTGCATGCCCCAACTGCGCAAACACTTCCGGTTCCTGGGCGGTTATGACTAATGAGAAGCCGGTGAATATTATGATTGTTAAAAAAAGCTTAAGGAAGCGCACTTTACTAATGTAACTTATAAAATATGAATTATCAACTCAGGCAAACAAAAGCTGATAAGTTATACAAATGAGACAGAACAGGCTATGTATGGAAAACAGCTCCAAAATAAGGTATATTAATGCAATAAGACTGAACGCCTGTCAAAAAGGAGCTCTAACATGAAATTATTCCATAAAACAATAATTATGTGCGTATTGGCGTTTGCCGCTGTTTCTCATGCCGGCGCGGGAGGCAATTCCGATTCCAGGCGGAACAGCGATGCCGGTACGGCTGCACCGCCGCAGGCAAATCAATCTGTAACCGCGCCGCCTGTAACGGCTCAGCCTGCCGTCAATTCCACAGAAAGCCTCTCCCTTGACGAAGCGATTGCGGGCGCCGCGTCTTATTTTATACAGCGTATCCCAGGCGGCGATAAAAGGGTTGCCCTTGTTTCCTTTGATACGCCTTCAAACCGCTTGTCAAACTATATTTTGGCTGAAGTGTGGACGCTGCTGGAAGACTCAAACCGGTTTGTCATGGTAGACAGGAGAAACCTTGACCGCATTGAGACCGAGATAATGTATCAGTACGGAACGGGCAGGGTTGACGATAATCTGATGGTTTCCGTCTCAAGACAGGCAGGCGCTCAATTTCTGGTTTACGGGCAGATGACTCCCCTGGGACGGGGAGATAATGCCGGGGAATACCGCCTGACAGTCTACGCGATTGATGTTGAAAGCGCGGTATCAAACCAGAGGGCCTATAATGTCCGTTATGATAACCGGCTTGCGTCCCTTCTTGGCGTATCCGCTGAGGAAGAAATTGATAACGCGGTTGCCTTAATGGCAAGGTCTGTAAACACAAGAACAACCATTGCCGTAGGCAGAATCAGCTACGGCGATACCCAGACAGTTTCAAGTTTCTCGGCATGGCTGAAAAACAGCGTAATAACGGCGGCGTCAAAGTATCAGGACAAGCTGCAGATAGCGACAGAAACCCAAAGCTCCGACTTCGCGGTGGCAAGCCGCGGAATGACGGTTGAAACCCCTGTAGAAGGCAGCGCTGTTCAGGCGGTTGTAACAGGAAGCTATATACCCATGGATTCGGGCGCGGAAGTGTCCCTTCAGCTAACGTCAGTGAGCGGGAATAAGACAGTACTCTCCTCATCGCGTTTTTATGTCTCTGCGTCAGAGCTGGAAAGGCGGCGTCTTTCACTGCTTCCCGAAAGCAATAATACATCCGCCGAAACCGAGTTTGAGCAAAAGCAGAGGATACTGGATTCTGTCCTGGGAGGCGCCAACAGATGGAACTTTACCGTAACGCCTGATTCGCTGGACGGCATTTATTATGACGGCGATTACATGACAATGCGCATCTATTCGCAGCGCGATTGCTATTTCCGCGTAATTCATGTTGATGTAAACGGAGACACCCAGCTGATATATCCCGCATCACCCTTCGATAACAGCTTTATCCGTGCCGGAGAAACAAGGCGTATTCCCGACAATTCCAGTTACCGCATGCATGCTCCCTTCGGCGAGGAAATTATCATTGTAAGCGCATATGATCAGCCTTTTACCCAAAGCCAGTCTACAGGACAGATGACAGAAGACAGCCTTAACCGCGTAATAACCGCTGAATCCGGCAGCCGTACGCAAATGACCCCGTCAGCGACAGCAAGATTCAATTATCTGATTTTGCCGAGACAGTAAAACGCAGTATCAATAACAGCAGCTTCTTAACAGCATGCAAATATAATGATACAATGCTGCCATGATGTTTTAAAGAGGCTTTTATGCCGGAAGATGGACCATGCGCGGATTTAAGGAGCAGCTGTAATGAAATTAAACAATGAATCACTGAAAGACACCGCGTTCTGGGAAAAGGCCGGTATTACCCTGCCGCAATTTGACCGCAGGAAAATGGTCGCTGCTACAAAGGAAGGCGCAAAGTGGGTGCATTTCGGCGCTGGTAATATATTCCGCGCTTTCCCGGCTGCTCTTATGCAGCATATTCTTGATAAGGGACTCGAAACAACAGGCATTGTAGTTGCCGAAGGCTATGACGGAGAAATCAAGGATAAGGCTTTTACAGCGTTTGATAACCTGACTGTCTGCGTAACGCTTAAATCGGACGGGACAACAGATAAAAAGATAATCGGCTCTGTGGCACATTCATTGCGCATGGATACTGAGCTTTTATACCTCAAGGAAGTTTTCGCTTACCCGACACTGCAGATGGCAAGCTTTACAATCACCGAGAAAGGCTACAGCGTTAAAGGCAGGGACGGAACATTTTATCCTGATATAGCGGATGACTTAAAAACCGGGCCTGTGCTGGATTCGCTGAAAAGTTATCTCGGGCGCATTGCCTCCCTTTTGCATGAACGTTATATCCGCGAAGCATTGCCGATTGCGATGGTAAGCATGGACAATTGTTCTCATAACGGAGACATTCTTTTCGCGGCGATGGAAGCGTTTGCGAAAGGATGGGTAGAAAACAGAAGAGCCGATTCCGGATTTCTTGACTATGTACGCGATAAAAACAAGGTTTCCTTCCCCTGGTCGATGATCGATAAAATCACCCCGCGCCCTGATGACAGTGTCCGCGAAATGCTTACAGCCTGCGGACTTGAAGATATGCAGGGGATTGTCACCAAAAAGAACACATATATCGCTCCCTTTGTTAATGCCGAAGAAACCCAATACCTGATAATAGAAGATTCATTCCCCAATGGAAAACCAGCGCTGGAAAAGGCAGGAGTGCTTTTTACAGACAGGGAAACTGTTGACAGAGTGGAAAAAATGAAGGTTTGCACATGCCTTAATCCGCTTCACACAGCTCTTGCCGTTTTTGGCTGTCTTCTCGGTTACACAAGGATCAGCGAAGAAATGAAGGACACTGACTTAGTGAATCTGATTAAAGGCGTAGGTTATACAGAAGGGCTGCCTGTTGTCACAGATCCCGGCATCATAAAACCAAAAGATTTTATCGATCAGGTAATAAATGTACGCCTTCCAAATCCGTTTATGCCGGACGCTCCCCAGCGTATCGCGATGGATACATCATTAAAGATGCCAATACGTTTCGGCGAGACGTTAAAAGCTTATAAAAACACCGGAAGAAACTGCGCAGATTTGCATTATATTCCTATCGTTATCGCAGGCTGGCTCCGCTATCTTTTAGGCATCGACGATAAGGGGAAACCTTTTGAAGTAAGCCCGGACCCTTACCTAGAAAACCTTTCCGGCACCCTCAAAGGTATCTCTCTGGGTCAAACTGGTTCATTCCGAAATAAACTGGAACCAATTCTGTCAAATCCCCTCTTTTTTGGAATAAATCTTTATGAAGCTGGTCTTGGCGAAAAGGTTGAGACACTCTTTGCAAAAATGCTGGCTTCTCCTGGTTCTGTAAGACGGTTACTTTCAGAAATTAGTTGAGGCTTTATTAATACTCCAGTTTTCGAGAAAACAGCTTTATATCTCAATTATTAAATTTTTTCTTGATTTTACCGCAATCATCATTTAAAATTTAAGTACTGGAGGCTGCATAATGAAAAAACTCATTATTTTGTTATTTTTACTGGCGTTAGTTATACCGGTTTTTGCCCAGAATAACGCCAACGAAGTTATGTACTATGTGAACGTACCTGTGGAGCGGATATTTCCGTCCAGTCAAGGCTATATCGTACAATACCGCAGCAGTTCAATAGTAAGAACTATCGGAATCCCAAATGAGTGGTTTACCGAAGCGGCAGGGAAAGCTGATTTGGTGTATTTACCGACAGGTTCGGATTGGCCCACAATGTCGGTATTTTATAAAAACGGCGAGTTCAGCCATATAAGGCTTTATGCGCACAGAGCCAAATCGCACTGGACATGGGGTAGTATCCCGATGGGTACAGATTTAAGCAGGTTCTTTGTCGACGGGGAATCTTTCGACGTAAAATATTAATGTATCCTGATGGTGAAATTCCGGAAGAACTTGACTCAAATTCTAAAAATCCGGAGTTGATTAGGCGGCGGTTCCCGCCGGTACCTGGCGAGCTTGTAGAATTCATAAAAAACTGTCAAAGATTTATAATTGCCGGTCATAAAGAACCTGACGGCGACTGCGTAGGGAGCCAGCTTGCCCTTCGCAGCGCGCTGATCCGGCTGGGCAAGGAAGCGGTTGTATGCTCCGCAGGACCGTTTAACAGAACAGAGTTAAAAAACTATAAAAAACAATTCAACACAGGTTCAATTGACGATCTTATTCAGGCGAATAAGTGGACAGACGGGATAAAAGTAATAATCGTAGATTGTTCAAACATTGACAGAATCGGCGATATTAAAAATCAATTAGAAAGTTACCCGCTGGCGATAATAGATCACCATTCTTCCAAATATCATCCTGAGTCAACTCAGGATGCTCCGGTCTATGTGGATTCAGACGCTCCGGCATGTACAATATTAATCCATAAGTTGATTACAGCGCTGGGGCTTAAAATGACAAAAGAAGAAGCCACCCTGATGTTTTTAGGCCTTTGCACAGATACCGGATTTTTTCGTCATTTAACTGAACAAAATTCGGATGTTTTTGAAGCCGCCGCAAAGATGATCCGTTACGGTGCGAGCCCCAAGAAAGTTTTTAGAATAACTAACGGCGGAAAAAGCCTTGAATCAAGGGTATTAATGGGACGCATTTTGTCAAGAGCGGAATTATTTTATGACGGAAAATTACTGATAAGCCATGAAACTCTTGAAGAATATAATGCCTTCGGGTTAAAAAACAGGGATTCAGATCATTTAAATTTGATGCTTATGTCTATCGAGGGCGTGGAAGCTACTGTAACAATCCGCCAGGAGTGTGCAGACAGCTGCACTGTAAGTTTAAGATCAATTGATAAAGTAAATGTGTCGCAGATTGCCGCTTCCTTCGGCGGAGGCGGGCACAAGAATGCAGCTGGTTTAACAATGAAAGGTGATATTTCATATGTAAAGCAAATCATGCTGGAATCGTTTAAAAATATTTTCAACTGTTAAATAAAACAATTGCCAAATGAACAGCATCACAAAAATGTAATTCTTCATGCGGTTATCAGAATCTGTTTCAATTCAATACCGATATCAGATAACAGAGGTAATCATGCAGAATACATTAAACGATTTATATTCCGGCTATATAAACGGAGAAATGAAACGGGAAGAATTTGAAGGATTGATTTATCACTATTTTGTCCGTAATCAGGAGAGAACCAGCATATGCCACTGGAAAAATGATGAGTATGAAGACTTTATTTCATGGTTTTATCCGCGGTTAAAAACAGCCATTGATTCCTATGAAGAAAAAGGATCTTCATTTGAGGCGTTTATAAAAAAATATATGCTGATTTCTTCAAAAGAGTATCATGTGCGCACAATAACCAACAGTGTTATTGAACATTCTGCATGGAGCGCCCGTATTCCGGATATGTATGCCCGAGAAGAGCCTTCGGTGCACATACATGAAGAAACAAAAATGGTTCTGTCAAAACTTGTTATTGGCAAAAAAGGAAGAAAAAACTCAAGGCGCATATTGGCACTTATTCTAAAATGTTATTACTATATTTCAGAAGATTTCGCTGAAAAAATCGCTCCTGCAATCGGTATAAAAAGCGGTGAGCTGCTCGATATGATTTACAGGATGCGTGAAATAAGGCAAGAAAAGGATGATAAAATCTTTTCCATGAAAGAAAGACTATACTGCCAATTTTACAGATGTTACATTTATGATAAAAGACTTTCGTTTTTAAAAGAAAACACAGCGGCATACAGTAAACTAAAAATCAGGTTGCAAAAGGCAAGATTAAGGCTGGAAATAATGAGGAAACACATTGCCGAAGTGCGGATAGAAGCAACCAACAGGGAAATAGCTGAGATAATCGGCATCACCAAGGGTACAGTCGACGCGAGCCTTTGCAGACTTAAATCAAAGTGGAAAGACATGGCAAAGCAATCCGCTTTAAATTGAGGCTGTTCCCGGAGCACAGACATGCGGTTCGAAAGACACAAGGCAGCCTATATTCTCAGAAATTAAACGCAAATACGGCTTTTTCGTGATAATCCTTATCCTCGGAAGCAATGCAGGAAGGAAAACTGCCCTGATTCGGGGTATCGGGGTAATGCTGCGTTTCAAGGCAGAAACCAGAATATTTCGCATAATACGAGCCGTATTTTCCCGCGGTATCAAGATGTTTCCCGGTGTAAAATTGAACGCCTGGCTGCGTTGTAAATACTTTCATGGAACGGCCGGAAACAGCCTCGTATACTTCAGCGCACGGACGCAGTTCGCCTGCTTCTCCGTCTACAACAAAACAATGATCATAATCTTTGAAAGCTTTAAGCGAAGACGGATTTTCGCATATCTTTCTACGAACCCTGAAATCAAAATCCGTATTATTAACAGACAGAATCTTGCCGGTGGGAATGGTGTGTTTATCAACTTCTACATATGATGAAGAATAAATAATGATTTCATGCGAAAGGATGCTGCCTTTATCTTCTCCTGCCAGATTAAAATACGCATGATTTGTTATATTAACCGGGCTCGGTTTATTGACTGCCGCCTGATAATCGCAGATTATTTCATTTGATTTCGTAAGGCCGTAACTGACTACCGCATTTAAATCGCCGGGAAAACCGCTGTCGCCGTCAGGACTGCAAAGCTCGAACCGCACATATACGCCTTCGTCTTCTTCATAAGCTTCGGACTTCCACCGCTTTTTCGCGAAACCTCTGCTTCCTGAATGAAGAGAATTTGCTCCGTTATTTTTCTCCAGCTGGTATATTTTTCCGTTCAATGTAAAGGCTGCATTTTTAATACGGTTGGCAAAACGTCCGACAGTTACTCCTAGATACTGGCTGTTGCATAAATAACCGTCAAAACCGGAAAAGCCAAGCAGTATATCATCTTTACCCTGACGAGAAGGAACAATTAGACTTGTCCATGAAGCGCCTATATCTGTAATCGAAAGCGTTAAATCACCCGCGCTGAGCGTCCACAACTTGGATTTTTTACCGTTGGAAAGAATGCCAAATGTTTTTTTATCAATTTTCATAGAGTGATTATATACTTGCAGGGATAGTTCGTACAGAGAAAAATAATTTTTAGGAAATGCCATGAAAGAGTCTTTCACTTTCATTTCTTTTTTTAATTATTACCGCAGCAAGTTTTGCCAAAAGCGAACCTGTAGCGGGTTTCCGGCTGAGCGTTGACGATAATACAAACCGCGTAACAGCCGGTTAACAAATATATACGAGAGACAATCATCAGGCTTGTTTCGCAATTCCTGTAATATAAAGTTAAATTGCTTCATATTGGAGAGCTTAAAATACTTGTACCTGAACTAAAACAGACAATAATGTCAAGGATTAAACAGATCCCTCGTCAAGGCTTGACTCGATCCAATACCTTGTACAACCCGTTGTACAAGAACGAGCCATGGCACACAATATCAGGCTGGTTAATCGTGAAACTCAGTGTTGTAATTTATCTGTAATTAACATATACCATGCACTATTTAGATACGTGTCTCAGCGAAATTACATACAAAACCACCGCCGCCCAGATAAAACCAAACACTATCAAGCTGTAATACGAAAACGCTTCTTTAAAAACAAAGACGCCTGTTAAGAATGTGAGAGTAGGAGCGAGGAATTGCATAAAACCCACTGTAGAAAGCGGTAGAATTTTTACGCATTTTGCGAATAGAAAAAGGGGAAGCGCGGTTATAAGTCCGCAGAAGGAAAGTATTACAGTTGTGGAAACAGGAATATCTTTCAGGTACATAAGTCCTTCGGGATTTGGAAATTTACCAAATGCACCTATAAGGAGTATCAGACTGACAGGCGACGCGGCCAATGTTTCGCTTCCAAGAGATTCCAGCGCGGATAATTTTATTGTTTTTTTAATAAGGCCATATATTCCGAAACTTAAAGCGAGTCCCAGTGATATCCACGGCGGAGAGCCTGTGAAAATTATTTGAAGCAGAACGCCTGTTACAGCAAGAGCGAACGAAACTGCCTGAAGACGGTTTATTTTTTCCCTGAATACGCAAAGGCCCAGCACTACGGAAATGAGCGGATTAATGTAATAACCCATCGCAGCTTCAATTGTATGCCCGTAGTTTACAGCCCTAATATAAAGACCCCAGTTAAAGCTTATAATTAACGCCGCTAATATTACCAATAGGCCGTCTTTTTTATCTTTTAAAAAATTAAGCCATGTATAATTTTTTTTTATAATAAGAATGCAGCCTACAAGGATTAAAGAAAGAAGAATTCTGAACGCAAGGACGTGAAAAGGATTTATTACGGAAAGCAGTTTCCAGTATAAAGGCAGGATTCCCCATAATATATACGCGATCATTCCGTATAATACGCCTGCGTTAAATGATGTTTTGTTCATTATTTTATTAAAATAAATTTACACCCGCATTCTCAGTTCGGATCTGAATGCTGCCTGAGCGTTTTCCTTCTTTTTACCTTCAAACGCGAATGCGGTGCCGTTTGTGTCTTCGATGGGTGATGATAAAAGTTCGGCTTCTTCGCCGTACATAATCTCACTGAGATAATTTATATCAATGCGCATTTTATTGGCGTTTTCAAGAAGCTGCTTATCCAGTGAATCTTCTATCCACTGGATATAATGTACATTATTGACATGCCCATTAAAATCAATATCGGTGTAAAGCGCTTTTCGCTCCGATATTTTCTGTAAATCTTTTCGTTCCTCAAGAGCCATTGTGCCATCTGTAAGAGTATCAAGGCCTTCATTGAGCGGCAGCTGATCCATTAATGCCTGCGGTCTTAAGGGACGGCGTTTTTCCATGTCAACGATTAGCCACGCGCTGCGGGCTGAAACAACCGGAACATTATCCGCGTCTGTAATTTGAAAATTGCGGATAGCGAAGAGTTTTTCCCATCCGCGCGGCCAGGTTCGCACCGTTACTGTTTCGCTGTATTTGGGACGTCTTTCAACCAGCACGGACATTCGCGACAGAATCCATGCCTGCCCTGTGCGGATCATTTCTTCTCGTCCTACATTCAGGTTTTCCGCGTGGCATATAGCGGCTTCCTGAAAATAATTAAAAATTGAATTCAGCGTTAATCTGTCGGATTTATCTATCGTGCCAAAGCGTACAGGGAATGTTTCCTGCCAGACATTTACAAATCCGCAGCCTTTTGGATTTGACGGGTCACAGTTCATAATCCGCAAATTATAGCTTAATAATATGATATATGCTAGTATTAGACAGATGTATACCAGGGAAGTGTTGCCTCCAATTGCCTCACCTGTTGAAGACGGCAATCCCATTATAGGGACCTGGGATAAGGCATTTGAGAGGGTAGATTTACAGGAAATACGCAAACCCTATGGATTCCCTTTGCCGCGCTGGGTAGGAGACCTCAGAATTAAGGAATGGCAGTCTTTCAGCGCGTATGATGATTTTTTTTCACTGGAAGCGCTTTTTTGCAATGTAAAAATGTACAGAATGGCTCAGATTTTTCTGTATGACAGGAGGAATGAGCAGACATTTTTTTTCAGAAAGATAAAACCCGGCACAGGCTGGCGGCTTCCCGTCAGTCTTGCGAATTCTTCGCTGGACAGCCGCTCATCAGACTTTTTTTTCCGTATTCATAGCTGGCTGGACGCGGATACTGTAAAACTTGACATGAATATTGAATCAACAAAAAAACATCCTTCTCTGACCGTTCATCTTGCGTATAATATTAAAAGCCAGGATATGACCCCAATGGCGGTATCTCTTGGTTTCTCGCCGCAACGAATAATGTACGCATATAAAGCGTTCTCTCCTGTTTACGGAGATATGGTTTTTGCTGGAAAGCACATTGCCATGAGAAAGGACTCCTGCTTGGGTGTTTTCTGTGATTATAAGGGTTTTTTTCCATACAGAATGCATACCACCATATGCAGTGCCGCAGGAATTAATGAGGAAAAAAAGCGATTTGGCTTCCATATTGCCGAAAATCAAACAAGAGAAAAAAATAAAAATAATGAAAACGCGATGTGGATAAACGGAAAATTAACTCCTCTGCCTCCGGTATTGATTACAATGCCAAACAGCCCTGATGAAAAATGGGTCATACAGGATGTTGAAGGTATGGTTGATCTAACTTTTACTCCAAAAGAGCAGAATATCAGCGGTAAAAGACTATTAATTACTAGCGCTGATTTTAATATTACACTGGGATTTTATAACGGAGTACTTGTTAATTCCGACGGCGAACAGGTCAATATCAAAAACATCAAGGGAATGGGAGAAAAACTTTATTTACGGGTGTGATTATGGCAAAGAACAATAATGAGGTCTATGCGCCTGGCGAATTAAGCCGTGTAAGGGATAAATTGGGCGTTAAAGACGATGCGGAAGCCAAGAGGATGGCGAGTTTACTCGGAGGCGAGGTCGGCACAGAACGAAACGCCGATGTTGCTGATAGTAAAAAAAATACACTGGCAGGCGATAAAGTAAGTAAACGCATCCGAAGAATAGATGTTCCGCTGGATGATGACATTAAAAGCAAATCAAAACGAACAGAGCCGTATCCTGGAGACGATCCTTCAGTTCCCTCCAAACTAAGTTACAGGGAAAGGATAAAAATTGATCAATATGCAGGGCAGTTGATTTTTGAAATAAAAAGTTCCTTGAGTGTGCTTAAATCTATATTTTCCTTTTTTAGGGAACCTGTTGATTTTATCAATCCCCGCTTTGTAACAATCCGCATGAACGAATATTATAATAAAATCGAAAGAATGGTATATGCAACAAGAAGCCTTTTCCCGAAAAGCAATACAAAACGTAACAATCAGTTAAGAAGAGCGTCTCCCTTTGTTTATAAACTTTTTGATACAATGCGTGGCTGGGACATTGAACAGCTTTCCAAAAATATTGCCGAATTGCAATCTCATCCGCGTTCGGTAACAGGTTCTGATTTTTCAGATATTCTGCGCCTTGTTTACAAACCAATGTTCATTCTGGAAGAAATCAAACTGGAAGATATTAAGTCAGCTTATAAATTGATATATAAAATCCTGTACATAGAAAGTCCAATGGAAGCAAAAGAAAAATATCAGGAAATTATACGCAATATAATCGCGTCGTATGTTGATATACGAAAGCATGTTCATTTTGGCTTATATCCTATACTCATGAGATTAATCTCAGATCGCTTTATTGATTATGAACGCTTTTTTATCGAAAGACGCAGACGCGTAATGGCTTTCCTGAACATTACCGAAACTGAGCAATTGGACTCCTCGGAATGGAACGCTAAACAGATTGACAATATAGATATTGAAGCAATACAAAATGAATCAGACGATGAAAATAATGAAATCTCCGAGGATGGTCAAGAACATGGAGAAGCGGATATCGGTGAAGATTTGAACGATCCAAAGGTAATTGAACGTATTACAAAAGAAGATGCGGCAAAGTCTGAGTATAGAACCATGGAGCAGGCGCGTTCCGCTCTGGGAGCTCTCTTTCCAAAAGCGGGATGGGACAGACTTGAAGAATTTCCGGATCTTTATCCGTATTTCGCAAATATATATAACATGAAGCAGGGTTATGAATTAATCGCTCCGTGCGATCCGCTTCATCAGATATCAATATTGTTGAATATACTGGACGACCTTTTTATAGGGCTTCGTTATGTAAATTTTAGTATTGTTGAGGGTTCTGATGGAACCATGGTAAAAGTAAGCGATGAAATAGGCGATACTGTGAATAACTGGCGCGGATACATAGAAGACAGCTTTTCACGGGATTACCTTCCGCGTTTAACTGATTATTGTCGGGTACTAGAAAACACAAAGGATACGCGATCTGCTTATGCAAAAAAAAGCATGAATGAACTTCATTGGATCAAACGGTTATACTTTCTTCCGTATTATAAATTTGAATCCATAGGGCCGCCACCTCTTCAAAAAAACGAGGTTATTCCGATTTACTCCGAAGTAAGAAAGCTGCGCAAATATTTAACATTGGTAGCAAAAGGCATTGAACAGGGCATACACGCAGGAGGAGCGGCAGCTAAAGCTCCGTGCAGTGGAATTAATAATCCGTGGGCAGCATACAATTTCCAGGTACCCAGTCCAGTATCAAGGAGGATGGAAATGATGCTTCAGCCGGAAAGAAAAATTAACGCGACAATAATTTTCTTTTCACTGTCAGTAGTTACTTTACTGGATCAAATTGTAAACAACGAAAACAGCTGGGCATATACAGATCGCCCCGGGCCAGTTTTCCGAAGCGTCAAAAATGAGGGAATAATCCCTGTTTTCGGCGTAGATGAAAAACTGGATGCGGACAAGATATTCAAGGATTCATTGAGGAAAACACAGCATTAATTTAGTACTTTGTACTATAATATCCGGAAAGAAGCAGGTTACACAGGCAGCATTTGAACATCAGTTCCAAGCGCTTTTGCCGCTTCTTCCGCTTTTTTTATACCTGCGATTATTACAGGTCCGGATGAGCCTCTTGAGTTAAGAGATGAAAAAGCAGTTTCGATATCCATAGTTGAAACAGAAATCAAACGTTCCAGTTTTCTTCTCCAGTGGCTATTTTGGATATCATAAAGAAACCGGTAAAAATCGATAAGCCCGTCTTCAGCGGCGGTGCGCGGGCGAGTTTCTTTTGAATAACACCCGATAATTGATTTTTCAAGGTAGTCTTCGGAACATTTTCCGTACGAACTATCTTTAAAAATTAAAGAGATAGCATCCAGAGAGCGCATTGGATTTGGATCGCGGTATGTTGCAAATGACAGGCAATTTTCAAGTGAGTTGTTGTTAATAAAAGCTCCGTAAGCGCCTCCTTTCATGCGAATGTCTTCCCATAACGCTCCTGTGCTTAACTGATGCGTTAGTACAGATTCAGCAACCTGTTCGGGAGTGTCATAAAGAGCGGAGGTTAATGTAACAGCAGCAAACCCAACCTGCAGGGATTTGGAAGCAAAAACCTCCGCTTTTGGTGAATGCTGTTCTTGCAACGTACTGCCATTTGTAAGCGCGTCAGGCTGTAATCTTGGCAGCGGAGGTCCGAACTTTCCGAATCTTAAGGAAGTTTCTCTGCATACATCATCAAGGGCGGAGCCTGTAATATTTACAATAAGGCCTGAGGAAATGATTCTTTCCTTAATATATTGCAATTTTTTAATTATTTCCCCTGTATTCAATTTAACAAGCTGATGAGCAAAACTAATCTGCGAAATACCGCCCCATTTTTCTTCAATATTTTTTGAACGTGAGTTAAAACGTCCTGCTCTGCCTGACGCGTAAATATGACCCATCGGAGCAAGGCTGGAATCAATTTCATTTTTCATTTCAAGAACAAGATCATTAATACGCCTTGCATCTGAAAAGTCAGCCTCGTCAATTATTCGCAGGGTAAAGTCCAGCGAAGGCGCGGTTTTTTCATCGAGGCATTTCATCCTGTATGTGATCCAGTCCCTTCCTGATAAATCAAAATTACCTGATGCGGTTTGCAGGTAAAGCGGCGCTCCTCTTACAGCAGAGCCTGTATGAAGAAGCGCGTTTAAACTTCCGACAGTGCGCGCCATCAGGCTTGACACTTCGCCGTAATCCATTCCAGGAAGCCCAACCGATACAGCCGCTCTTGAGAAGAATAAAAGCCATGGATAATCATCATCCGGGAAAATATCCACAGGAAAAGACAGATCAATATAGGTAATGCCGTTTGTATAAAGATCATGGCAGAGAGCCGGAACTCCGCGCAAATCATCATAACGGCGCGGAATAAAATCATCTTTAACAAAAAGATCGCTACGCGAAAGATGCGGAATTGACGCGAGAACCTCAGACGTATCGGCTTCGCTCTGTATTTTTTCAAGCTCTTTTGTTTTTTCTGTGATTTGCCGCTTTTCATCTTCGCTCATTTTATTAACCATATCTGAAAGCGACTGTGAAAGTATTTCTTCCTGTTTCGTTAAAAAATCATCCCTTGGTTCGATGATAACAAGCGCGCGGTGCGGGTTATTCAATAAATATTTTTCAATCAACGATTCGAAATATCTGTTATTAAATTTGATATTCTCCTTTAATTTTGCGATAGGCCCCTGAATTAACAGACTTTCCCACGGTTTACATCCGTGCAGCCACGCACGAAGGGAGCGGCGCATCCAGACAAGTGAGAACGGACCTCCTGAACGGCGGATTTCCCGCTGGGAAAACTCTAACGCCAAAAGAGCTGCTTCTATTTCCTGCTCTGGGATACCTTCTTTTACAAGACGGCGAAGCTCTCCTGTAACTAACCCTTCGACTGCCGTGCTCATCTGCTGCGCGTCTCCTTCAACGCTCTTTAATCCTGCGACAAACAGGGTTTCTCTTATCTCACCTTCAAAACCTGTTACCGGAGCAATATCTTCTCCGAGGCCGGATTCTATAAGAGCTCTTGTTAACGGAGAACCGTCATGTCCCAAAAGAATCTCCGTTAACGCAGCCAGCGCGAGAATTTCATCGGTATCGGCAATATCGCAGCAGAGCCAAGAAAGAAAAATTGTGGATTTACACTCGCTTCCCGCAGGGCACGGTATATGAAATTTCCTGGGTTCTTTCCATCGTTCGGTCTTTTTCACAGGTTCGCATGAACTGCCGCCTGAAAGAGATGAGAAAAAATGAGCGTTTAAAAATGCAAGCTGCTTTTCTGTCGGGATATTACCTGCAAGAAATATTTTGCAATTGGAAGGGGAATAACGCGCGCGATGAAATTCTTTAAGACCTTCCCATGTTAATTGAGGAATTGCTTCAGGATCGCCGCCTGATTCAAAGGCATAAGGAGTACCTGGCATTACTGCCTTAACTGACCAGAGGTTTGCGTAAGCGTCAAGCGACGAATAAGCGCCTTTCATTTCATTGTAAACAATTCCAGTAATTGAAAGCTTTCCATCATTGTACTCAAGCCTGTGTCCTTCCTGCATGAATGTCCACTCAGGAAGCAGCGGACGGAAAACCGCCTCTCCATATACTGACATTAAATTAAAATAGTCGTGTTCATTTACGGAGCTTGCAGGATAAATTGTTTTATCGGGAAAGGTTAAAGCGTTTAAAAAGGTCTGAAGACTTCCCTGCGCAAGAACAATAAACGCGTCTTTTAATGGATAACGTTCTGAGCCGCATAAAACAGAATGTTCAAGAATGTGGGGAGCACCGGTACTGTCATCCGGAGATGTAGCAAAAGCAAACGAAAAAAGATTTTCATCGTCGCTGTTTAAAATATGAAAGACTTCCGTACCGCATTTTTCATGTTTAGCCCAAATTCCGGTTCCTTTTAATTCATCAAGGTCCAGCACATCAAGAATGACAAACCCGCTGTCCAGTATCTGCCCTTTCTTTAAATCTGTTCTAAAAATTGATTTATATTCCGTATTATTATTCATACAAACACATCCTCATCGCTGTAAAACAAAATATCTCCTCTCTCACGAGCAACCCTGAACCATGCTAAAAAATCCCTTGCGGCAGTGTCGCATTCGCGTTTTGCCACTGTTCCAAGAAGTTCAAATTCTTCGCGGATTGCTTTTCTTCGTACAGCAGAGACACAAGAAAGAATTTTTTCACTGAATTCATTTCCTCTACCTTTTAATAAAACCGCGATTTCACGCTCCGTCATGGTTTTTAATTTATCCTGGATGGGGCGATCAACTGCGTCTGTTATATCGTTAAGCGTAAATAATTTATCCTTAAGACTGTTCCCGATTTCAGGATCGTCTTCTTCAATTTCACTTAGCAGTCTGTCGCCGAAAGAATAACCGCTATGCTTTAAAATTGCCGCAAGGGTCTGTATTCCGTCAATTTCAATGTCTTTCGCTCCTCCCGCGATATTTCTTACTTTTTCCTTTAACGCCGAGGAAACCTGCTCAAGCACTTCAGGTGAAACTTCCTTTTGATGCGCTATACGCAGAACTACTTCCGCAATGCTATCTGACGGAAGCCTGCATAAAACATCCGCGGTAAGTTTTGGCGGCATTCGGGAAAGAATTAGCGCCGAGGTTTGAGCCGACTCGTTTTTTAAAAGCATTGCAAGCTGCTCTGTGGAGAACTCTTCCAGAAAACCGAAAAGGTTTTCTTTTGATTCAGGAATAGCTTTATTTAAAATCTCTTCACCTTTTTCCGCTCCCTTTGCGGCATAAAGGATACGGCGCGCTGTCTCAATACCGCCCTTTGTTGTGCCGTAAGCTTTAAATTCCCTGTTTGAAAACAATGTGTTAAATTCTGCGAGTATCTCTTCTCTTTCATGCGACTTTATTATTTTTATCTGCGCGATTTCTTTTGATATCTCATGGACTTGCTGCGGTTCAAGTTCGGCAAGAATTCCCGCTGCCTGATTACTGCCAATAAGAATTAGAAACTTTGCCACTCTTGAATATTTCGAATCTTTTAAAGATTTTTCTTTGCTTTCTTTACCCTGCTCTCCGTAAATCAGGTGAAAATCATTATATTTAACCGGCTTGGTTTCTTTATAAAAGGCCTGTGTTTCTTTTTTTACCTGACCGCCAGGTTTTCCGTCATCTTTAAGCTCCGGATTAGCTGTCTGGTTCATGGTATTTTTATACATATTAATACCATGCCGCAGTATATTCCCCATATCTAATTATTGTATTATATTAAATAAGTAAATATAAGATACCAGAAAACTTCACCGGAGAAACCTCTGATAAAGGATTCGGATATTAACAGGAAAATAATGCATAAGCAATTTAAGGTAATATTTCTGATAATTATTATTACAGCCTTTAGTTACTGCGCCGAAAAAAAAACCGTACTAAATATAGAAACAGAACAAAATACAGAAATAATTGAAATAGAAGAAATTAAAGAGCCTCCTGTTCCTGCAAGAGCTGAACTTGTTATGAAAGCTCTGATGGCAGCATACCCGGAAAAGATTGAACAGGTAGAGTTTCAAAATGATGACTGGGCTCTTCTTTTAAGGGGTACATGGTATTATTACGCGGGAGGAAGGCTTCTGCCTGAAAATGAACTTGAAAATTCGTCCAACTACAGATCTATGCAGTTTTATAATTACCCCGCGGATCTGCCTGAATGGGTCGACAGGACTGATGAAGAGTCAAGACGGTATTCAAGCTGGACAAACACAAGTAATAGCGGCAACAGAAGCCAGGTACAAGTCCGCCGTTCAAACTTTTTCCTTGATTCTTTATGGCAGGCGACAACACAATATGAAACAGAAAAACGTCTTGTCAATTTTATTTTTTTCGGAAAACAGGCAAAGGTTCATCAGGAAATACATGAGAAGCTCATTATTGTAGAAGCGAAGGTACGGGAAATTGCGCGTACAGAGCCGGAAGTTCAAACATGGATAAACAATATCGGTACACTGGAAAGTTACGGATGGCGCAACATCGCTGTAACGGATTCGCGCTCTTATCACGCGTTTGGGCTTGCTGTCGATATCCTGCCAAGATCATTGGGAAGGCTGCAAACATACTGGTTGTGGACATCTCAGTACGGAAGAGACTGGTGGAATGTTTCATACAGCGAAAGATACCATCCGCCTGTATCTGTTGTAAAAGCTTTTGAATCGCACGGTTTTGTCTGGGGAGGAAAGTGGCAGCAGTTTGACACAATGCATTTTGAGTACAGACCGGAAATATTGATTTTGGCCGGGTCAACAGTTATTGGCCTGAATGATTGATAGCCATGAAGATTCATCCAACAACGAAGCCATGATCTGCGCAGAAAAAATCAGTATTAAGCCGCAATATTAATTCTTTCTCCCAATAATGACTTGAATTCTTTCTCATCGAGAGTCTCTTTTTCCAATAGTGCGGCTGAGATACTATCAAGGATATCGCGACGATCTTCCAGGATCTCTTTTGCTTTCGCATACTCAGTTTCAATAATACGCGCAATTTCTTCATCAACATACTGCTGTGTACTTTCGGCATATTCGCGCTGGAAAGAAGGTTCCTGCTTTTCCTGCCCCGTCATGCTCATCCCGCGTGAAGTCAGCGCGACATTACGGAAACGATCGCTCATGCCGTAATCAGTTATCATTTTACGTGCGATGTCAGTCGCCTTTGTAAGATCGTTAGCCGCTCCTGTTGAATATTCGCCTGAAATCATTTCTTCGGCTATCCGCCCGCCAAGAAGAATGTCTATCCTCCCTAAAAGATCGGATTTGGTTACAGTATACCGGTCCTCAACAGGAAGCTGCAGTGTATATCCAAGCGCATAGCCGCGTGGGATAATGGAAATCTTCTGAACAGGATCAGCGTTAGGCGTAAAGGCCGCAATCATTGCGTGCCCCGCTTCATGATAGGCAGTGAGTTTTCTTTCTCTCTCTTTTAAAACTCTGGTTTTTTTCTGAAGACCAGCTATGGTTTTTTCAATCGCTTCGTCAAAATCGCGTTGAGCTATCATTTTACGTCCTGCTCTGACTGCCAGAAGAGCTGCTTCATTTACAATATTCGCCAAATCCGCTCCAGAAAAACCTGATGTCACACGTGCGACTACTTCAAGGTCTACGACAGGATCAAGTCTGACAGGCGGCCTTGAATGTATTTTCAGAATTTCTTCCCTGCCCTTAAGATCCGGCCTGTCTACAAGCACCTGCCGGTCAAATCTGCCAGGGCGAAGAAGTGCGTGATCCAGAACATCAGGTCTATTTGTGGCAGCCAGGATGATAAGACCGCTTGTGCCGTCAAAACCGTCCATTTCAACAAGAAGCTGATTGAGCGTTTGCTCACGTTCATCATTGCCTCCTGAGATATTATTTATTCTACTTTTACCGATAGCGTCCAGCTCGTCAATAAATACGATACACGGAGCTTTCCCTCTCGCCTGTTTAAACAAATCGCGTACCCGTGCAGCTCCGACGCCGACAAACATTTCAACAAAGTCAGCGCCGCTCATCCGGAAAAATGAAACACCGGCTTCTCCTGCGACGGCGCGCGCAAGAAGAGTTTTACCCGTTCCTGGAGGGCCGACCAAAAGTACACCCTTGGGTATTTTCCCGCCGATTTCCCTGTATTTTTCAGGGCTTTTTAAAAAGTCGACAACTTCAACAAGTTCTTCCTTCGCTTCATCAACTCCGGCAACGTCACTAAAGCGTGTTTTAACATCTCCGTCCGCAACAATAACCGCGCGGTTCTGCCCGACAGAAAGAACATTGCTGCCCATATTACCGATGCGTTTAATAACAAAGCGCCATATCAGAATAAAAAATGCAATCGGCAATACCCAACTTAAAATAAAATTAAGGATAGCACTTCCTTCCTGAGAAACTGCACCGTATGAAACATTTTTGTCATCCAGTAATTTAATGAACTCAGGATCATAAATTGATACTGTGCGGTAAACCCTTTCCTGCTGTATCGAATCGTAAGTCCGCGTTATCGCGGTTCTTGATTGATTCCTGACATTTGGGTTTGTATAGCCTGTAAAATATGAATCAGTTATTTCTACGCGCTTGATTACACCTGATGAGATTAATGCTTTAAATTCAGAAAAATCAATTGCGGGATTTAATCTGCTTAAAAATACAAAGTTAAAAAGGCTCATTCCCACCAAAAGAATCGCAAGGTAGATAAGAAGATATTTCCAGCCTCCGAATCCTTTAAAATCCGGCAGTTTACCTCCGCCGAATGGAAACATGGGACCACCTTTATTATCATTCCTGTCACCGGAATTATCGTTCATATGTTTTTTATCCTGAAGCTCAGTATACCATATAAAAGTACTTTCATGCTACTATGTAGCATATGAAATGCTCAAGCTTTTCTGCGGACAGCCTGCCTCCCCTTTACTTAATTGACGCGTACGGATTAATTTATCGTTCTTATTTTGCATTTCTGACACATCCTTTGCGAAACAACTCAGGGAAAAATATATCTGCCTTGTTCGGGTTTTCACGTACAATAATTTCGTTGATTGAGGACGGAGCACCAGCCGCAGGAGATGACGGTAAACTTTCCGACAAATTTATTATACCTTTGCGTCTGGCCGCTGTTTTCGATTCACGGACTCCTACATTCAGGCACAGAATGTACAGTGAATATAAAGCGAACAGGCAAAAAACTCCGGAAGATTTACACGAGCAGGTTCCGTTGGTCGAAGAATTTTTGACATCGCTTGGGATTCAATGCCTAAAAGCCGAAGGTTTTGAAGCTGATGATATTATTGCAACTCTTGCAGAAATCTGCAGGAAAGAAAAAAGACAATGTTATATTCTTTCATCAGACAAGGATTTACTGCAGCTTGTAGGTGGCGGAGTATTTGAGCTGCGCCCTTCAAAAATAAACAGAAAAGATCCAGGATCCGCGAACGCAGGCCCTTCATTGGAACTTCTGGGCCCTGATGAAGTTAAATCTGAATGGGGTGTAGAGCCATTAAAAATCCTTGACTTTCTTTCTCTTGCAGGGGACGCCTCAGATAATATACCAGGCGTTAGGGGAATAGGAGAAAAAATAGCGTTAAAACTAATAACGCGTTACGGTTCACTGGATGATATATATAAAAACATCTCCGCAATAGAAGGTTCCGCCGGAAGAAAGATGGCCGAAGGTAAAAAAAGCGCTTACCTTTCGCAGACACTTGTCAGGCTGCGGAACGATGTAGAGCTGCCGGTTTCAGGCATAGATGACTTATCCATAGAAAACCTTGATAAAGCCTCAGGAGCTGCTGTATTGATACGTGAAGGAATCCGCCAAAACGCAAAAATTTTAACCCGGCATTTAAATAACGCAACCACAATCCGGCACATTGAGACGAAACCAGATTTGTCAGACGCGGATAAAATAAAAAATAATGCTTTAATTTCAGAAATATTAGGACAGGCAGATCAATCGCTTGTCGGAGATGGTATATATAAAACGATTCTGGACATTAATGAGCTTAAATCGGTTATTGAACAGGCTAAAAAACAAAAGCTTATAGCCGTTGACTTTGAAACTGATTCTCTTGATGCATGGAATTCACGTCCGATTGGCATCTCGCTGGCTTTAAAGCCAAAAGAGGCATTTTATGTACCGGTCGCTCCTCACGGCAAAAAAACAGATAACAAAGAAGGCGAGGCAGATTCGCAGTTAGTCTCGGATTTTATCAATCCGGATAAAGTGAAAGAACTGCTTTCTCCTTTATTTGCAGATAAAGAAATGACAATAGCTGCGCATAATGCAAAATTTGATTACAAGGTAAGCCGCGGCTGGAACATTGAAAGATGGCAATGTAAAATTTGGGATACAATGATAGCTGCATGGGTCGCGAATCCTGAACGCAACAGTTATTCGCTTGATTCGTTTGCATCATATTTATTTGAATGTACACCTGTTAGGTTTGGCGACATTGTAAAGAAGGGAGAAACAATAGACTCAGTGTCTCTGGAAACAGCAACGAATTATTCATGCGAAGACGCGGACTATTGTATCAGAATGAAGCATTACCTTGAGCCTGAATTAAAAAAAACAAAGTCAATTGACCTTTTTGAAAATCTTGAAATGCCTCTGCTGCCTATTCTTTCTGAAATGGAAGGCGAAGGAATAAAAATTGAACCTAAATCTCTGTTAAATTATCAAAAGGAGCTGGCAGTTGAGCTGGACAAGATTCAATCAGAAACATGGAGAGTTGTAGGACATGAATTTAACCTATCATCTCCCAAACAGCTTCAGGAAGTGCTGTTTGCCGAACGTAAGTTAAACCCGGGGAAAAAAACAAAAACCGGTTATTCAACGGATGCGTCCGCGCTGGAGAAACTCGCGCGCGAAGATCCCGTTCCCGCATTAATTCTTCGCCACCGTATTTTATCAAAATTAAAATCAACATATGTAGATACGTTAGCGGACATGGCGGACGCCAAAGGCAGAATTCACACAAATTTTGTACAGACGGGAACCGCTACAGGCCGTCTTTCCAGCCGCGAACCAAATCTGCAGAACATCCCAATACGGGCAGAAGAAGGAAGGCGTATACGCGAGGCATTTACCGCCAAACCAGGCTGCATCCTCATTTCCGCAGACTACAGCCAAATCGAACTTGTAATCCTTGCTCATCTTTCACAGGACAAAACCCTGATATCAGCATTTAAGGGAGACCGGCCTTCAAGTGACGCAAATCCTGGCAAAGAAAAAAAGGGATTTCAGGATGTACACGCCCGCACTGCGGCGCTTATTTTCGGTATTGATGAAAAAGATGTAAAAAGCGAGCAGCGCCGCATAGCAAAAGTGATCAACTTCGGAGTGATTTACGGCATGAGCGCTTTCCGCCTTGCCAATGAACTAAACATAAGCAGCGCAAATGCGCAAGAATTTATCGCCGCTTACTTTAATACCTATTCAGGCGTACGGCAGTTTATCGAAAACCTTATCGCAAAAACAGAACAAACCGGCTATGTGACAACAATCTCTGGGAGGCGGCGCTATATCCCGACAATTAATTCGCGTAACAAAACAGAAAAATCCGCGGCAGAACGAATTGCGGTTAACACTCCCATACAGGGGTCAGCGGCTGATATCGTAAAAACAGCGATGATCAATGTTGACAGGCAGTTAAGAAAGGAGCGCGGTAGCGCAAAATTACTTTTACAGGTTCATGATGAATTAATCCTTGAGTGTCCGGAAGATGAGGCCGGTAAAACGGTTAAATTGGTTAAATGTGAAATGGAACAGGCCGCAAGCCTGAGCATTCCCTTGCGTGTAAGCGTAGAAACAGGAGCCCGCTGGGGTGATTTTCATTAACAGGCCGGCAGAGAAAAGAGTTTTATGAGCCAAAATACCATCGACAGGCTGATTTCATTATTCTCAAAACTGCCTGGAATAGGGAAAAAAAGCGCAGGCAGAATCACATATCACATTCTGGATTCAAGTCCGGCTCTTGCTCAAACATTGGCAAATGAGTTAACAGGACTTCATCAGGCAATTAAGCGGTGCAGTATTTGCGGCGGCTTTACAGAAACTGATCCCTGCTTTATCTGTTCCGATCCTGGACGAGATAAATCAGTTATCTGCATTGTTGAATCCGCGCAGGATATGCGCGTAATTGAAGAAGGGCGGGAGTTTACAGGGGTTTATCATGTCCTTGGCGGATTAATCGCTCCGCTGGAGGGAATAAATCCATCGAATCTTACCATCAATAAACTAATCAGCCGCTTGCATACAGACAGGGTAAAAGAGCTTATTCTTGCGTTAAATCCAACAGTTGAAGGCGATACGACAGCACTATACCTGCAGAAAACGCTCAAAGATTATCCGGTAGAAATTTCACGGCTGGCATCCGGAATGCCTGTCGGCGGAAACATCGAATACATCGACAGACTGACACTATCACGAAGCTTCCGCGGCAGAGTAAAAATATAAACTATTGAATATCATGCCATTCCTGGAAAGCCTGGGATGTTCAATCCGCCTGTCATACCGCCGACTTCACAGCTAATCGCTTCCTTTACTTTGGCCATACCGTCAGTGAAGGCCGCCATAATTAAATCCTGAAGCATCTCTGTATCACCCATTGTTTGAGGCGTAATACGCACGGCAAGTACTTCCAGCTTCCCGTTAATATCAATTTCAACAAGTCCTGCACCTGCAGATCCCGTAGCGGTAATGGTTCCGAGTTTTTCCTGAAAACCGCTCATCTGTTCCTGAATTTTCTGCGCGTTCTTTAACACATCAAATGGATTAATATTCATATTTACTCCAGCTTTATTTACTGAACAATTGTTCCGGGAATAACCGATAATACATTCTCAACCTGAGGCGGAATTGAATTATCCCTTACGCTTTTTCGTAAAACACTGTCCCACATGGGAGCATCGTCATCGGCGGCGTTTTCTTTCTGCGCAATCACCCGCTGAAGTTCATCAGCTAACGAACGTCCTCCGTCATGGTCTCCGGAAAAAGATGCGCTGCTGCTTACTGTCATGCCGCCTGCCGCACCTCCTGTGGAAGACAGCCTGTCCGCAGTGCTGTTACCTGAAGGCTCATACCCATAGCGAGATTCTTCGTTATGCGGGACCAAATGAGTTTTCCCTGAAACCATACTGCGGCGTGCATCATCAATTGCGTCTTTTAATTCAGATGGAGAGACCCATTTGCTTAACCATACAAGCTTGGAAACAGCTGTTTCAAGTTCAAAACGGGGAGAAACGGAATAACGAATATCGCGGTAGCAGTCAAGCAATATATCAAGCGCCCGTTCCAGTCGGATTGAATCCAGCACATCAAGCGTCTGTACGGAAAAAAGCGATGGGCGGTAACCCAAAAGCGATTCTCTTGTTATTCCATTTTTCAGAAGAAGAAGACTGCGGTAGAAACCTGCAAGATCAATAACAAACTGTTCTATCGCAACGCCGCCTGATAAAATCTCATCGGTAAGCGCAAATGCGGCAGGTGCATTATTTTCAGCGCAGGACTGCGCAAGAGCATTTAATTTATCAAGTCCTATAATACCCAGTTTTTCGCGGATTAAACTGCTTTGTATATTGCCTGCAGAAAAAGAGACAACCTGATCAAAAAGGGTAAACGCATCGCGTAAACTTCCTGTTGATTCTCTTGCTATCCAGAACAATGCATCGTCTTCAGCATTAATTCCGTTTTCAATACATATGTTTTTAAGTATTCCCTGAATTGTCTCAACTGGTATAAGCCTGAAATTAAACTGCTGGCAGCGGCTTTTAATCGTAGCGGGAACTTTATGCAGTTCTGTTGTCGCAAAAATAAAAACAATATACGGCGGCGGTTCTTCTATTGTCTTTAACAAAGCGTTAAAAGCCTGATTGGAAAGCATGTGCACTTCGTCAATAATGTAAACTTTGTATCGACCTGCCTGCGGCGGAAAAAGAACCTCATCCCTTATTTGCCGCACGTCATTAACTGAATTATTGGAAGCACCGTCTATTTCGATTACATCCATGCTTGCACCCTTGCTGATTGCGCGGCAGTTATCGCATGTTTCATCGTCTTTGCCGCAAGGTCCCGTATCAAGTCCTTTTTCGCAGTTTAGGGAACGTGCAAGAATTCGCGCCGCGCTGGTTTTGCCGCATCCTCTCGGCCCAGAAAAAAGATAAGCGTGTGCGATTGATCTGTTTTTAAGCGAGTTTTTAATGGTAGAAACAACAAATTCCTGTCCTGCCAGTTCATCAAAGGTTTTAGGTCTGTATTTAGAAGCGGTTACTTCGTATCCTGAGGCTGCCATGAAACCAGCATAACATTTAATTGTATTATGGAAAAGGGAGTGCAATGCCTCATGCAAAGCTGTATCGAACCTTTAGCCCGCAGCCGCAAAGAACCGTACAACATGTTGTACAAGGTTATTACAACACATTGTACAAGGCTAATATAAACCTTTGTACAAGGCTAGTACAACACATTGTACAAGACTAGTACAGTCCGCTGTACAATGGCTGTACGGGAAGCAACTGGCTTCCAGGACAGCCGCAACTCTATTAAACCTGTTTTACAAACAAAAAACCGGTACAAAAAAAAGTACCCTGCGCCAGGATGGCCGCGGCGCAGCAGGAATCCGCTTACCGTTGCTTCCTTCCGGACCTGGCGGGGTTGGGCGGCGCCTGCTCGCACGGTTCCTGACATAGGGTTACTAATACTATTACAACACAAGGCAGCCGGTCAATACAGAAAAATCATCATGTTTGGTTATTTCAAAGCATTCACATTTCTTGAATTCAATAATGTATAAAAAAAATCCGATAGGTGAATATAGGGATAATAGTATGAAAAAAAATGAATGTATTGTGGTTTTATGTGTATTAATGCTTTTTTTGTCAGCAGGTACTGTGTTTTCACAATTTAAGCTTGATGATTTAAGGGATGCGGCAGATGATTTTTCAGCAGCAATGACAAAATCATTGCCGTTTAATTCAACATTGGGTTTGAACTGGTCTGATGCGTATATCGGACAGTTTTTAAGTGCGCCGCCTCATATTGGCGTCGGCGTCTCTGCAGGATTTACTACCTTAAAATTGGACTCCATTAATAAATTAATGGAGTATTTTAAATATGAAATTCCGCTTAATAATTCAGTTGGTTTCCCGCTTCTGGCATATACTCTGGAGACAAGGATAGGAGGTTTTATGCTGCCTTTTGATATTGGCGCAAAATTCGGCTACCTGAATACATCCAACATGAGTATATTTGATTCTTTTGGAGTAAATATTGATTATTTGCTATTGGGCGCAGATATTCGTTTTGCGTTAATTGACAGTAAATTACTCCCGGTAAGATTATCAATCGGTGCAGGCTATAATTATTTAAAAGGCGGATTATTAACAACCCTGAATACAGGATCCAGTTATAACTTTAATGCTCCAGATTCATTGGGAGGCCAATCCTATATTCTTTCAATAAGCGATATAGATTTAGGCCTTCTCTGGCAAACCAATGTTTTGGAATTAAAAGCACATGTTTCATTTCCATTGTTTATCATTACTCCTTACACGGGAGTCGGAGCAAGTTATTCATGGGCAAAAACCGGATATCAGGTAAAATCGGAAGTAACAATAAACGGCGGGTCTCCTGACAATGAGATAATTAATATCTTAAAAAACTATTTTGGCGTTACAGACATAAGCGGTAAAGGTTTTGAATCATTAAATGAAATATCAAGCTGGAATGTTCGGGTTTACGGAGGATTATCCCTAAATTTGACTGTGATTAAATTAGACTTAACATTGATGTATAATACAAAGGATTCCGCTTTCGGAGGAACTTTTGGAGCTAGATTCCAGCTTTAGCCAAATAAAAAACCCGCTGAAAAGCGGGTTTTTTATTTTCTAAGGCTGTTCCAAAACTTATTATATTTTAGAACAGCTCATTTGATAATAAAAAAACTCCCCGGGAAAAGGAGGTGAGGAAACCCGGGGAATTACTGAGGTACGTCAGCAGAAAAGCACTAGATGACTGATTGTTTAGATGATTTAATAACGCTTTTATCTGAGTAAAAGTCCTGTATTAAAGCCAAACATCATTTGCTGGTTTCATCTAGACCGTATCATCAGTTATTGTCAACATAATAATTTTCTGACAGAAGGTCAAGTGTTTTCGTTATATTGACATAATTCCTTATCCGATATAGAGATTGCCTTAATTAACTCGAACAATAATCCGCATATAAAAACTGCAATGTTCGATAAACTTGATTTAAATATTACTAAAAAGAATCTTGAATTATTATATAATGAAACTGGAATACATTTTCTTAACATTATATAATAAATCATGAATAACTCGCACACACACAGTCAGGAAATCGCGGAATTCGCGGGAAGGATCAGAAAAAACATCGAGACTGTTTTTCTCGGTAAAACTGCAGTTATAGACACGATTATAATCGCATTTCTCGCACGCGGGCATGTGCTTTTGGAAGATGTGCCCGGTACAGGAAAAACAATTCTTGCGCGGGCATTCGCCGCCAGCCTTGATTTGAGCTTCGCGCGGATACAGTGTACTCCCGACCTTTTACCGGCGGATATCCTGGGTATTTCTGTCTGGCGGCAGGCTGAGGAATTTGACGATAAAAAAGGGCGTTTTATCTACAACCCAGGCCCAATTGTAAATCAATTTATATTAGTTGATGAAATTAACCGCGCGACACCAAGAACCCAATCCGCGCTGTTGGAAGCAATGGCTGAATCACAAATAACAGTAGACGGCAGCCGCATTGCTCTTCCTGAGCCTTTTTTTGTAATAGCTACGGAAAACCCCGTTGAGTTTGAAGGAACCTTTCCGCTGCCTGAAGCGCAGAAAGATCGTTTTTTGATTTCACTCGGCATCGGATATCCTGATGCGGATTCGGAATCCCAAATGCTGGAAAACCAGCGCCGTATTACGCATCCTGTAACGGATATCAAAAGTGTGGCAGCAATAGGAGAAATCGCACCGCTTCAGGAAGCTGTAAGCCGCATACATGTTGAAAAAACGGTCAAGGATTATCTTCTTGCGCTTGTTAACGGAACGCGGCAACATCCGCAGTTAAGAGCGGGCATCTCTCCGCGCGGAAGCCTTGCGCTGTACCGCTCGGCTCAGGCATTGGCAGGGATCAGGAACCGCGGTTTTGTTACACCGGAGGATGTAAAGGAAATGTCCGGGAGCGTTTTCCGCCAGCGGCTTCTTTTGACATCGGAAGCAATAGTCCGCGGAATTACTCCCGACAGAATCATTCAGTCAATACTTGACTCAACGCCAATTCCTGAATACCGGACTGCCTGATGAGCGTCTCTCATTGGGATAAAATAAAACTGCCGGGGAAAAAATTTTTAATCTTCGGAATAATTTTATTATCTCTCGTCTTTATTTTCACTCCGGCGGCGATGGTACAGTTCTTTTGCCTGTTTTTTATTTTTATCTTTGCAAGTTCAAAATTATACTCTGAATATCTGATAAGAAACATTAAAGTAAAACGCATGGACTGCGAACTTCGGGTATTCCGTCATGAATGGGTGCGCATCGAATTAAAAATTGAAAATCATGGATTGCTTCCCGCCTTTATGCTGGTCGCAGGAGACATACCAGGCGATCTATCAGTAATCAGAATGACAAAAACATTCTGTACTTTATTCAGACATACATGGACTTATCTCCGCTGGGAAGGATTATGCGCAGAAAGGGGTGTGTTTTCCATCGGTCCTGCGGTAATCAAGGGAGCCGATCCTCTAGGTCTGTTTCCGTTTCACCTGACAGCCGGGGAAACAACAAAGCTTTATGTTTATCCCTCGGTCCGTTCAATTAATCTAAAAAAAATTAAAGGCACTCCGCTTGGAAATATTATCAGCACCAATCCGCTGTTCGAGGATATTACACGTTACAGATCGCTTCGCCCGTATAATCACGGGGATGAAAGGCGGAGAATCAATTGGAAAGCAAGCGCTCATATATCAACAGGATCTCAGACACAATCCTGCGGTCTTCTTGTAAATGAATACGACGCTGCCGCTTCATTTCCTGTTATGATATTTCTAAATGTTGGTTATAATGCATATCCAAAAAGAAACAGAAGGCAAGCTCTTGAACGGACAATTGAAGCAGCTGCAGCTCTTTGTTTAAAATCTTCAAGGGAAAGACAGACGCTTGGCATCATTATCTATAAATCATGCCAGGATGAAGGTATTTGCGTTATATCCCCCGCGACTTTCACGCTAATTCCAATCCTTGAACGCCTTTCAGCGCTGGATTGGTCAAGCCCTGCAGATACAGGAATACAAACAGGCGATCCTGAGTATATATATAACAGCCTGATGACAATAATTAATTTCGGCAGGCAGCTTTCTTACGGAACAAGATACCTGTATGTAGGACCTGATCTCGGAAATGAGGCGTATATCACTCTTAATATGCTGAAAAAACATCATCTTTCACTGGAATACCTTGTTATAGACGAAAAAACGTTGCTCCCAATAGTTCCCGGCAACTCTCCCCGGTACCAGATAAAGGAAAGCGGTTATGAAATCATCTGACACCGGAAGTCTTCCGGCAAAAAGATCGGATAACAGCCTGCTTTCCAGCAGCCCCATATATTCCATTTTGGCAATTTACATGCCTTTGACAGTGCTTGCCGCGTTTATATATTTGCTTGAAGCGCTTGCCTCCGCTCATTTACATTCAATTTACCTGATTACAGGAGGCGCAACAGGCGCAATCGCAGCTTCTTTTTATTTTGACTTTATGAAAGATATCAAATCCAGCCATAAGCCGGCAAACATCCGCGGCGGAATTATCATTATAATATTGGTTTATATATTGGCATCGTTATTCTTCTCTGAAAAACATTTTACAGAACGGTTTCTGCCGAATTATGCGAACATTCCGGCTTCTTTATGCGCTCTTTATGCATGGGTTTATGTAATTATACTCAAACAGTTATTTTACGCCCGCAAACAGTTCGAAGCAATTTCGGAACAATATGAAGGACAGACTCTTAAGGAAAAGTTATTTGAAGATTCAGCGTTGCTTCAATATACAGATGAAAATATTAATAAAGCGCAGCGCAGTTATTTTTTTCAACTTGGTATTATCGGCATTCTCGCCCTCTCCTGCGTAATTTTTAAAATAACAATACCGCTGCCATTATATTTTTTACTTGTGATAATATTGATAAGCGGAGTGTGCATTCACGGACTTTTTGCGATTATTAAATGGGAGCAATATTACGCAGGAGAAGGCATTAACCTTTCAGGCAACGATAGGATAAAACGCGTATTGGCTATAATTGTATTGTCTTTATCTGGCTTTGTTATAGCTTCCCTTCTTGCATCAAACAACAGTATAATTCCCTTCTCGGTTATCATGGCTTTTTTCGCATGGCTGTTCTCGCTTTTCAGACGAACTCCAATGCAGGCCGAACAACCTGAAAAAATAGATCCGTTTATAAACGAAGGTATTCCGCAGGGACTCCCTCAGTTCGGCGAAGAGCCCCCATCTTCTCCGATTTGGGACTTAATTTTAAAATACGGTTCACTTATTTTAAAATACGGTCTGATTATTCTTGTTTCGGTCTTGTTTATAAAATTTATGATTTCGCCTTTGCTTAACAGGGCTGATGTCAGGAATTTACCTTTTTTCCGCAGATTAATTCTGATAATTAAGGAATGGTATACAAGCATAGTAAATGTAATATTTTCTTTTTTTACCCATCTGAAAAAAAACAAAGATATGAAGCTTAACAGATACAATGACGAAGATATAAACCGCACAGCAAGAAATATTTTAAACGCGTATTCAGCGGGCAAAAGACGCGATGTGCAAAAAAGCGTGACTCTTTTTGCCCGCCTGATTATATGGGGTGCAAATGTGCGGGGTACTGCATGGAAACCTTCTCATGCTCCTATGGAGTACTGCATTTATCTTTCCGAAGCATCGCCCGTTATTGTTTCTTCTGCTGATAACAATCTTTTTATACAGAAACAAAACACTGGCATTATTCGTTGCGGAGAACTCTTTGAAAAAGCGCTCTATTCTGCGGACATACTTTCAAATGATGAAAAAAAAGAATTCAAGAATCTAATAGAAGAGATAACATCTGCTTCTAATATTTAATTTTTTTTGACAATCTTTCCCCATGTATCGCGAAGTCCGACTGTCCTGTTAAATACAGGCCTGCCGTTCTTTCCTGTATCAGGATCACGCGCGAAATAGCCAAGACGCTCAAACTGATATATGTCTCCGGGAGCGGCTTTCGAAATCGCACATTCTCCGAATGCACCGGAAATAATTTCCAGCGAACAGGGATTAATGTTATCTGTAAATTCACCGGGCGATCCGTCCGCACGCGCTGTAATCTCCATTGGGCGTTCTTTACTAAAAAGGTAATCGTACAACCGCGCTTCAATCGGTATTGAATGAGAAGCGGATACCCAGTGGATTGTTCCCTTCACCTTGCGGTTATCAGCGCTGCTGCCGGCATTTCCGCCCTTTGTCTGAGGATCGTATGTACAGCGCACTGCAGTGATATTACCGTCCGCATCTTTGTCAAAACCAGTACATGTAACAATGTACGCATAGCGCAGGCGAACAGAGTTACCAGGAAACAGCCTGAAGTATCTGGGAGGAGGAACTTCTTCAAAATCATCGCGTTCAATCATGAGTTCGCGCGAAAAAGGAACAAGGCGTTTTCCTGCGGATTCATCTTCAGGATTGTTAACAGCTTCTATATCCTCTGTCTTCTTATCATCCCAATTTTCTATAATGAGCTTAAGCGGACGCAAAACCGCCATTACGCGTAGTGTCCTCCTGTTTAAGTCTTCGCGAAGGCAGTACTCAAGAAAGGCGATATCAGCCATACTGTCTGTCTTTGCAATGCCGACCTGCGAGACAAAACCGCGGATAGCCTGCGGCGTATAGCCTCTTCTGCGAAGCCCTGCAATTGTCGGCATACGGGGATCATCCCAGCCTGACACATATTTATCCTGTACAAGTTTTAAAAGCCAGCGCTTACTCATGACAGTATAGGTTAAATTGAGGCGTGCAAACTCAATCTGGCGCGATGGAAACACCTCCGCTTCGCGTATAAACCAGTCGTAAAGCGGGCGGTGTATTTCGTATTCGAGCGAGCAGAGAGAGTGGGTTATACCTTCTTTTGCGTCAGATAACGGATGCTGAAAATCATACATAGGGTAAATACACCATGCGCCGCCTGTACGATAATGATGTTCGCGTCTGATACGGTACATTACAGGATCACGCATAATCAGATTCGGATGCGTCATGTCAATTTTTGCCCGAAGGGTTTTGGCTCCGTCAGGATATTCGCCTGCGCGCATCCTTGTAAACAGGTCAATGTTTTCTTCAACAGATCTTTCTCTGTAAGGGCTGTTCTTTCCAGGCGGTGTTACAGATATGTTATTCTTATCCGCCGCTGTCCCCCGATACTCCCTTATTTCTTCGTCATTTAGATCATCAACATAGGCTTTGCCTTTTTTAATTATTTTTACTGCCAGTTCGTAAAGATAGTCGTAATAATCCGAAGCATAAAACTCACGATTTTCCCAATCAAACCCCATCCATTTGATATCCCGCTTTATTGCATCAACATATGAAATATCTTCTTTCTCTGGGTTAGTATCGTCAAAGCGGAGATTGCATTTTCCGCCGAACTTTTCCGCCATGTTAAAATCGATCATAAATGCTTTACAATGGCCGATGTGCAGCCAGCCGTTAGGTTCCGGCGGAAAACGCGTATGCACATAGCTATACCGCCCTGTGGCAAGATCCTCTTTTATATGTTCGCTGATAAAGTCATTACATGCAGCCGGACAGCCGCCCAACGCATCCGTTAGGCTGACACCGTCATTTGAGGCTTCTTCTGTATTATTCATAAAAAATCCTTTAGAAATTCGTCAGATAACAAAGTCCAAGAAGCAAAACAGCCCATAAAATTTTATCGCTGCTGTCTATATTTTTTTCATATAGCTCTATTAAAAATTCAAGCTTGCTGCCGTACAGCCAAAAAAGCCCCATTTGCGCATCAATGCGGAATGTGTATTCGGTAAAATCATTTTTTTCACTTTGAATACCAAAAAACAAATACGCCAGCTCGTCAAGTATCCTGCTGAAGTCTTCGATTGCTTTGCAATAATCAGCCTGCTCAATTGTACACATAAACAGGGGAATTACATCCTGCAGCGAATCCTTGCGTATTTCGTCGGATTTTTCAACCCAGGTTTTCCTGATAAGCAAATTAATATTATTTTGAAAATTTATGAGGAATCTCCGTAATTCAACACTGTTCTGATCCAGCGAAAGAAGACGCTGATATTCAACACCGATTCCAAGAGACTTGGCAAATTCGCTGACGGCCTTTATGTCAGGTTTCTGGCCTTTTGAAAACCCATCTTTTGGGAACAAACGTTCTGTTGCTCTGCGGTACTCGCTGGGTATGGAGAAATTAACAGATGGACTTCCTTTTAACATATGATCAAGATGCAAAGAAATTACAAAATAGTCAAGTAATCCGAAATGTAGGCAAAAAACATTTAATTACTTAATGACTATCCAAGGAATCCTTTACTGCTTTTACAGTTGATTGAAATGCAAAATCCGAAAAATCAATCTCATCCGGTTTAAAGAAAATTGTGTCGGCAACTTCTGATTTTTCAGGGTGAAGAGCTTCAGGCTTTAAGCCGGAAGCAGAAACATGAAAAAATATATCACACGTATTATAGTTAATACCCTTGCATATGATAAACATTAGAAAATGAAGCAAATATTTTAAAACATCAAATAGCAGCGACCCTTCAGGAATAATCGGAATCCAGCCAATCGCTTCCATTGTAAATTATTCAATTTTTTTTTATAGTTAGATAATCACAATACAGAAAGGATATTTATGCTGAAAAAGTTTTTAAATGAATTTAAAGAATTTGCTCTGCGCGGGAATGTAATGAGCCTGGCTGTAGGCTTAATAATAGGTTCATCATTTCAAGGTGTTGTGAAGTCTCTTACCGATGATGTATTGTCTCCGATAATTGGATTGTTTGCGGGGCAGAATTTCGATTTTCTGGTATTAAGCGTGTTTGGAATTACCCTGCGCTACGGCGCTTTTATTACATCAGTGATTAACTTTACAATCATGGCATTTGTTGTGTTTATGTTGGTTCGTGTCATGAACAGGCTGATGTCGCTGGGGGAAAAAAAGAAGGAGCCTGATGTGCCTGCGCCTCTTTGTCCTTATTGTAAAACCAAGCTGCATCCTGAAGCCACACGCTGCCCTGCCTGTACTTCCAATGTAGTTTCCGGTGATACTTCAGCGTTATAGGAGAAAAACATGGAAACTCAATGTATGCTAAAGGTCAGAACTTACGAATGTGACAGCTATAATCATGTTAATAACGCTAATTATTTAAATTACCTGGAATATGCGCGTTATGAATTTCTTAAAGATGTGAACTTTGATTATGAAAAGGCATTCGAGAGCGGTTACGGGACTTATATTTCCCGAATTGAAATTGATTATAAAAAACCGGCTTTTACAGATGATGAGCTTTTAATAAAATCAAAACCGGTAAAAAAAGGCGCTGTCAGCGGCACAATTTCCCAGCAAATCTGGCGAGGAGATGATTTAATAGTCGATGCGAAAGTTACATGGGTATTTGTAAATTCAAAAGGAATGCCTGTAAGAATTCCCGTTGAATGGAATGTACCGGGATTAGAACCATAAAAATTAAGGAGAAACCATATGGATAAAAAAGCATTACTGGAAAAACTTCATGCTATAGACAGGGAATGCCGTTTGCTTGAACGTACCGCTTCTCTTTTGCACTGGGACCTTGAGACATATCTTCCTTCTCTCGGAGTGGAAGAACGTTCCGAACAGCTTGCGCTATTGGAAAGCCTTCACCATGAACGTTTTACATCTTTAGAAACAGAGCGGCTTCTTGAAGAATTGGGCTCTACAACAGATAATCCACGAGGTGATGAAAAACTGCCGGAACTGGAAAGGGATTATCTGCGAAGAATGCGCATGGACTACGACAGGGAAGAAAAGCTGCCGTTGGACTTTGTAACAGCAGCCGCAAAAGCGGAAGGCGTTTCACAGGCAGCATGGGTACAGGCAAGGCGTGATAACAATTTCGCAGCTTTCCTGCCTCATCTTGAAAATATGATTGATTTCGCAAGAAAACGTTCTTTGTACTGGGGTTTTAAGAACAAAGTGTATGACGGTCTTTTGGATATATATGAGCCAAACATGGGCGTTTTTGAAATCGCTTCAGTTTTTACTCCGCTAAGGGAGAGGCTTTCATCTTTATTAAAAGATATCGCAATGAAACCAGAACCGGATTGTTCATTTTTAAACGATGAGTTTAGCGCAGAAGTTCAATCAAAATTCAACATGGAGCTTATGAAGTATCTTGGCTTTAACACAAAGAGAGGCCGACTTGATATCAGCGCCCATCCGTTTACTACTACGTTAGGTTCAAATGATGTCCGCATTACAACCCGTTATTTTCCAGATAATTTTCTTTCGTCAATTTTTTCCACAATTCATGAATGCGGCCATGCTTTTTATGAACTGAATATTCCTGAAGAAATACGCCTTTCGTGTCTTGCGGACGGCGCGTCAATGGGAGTTCATGAGTCTCAATCCCGTTTATGGGAAAATGTAATAGGCCGAAGCCTCCCTTTCTGGGAAGGATTATTTCCACTGTTAAAAGAATGTATCCCAAAGCGTTTTGACAATGTTAAGGCATATGATTTTTATAAAGCGGTTAATCTTGCAAAACCTTCGTTAATACGCGTAGAAGCTGACGAAGTAAGTTACTGCCTGCATATTATACTTCGTTTTGAACTGGAGCAGGGGTTGTTTTCCGGAGCGATTAAAACAAGTGAGCTTCCATCCATTTGGCGGGCAAAAATGAAAGAATATCTCGGCATTATTCCTGATACCGATTCGGAAGGTGTCCTTCAGGATGTCCACTGGTCGCATGGTTCTTTTGGATATTTTCCCAGTTACGCTCTTGGCAACCTTTACGGGCTGCAATTCTTTGGAAAGCTAAAAGCAGATATTTCCAGCTTTGAAGACCTAGTAACTAAAGGGGATTTTTTACCCATTCATGATTGGCTTCGTGATAATATTCATAAATGGGGCAGACGGTTAGCTCCCGGCGAACTGTTAAAGAAAGTTACAGGAGAAGAACTGTCGATTGATCCGTTCCTAAATTATATTAAAGAAAAATATTCTAAAATTTACGGGATTTAATTTCCCGTTAATATTGTCCAGTGTTTTTTAGTATTAAGTTTCTAGGGCGTGTTCATACTAAATAAAGCAAACAAAACAACAAATAATGAAGGTATGGAAATACCTTCAGTTCTGCCTCCTGTTGCTCCATTCTCCTCAGCAGTAAGCAAGTCAGAGATTCTGTCTGCCTCGTACATTCGCTGGCTTCGCAGTCTCGCGCGTTCGCGTTCATCCTGACTGATTTCCTGTAATAATGAAGCCGCCATGCCAATCTCCTCTTTATCAGTTAATATCATTGATCTAGTTCCTGTACATAGGCTCCTGTGTGTATCTTAAAAATAATGACCATTTTTCAAATGATGTCAGGCTTTCTACAGGTTCCATAAATGCCTCGTTCAATTTACTTAGTTCGATAATCACCATATTAATCTGATCGCTAAGCTGTTCTCCGTCCTCTGTATCAATTACACAGTCAACATCAAAACGCGCCTGCTTTTCATCTGTATCCATTACCGGCATTTCAATGTTTCTTACCTGTACATCAACAACATTTCGTTCAATAACTGTTGAGATAACATCAATAAGGACCTTTTTCGCTTCCGGATGAGTAAGCAAAACCTTGAAAATCCAATCGTCGCTCGGCGGCAATATGTCCGCATCCATCAGCAGTTTAGCCATATTTTTTCTCCTCCAATGGAAGGTTTTCCCGGAAAGTGTTTTTTGATTGAGATTTTGAATTAAAAAACTTTGTTATATATGGAGCGAATATGCGGTATTGCATGACCAGGAACTAAAAATAAATTAATCCTTCTGCAAGGGTTTTACACCCGCATCCTTACAAACAGGTTTATTAACAGCCTTTATCTTTCTGCGGAAACCAGAGCGGCAGATAAAAACGCAAGAGCAAGCCCTTGTCCCCATCCTTGTACCCAGTCTTTGGGTATTCGGAGGTAACCTTCGCGGTCTTTCATAACCGCGGTGCCGCCTGATACATTCAATACACGTCCGTCTTCAGTTATGTTATTTAAAACCGCGTCAAGCGCTTTTTGAACATATTTGGTATGAAGCGGATTGTCATTATTAAGCATTGCGGCGCCGATTCCGGCGGTGGCTGATACCTCTCCGTATGATTCTTCGTCATCCAGAATTGTACGCCATAAGCCTTCGTCAGTTTGAAGATACTTGACTGAACTGAGCTGATCTCTCAGCGATGCTACCATGCCTGCCCATGCGGGATATAAATATGGTTTTGGAAGAATTCTGTTTGCCATGCTTACTGTATACGCCGCCCACGCGTTGGCACGCGCCCAGTAAAAGCCCGACATGTTATTTTTTTCAATGTTGTTGTAACCGTGATACCAAAGACCTGTTGCAGGGTTCTGCAGATATTTGATGTGCCAGTCATATTGATTCAGCGCGTCTTCTATGAGCGTTTCATCCTTAAACTCAATACCGCATCTGAGCATCAGATAGGCTGCCATAAACAGGGTATCAGCCCATGCCTGTTCAGGGAAATCATTTTTTGAGGATACAATATGCTGCAAAACTCTGTCTCCGAAACGCGCTGCCTTTGTCTGCAGCCATGAAAGAGTATCTTTCAGCGGTTCCAGATACTTGCCGGTCTTCTGATACAGGTACAATAGAGTATGCCCCATGGAAGCGGTATTAACCGTTGTATCAGGAAGCCCAAGCGCCAGGTACTCGTCTACCCACGCAGTTAGTTTTTCTGTATAGGTTGTATTTCCAGTAACCTCTGCCGCGCGCGTTATACCGTAGAACCCAACCCCGCAGGGCCAGTCCCAAGTCAAGTCAATTCGTAATGTCTTTTCTGCAACAGCATTAATTAATTTTACAACTTCCTCTTTATCAAACTGCAGTTTAATATTATTCATAACGGCATTCTATCCCGGATGAATGCAGATGTCCATTATATTTAATTAGCGGGGAATTAAAATATTTAGGTTGTAAAACTACTATGAACAAATATATATTTATAAAGGAACTAATTAATGAAAACAGAGCAAGTCATTAATGAAGGAAGAACAGCGCTTGGTATCGAATTGGGTTCAACACGCATTAAAGCGGTTTTGCTGAACACATCCGGCGGAGAAACAAATTATAAGCCTGTTGCCGCAGGAAGTTACGATTGGGAGAACCGGCTGGAAAATGGATTGTGGACATATCGTTTGGATGATGTATGGAAAGGGCTTCTGGCAAGTTACCGCTGTTTGGCATCAGATGTAAAGGAACATTACGGCATTAATATTACTACAATCGGCGCAATCGGAATATCTGCCATGATGCATGGTTATCTTGTTTTTGATAAAGACGGCAGACAGCTCGCTCAGTTCAGGACATGGCGCAATACTACAACAGAAAAAGCCGCGTCTGTTCTAACAGAAAAGTTTCAGTTTAACATACCTTTGCGCTGGAGTATTGCTCATCTTTATCAGGCAATGCTGAATAAAGAAGACCATGTAAAGGATGTTGATTTTTTTACGACCCTGGCAGGCTATGTACACTGGAAGCTGACCGGAGAAAAAGTGATTGGAATAGGAGACGCATCAGGCATGTTTCCGATTGACAATGTTACGCAAAACTACGACTCTGCGATGCTGAATCAGTTCTCTGCTCTTGCATCCGTGTATAATTATAACTGGGATATAAAAGACATTCTCCCAAAAATATTAAAAGCGGGCGAAGAAGCCGGAACATTAACGGATGAAGGCGCTTTGCTTCTTTCCCCTGACGGCTCGTTAAAACCAGGTGCGGCAAAGCAGAATATTCCGTTCTGTCCGCCGGAAGGAGACGCGGGAACAGGCATGATTGCGACCAATAGTATAAAGGAGAGAACCGGTAATATTTCGGCAGGAACTTCCGTATTTGCAATGATCGTTATGGAGAAAAAACTGTCAAAGGTATACCCAGAAATTGATATAGTCGCTACTCCGGCTGGGAAACCCGTTGCAATGGTTCACGGCAATAACTGCACATCCGACATTGACGCATGGATTCGGCTGTTTAATGAAATCCTTGAGAGCGCAGGGATAACATTGAGCAAAACTGATCTTTACCGGCTTTTTTATTCAAAAGCGCTGGAAGCGGAAATAAATTCAGGCGGACTTCTTTCTTATAACTTTTTTTCAGGAGAGCCGCTTGCCGGAGTTGACGAAGGCCGTCCGCTTTTTGTCCGTTTTGCGGACAGCAGTTTTACATTGGCAAATTTTATGAGAACCATTTTATTTTCCGCTCTTGGAACTTTAAAACTTGGAATAGACATTCTGGAAAAGGAGCAGGTTCGCATTGACAGTCTCCTGGGTCACGGCGGGTTTTTTAAAACCAGGGAAGCAGGCCAGCGGTTTATGGCAGCCGCTTTTAATACACCAGTTTCGGTAATGGAAGACTCATCAAACTGCGGTTTAAGCACCGAAGGAGGAGCGTGGGGTATCGCTCTTTTAGCCGCGTTCATGCAGCAAAATAAAAATGAAAAACTGTCACTTGACAGATTTCTTTCGGAAAATGTTTTTGCCGGTCTTGCAAGCGTAAAATTGGAACCAAATGCTGATGATGTAAAAAGTTTTAATATGTTTATGGAACATTATAAAGCGGGACTAATAATTGAAAAATCTGCAGCTGAAAACTTTACAAGGAGATAAAAATGAATCTTAAAAAATGCGAATTCTGGTTTATTGCCGGAAGTCAGGACCTTTATGGAGATGAGACACTTAAGCAGGTTGCAGATCACTCCCGTATTATTACAGATGAATTCAACAGGGATCCGCTTATTGCCGGTACTGTAGTTTTAAAACCGACTGCCGTTTCCCCTTCTGGAATCCGCAGCCTTTTTGAAGAAGCGGCTTCCTGTGAATCCTGCGCAGGCATCATTACGTGGATGCATACATTCTCGCCTTCCAAAATGTGGATACAAGGTCTGGCAGTTAACCGCAAGCCTCTTCTTCATCTGCACACTCAGTTTAACCGCGACATTCCCTGGGCTTCCATAGATATGGATTTTATGAATCTTAATCAATCAGCGCACGGTGACAGAGAGCACGGATATATTCACGCTAGAATGCGTCTGGCTCGCAAGGTTGTCGCTGGTTTCTGGCAGGACAGGGAATTACGCCGCCGTATTGGAGTATGGATGCGCGCCGCGGCCGCGAAGCAGGACGGAATGAACTCTGTAGTACTGCGTCTGGGAGACAACATGCGCGAAGTTGCTGTTACAGAAGGAGATAAAGTTGAAGCTCAAATCAGGCTGGGATGGCAGGTAAATACATGGGGTATCGGAGAACTTGCATGCCGTTACGCAAATGTCAGCGGCGCGCAGGCAGAAAAGCTTGCGCAGGAGTATGCCTCTTCTTATGAACTTGCCCCTAGTTTAAAACAGGCGGGAAAAGCAAGAGACGCGATGCTTGAACAGGTAAAAATTGAAATTGCACTTAAGGAATTGCTTGAAAAGGAAAATGCCGGTGCGTTTACTACAACCTTTCAGGATCTTCACGGTCTGCCTCAGTTGCCTGGTTTAGCTGTACAGAGACTCATGGAACAGGGATACGGTTTCGGAGCTGAGGGAGACTGGAAGCAATCCATGCTGACACGTTCGGCAAAAGTAATGGCATCCGGTCTTTCAGGCGGCGTTTCATTCATGGAAGATTACACTTATCACTTTGAACCCGGAAAGGAAGCAGTACTTGGAGCGCATATGCTTGAGGTTTGCCCCTCTATTGCAGACGGCAAACCGCGCATTGAAGTACATCCGCTCGGAATCGGAGGAAAGGCTGATCCTGCGCGTATGGTGTTTAATGCCGCTCCGGGAAACGCGGTACTTGCGACCTTAATTGATCTTGGTACACGTTTCAGAATGATAGTGAATGAAATTGAAACCGTAAAAATTGAAAATGAAATGCCAAAGCTTCCTGTCGCGCGCGCTCTTTGGAGAGCGCACCCCAATATTTATGATTCAGCTGAGGCGTGGATACTATGCGGCGGAACCCATCATTCTGTATACAGTACCGCTCTTTCAACGGAATACTTCCGTGACTGGGCCCAAATGTGCGGTGTAGAATTTGTTGTTATAGACAAAGATACAAACATTAATAAGCTGTGCAATGAACTTAGCTGGAGCGCTTCCTGTTATGAACATATATAAAACATTACGCGAAGAAGCATATGAAGCGAATATGGAAATACAGCGCCACAGTCTTGCTGTTTATACATGGGGGAATGCTTCCGCTTTTGATCCCAAAAGCGGAATATTCGCGATAAAGCCGTCCGGTGTTGATTATGACAAATTGACTCCAGATTCAATGGTGCTGCTTGACATTGAAGGAAAAATAATCGAAGACTCGCAGCGGCGCAGCCTGAAACCTTCATCTGATACAAAGACACATATGGTTTTATACCGTGAGTTTTCCTCATTTGCACCCAGCAGTTTACGGGGCATTACTCACACACATTCAACATACGCTGTTTCCTGGGCGCAGGCAAAAAGATCAGTTCCTGTTTTCGGAACAACGCATGCAGATTACAGCATTGAAGAAATTACATGCACAGAGTACATGGACGAGGAAACCGTAAAAAACAACTATGAGCTTGAGACGGGAAATTTAATTCTGGAAACGTTTAGAAAAAGAAATCTGAATCCTTCCAATAACAATATGGTTCTTGTGGCGGGTCACGGTCCTTTTACATGGGGAAACAGCGCAGCCCATTCTGTATACAACAGTGTCATCCTGGAAGAGATCTGTAAAATGGCGTATCTCACAATCACAATTAATCCTCATGCAAAACCGCTTCCCGAACATATTATCAGAAAACACTGGGAACGCAAACACGGGCCCGATGCTTATTACGGACAAACGTGATTATTTTAAACATTTTTATATAAAAAGGAGCCTTGATAAAACTTGCCGTTCATTTTATCATGCACAAAAAATGGTAATTTGGCATAAAAGAATAACAACAGCGATGTTTTGTTCTCTTATAAAACAGGAATGACTGAGGGTAAACACATGGTTGGTAGCATTGTTAAAACAAAGGAGAAAATCACTCCTAAACGATTACCATTAGATAATCCCCAAAAATATAATTTTGGGTCATCTAAGGAAAAGCCTGCTTCAAAACGTTATAAGTATGCGACGTTCCAGCCCACCTTATAAAGCAAACCGCAGGTTTGCGGTGGGCTGGAATGTGGGTGAGAAAAAGCCGCACAAAGCCGTAGGCGACTGCGGTTTTTCGAACCCCGAGCCGTCGAACAGGTGGCGTAGCGCATACTGTTTGTTAAACGAAAATATTTTGCCCTCTTTCAAAAAACCACCGCCATGAATGGCGGTGGTTATACAATAATTTTTTATTTGAAATATTTATTATTTCAAATCAGTTGTAGTAAATGTTAAAATCATACCTTCAGAAATCATAACATTATTTTTTATAAAGTTATATCCGCCACCAAATTGATTTTGAGCCAACCGAATGTCATATACATTATTAGTTGATAAAGACTGCGATAAAGTATGTGTTTTTAATGTTCCATCAGATTGCCATACCCAAATTTCTGAACCCCAATCAGTCGAATTTGACGGTTTTATATACCAAGAATGTATATAATATCCTGTGTTATTTTGAATAACAATAACTGGCATTTCTATTGTTGGATTATCCTTATCAGCACTAGTAAATATAAAATTCATACCATTTGTAATGGCAACATTTGTTCTTGTATATGTATTAGTTGGATTTGATGATCCCATTTGAAGATCAAATACTGTATAACTTGAAGGTGGAATTGGAATTGTTACAGTTCGATCATCATTATTTGAAATAGATCCAAAACTTGTCCCCCAATCTGATGAAGAAGAAGGTTTAATTTTAAATGAATTAAAAGATACACCTGATCTATTTTGAATTGTTATACTTGGGAGATTATTTCCATCATTAAGATCACTAGATGTAAAATTGATTGTCATTCCATTTGATATTGTAACACCATATTTTCTAAAATTATGTCCACCACCAAATTGATTTTGAGCCAATCGAATATCATATACGTTATTTGATGATAATGATTGAGAAAAACTATGAGTTTTAGAATCTCCATCTGATTGCCATACCCAAATTTCTGAACCCCAATCAGTCGAATTTGACGGTTTTATATACCAAGAATGTATATAATATCCTGTGTTATTCCTAATTGTTATACTTGGAGTCGTGCCGCTTCCGCCACCAGTACCACCACCATCATTACCAGAATCATCACCACCAGTTAAAAAATCGCAACCTACCAATAAAAATCCAATTATTGCTACTAAGGCAATAATTCCACTCAAATTTACCAATTTCTTCATCTTAAACTCCTTCCTTAATTATTTTTATAGCCTAAATAGCTTGTTTTTAAATAATAGTTCATAAAATTAGATAATGTCAATAGCCTATTAGATATTATCCTGTGTAAACTACCTACTTTAAACCATAGTATTAGAGCTATATATGGCTGATAAAGCTCAGGTTATAAGAAGAAATTTAGCGACCAATATTAAGCGTTTTCGAGAAATGGAGGGCATTACCCAGGAAAGTCTTGCAGAAAAGGCAGGAATTTCAACAGCAATGATTTGTGATATTGAAGGTTGTCGGACATGGATTAGCGATAAGACTTTAGCAAGTCTTTCAATGGCATTAAAAATTGATGCATATAGATTATTTATTCCAGATGACATAAGTGATGATGCTTCAAAATTACTGGCAAAAGAAATCACCCAAGAATTTCTAAAAATACAAAAAATATATAATAATGATATAGAAAAAATCTTGAAAAAACGTGGTTTACATTAAATATTAAATATATTCCCCACGCCAAGGATGGCGTGGAGCGATGAATAAACTCTGGCAAAATATTTTCGTTTAACTATATACATACGAAATTCGTCTACCTCACAAACAACAGCAAAGAAGCGAATACTGTCAGATTCTTTTCTTTTTGACACTTCAGTTTCAGGGTATTTTCTTGCGCTGTTCATTGATATTCTGCTACAAAGTTCCTGCCTTGTACAACATATCACTACAGTCTATAGTTAAATATCACTATAGTCTATAGTTAAATACCACTATAGGCTATAGTGAATGCTCACTACAGCCTAAAGTGATAAGCTACTATAGACTGCAGTGATACTTCACTTTAGCCTATAGTGATAGCTTAATATAGGCTGCATGATGAATCAGTACTAAGGCAGAAAAAGAGGCTGGTGAACGCTTATATTGTCTGCGGTTTAGGCGTACAACCGGCTACCAAACAAGTCAATTATAAATATTTTTCCAATAACTTTACTGCGCCTTCTGCGCTTCCGGTTTCATCAAATGTTTTTGGATAATTTTTACCTGAATCAATGGCTTTTTTCAATGTTTTTGAATAGCATTCCTCGCCGTATTTGCCAATAAACAAGGCGGCTGCCTTTGCGGTATATTCATTATTCTGACCATAATAGCCTGTTTTGCATCCGTCTATTTTGCTGCATTCATAACAGCCGTTTAGATTGTTTTCCTTTGCGCATTTTACATTCGGGCAAATATTATTTTTAAACAATGCTGCAAAAGAACAGCAATTATAACCGCTTCTGCATCCGCCGCACCATTGCCCCAAAAACAATAATCACAATGATGTCCTCAAATACTTATGGGATTAATCCCTTGTCTTGCCTTTTTTTACCATTTCTGCTTTTAACGCTTTGCAATGTTCTATTCTCGCGCCGTTATCGCCATGCTCTTTGTCAAAAGAATAGTTTTTCAATGTTTCGCATGGGAAACTATCGCATTCTCCGCAGAATCTTCTGTTTCTTGAAATTGCGCAATCTGCAACTTCACATTTTCCGTGAAACGGTTTTCCTTTTGAGGTAATGCAGCCGTCACAATTATTCTTTTCTTTGTATTCGCATTCAGAACATTTTAACCCGCAGTAAGTATCAAACATTTCTTCAAACATAATTTTATCCTTTAATTTTAACAAGTAATAATATTCGACTGTGGGAAGTTGTTCAATAAACTGAAGCTATTGAACAACTTCCATTATGGTAAAAAACAAATGAATATTAAATGAACATTCTTAATCATTTTTTCACTCTCCGAATGAATTATCCTTTTTCTTCCTTGCGCGGCTGTATTGTGCAATGTTTTTATGAAACTCCTGTTTTTGTTTTAAATAAGCGGAACGGCTTATTACAAAAGCGTTTTCCCTGCTTTGGGCAAGATATGTTTTCCATTGCGACGCAGAGAGGCTGCCGTCTTCCAGCGCGGCAAGAACAGCGCAGCCAGGTTCGCTTTGGTGAGTACAGTCACTAAAACGGCACTTTGAAAAAAGCTCCTCAACCTCCGCGAATGCGAGGCTGATGCCTTCCTGTGAATCCCAAAGGCCCATTTCACGCATACCGGGCGTGTCAATTACAAGCGCTCCGGAAGAAAGACGAAACAGCTGACGGAAAGTTGTTGTGTGGCGTCCCTTGCTGTCATCTTCGCGGATTGTTTTTACTTCCATCAATTCCTGTCCGGCGAGATAATTCAGAAGCGATGATTTTCCAACTCCTGAAGATCCGAGAAAAACAACGGTTTTTGCAGGTTCAAGAAACGGCATAATATCCTCAATACCGCGGCCTGTTTTACTGCTAACAGCGATAACAGGAACCTCTCTCGCGATTTTTCTGACTTCAGCGGCCTGCGCGTTCGGATCTTCAACAAGGTCGGACTTTGTTAAAACAAAAACCGGGAAACCTCCGCTCTGTAAGACAGCGGTTAAATATCTTGCAAGACGGTTCGAATTAAGATCAAAGTTCATGGAAGACATTATGAACACATAATCAAAATTAGCGGAGTTTACCTGCTCTTTTACATTTTTTACATAGCCTTCTTCATGCCCTAGAAAGTCAACTCTTGAAAACCGCGATCTTCTTTTTAAGACAGTATCGATCAATGAGGAGCCGTGTTCGTTATAGCGCATAACAACAAAATCGCCGACTACAGGAAACGCCGAAGGTTCCCTGAACTGCGATAAGGCGTCTTCATTAAGTTTCTTTTCGTCAAAGGGATCTTCCGCTTCAAGATTATGAAAAAAACTCCCCTTTATTTCAGCGGGCGCTTCTCCGTATTCGCAGATAACCCTGTATCGTTCCCTGCGCGATTCAATAATTCTCGCGGGTATAAACCCTTGCTGATTTTTTCCTTTTATTATTTCCTGTGCGGCAAAGATATCCGCACCCGTAAAACCATAATCCTTTAAATCAATTAACATGCTATTCTCCTGAATAAATTTTTTAAACGCAGCTTAGTGTCCTGTTATATTCGATTTGTAAAATAACAAAATGCGTTAATTCCTTATTGCACAAGGAATTAACTTAACAGTGCAATCCGTTATATGAATATAACAGGACACTAGAGATACCGTATGTGTTAATTGATTATTGGGAGATTCCTGATTTTTATTTACGAAAAGTCAAAGGAGGAATATCCGTACAAATTAAATTTACAGCATACGGTATTTATGAGTACTTCTTTTACACGCATAATTTATCCTCCTTAATAATTAGATTTATTAACTACCGTAATACTAAATGATATAAACAATAATGTCAATAGAATTTTTTAAATAATCAAATACTTATTATTACCAGTAAAATTCAATCTCATCATCATTCAAAAACATTTTTCTTTTCAAACTGCTCATCTGTATTTCCGGTAAAACATGCTGTACAGAATGACAACGCACACTTTTTGCAAGAATCTTTGAGAGCGTCTATACTTATATACCCAAGGCTGTCCGCGCCAATTTTGCGGCAGATCTCATCAAGGTTCATGTTATTCGCGATCAAGTTTTCTTCGTTGTCGATATCAGTACCGTAATGACATGTATGACGGAAAGGCGGCGAAGAAACGCGCATGTGAACTTCTTTCGCGCCGGCGTTTTTAAGACTCCTGATTATTTTTTCGCTTGTTGTTCCGCGTACAATAGAATCATCGACAAGAACGATCTTTTTTCCGCGAATATTCGCGGCTAAAGGATTTAGTTTTAACCTTACCGCGTTATCGCGCTTACTTTGCGTCGGATAAATAAAACTGCGTCCGATATACCTGTTTTTTACAAACCCTGAAACAAGCGGAATACCGCTTGCAGCGCTGTAACCGTATGCCGCGTCAAGTCCGGAATCAGGTACGCCGCAGACTGCGTCCGCGTCTACAGGAAATTCCCACGCGAGCGCAATACCCATGTTGTAACGCGCCGCGTAAACACTTAACCCGTCAATAACAGAATCCGGACGGGCGAAATAGACATACTCAAAAATACACAACCCTAAACCGTTGTTCTCCCTCTGCCTATCTTCCTGTTCACTATTCTCCGTTTTTTGTTTACTAATTATTCTTTGTTCGGTAATTTCTCCGTTTTCAATCATAATAACTTCACCAGGCTGCACATCGCGTACAAATTCAAAGCCGCAGGTTTCAAGCGCGCAGCTTTCCGAAGCGACTGCGCAGCCGGTATCATTTTTACCAATACAAAGCGGACGAAAGCCTTTAGAGTCGCGTACAGCTATCAATTTATTCTTGCTGGTTACAATTACAAGGGAGAACGCTCCACGCAAAAGCCCTGCGGCGCGCGCCGCACCATGAAGAGAGCTTTGCTCTTTGGTTATGTAGTACGCAATTAATGAAGATACAACCTCGCTGTCGCTTGTCGCATTAAAATTTAAACCCAGGTTCGCAAGTTCGCTTCGAATCTCTTTGGCGTTTGTGATGTTGCCGTTATGCGCAGTGGCGATTCTGCCTGTCAGATACTCTGTAACAAACGGCCCTGCGTTTTCTTTGGAACTGTGCCCTGTTGTTGAATAACGCGTATGCCCGACCGCGGCTTTTCCTTTCGGAAGGCGCTCAAGTTCTCCGCCTGAAAACACTTCGCTTACAAGGCCCTCATCTTTATGGCAGACGATACTGCGGTTATTCGCGACTGCGATACCGGCGCCTTCCTGTCCCCGGTGCTGTAAAGAAAGCAGCCCGTTATATGTAATGCCGACAGCCTCTTCTGTTGTCATGCTTACGCCGAATACCGCGCATTCTTCGTTTAATTTATCAATTTGCATATGTTTTTAAAATCTCCTCTGCTATTGCTCTTTTTGTGGAACGTAAATCCATCGCCTGCTTTTCTATAAAACGGTGAGATTCCTGTTCTGTCAGGTTCAGATAAGATATGAGCATGCATTTCGCCCTGTCGATTATGCGGATATCTTCTATTTTTTGTTTCAGCTTTGCGTTTTCATCCTGCATGCGTTTTAGTTTAAAGCTGACAGATTTCGCAAGTGATATTACAGACCAGAAAATATTTTTTTCAATCGGTTTTGAAATTACAAGAACGCCGTCCCTGTGGCAGACATCAGAGATCGCGTAAAAATGCTCGCTGTTTACAGCAAGGATCACCTGCGATAAATCTTTAACCGCGATATGGCGGGCAAGGCTTTCACCTGATTCGTCGGCAAGAGGCGCGTCAATTATTACAATATTAAAATCCTTTTCCAAAAGTGTCCGCCGTACTTCCCCTGCGGCGGCAAGAACGGAAATTTTATTAATGGATGCAATAGTCAGGCATTCGGAAAAGAATGAAGCGCTTTTTTCTGAGTTGGTAACTATAAGCGCTGTATCACTGCTCATATGCGAGCTGGCCATTATTAACCGCCTTCTTTACGCAAGCCTAATATATGCTGAAATATTTTTCATTGTAAAACCGGTTTTTGTCAGCGGCTGTTTCAAATTCTTGCGCTTCGATCTTTTTTAACTCAATAAACCTGGAAAGAAGCTGTCCGCTTATTATGTCTTTTATAAAACCGCTTTTTTCAGCTAACGCAATTGCGCATTTCAGCGTGCCCGGAAGCTGCGCGAGATCTTTTGTTATAATCTTATCCGCGGTATAAAGATCCTCATTTATGGCAGGAGGCAGGATCATTTCTTTCTCTATTCCCTCAAGCCCTGCGGAAATAATTAAAGCATAAGCAAGATACGGATTTAATGAAGTATCGGGAGAGCGAAGCTCCATCCTGACATTTTCACCTGCCGCCGCGGGAATTCGCACAAGCTGCGACCTGTTCTGGTGCGACCATGATACAAACTTGGGCGCTTCAAACTTGCCGAAGCGCTCATAAGAATTGGCAAGCGGATTTAAAAACAATGTGATCTCCGGGGTTTTTTCAAGAACTCCCGCGATAAAACTCTCCGCCTCTTTTGAATGGCCTTCGTTTCTATTTTTAAAAATGTTTTTTCCGTCCTGATAAAGGGAAAGATTGATATGCATGCCGTTACCGGGCGCGTCAGGTATGGGTTTGGGCATGAACGAAGCGAATAAACCGTTACGTGAAGCAATCGCCTTTACGACTGTTTTAAAAGTCTGTAGATTGTCCGCGCTTGCCACAGCGCCGTCAAATTTAAAATCAATTTCATTCTGCCCCGGGCCCTGTTCATGATGAGATCTCTCAGGCTTTATTCCCATTTCTTCGAGGGTAAGGCAAATCTCACGGCGGATATCTTCGCCCATGTCAAGCGGAGCTATATCCATACAGGAACCTTTATCCAATGTGACACCGGACGGCTCTCCGTTTTCATTTCTTTTAAAAAGATAAAACTCGCACTCGGCTCCTATCTTGCAGTCATAACCCATCGATTTTACTCGTTCATTTACTTTTTTTAATATCCGCCTTGAATCATTCTCAAATTCGCCGCCTTCACCGGGAGGCGTTTTTATATCGCAAAAAAAACGGATTACCCTTCCCGGTCCCGGACGCCATGGAAGAACCGCGAGAGTCGACGGGTCAGGAAACAGAAATAAATCCGACTGGGTAATATCACGAAATCCCCGGATTACATGGGCGTCAAAAGAAACGCCGTTCTCAAGGGCAAAGCTGAGTTCATTCGCCATTATTGAAATGTTTTTTTGAAAACCGAATATATCGCAAAAGCTCAGGCGGATAAATTTTACATCATTCTCTTTCACAAACTCCAGCACCATGGATGGTGATACTTCATTCATATTAACTCCCTGAAAATTATTCCACCGTAACGCTTTTTGCAAGGTTACGCGGTTTATCAATATCAAGTCCTTTATTCGCAGCTACATAATAACTGAAAAGCTGTAAAACGATAACCGACAAAGAAGGTGAAAAAAGTTCGGCGGCTTTTGGCAGATTGATGTAGTAAAGTTTTTCGCTATCCGTGTCATCTCTGGGGCAATTTCCGATAAACAAAACTTTTGCTCCCCGGCTTATTACCTGCTGGACATTGCTCATTATCTTTCCATACAGACGTTCGCAATTTGAAAGCGCGACAACAAGAGTATTTTCTTCTACAAGAGAAATCGTACCGTGTTTTAGTTCGCCGCCCGCATATGCTTCCGAATGAATGTAGGAAATCTCTTTTAATTTTAGCGAACCTTCAAGCGCGATAGCGTAATCGATGTTCCTGCCGATAAAGAAGATGCTCTTGTAACCGACACAGGTAGAAGCGTATTTTTGAATCGCGTCTATTTGTTCAAATAGTATTTTTACTTTATCAGGAAGAGACGCAATTTCCGCAAGCTGCGCTTCCTCTTCTTTATGTGTCAGCTTTCCCGTTTTTAGCGCAAAACGAACCGCGAGAATATATAATAAAACAAGCTGCGCCGAAAAAGCCTTTGTTGTCGCTACAGCGATTTCCGGCCCTGCCGCTGTAAACAGGCAATAGTCGGTTTCTTTCGCGATTGTACTTCCGACAACGTTGACTATAGACAGAGTCGCGGCTCCTTTTGATTTTGCCTCTCTCATGGCGGCTATTGTATCGGCGGTCTCTCCTGACTGGCTTACAAGAATAACAAGGGTTTTATTATCGATGATTGCGTCTTTATAGCGAAACTCGCTTGCAAGTTCCACATCTACAGAAATTCTGCACAATTTTTCGAATACATATTTTGCGGTAACTCCCGCGTTGAAAGCTGAACCGCACGCTGTTATTACAATTTTATTATAGCCGGATATTTTGACGCTATCCAAAACATTTTTATTTTTACCGTCATTAAATACCGATTGAATCGTATCGCGAAGAACTCTGGGCTGCTCCATTATTTCTTTCAGCATAAAATGCGGATAACCGCCTTTTTCAGCGCTATCCATGCTCCATGTAATTGTCTCGATTTTTTTCTTCAGCGGTTCCTTGTCCATGTTAAAAAACTGAACTTTTCCATCTTTAAGAACCGCGATTTCCTTGTCATTAAGATAATAAACTTTGTTTGTATGTTTTAACACCGCAGGCACATCGGAAGCGATAAAATTCCCGTGATCGCTTACACCGATGATCAGCGGATTGTCTTTTTTAACAGCTACCAGAGTATCAGGCTCATCAATGCACATGATTCCCAATGCGTAGGAACCTTCAACAGCGTTTGATACCTTTATTACAGCGTCAATTATATCGCCTGAGTAATAATGTTCCGCTAACTGCGCGATTACTTCACTGTCAGTCTGCGAAGCGAATGACACACCATGCTCCGAATGTTCGAGCCGTTCTTTTAACTGTCTATAATTTTCGATTATGCCGTTATGCACAACAGCAATTCTATTTTTGCTTCCGACATGAGGATGAGAGTTAATATCGGACGGCTCTCCGTGCGTTGCCCAGCGCGTGTGCCCGATACCCAACCGTCCCGTTAACGGTTTATTTTCCAGAAGGCGGGACGCAAGGCGCTCTTCCAGAATTGCAAGCCGTCCCTTTTGCTTTACAACATCAAAACCGTTATGTCCGAAAATCGCTATACCTGCGGAATCGTAGCCGCGGTACTCAAGTTTTTTCAATCCGTCAACAATAATGGGAACCGCGTCTTCTTTTCCAATATAACCGATTATTCCGCACATATCCTAATTTGCCGTATACAATTGCGTATATGGATTTTTCGCGTTGGGTTTTAAAATAAAAAATTGATCCTGTAAGAGAGCGGCGGCATCCATGCTGAAGTAACCGGCAAACTCATTTACAAAAGGTTCGATTTCCTGCAATTCATCCTTGCTTGCAATTTCTATAGCAACCTGCGCCGGAAGAGCGACAAGTTCATTCTTTGTTCTAATAAATATTTTCCCGCCGTGCATTCCCGTCCCTGTAAAATTTCCGACAGGAGCCTGCATTTCTTTCCCAGCGTTTATATCCAGCACAATAATAATTCCGCCTGCAAGATATTCGCCGAGAAAACTTCCCGCTTTGCCGCCGATCACAATAACAGGTTTCTTCTCTTTATATTCCTTCATGTGAATACCGGTTCTGTATCCGGTATTGCCTTTTACAAAAATACTTCCGCCGCGCATTGCATAACCCAGAGCATCTCCGGCATTCCCGTGAATAATAATTTTTCCGTCATTCATTGTATCGCCTGCAGCGTCCTGCGCGTTACCGTGTACTTCTATCACAGCGCCGTCAAGATAACAGCCAAGCGCGTTACCTGGCGTTCCGTTTATTGTAAGCGTCTTTCCGTTTAAAGCGCTGCCGATAAATCTTTGACCGAAACAATCTTCGATATGGACAAAAGAGCCGGCTTTTTTAACTCGTTCATTAATATCTTTAAAGTGAAGATCCTTTGCCAATATACTCATAATACCCGTCCTCCAAGTTTCACCATTCTCTCTTCTTTGGTAAATGCCATTAAACCTGGCTTCTCGCAGATGAGAGAAAAATCTATTGAATCAAGCGGTGTGCGTTCCCGAACCAAACTTGTATAAATCCCCGCTTTCTCAATATCCCCGATTAATATATACCCATTTAATTTATTATCACTGTAAAACAATTTTTTATAACTCACCTGATCCTTTGTCATTAATCCCGGATTCCTTGCTCCTGAATATACGTTACCGGTATAATTTCCTGCTGTTATCACATGAAGATCGAAAAATCCAATCGCGTTCATTGGGATTGCCCTGTCAAATATTTTTTCACTGCCTGCCATGTTTATCCCGGAGCACTCGCCCTGCATGTAAGCGTTAGGAAGCAGCGCCATAATTTTGTTCTGACCGCTTGATACATCAAGAGTTTGAGTGCAGTCCCCCGCGGCGTAAATATCCTTCGCGGAAGTTTCAGACTTGCCGTTTACGATAATGCCGCGATCGATAGCTGCGATATCTTTTAAAAGCGAAATATTCGGCCGCACTCCGACAGCAAGAACAAGAATGTCAAAGCTGATTGTTTTTCCGCTTTCCAAAACAGCCGAGTCTCCGTCAAACTTCTTAACGCTTTCTTTAAGTACAAACTCAAGTCCCTGCTTCTCAATATGGTTCTGTACAATCGCTGCTCCTTCTTCATCAAGAATGCTGGACAGAATCCTGGGAGCGAGATCGACAACTGTAATTTTGGAAACCCTTTTGATGATTCCTTCCGCGCACTTAAGCCCAATCAAACCGGCTCCGATTATCAGCACCTTTGCGTCTTTTTTCTTTGTGATCATTTCATCAAGTTTCCGCGCGTCATCAAGACTCATGAAGGTTACTTTTTCTTTTACGGTATCGAGTCCTTCAAAAGGCGGCACAAAAGGAGAGGAACCTGATGCGACAAGAAGTTTATCATAAGGAACATTATCTCCGTTTGAAAGAACAGCTTGTTTTTTATCCGCGTCAATTTTTGTTACACTAACGCTTTTCTTCAGTTTGACATTATTATCAGAATAAAAATTATCACCGCGGTATTTCATTTTTTCTTCAGTGACCTTTCCATAAAGCAGATACGAAATAAGAGGGCGTGAATATGTATGATGTGCTTCGTCAGTGATAACGGTGATTTCTCCCTGCCTGTCAATCTGACGGATTCCTTCAACCGCGCCTATGCCTGCCGCTGAGTTGCCGATTATTACGTACTTCATGTTAGCTCCTATCCTCAAAAACAATCGCGCCGTTGGGGCAGCCTTTAACGCAGGCGGGAATCTTATCAGCGTCTGCGGTTTTAACACATAACTCGCATTTTTCAACCACGCCGTCTTCGGAGGGAGAAACCGCTCCGTAAGGGCAGCTTAAAACACATGTGTAGCAGCTTACGCATCTGTCATGATTAATTGTAATCACTCCGCTCAAGATTGTAAGCGCGCCTGTAATACAGCCCTTAACGCAAAGCGGTTCATTGCAATGTCGGCATGAAACCGCGAAACTAACTCCGTCTTTTTCCTCAATTTTAATTTTTGGTCTAATCTTTATATTTTTTAACGCCCGCGCCATGTCTTTTTCGCTCGTTCCGGCAAAAGCGCAGTAGTATTCACACAAATGGCAGCCTAAACACCATTTTTCATTCACATAAACTCTTTTCATTTATAATTTCCAATCCTTCATTTCAAGGTATTCATCGCGGCCTGCGCCGACTGACACATAGCGTATTGGACAGCCTACGGATTTTTCCAAGAAGCGGATATAATTTACAGCGGCGGCAGGCAGGTCTTTCTCTTTACGGCATTTGGAAATATCTGTTTTAAAACCGTCCAGGTTTTCAAATACAGGTTTTGCTCTTGTAAGCCTGTCTCCCGAAGGAAATTGATCGCATCGTTTTCCGTCTATTTCATAGGCGGTACATACCGGAATTTTGTCCATATAAGAGAGTACGTCAAGCTTTGTAAGGGCAATTTCGTCGGCACCCTGCGTCATTACTCCGTACCTGCTGGCGAGTATATCAAAAGCGCCGACCCTGCGCGGGCGGCCTGTCGCGGCGCCGTATTCGGCACCGGCTTCGCGAAGGGCGGAAGCCTCATCACCTGACATTTCAACGGTGAACGGCCCTTCTCCGACACAGCTTGAGTAAGCTTTCATTACTCCTATTACTTTATCAATTCTTTTCCCCGGAATTCCCGCTCCAACAGGCGCGTAAGAGGCGAGAGTCTGCGAAGATGTCGTATAAGGATAAATGCCGTAGTCAATATCGCGTAACGCGCCGAGTTGTGCTTCGAATAAAATATTTTTACCCGCGCATGCGGATTTATAAAGATACTCTGTCGTGTCTGTTATAAACGGAAGAAGTTTATCTCTGTATTCGCGCAGCCAGGATAGAATACGAATGCTGTCTACACCATCTCCTCCGTAACTTTTTATGGTAAGGTTTTTCCACGACAAAATGTTGACAAGTTTTTGTTCAAGAGTTTCCGGAAAAAAAAGATCAAGAAGGCGCAAGCCCTTTTTCATATACTTGTCGCCGTATACAGGTGAGATGCCGCGCTTTGTCGAGCCGTATTTCTTGTCTCCCAGCCGCTCTTCCTCAAGTATATCCTGCTGTTTATGATACGGCATACATATAAAGGCCTTGTCGCTGATTTTCAAATTTCCGGGAGTTACTGTTATGCCTTTTTCTTTTAATTTTTCAATCTCGCCGCACAGATGTTCAAGATCAATTACCATTCCATTTCCCATAACATTTATAACATTGCTGCGTATAATGCCGGACGGCAGAAGGTTTAAAATAAATTTTCCCTTATCGTTTACAACCGTGTGCCCGGCATTATTTCCGCCCTGATAACGGCAAATAATGTCATAACCTTCCGACAGCAAATCGACCATGCGGCCTTTGCCTTCATCGCCCCAGTTAATACCGGCTATTGCTGTAAGCATAAATAACCCCCATACGGATAAAAAAAGCGCTCATCTGACTGCATAATTTTGCATTATCCAACGAAACTCGCTGTAATTATAATACAACACTATCCAAAATTAAGTGGTCAGATGAACGCCCTTGTTCTGATTTTGTTATACAGAAAAGCGGTGTTTTAGTCAAGGGAGGTTTTATAGCGATTACAGTGTACCGGACAATTCAGACGCTTCTTCCGCCGCTTTATTAAACTCACTGTGTAATAAAAAAGTCGAAATATTATCAATCACGGTATTTATGGCATTCGGCCATGTTTTTTGCGTCAAATCACTTATAACGTTTTTGGCTGTCTTTTTATCCAGTTCTTCGCATGAAGTTTTTATAACAAGAAGTTTTTCCTTCAGGAAAGATGTGTCTTGTGAAGAAATTTCCGCGTCGTTATTTTCCTCACCGCTTTTCATTTCATCTATCAGGGATTCAATCGCTTCGATAAAAGCTGGAGTTTTGGATATAATCGCGTTTGTATCAGCTTCTCTTCCTGCTTTTTCCAGAACAGCGGCTGTATGGGACAATTGCACCTGACCAATATTTGCAAGAGCGCTTTTAATTCCGTGAAATGAAGTAGTATAACGTTCAATTTCTTCTTTACCGGGACTGCCTGATTTTTTAATAAGGTCAGTAAGTGCATTAACCGCGTTTTGCGCGTCATGAAGAAAAAACTTTTTTATACCGGAATTATTTTGATTAATTATATTTTCCTGTTTTTTTCAAGCTGCTCCAGTCGAGCTTTTTCAATTACTTCTTGATTTTTATTATTCCGGATTAATTTATTTAAACAATGATTCAGTTCGCGTGAATCAATGGGTTTGGAAATAAAACCGTCAAAGCCGTTTTTTAAAAATATTTCCTCCTGCCCTATTAGAGCATTGGCGGTAAGTGCGATTATATAATGCGTATACCCCATACCGCGTATTATCTTTACAGCTTCTATGCCGTCCATTTTGGGCATCATGTGATCCATGAATACAATGTCGTACTCCGTACCGTGTTTAATTTTTTCTATCGCTTCCAATCCGTTAGTGGCTGTATTTATTTTTAAACCATAAGGAGTAAGCATCCCTTTAATAATATAGATATTTGATTCCACATCGTCAACGACAAGAACACTTCCATACGGCATATATTCGCGTATAAACTGCGTCTTTTTTGTAAGCGGCAGGTTCACAGGAAACATAAAAATAGATATTGCCGTTATCTGTATATTTAAATGCGTTTGAAAGCACGTTATTCAAAACCTGTTTTATGCGAAGCGCGTCTCCGAATAAATTATGTGGAGTGTTCTCATCCACATGCAGGCTGAATTCCACAGGTTTACTTTCATACCGAAGCCGGTTCAACTGCACTGTATCATGAATAAGGCTTGGAATATCATAGCTGCCGAGGCTTAAATCCAGTTTGCCTGCTTCAATTTTCGAAAGGTCAAGTATATCGTTAATTATTTTTAATAATAAATCGCCTGACTCATGTATTTTATTAAAAGCTTCTCCTGATTCCGGAGAATTGTTTTTGTTATGCGATTGAATTTCCGCGATGCCCAGTATCGCGTTCATTGGAGTGCGGATTTCATGGCTCATGTTCGCAAGAAAAGCGCTCTTGTAGCGGTTGCTCTGCTCTGCGAATTCTTTTTCCGCAGAAATCTTTTTAATGTTGCCGATCATCTTATTAAATGCGTCTGAGAGAACTTCCAGTTCATCGCCTGTTTTAATATTAAGAACATGATCCAGATCCCCGATGCCGATTAACGCGGCGTCTTCGGTTAATTTATAAATGGGGCCTGTAAGGCTGTCCGCCAGTCTGCCGGTAATGAGACCGATTCCAAAAATAATAAGAAGGAGCGCAAGCCCTGAAAAAACTGCAATGAAAAACATTACCCTGGCAATGGAATTAAGCGTTGATTGCGTTAAACCGATAATATTTTCTTCCATTTGCAAAGCGGGCGCGATAACTTCATCAACATCAATAACAACAGCAAAGCACCACGGTATGGCTGTAAGCCCGCAGTATGCTATAAATTTTTCGGTGCCGTCAAGAATAATCCGCTCAATGCCTGATTTCCCGCTAATCATTCTTAACGCTGTGTCCCGCGGGAAGGTTCCGCAATCAAGAATATTTTCACGGATAATTCTGCCTTCGGCGTCTTTGTGTATGCTACCTTAATTAATCATTTCACCTTTTTCATTCAACATGAACGCGGACCCTGTCACGCCGATATTTGTACCTAACACCACGTCGTTAAGCGTTTCCAGAAAAAACCCATGCCCTCAACACCGGCTATATTTCCGTAAGCGTCATGAAAAGGTTTCACGCATTTTATTACAAGCCCGTGCCCAAAATAATCCTCAAACACATTTGACCGTTTGCCTGTTTTGCATTAATATACCATATGCGGGTTCTGCAATTGAAATACGGATTTTTTACACTGAATCGGGATCAGCGCAAATCGTAATATCGGCTTTTGTGCTGATATATGTTGTGCCTACATTATCATTGTTGATCTGGACGGCAATCAGCAGATCCTGTATGTTCGCCATCATGGCAATTTCACCGCTCACATCAGTATAATTTGTGTTATCCGAAATCTGTACCATCACGGTAACACGGCCTTCTGTGTTTGAGGTATCAGGATACGAAATATTTCTTCGCCAAGATTGGATCTTATGTTCGTCGCAGTTTGAGATATTATTTCGATATGTTCTGCAATACTGGCGAATTTTTCATCGCCGACAGCTGCTTTACTCTCTACCAGACGCAGAAGCGTATCCTCGATCTGGCTTATAAGTGCATGCTTTGCATCATTCGCCGCCGAGGTACCCAGAATATTATTTGCTGTTATTACATTTTGTCTTATAACATGCAGTCCCGATCCGATAATTACCGTTACAACCGTCATAACTGCGATGATAATCTTTAACGAGTGTTTTCTTATTTTACGGTAAATTGAATTATATGCGGGCACTTTCAATTTCTGCGGATCATGGCTATAAGCTGATTTTAAGGATGCCATTAATTTTGTCTTCCCCTGGTTAACCCTATTTTCGCAACCTAATTCTTGGTATCGTACTTTAGATATATCGTTAATTTAATAAGGAACGCAAGACAAAAACAGGCATGAAATGTTTTACATATTCACATCACACTGTTATTCTTACATCAACACCCATTAGTTCCTTATTAGTATCTAGAATCTTCTTAACATCACACAAAAATTCTTCGGTCTGCTCTTTTGCCCTGCCTGTAAATTGTTCAGCGCGCAGCAAATCATTCAATTCTTCCAGCGTAACTCCGAAAGACGCGTCTCGTGCGATACGGCCGAGCAAATCATTTTCATCTCCGTCCTGTTTTATGCGTCTTGCGGCTTCTATTGAGTGGAGGCGGATTTTTTCGTGTAACGTTTGCCTGTCGCCTCCTTTTTTTACGCAGTGCATCAGAATATTCTCGGTTGCCATAAACGGGAGTTCTTCATCAAGACGTTTTTTAATCGTTTTGGGATAAACAGTAATGCCTCCTGAAATGTTTATTATCAGCATGAGAATCGCGTCAATTGCGAGGAACGCCTCCGGAACAGCGATTCTTTTGTTTGCTGAATCATCCAGCGTGCGTTCAAGCCACTGCGCACTCGCGGTCAATGCGGGATTGAGGGCATCTACTATCACATAACGCGCGAGAGATGCGATGCGCTCGCTTCTCATCGGGTTTTGTTTGTAAGCCATCGCGCTTGAGCCTACCTGCCCGGATTCGAACGGTTCGTCAATTTCCTTAAGGTGCGATAAAAGGCGTACATCATTAGAAAATTTATACGCGCTCTGCGCAATACCGGACAGTACTGACAGCGTGTAATAATCAACTTTACGCGAATATGTCTGTCCGCTTACTGCGTAGACTTTGTTAAACCTCATCTTTTTGGCAATCTTCTTTTCCAGCGTTTTTACTTTTTCATGGTCATCATCAAACAGGGAAAGAAAACTTGCGCAGGTACCCGTTGTACCTTTACAGCCGAGCAGCTTTAGATTGTTAAGAGTAAAGTCAAGCTGCTCAAGATCAAAAAGAAGATCCTGCATCCATAACGAGGCGCGCTTTCCTACCGTTGTCGGCTGCGCTGCCTGAAAATGAGTATACGCCAGACACGGAAGAGATTTATATTTATCAGCGAAATGATAAAGCTTATCAATGGCGGTAACAAGAAGGCGTTTAATGCGTAAAAGAGCGGTACGCTGCACAATGATATCGGTATTATCGCCTACATAGCAGGAAGTAGCTCCAAGGTGAATAATCGGTTTTGCTTTTAGGCATTGATCGCCGTATGCTTTAATATGCGCCATTACGTCATGCCTGATTTCAGATTCGTACCTTGCCGCGTCAGAATAATTGATATTGCGCTCATATGATTTCATTTCGTCGATCTGATCATCGCTGATATTAAGCCCCAGCTCTTTCTGGCTTTCGGCAAGAGCGATCCATAGCGCCCGCCATGTTGAGAATTTAAAATCATCAGAAAAAATACGCTGCATTTCAACGCTTGCGTATCTTATACATAGCGGATTTTCGTAGTGGTCAGTATTCGCCGAAAAAGAATCATCCTTAGGCATTTTGCAATCTCTTCAGCACTTCTCTGTAACCCTCAAGAACATCGCCAAGATCGCGACGGAAGACATCTTTGTCAAGTTTTTTGTTTGTAGCTGCGTCCCAGAATCTGCATGAATCAGGCGATATTTCATCGCACAAAATAATCGTCCTGTTTCCGTCTGAAGTGCCATACCTTCCAAACTCAAGCTTAAAATCAATAAGCTTTATTCCGGTTTTTAGGAACAACGCACACATAAGATCATTAATCCTCAAAGCAAACTTTGACATAACAGAGAGTTCGTCCGCTGTTGCGATACCGATTGCCGTAATCTGACTATCGTTAATCATCGGGTCTCCAAGCTCATCGCTTTTCAGGCTGAACTCAACAATTGTATTCTTAAGGGCCGTACCTTCGGCAATACCGTATTTCTTGGAAAAACTCCCGGCGGCGACATTTCTGACAATAACTTCAACCATGATAATCTCTGCTTTCTTCACAAGCGCCGAAGTATCATCAATTACCTTGATTAAATGGGTTTCAATTCCGTTTTTCATCAGATATTCAAAGATAAGATTTGAAATCGCCGCGTTCAGCTTGCCTTTGCCAGAAAGGTCTTCCTTTTTTTCACCGTTAAACGCGGTCGCAGTGTCTTTATAACGGATAATATAGCTGTCATTATCCGGTCCCTGACACACCACCTTTGATTTGCCCTCGTAAAGCACCTTATCTGACATGTCTGCCTCCTGAAAAGTCATTTGTACATGAAACAGGCGATTTGGTCAAGGGCATCTTTTACGGTTGGTTTTTCACGAGAGACATCACGGGATATTATTTCAGCGGCAAAAACCCTGTCTTTAGGCAGTTAGGTGTAATTATATAAAAATCTTAAATTTGATTTGAAAAAGTACAAAACAGCAAATAAAATATATCCAATTTTCAATGAATATTATGTATATTGGACAGTTAAAACAGAAATATGCATTAATGGCACAAATTAATTCAATTTGTGGTGGATAAGATTGATGAGAGGATAAAGCATCATGACGATGAAGCTTTGACTTTACAATTTCTTTCAAAGAAACTCGGATATTCCATACCACAAGGAAATTTCCGGTATGCTATTGGGGGATTGCATACGACTGCGAAAGCTTGCGTTTGCTCTCTTTGTGCCGATCCAAAAGAAGAACTGGTTGCTGCGTGGATATTACTGTTTGCCAAAGAAGGCTGGTGGTCAAGCGCACTTTACAATATGCAAAATATTATTTAGTCGGGTCTGTTATAATTTTTAGCATCTGATTTTTGCTGCAGAACAAGGAGCGAACGATATCGGAATGCAGTGCTGCAGCTGGACAATTACATGGCAGGGATTTCACAGAAGGTCAACAGAAGGCACAACAATCCTTGAAGGCATAAAGGAGATTGTAAAAGGAAACGCCGTTGTCACATATGACACTGAAGGCAGAACAAAAGGAGATTTTGATGTTATAACAGATGCAATCGGAGAAGACCCTTATGCTGATACAGAAAGCGACCGAATTGACAATATCAATATTCGCAGAAGAGATATCGATATGCATTGAGACGTTTACAGTTAGGAGTACCCGATGATTGTTGTTATATTATCAGGACACCCCATGACAATCGGTGATGAGTATGAAAATTGGAACGCTTTAAATGCGGCGCTGCTCCCTGGAACAGAAGGAGGCGGCATAGCAGACGTTCTTTTCGGAAACGCAAGAGATATTGTTATCCCCAGTACAATAAGCGGACTGCCTGTTACCGCGATAGGCCCTGATGTATTTGTGCACCGCATGCTTTCAATTGTTATTCTTCCGGATACTCTTGTCGAAATAAAAGACAGAGCATTTTCTTTTAACCATTTATCAAGATTGATCCTGCCTGATTCAGTAATAAAACTGGGATATATGGCATTTTCCAATAACAGGCTTACAAATGTAATTTTATCCCGTTCGCTTTCCTATATTGGAATGCATGCGTTCTCATCAAACAGATTAAAAGATATATACTTTCCTGATTCTCTTGAATATTTTGGAGACAGATCGTTTACAAGAAATTATTTAACAAGTGTTGTCATTCCTTGTAATGTGAAATATTTTAACAGTTATGCTTTTGATCGTAATGTAAAAATATCATGGCGGTAAGCTGATAGCCATGACAGGCGGTTTATTATAAAATAACCATATGAATATCAGAATTATGACACTAAATGATTATGAAAAAGTTTACTCTCTTTGGCTGAATACACCGAATATGGGGCTTAATAATCTTGATGATTCAAAAGAAGGAATAGGTAGATACCTTAAAAGAAATCCCAATACATGTTTTGTCGCCGAGAAAGACGGAGATATTGTCGGTGTTATTCTGGCAGGGCACGATGGCAGAAGAGGTTTTATACATCATACAGCCGTTTCATTAAACGAACAACGCTGCGGCGTAGGCTCAGCACTTGTAAATACGGCATTGTCTGCGCTTAAAAAGGAAGGAATCTGCAAGGCAATTCTTGTTGTATTTAAAAAAAACGAAAAAGGCAATGGATTCTGGAACAATCAAGGTTTTACCGCAAGAGAGGATTTAATTTACAGGGATAAAGCGTTAGTTGAAATAATCAGGATTGACACATAGTGATTAATTGTTCGCTTAAATTAACAGATATAAACTGTTAGATAAAAACACGAAGCTGTCCGAAAATTTGTGTAAATGACAGAATATCATAAGAACGGAACCCGTTCTTTTCCAAACTCAATGGCGAACTGGTTTAAAGCCCGCCCCCAGTCCCTAATCGGCATAGTCCATT
>Ga0209755_10000540_pt1 | contig 68122 bp, 102 predicted proteins | sample TergutCo191P1_FD_187301 | JGI IMG/M metagenome (GOLD analysis project Ga0209755, IMG submission 187301) | Cornitermes sp. P1 segment gut microbial communities from Petit-Saut dam, French Guiana - Co191P1 (SPAdes) (version 2) | ecosystem: Host-associated > Arthropoda: Insects > Digestive system...
TCCTCCTTTTTTATGTATCTTAGAATATTCTTTTTCCAGAATCTCTATCATTTTGTTAAATGTTTTGATTTTTATACCAAACATCCGTTTAAATGTATGCTCTTTATCATTGTAATTTATTTTTCCCCTGCCCATTCTTTTCTTATATCATATTTTTGGGTTGTCGAACAAGTCTAGTATAAAAAGAGTTACATCATCCTATATCACTTCTTGACACAATATATAAAACCTGATAACCTCAAAAAAGTGCGGGGATATAGCTCAGTTGGTAGAGCGATTGGTTCGCAATCAATAGGCCAGGGGTTCGAATCCCCTTATCTCCATTAGTTAATTCCTTATATATCAAGGAATTATTAAAACGGCAGTAATCTTAATTTCACTGAAAAGGAAGTATCGTGCACTTATCGTGCATTTATCTTTTTAAGAAAAAGGACGATACTTTTATGTCTAGATCAAAAAAACCTTTTACCGTTACACGCCGTAAAGATTCAAAAACATATCAATTGTCGCTTAACACTTCATGCGGGCTTCCAGAACGAGTATGTAATGAATGGAAACGTAAAAGTTTTCAGTTATTACCGGAAGAACTTGCAAATCACAGACAACCGAAAACAAAACCTGCCGCGGAGACAGCTGTTTACGCTTTAATTCAATGTTTAAAAAAGAAAATAGATGAAGGAGGAAGTGCAAGGCGTGCAACGACAGATGATATTACTGTTGGCGCGTGGATTGAAAAATTCACAACTATTGAAACAAGCCCGAGAACAGGATTTAATGCTGCGGGAAACAGACCGTATTCGCTTAATACACTTGATTCGTACAAAAGTTATTTTTATTGCCATATTAAAGATGATCCGATTTGCCAATTAAAAATGGCTGAGATTGAAGAGGAAGATGTACTTGAATATGTTACAAGGCTATCGATAAAAAAATTTACCAGAAAAAAAGGAACAATGGGAGGTTCAAGAACGTTTTCCGCTGTTATCGTATTTATGCAATTAACTTTTAATGAATATCAGCGGAAATCGAAACGCTGGTTTAATCCTTTCCAGTATATGAAAGCACCTAAAAGTAACAGACAGTCATGGGATGCTCTTACTGAGGATGAAGTCGTAAAATTATTTAAACCGGGCGTTTTACTTGATCTTCTTGACTTGTGCCTTTGCGCTTCGATGTTTCTTTCAGGACTTCGCCGCGGAGAGATACCGGCTCTGCGTCCTGAGTTTCTGGATTGGCATACACCTAAAATAAGGGTAAGTAACGCATGGCAGAGGCTTGATAAAAAAGACAAAGTTCTCGGTCCGACAAAGGGAAAGAAAACAAGAGACGCGCCGTTCGATCCTATCTTGCAAGAAGCGATAAAAAAACTATGGGCAGAAAACGGGCAGTATGAATATGTGTTTACTGTAAAGCGTAAAAACGGAACATTAAAAACAGTCGGTCCCGCACTGGTTCAAAAGCGTTTCAAAAAATGGCTGGCGCGCGCCGGCATAGAATTAAAGGGCAGGCGGATCGTGCCGCACAGTTCTCGGCATTCTCTTGCTTCGATGCTGGAAGAAAGGGGCGTTTCGCTGCGGTATATTCAAGATTTACTCGGTCACTCGGATTTTAAAACAACTAAAATATATCTTCACAGCTCAGAGAAAACAATCAAAGATATAGGTGGTAAAATATCAAAGGCGATGAAGCAGATATCGGAAGAAAAGATAAAGATGGTAAAATATCAAAGGCGATGGAGCAGAAACCGGAAGAAAAGATAAAGATGGAGTTTTAGGTGCAATAATTCAAAAATTAAATAATGAATTATTTTTTTTCAGCGCTTGGAACAATTATATCTAGATTACAATTAAAATCTCTTCCATTCAATGTTGTTTTAATATTACCGCGTTTTTCAGAAATATTTTCAATTGGACAATGCGCCTGTGGTCTATCTTTTGTTTTTATACCAAAAAGCTTTTTTTCACAATTTTTTTATATAATCAAAGGCATTTTGGTTATTAATTATTATATCAGATAGTAGAAAATTACTTACCTATTGATTTCATAACTTCACTGAGAATTTCTGGTTTATTCTTTTCTAAAATAGAAGTTAAGGATTTCTTTAATTCTTTATCACTGTAAACAAAACTGTTACGTTTTATACTGCTTTTATATTCTTCACTTTTCTCATGTATAAGATGAAAAGCAAACTCCCATGCAAAAATCTCTTCTTCATTGGAGTATTTAATTGTTTTTAGACTCGCTGCAGTCCCCAGCTTGTTTATATTTTTTACCAAATGCCCCAGCTCATGAGCCAATATTAACCTGAGTTTTCGTTCATCTATCTGATCACAAGTATTTGCCAAACGAATTTCGCAACATTTATCAAAAAAATAAATTTCTGAATTTGCATTGACTTCAGATTTATACGTAATAACTTGATAATGTTTATGTTGTGTTCTTAATATTGCAAGCTCTATTTCACGTATCGAATGAGCAAGATAATTACGCTTTTCAACAACCCCTACAATTTTAGCAGCTTCTTCAGGGCCTTTTTCCCCTAAGTTGTGATACTTATCGTGTCCCATTATAATTAATTAGCCTTCCAATATCCTAAAAGTGCAGATTCTTCAAGTCCGGCAAGAATCTCTTCGGGGGTCTTTTCATTCTCACCCAACATAGCCCGAATCTTCATGGTTTTTATGAGTTGATTAATTTTTGCCTCAACAGTTAAAAGATTATTAAATTTGTAAAACTCTTTTAATTCCGTTTTTGTGTTAACTTCTTGTAAAGTCACGGTTTCCCCCTATGTTTTCTAGCAGGGGGAAAAGAATACAGCAAGACCCACCCACTGATGCTTCAAGGTGCCAAAGACCTTTCTTATCCCCCCTCAGAAAAGCCTTCTTTAATTATGTACGGTTTGGGTCAACTATCAAGTCCCAGTAAACTTCATTTTTTTAAACAATAAACCATCTTATCATTTTTATAGAAAATGTCAAGCGGTTTTTATAATATGTTTAATATATTCAATATAGTAAATTTTATTGATTAATTCCAGTTCAGTACGGGTGCCTTGTAATCCAGCCAATAACCTTACTAATAATCTGCAGCCGATTCATATTAAAATTAAAATTATTGACGATAAATACTAGAAAGTTGAAAAAATTATGGAAAAAACAAGTTAAAAAAATCTGGTACATAATATGTCACAAATTTCACATTTTGCGCAAATTTGGTACGTATACGTTTCTGTATCGTTTTGCGGAGTTATTGTATTAAAAAACAATACAATTACTGGGTTTTTGTATACATTAATAGGGTTATTGTATTCAATTTTGCTACAATAAACCACAAAAAAGAAAAGAAAAGAAAAGAGTATATAATATAAATGTTTCACATTTATATTATTCTGAAAGGTATTATCTTACATTCCCCAGAATATAAATCTTTCCCCGACCTTGAAACGTCAAAAGGCACTATTCGCCTGAAGCCTTTTGACGTCTCTTCTCAAAAATTTCCTCTATCTCATTCGCCGCTGTAAGCACGGCGGTCTTCTCCTGTTTATAAATCAATTCTTTAACCTGCAATCCCAAAAGAACCATGTCCCCCAGAAAACTGGCGAGAGTCGCCGTTGTCCCCGTTTTCTCGTGAAGCGCGATAACCCTGTCCTTTGTGGCTTTCTTGACCCTGATGGTCATGGTCTCGTCTTTGTTTTTAAGCGTTTTAGCCATGATTCTTCCTTATGGTTAATTATCGGAAATTATAATTTTTGCTTGATACCGAAAGCGATTGCGAGCGGAGATTATTTCAAAGCAATTTTTATTTACCGTCAATTTAGGTCTCAGAATCTCTTTTTTTCTTCCTGCTTCCAGCTAATTCTTTCTTTGTTGCTTCGTGGGCTGCGGTTAGAAATCTATTTATATCTGTTTTTAACATCATATTATTTATTAACAGCGGAATAGAAATTTTATTTTTAATAAAAGACGTATTTGCATAAATAGTACAATCCATGCGTTTGAAATTATTAATTTCACTTTCAGTAAAATATTTTTTTAAATCAATGTGGTCTGTATTGTTTTCGTTGTTAATTATTCTAGTAAGGTTGTTTTCAAAAACATCAGGATTTTTCTTTATGTAATTCATATTTGTAAAATCAAAAGACTTCGCCATGCGCATTATATCTCTTGGCAGTAAAGGGACATTAAAACTGTAATAACTCATCAATAATAAATTTTCAGAAAAATTGTATTCGTACTCGTTATTTAACGAATTAATAAACATCGGGATGTATTCGCCTTTCCCTTTCCATAATGCTGAAAGTATCAAAGCGTTGCCGGAATAGCCCTGAAAAGAACTGTTTTTATGAACATCTCTTAGTTTCATAATCACCTTGAAAGCCGAATCAAAATCACCTTTGAGTAAATGTCTTTCAAGCCCGTAGTATAAAATAAAAACATACCCAATATCAATTTTTGTGTTATACGGATCGGTTAGGAGTTTTAGGTATATCCACCTTTGTTCAGGAGTTAGCCCTACATATTGAGGATAATACGGAGGTCTTGGAATAAGTTGTTCATCAACGGGCTGCTTAACTGGCATATTTATAAAAATCAGGCTCGGCTCAACATCATGTCCGATAGAGAATGAAATTCTTATTTTTCCATTTCCTACTGAATAACAGTTTCCTTCGGAGTCCATTTCTTCTCTTGTAAGGTTTTTATAGGGACCATCACCGAACCATAATAAATACTTAATATCATCATGGATTTTAAATTTATCAATGTAAGTGTCAGGCAATTGAGGTTTTACAGCGATATCCTTTATTTCACTTTCTGGCTTTTTTGTTTTAAAAGCGTCAAATAATCCCATTTAATTCTCCTTATTTAATGACTTTCAAAAATTAAAAAATTTTTACATAAACACTTGACAATGTAAGCGATTGTAAGTTATTTTATTTGTGAGCGATTGCGAGCGATTTATCTTTTATCTCCTTTGCGGGATTTACGAGGCTTTTTAGGAGCTTCGGAAGATTGTTGCTTTACAGGGCGCCCTATTTTTGATTCCAAGAGTTTTTTTAAGGCTTCTTCGGGATACAAGAGTTCTTTAATTATGGGTTCGTATGGGTGTCGAGATAACCACATCTCTACTGCACTTCGTGATTTTTTTGATTTTTCCATCATTTCTGTGACGGTTACACCTGTAATTGTGGTCATATTGAGATTTTCGGAAAAAATAAAAAAAAAGTTAGTTTTTCTGACTTTTATGTTGACAATTATTTTAATGTTAGTTAGACTAACATATAAGGGAGCCAAAAGTTCCCCCGCCGTCTGGTGTACATGGTTCTCCCAAAGCTCCATCGAACAGACGGCTAATTAGGAAATAAGTCTTGTGTGCGCAGGACGAGAAAGCGATCAAATTTTTTAGGTTGGTTGACGGCGCACACCGTTGACCGTTATAGCCTGAAGAGTTTGATCGTTTTTTTTTTGCGGAGGAGTTTATGGGAACGAAAAAAGTTATGCCGTCTACAAGCCCAGTACGAGGGGTGCTGATAACCCTTGAGGTAGCGGAGCAAAAAACAGGCATGAGTAAGGCGTGGTTTTACCTGCGAATGAGGACAGGCACTTTACCATTTCCTTGGTTCATGCCATCCGCCGGCAAACGTCTCGTTGACTCCGCAGATGTAGATGATTGGCTTGAGTCAATCAAAGTTCCTACTGGGGGTGTGCCAATGAAAAAGTAGCAAATGATTATTGCCGTAAAAAGCGGGGGGCTTGGATTTGATATTTCCTATTCGCCCCCGCAACAAAAAAAACAAATCATGGGGGAATAGTGAGCGGTAAAGACAATTGGATATATCTTAGGTATTTAATAGACAGTTACCGGGATAAAAAAATATCGAAATACAAATTTATGTACGAATGGCATTGTGTTCAACTGGCAATGAGGCTTCGTTAATGAAAACACAGTATCAGTTATTTATTGAAGGCATACCCAAAGCGCAGCCGCGCCCGCGCCTTGCGAATAACGGTAAAGTTTTTAATCCGCATTCTGCTGACGCATGGAAACACCAAATAATAGCGGCTTTCCTTGACTGTCGGCGCGAAACAATTACAACACCTGTTAGATTGAATATTCAATTTTACTTTCCAGCCCCTAAAGAAATGGAAATAACAGAAGATGTTCCGCATGACAAAAAACCAGATACAGATAATTTAGAAAAAGCTGTTATGGATGCAATAACCAATGCTGGTATTTGGAAAGATGATGCCCAGGTATACGACTCGCATTCAATCAAAATGTATACCCGCGGTAAAACCGGAGCGCGAATAAAAATCGAAGCGTAATGCTTCAAGGAGGAAATTATTAAGACCGTACAGAATAAAGAACCAGCTGTCGAAAATGTTCAGCCCGTTATCGATGAAAAAATTGTTGACACTGTATTTGATATTTTCAGTACAGTAACAAAACTTAACGCCCTGCAGGATTGCTTTGAAGATTTGGGAAATCGCCTTATCGCGGATCTGAAAGCCAATTCTTTCATGCAGTTTGATCTTGAATTGAAAGAAGATCAAAAAGAACAGCTCCGCAAGGCGATCAAAATTAAAGGCAATGAAGTTGTCAGGGATTATCTTGCAAAGGTTAATTCCGATGAACGCACCAAAGAAATTTACGATATTGTCCGCGAGAAAACAACCGCTATTTCAGATACAGTTCTTGCCGCTATCGGCGCGGAAATAAATCGCGGCGCCATAATCAACGCTATTGCGGTTCAAGCGAACGCAAAGAGCGAAGAATATGACGAAATTCTTCTGCGTAAAACAAAAACATCCGGAGACATAACAATCCCGACAAACTGTATTCTCCTCTCCACAAATTGCGTATCTGTTGTTAAAGCATCATGCCAGACAGAAAAGGAAGATGAAAAGAAAAAAACAACAGAGAAAAAACTCGTTAAGAAAACGAAAACGGAAAGAGTCGCGGCGGATAAACCTGTGAGGAGACCAAAGAAATGAAAAAGAAAAACAATAAAACTCCGGGTGAAATGCTGCTTGAACAAATCCAAAAAAAAAACACAAACATTAACGCCGTATCGAAAGAAATTGGTGTCAGCCAAACGGCGCTTCGTTTGGTTTCTCTTGACGAAGCCAGGATAACAACACCAATTGCGGTGAAGCTTTCCGAATATTTCAAGGTACCAGCAAGGAACTGGTTAACAGTGCAGATGGAATACGATCTGTCTTTTTATGATTTGTAAAATTTGCGGCAGGGTGAAGCAACGGCGGCTTATGTGGCTCATCACCACAATGTCAGAGGTTCAAACCCTCTGCCTGCCCGAATGCCATTAACAAAAGTGGCGGACAAAGAGTGCCGTCTGTCTCGCTGGTGAGAGTAACCAGCTCGCTTCTGGTGTAGGCGTGAAATAAAACCAGATATTTTGCGCGGTATAGAAAATTGCGCTAACGGGTAGCAAACGGTATGCGGTTTGTCCGGGGTGGCATTAAGCAGCAACCACAGGTAGAACCTGTTTCGGCGGTATGTCTGTGGTGATTTTTGGGGATGTCGTATAACGGCAGTATCGATTTCGTGGAAGTATCGCCCATAAACGCGGATAAAGGCGAAAGGTAAACGATAACGAGGTATCCTCCTCGTGGCGCAGGTTCGACTCCTGCCGTCTCCATTGGGTTAGTAGTTTAGTGGTAGAACATGGCGGTTTCCTTGAAACCTCCTTTACGCCAGACGGCGGTTCGACTCCGTCCTAATCCAGTCACTAAATTTATTGGAGGTTGTTATGTCAAATGTTTTATTTAACAGAGGAATTAAGGCGTTAAATGATGCCGGATTCCAAGTCGTGGGCTGTACTCGTAAGCCGAATTCGAGAGTGTTCAAGTTCAAGGTAACTCCTGACGGTCCGCCGCCGAAAGAAGAAGATCCGGGCTTGAAAATAATTGCAACGATTTTTGAAAAATCGCTTGAAGAAACAATCGGAAAAAGAACCGATAAACCTTGCGAGAAGCAAAGCGAGAACCAGATCGAAAAGCCCATACGCTTTCCAAAAGAAAATTTTAACATCATGCGGTTATTGGGCACTAATGATTGGCACTATCATATCGCAAAAATTCAAAACCTTGCAAAAAGCGAAAAAACAGAGCTGTTTGAAATCGGTGATTATACTCTCGTATCTTTTGAAGTTCCCGCGGCAGAACATAATGGCGTTAAATTCCCTGCGCTTAAAATTGAAAATGCCAAAGTTGTGATTGTTGAAAAAACTTCTAACAGGGTGATTTTCAATTTTGATGAAATCATTTTCAAAGCGGCGATAAACGCAAAAGACACAAACAAGGGCGGCATCAGCGAAAGCGCATTGTCATCATATCTGAACAATGAAGTTCTTGAAGCAATGGGAGTAAAAGAATTTCTTGTTTCCGCAAATAACGGTACAAAAATTACATTGCCGACTGCTTATGAGTTATTCGGCGAGACAGAATATTGGGAATCAAAATCCAATTTCTTTGAAGAACCGCGTCAGTTTGATTACTTCAAAAACGAAAAAAATCGCGTGAAAACTTTTGAAGATGAAACGCATTGGTACTGGACATCATCACCTTGCGCTGCGTCCTCCGCTGGCTTTGACAGTGTCTACGCCGACGGAGATGTCAGCAACAACGACAACGCGAGTTCCGTCGGTGGCGTTGCCCCCGCCTTCTGTGTCGCGTAGCGACACCTCTCTAACATCACGTCCCCCTTGTGGGGGGGTATCTAATTTTATGGAGTTTGTGCATGGCTGATTTGCCATTAAAAAGAGGAAACAGATTTATTGATGAAACTGGAAACAAGCATGGGCTGTTAACTGTTTTATCTTATTCTCATTTTGATGACAAAAGACATATACACTTTTGGAACTGTGAATGCTCATGTGGAAAACAAATTGTGGCAAATGGCGGTACGTTACGAAGCGGAGATACGTCTTCTTGCGGTTGTAAAAAAATAAAAGTATTAACAGGTAACAAAAACAGAGTAACTCATGGATTTTCATATAAACGTCTTTATCAAACATGGCATTCAATGAAAAGCAGATGTTATAGAAAAAAGGATGTTGCTTATAAAAGATATGGGGGAAGAGGAATAACAGTTTGCGAAGAATGGAAGAATTATTTTGAGATATTCAAAGACTGGGCTTTGGAAAATGGATATAACGACACTCTGACTATTGACCGTATTGATAGCAATGGCAATTACGAACCTTCAAATTGTCGTTGGTTAACTTTGTCTGATAACTCCAAAAAAAGGAATTTCAGATGAAAGAAAAAATAAATACCATAAGCGCGGCAGTTAAAGAGGTAATTGATAATTATCCAATTGGTCATGAATTTTACGGTAATGAATTTAAAGATGATTGCGTAAAATTAGTTCCAGAAGCGATGGAGTCCTATGTTGACACCTTCCTAAAAATGGCGCGCCGGCATAGGCGCGATTCTTATATTTCAATAGACCATAACAACAGCTTATATAAAAGAGTTAAATCTAACTATGAAATTGAACAAGAAAAAATAGAGCGGGAACGCGCTGAGGAATTAGCGAGAATTGAAGAGGAAAAACAATCAAGAAAAACCGAACAGATAAATCTTCCGTTTGCTCAGGGTTTTTTCGCTTTCTTTTTTGTTGTTTTTTTGGGTGCGGTTTTCGTTTTAGAATCGGGGTATGGGCGACCTCTTTTCCCGCCGTCTTTAATGGCTTCAAAGTCAGCTTCCCTATATATACCAGTAGCGCCTACAAAATCAAAAGGCTTTCTGCCTGCTCTTTTTAACCGTTGGTTAACTGCTGCTGTAGATATTCCAAGCCGTTTTGAAAAAACTAATAATGTTAATGGTGTTTCCATAACTCAAAGTATATATAGAAAAAACATTGAAAATCAAGAGGTAAATGTTCAAATATTCAAATATTTAAACATTTATCTATACAGCCGTATAGTAAAAAATCACAATTTTTCAAAAATTTTTGAAAATTCTTTCAAGAACCTTGACAAGCCTCTAAGGCGGGGCTATTGTATTAGTATGTTTAAATGTTTAAATACTTAAACATTTAAACATACGTGGCATCGGGGAAACCGACAGCCAATGGGCTCCACAGGAGCCAAAGGAGATTTTTATGATGGAATACAAAAGTTTAGCGGATTGGTTAAAAGCCAAAGGAAACCCAAAACACAGCATCGCAGATGGCGAAGATGGAAAAAAGGTTATTGCTGTTGAAGATGAAAACGGCATTATGCTTTTCTGCTTTACAGAAAAAGCATCACCTTACGGCGGAAACCCCTATTTCTGGATGAGTTCAGGCTGGGGAGTGAATAAAGAATTTTTTCCTGCAATTAAAAAGTTTCTCAATACTCCCAAATCATTTTATTCAACACCTGAAATGAGCATAACTGAATTTGACAAGCCAATTGAAATTGATTGTAGCGATGAAAATGATTATGATTTCGGATGGATTCGCAAGGCTGATAAATTATCATTAACCGATACTGTAGACCCTTGCGATTGCGAAGATACATTTTACGCGGGCGGTTCTGTAACCGTAAGCAAGGAATTGTTTAATGACATTCTGAATAATGTGTCAGAACCTGAATATCACTTTGTAAAACTTCTTAAAGAAAAAAATATCACAAAGTTTTATATCACAGCAGAGGATGTTGATTCGATTCTGCTTTGCAGAACAGAAGGTTATTCCTATCTCCGCTATGTCCAATTAGTTGACATCGAATGTCTGCCAGGCGAGGGGGAATAAAATGACAAGAGAAAATATTTTACAGAAAAACATTGAAATGGCTAAGCATAATCTCTACTGCTATTCAGAAGATTATTTAAGTTCAAGACCGAAAGCAGGTTGCGAAAAAGAATATGCAGAAACCAAAGAGGAATTAAACATTCTCGAATCATGGTTAAAAGAAATACAAAATAAAAATGATTCTTCAAAACAGAACACCCCGGAAGATTATACAGAATACAAAATCGTTGCATGGGTACTTAATGAAGTTACTGATACTGAAGGTGAAAAAGAAATCGAAATAATAAAAGCGGTATCTGACATTCATGCGAAAAAGATTATGGAAGAACGTATCAGATACGGTAAAGCACCCAAAGGTGCATGGCTTGAAAAGAGACATGGAAACACAATCCATTTTTATCGAATTGACGGCGAAAAATACGAAGGAGCAAATAATGAAAATCAATAAAGAAAATTTAAAAGCGGTTCCTGCATTCGGTGAATATGGAAGGATTATTGCGTGTGCAATGTATGTCGCAAATAAAATAGCGAAAAATGGAAAGTTAGAAAACACAGTCCATGAACAGGTCGCTGATTTATATATCAAAGGAAAGAACACAATAAAGATCGCAGAATTAACAGGCTTTCAAGAAAAAACTGTCCGCGATGCCATTAGCGATATTCAAACCGTAATGGGAATTTCGGAATAAGGAGAAAAACAATGAAAGAGCAAAAAGAAATTATTGAAAAAATAAAACAGAACATGAAGGACACAAACGATCCGATATGCGGCGCGGTTTTTGAAAAAGAAGTTGAAACTGATTTTGCTACATTCTGCGCTTTTGTTTTAACTCAATGGAAAAACGTAACAATAGAAACATCAAAAGGAAGTAATTCTACTGTTTACCTTTTCTATAACGGCAACAATGCAACCGATCATGTCGCTTCATACATTATAAATCTTTCATATAAAAAACCGCATGGAGCTTTCGGCGGTATAAGAATAGGCTCAGAAAATAAGTACAACGAAACAGGAAATTCTTATGTTGAAAACGCCTTTCAGGTGAAGGGAGTATCAGCATGACATTTACAGAAGCTGTTGAAAAAAGAAACGCGGCAAGAGCAAGGCGAAAAGAATTTGTAAAAAACGATGCAACGCCTATAGGAATGCTCGATGCCGAGTACGATTGGGGTTATTGGGATGCGGTTATTACGATTATGGACCGCATGAAATTAAAAGAGATTGATGATAAGGCGGTACAGTAATGAAATACTTTAATCGCATTGATAATCTTGAAGAATTAAAAACCGAATATCGGCGCCTTGCTCTTGAAAATCACCCGGACAAAGGTGGTAAAACAGAAACGATGCAGGAAATCAATACTGATTTTGAATTGATGTTCCGAATATTAAAGAAAAAAGCACCGCATACTGTTACGGAAACCGCAACTGAATATCGCAAAACATTTTATACAGAAAATGGATGGGCAGGATCACGTTATAACCCAAATATTACATTAAAAGAAATAGCCTCAATTACAAGAGGATATGTTAAAGACGTTTACCCAACATACAAATTCAGCGTTACAACTGAATATTATTCAGGAGGTTGCTCTCTTTATGTATGCCTTATGGAATCACCAGAAAATATCTTTGATGCCGATAGGGTAATTGAAACGGCAAAATCGCGTAATCATTTTCAAACTATAGAGGAATCAATAAGTGTATATCAGAAAAATATAACAAGCGGGTATCTTCAAGGTTGGGAAAGATATTATGAAGCAATGACTGATAAGGCAAGAGAAGCATTAAAGGATGTTGAAGCTCTTGTTGAATCATACAATTATGATGATTCCGATAGTCAATATGATCATTTCGATGTTAATTTCTATTCTCATTTCTATATAGGCAAATGGGATAAACCATTAAAAATCGTTTCCAAAACAGAACGTATCCAAACAAATAAAGGACCCAAAAAAGCAAGGAGGATATCCGCATGAAAGTAAGTGTTTATAAAAATTCGGAAGAATACTTAACCAGAGAATACGATTTTTCAGTTGCTTCTGCAAAGGAACTTGAAAATCAATTATTTCTGCATTGCGAAGCGATAGGCGTTGTACCAACTGCGGCCGGAATTACAATTCCCAGAGAATATGACAGCAGTTGCGATCACATCATAAAACGAACAGTAGACAATACATCGATGCTCGATGCCGCTATTGAAATCCTTAAATACTATCAGGGGAGAAAATAAACATGAGACACGTTATAACCTGCAACATGGCAAAAATCAAAAAAGAACAGTTGCAGTTTTCCAAAATAAGCAAAGTTCCTCCGGCAACAGCGAAATAAAAAGGGAAGCCGTATGCAGAATCAACTGGGGAAAAACTTTATAAATATTCTCGAACATATAAAACCATCAAAGCACGCTTATGAAGTTTTTTCCGATTGGTTGGTTCTGTCAGCGGCGGTACTTTACATTTGGAAAGGCGATGAAAATATAAATAAAGAATATTCAGAAACAGCAAAAGATTATCCAGAAGATGAATTATTAAAAATGGGAGAATTGCTAGATATTACGGTCAATGCCCTTGAAGAAAAAGAACAGGATTTTTTAGGGGAGATATTTATAGATGCAAGATTATCAAATGCGAAAACAGGACAATTCTTTACTCCATACCATGTGTCATATATGAGTGCATTAGCGACAATGGGTGAATGTGAATTCCCAAAAGGTCGCGTATGTAAAATAAATGATCCAGCCTGCGGGGCGGGGGGTATGCTTATCGCTGGATTGCAGGTAATGAAAGAAAAAAATTTTAATTATCAGCAAAACGCTTTTTTTATAGCCCAAGATATTGACGCGCGCTGTGCGCGGATGTCGTATATACAACTCAGTTTATTAGGCGCTCCTGCGGTTGTCTACTGCATGAATACTTTAACAGGTCAAGAATATTGGCACAGAGAAACAATCGGATATCATCTGTCCGGAATGGAGTATAGGCTCCGCACCGAACAGTTAATTGATAATGTAAAAAGTTTTAATCAAGAAGAAATAGAAGAATCTGAACAAATACAGATAGAAGAAACATCTCCAATATCAATAATACAAAGCAGTGAAAAACGTTGCGAGTTGGTACAGGGAGAATTATTTTAGGGAAAAAACCGCGTTGCGGTTCTATATATAAATTTAAGAGGAGAGTTTTATGACGGCATTAGTTATGCAAAGGCTGACTGAAGCTTTGGCTAAAGAAGGTTTCGTTGTCAAGAAAATCCAAGACGAAGAAATTAGTTCTTTTAGCAGAAACACCTGCGAGAAATACACAGGTGAAATAATAATCAAAGTCCGGCCTGCTGATGAAGAGGAAGAAGAAGCTGAGATTGTAAGGCTTCGCAAAGAAAAAGAGAGGGGATCAAATAAACCCTCAAAAACAGAGGGGGTGACGTTTTGAAAATAACAAACAAGATGGGTTTGCCGGAAGCACTGTTTAAAGCAGTTTCAATTCGCAAACGCACACCCGGTCGGTTATCTGCAACAACAATGTTAAACGGTATAAAGCAGATATTGCTGACGGATCGCCACTGGGATGAACTTGAAGAAGATGTCGTAGATCGCTTCTGGGCTATCTTCGGTACTGCCGGTCACAAAGTTCTTGAACATGAAGGAGCTTATGACTTCACAGAAGAATACATGACTCATGAACTTGACGGCATTATAGTAAGCGGACAAATCGACAATTACAACATGAAAGAAGCGCGCATATCTGATTACAAGTTCGTTGCAGATTACAAAATAAAAATCCGTGATTTTACAGATTGGGAACGCCAAGGAATGATATACGCTTGGCTTCTGATTAAAAACGGATTTGAGGTTAAAACTTGCCGGTTTATAGCCCTTATCAAAAACCATTCCAAACGGGATGCCAAGCGTGATCCATTTTACCCACAATATCCCCTCTATGTCCACGAATTTGATGTGACAGAACAGCGCCTTGCGGAAATCGAAGCGTTTATGCGCGAGAAAATTGCGGAGTACAAAAAATATCGTGAAATGGCAGACGATTTAATTCCGCCATGTTCGCCGAAAGAACGCTGGGATAAACCCACAAAGTACGCAGTCATGAAAGGAGCGAATAAAAGAGCAACGCGCGTTTTTGATACGCTCCCCGAAGCGGAAAAAATGGTTGCTGATAATGGGGCTGGATATTCAGTAGTTACCCGCCCAGGCGAATCAGTGCGCTGTCAGGATTATTGCAGTTGTTGCGATTTCTGCAACTTTTACCGCGATAATGTCGCAAATGCTGAGGATGAAAACGCCGCGGCATAAACAAATTTCATAAGGAGATTTCAAATGGCTTTTAAGAAAGCAGTTAAATCACAGGCAAAATTGAGGGCTGCCTTATTCGGTCCCTCCGGAGCTGGTAAAACATTTACCGCTTTGAAAATTGCAACGGGAATTATTAACGTAATTGGCGGAAGAATTGCGTTAATTGATTCAGAGCGTTCGAGCGCATCAAAATACGCAGACAGATTTGATTTCGATCAGGTCGATTTGGAAAACAAAGACATCGATGAATATGTTTTCTTCATTAAAGAAGCGGCCGCGGCGAAATATCCTGTTTTGATTATCGATTCAATTTCTCATGCTTGGCAACAATTACTCGAATCGATTGATAAAATCGCCAACGCAAAATACAAAGGCAATACATGGTCTGCGTGGAGCGAAGGAACGCCGGAACAGCGAAAACTTGTAGATGCGATTACAAGTTTCTCCGGGCATATTATCGTTACTATGCGCAGTAAAACAGAATGGACAACAACAACCAATGACAGAGGAAAATCTACACCTGTTCGTGTCGGTCTTGCGCCGGAACAGGGAAAAGGTATCGAATATGAGTTTGATATTCTTTTTGAGATTTCGCCCGAACACATGGCGCATATCATAAAAGACAGAACCGGAAAATTTCAGGACAAAATCATCGATAAACCCGGCGAAGAATTCGGACAGCAACTCATTAACTGGCTTAATGAAGGCGTTGAATCAATGCAGTCAAAGGAACAGCGATTAAAAGACGCATTGGCTGAAGTCGGAAATATCCTTGGCAGTGAAGAAGCCGGCAAACGCATTTTCACAGATGAAGAAGTAGCGGAAGTGCGAACACGAAGCAAAACAGAACTTGCGAAAATACCAAAGGATCAGGTTGATAATAAAATCAACTTTGTTAACGGATTGTCGGAAGAATTGTTAAAGAAATTGCATGAACGTTTGGAAGCCGCCGACAAAGAAAAGCAAACATCACCCCAAACCGAAACTGTACCTGCAGAGACTGAAGCACAACAGACCGAAGCAAAAACAGCGGAAGAACCCATCGATGATGGTTTTGTTGACGATATATCTGAATCCACACCAAGAGGCAAGAAAGACAAAAACGCCGAACCCGAATTGGCATTAGGAGCGCGGCATGAGTGACATAAACAAATCATTTTTGAACGGGCGCTTAGTCCGTGACGCAGAACTTAAATATACCAGTACCGGAAAAGCCGTAACAAAGTTTTCAATTGCGGTTAGTAAAAGGCGCAAGGTTGGAAACGAATGGAAAGATGAACCGCACTTTTTTGACTTGATACTCTGGGGGCAACTCGCAGAAAATTTACAGCCTTATCTGAAAAAAGGAAAGCAAGTAAGCATAGTCGGCGAACTTAGTCAGGAACGCTGGGAGCAGGATGGTCAAAACAGATCCAAGGTTTCAATCACTGTGCAGGAAATCCAGTTATTACATGGCGGTTCATCTGGATCGGGCTCTGGTTCTGATAATACAAACACAGAGCATAAAACAGAAACACATCAGGCATCCGCGGCGGATGAAGGATATGTAGATGATATTCCATTTTAAGGAGTGAAGAATGTTAAAAGAAACAATTGCGTTACTAAACAACTGCGACACAAAACAAGAATACAAGGGTGCATTCTCAGAATTAACAGGAGAGGACTTGACCGATGGAGCCGATAAGATTGGTTTCTTTGACAGCCCCGCTTCGACTCAGCATCATGGCGTTTTTCCCGGGGGATTGGTAAAACATTCAGTGCAGGTTTTGACAAATTGTGCTGGCTTAATTGAGGCTTTCGACAATTTACCTAGAAATTATATTCCTGTTGACCAAAAAAGTCTGGATATGTGGGAGTACGATCTTGTAATAGCGTGCTTATATCATGATCTTTGCAAAGCAGGAATGTATGAACAAACAACCAGAAACGTACAGGTAAATGGCGTTTGGCAGAAAGTCCCATACTTCAAGGTTATTGATGATAATACAGGTTTCGGGCATGGTGCTGAATCTTTATATCGCCTTGAACGTGCCGGGCATAAGTTTAATCACAAAGCCTGGGCAATGGCTGTTTACTGGCACATGGGTAATTACGGTTTGGATTATACGCAATCTATTCAATACAGAAATGCTTGCAAGCGTTACCCGGAAGTATTAATGCTTCATACCGCAGACATGATGGCATCCGCAATACAGGGGCTATAACAATGTTAAGAAAATTATTGTGTTGGCTTGGCGTTCACAAATATGGAGAGCCTATTAATGCATTGAACGGCGGAGTTATCCGCTACTGCGCATATTGCTGTAGGCAAGAATGGAACAGAAAAGCCAACTTTGAAAAAACGAAGGAGCGTATTTATGAAAAAAGCAAAAATAAAATTGGCTGATTTGATAATCGTATCAAATCGCGCATACGGCGGTGAGGGTGATATAAACATCCTTGCCGAAAGCATAAAGCAGGATGGTCTAATAAATGACATCACTGTAAAACCGTCAAAAACAACTGGAAAATATGATGTCGTTGCCGGACGCAGGCGTGTTGGCGCGATGCGTTTGTTAAAGTTGGAAGAAGCGCCATGTAACATTCTCGAAACCGAAGAAGAAATTGCCAAGGCGGAGGCAATCGCCGGTTCTGAAAATATTAATCGCATGGCAATGCACCCGATAGATGAAGCAATTATTTTCAAAAAGCTTCTCGATAACGGCAGTACCATTGAAGAACTTGCAAAACAGTATGACCGTAAAGTGTCAGAAATATGGCAACGCATTCAATTGCTGGATTTGGACGATGGTGTTAAAACTATGTTCCGAAACGGAAACTTGTCTCTGCGCTCCGCGGCAATGTTAAGAAGTCTTAATGAAAAAGCGCAAAAGGCGTTCGTCACAGAATTTAAAAATCATTGGGTAGTAAAAGAAGGCAAACAGATTGACGATGAAGATGTTGAAAGCTTCATTGACGATCTTGATCATGACAGGCTTTACGCTTTCTTGAGAGATGAGCAATGTTCAAAATGTAAAACAAGAACGTTCTTCAGTGATAAAACATTGTTCCCGGAACTCGATAACGCAAGCGAGAATTGTTTTAACCATGACTGTTATCAGAAAAAAATGAGTGCGGTTCTTGACGACAGAATTAAAAGCCTGAATCGCAAATCCCATGCTGATTGTTCGCTGATACTTGTCAATAAATACGGCGGTGATTTTCAACATCTCGCCGGAAAGGAAATCGAAATCGGCGGCAAGAAATTTAAAGTTCTTGCGCATGAATACGATCATCAAACGAACGCAAGCGACAAAGACGCGGTTCCTTGTTATTACATCAACATCAATCAGGAAAAACTTGATATCCAACCGCAATATTGGAATGCGAAAAAAGCCTCTTCTTCCTCCTCCTCATCTTCATCTGGTAAAAATGCCGGCAGTGCGGAAAAACGCAGAAAGCTCGCGCCCATTGTTAATCTTTTGGATATGCCGGAAGAACAAAAAAAAGAAGCCCTTGAAGCGATGAATAACAGCAGGAGAATATCTGAATACGGTTTAAAAGAGAACGTTCGGACATCCGCTTTCTGGAGAATCATTGAAGCAAAGGCGCAGGATTTTGGCGATCCTAAAAAACTGGATCAAACCGCAAAAGAAAGTTTCGTAATAAAACACTTCTCAAAATATCTTAACGGCAGTGACAAAAAGATTTTTGAGCAATTTGCAGGAAAAATATCTATTGCGGAAATTGCGAAAATGCCGGCAGAAAAGATATTTGCTTTAATCTGCGCTATGGAATTCAGCCCTTATGATATGCCCGATCCCGGCGAAATGGAAAAAGAAAAATACACTGGCGTAATTAAATGGACTGGGCTTTCCGCAAAGGAATTGAAGGCAATTTATCAGGAAGAAATCCGAAAGCGCATTCCAAAAACAAAGCCGGAGCCAAAGAAACCGGCAGAGAATAAACCTGCGAAGCCTGCTCCTGCAACAGCCACCAAAAAGACAACCGCAAAAAAACCTGTCGCAAAAAAGGCTATAGCGAAAAAAACAACCGCTAAAAAAACAGTGAAGGGGAAAAAAGCGAAATGAGCGAAATGAGCGAACAGAACGAACAGAACAAATTAAAATCATGTCCGTTTTGCGGCGGAAAGGTTGTGCGTGAAGCGTGGTATGACAGGACCGATGACTTCACTTGCGAGAAATGCGGTGTGAAAGTTTTTTGGGATGAAAAATTCGATGAAGAAGCAGACGCATTATGGAATAAGAGAGCGACATGAGCGAAATAATCTGTCTGAAAATCAAATGCATTGATTATTCGACAGAGGGCGGAGAGCCGGCATGGTGTAACCAAGTCGGCTGTCCTGCCAATGTCGCGGTTAATAAATGTCCGAAAGTACCGGGCAATAAACAAGGAGCAAAAAATGACAAAGAAAATAATTGAAGTAGCAAGATTTACTGCTAATTATCTCGACAATTGCAATTGCAATGAGGAACGAAAAATAATCGATAACGCCATTGATGAACTTAAAAAGAGCGTTGAAGGTTTAAAAGAATTAGATTGGAATGTTCTGTTCGCAATCAAAGAGGAAGATCGCGCCGAATTAACAACGCGCCAACAGGCTGTAATTGAAAGTTATGCGAAATTAAAGCGCGTATTACTTGAAGCGCATAGGGATATTTTCAAAGCAATTAAAGACCTTTTATAAGCGGGGAAAAAATGAAAGCAGGCAAAGTAATAGAAGCCGCTTATGCGACATTTTCGCAATATGGCGATGAAGTTTATGCCAAAACAAAAGCAAACAGTTTTGTTTATCGATGCGGTGTAAGGGGAAATGATCCAGAACAGGAAGTAAGCACGGAAACGATTAAGAACATTGTATATGCAATGCTTGACGAAGATTCCGAAAAAGTTTTTTGGACGCATTTGAATAAATAAATACGGGGGGAATATATGCCGGTAGGAAGATCGGATTATGAAGAACGCAAAGAAAACAAAATAAATTCGCTTTTAGAAAGATCTGAAAAATCTTCTAAGGAAGCAACGCAACAAGGAAAAAGAGCGATGTCTCAGCTCGAAGGAATAGTACCCGGACAGCCTATATTGGTAGGACACCATAGCGAAGGCAAGCATAGAAGAGCGATTGCAAAACATGACGCTGCAATGCACAGGTCATTAAATGCAGGCGAAAAGGCGGCGTCATTGCAAAGACGCGCGGAAGCCGCTGCTAACAATAACTCAATCAGCAGTGATAATCCCGAAGCAGTAAATCTGTATACGGAAAAACTGAAAAAACTTGAAGCCCTGCAGGAACAAATGAAAGCGGCAAATCTGTACTGGAGAAAAAATAAAACCATGAAGGGATTCCCCGGGCTTTCCGATGTTAACGCCGCGATGATCGACGAAAAAATGAAAACCGCCTATCCCTGGATTCAAAAAAACGGTCCGCATGCGTCATGGGAGTTGAGCAATAACAGCGCAGAGATCCGCAGAATAAAACAAAAACTTGAAACGCTTTCAAAACTCGATAACATGGCTGCTGAAATAATTAAATTTAACGGCGGGGAAATGCGCGTAAGCATTGATATTAACCGCGTTCAATTTATTTTTGACGGCAAACCTTCTGAAGAAATAAGAAAATTTCTCAAAGCAAACGGTTTCCGCTGGGCACCGTCCGAAGGCGCATGGCAAAGGCAACGGACTGAAAACGCTGTAATTATCGCAAAGAAAATGATTCCGCGATTGGAGAAAGCATGAATTTAACAGATGCTATCGGAAAAGAATTTCTGATATTTGAAGAAAAACAATATACCCATGATGATTTTCTTAATATGACATCAGAAGAATTGGCAACCTTCAAGGCAAGAATAAATTTAAAAATCAAAGATGTGGCGGACATCATAAAGAAACGCAGAAAAATAGAAGATGAAGTATGGCTTAACCGCAGGAAATATACGCATTCATTATACACAAACATGATGCCGTATCTTAACAGTTTAATCAGAGAGCGATACAAACAAGAGCGAAGCATCAGCGATTTTTTTATGGATGCCGCAAAGGTTATTTTATCGCCGCAAGAATTTGAAATGATACTCAATAACGCTACAGGGGAAATGAGATTGAGAAGGGAGGGGACTTATGCAAGAGATAACAAAACGGCAGGCTGATTTTTTGGTATACATTGAAAATTTTATTACACAAAAGAAATATTCTCCAACTGTAAGGGAGATTGCACAGCATTTTATGATAACTCCGAAGGGAGCGCATGACCATTTAACGGCGCTGATTAAAAAAGGTTGTATCACCTGCGAACCAAAAAAATCCAGAACCATACGGATTACGGCAAAAAAGCAGGGGGTACCAAATGGCTAATATCAAAGATATGACAGGGCAAAAATTCGGCAGAATATTAGTAATTTCTTATTCTCATATTTCAAATCACGAAGCTATGTGGAATTGTAAATGCGATTGCGGAAAGGAATGGCTTGTATCAGGACATAACTTAAGAGCTGGAAATATTCAAAGCTGCGGATGTTTACGCAACGAAAATACGGGAAAAAGATTTCTCAAAAAAGGATTATCAACAACACGCTTATACAACATATGGAGAGGAATGCGAAAAAGATGTAACAACCCAAATGAGAAATCCTATAAGTTTTATGGAGCAAAAGGAATAAAAGTTTGTGAAGAATGGAATGACTTTGAAATCTTTTATGAATGGGCAATGAACAGCGGTTATACAGATAATTTAACAATCGACCGCAAAGACAATAAAAAAAATTATTGCCCGGAAAATTGTCAATGGCTAACCAGAACTGAAAATACTCGAAAAGCTACTAAAAAAGGAGGTTTAAGACCATGAAAAAAACAGTCAGAAACCTACCTGTAGGTAGAACTGTGAGACGATCCGCTAAAAAAGGTAATTCTACACAACCGCCGAAAAAAACACGCTCCACGCCCCGTTATTTTGAAGTCAAAATCCGTATACCGTCAGAAGAATACACCCGGGGGCTGCCCCATTTTGACGATATAAAATACCTTCCGAAGTTTATTCTCGATGCGTATAGAGAAAGGGTAAACCGCGCGGAAGCGAATAATAAAGCGGCGCGTCTTAAAATGCTCGCTGGTAACATTGATGTGCTGTTACCAGTGTTAGTGGAAATGCACAATACTGGAAAACTGGCTTTTATAATGCAAAGGAAAGCCAATGATTAAAAAGCACGCTGTGTTAATCAAGTACAAATACCTTGATTATATCGAAAACGCCAGGCTCTCTGATGCTGATGCATGGATTTTTTTGAAAGGAATAATCGAATACGACAGATCCAAAACAATGCCATGTTATGAGAATAACGTTCTTACGGGGTTGTTTGCCGCTGTTAAACTTGATCTTGATCAAAATAGTGAGAATTACGAAAAGATTACGAAAGAGAAAAGCGAGGCGGGAAAAAAGGGCGGCGCTCCCAAAGGAAACCAAAACGCTCGAAAACAATCAAAACAAACAGATGCTTGTTATGCTAGTAAAAACAAGCAAAACAACCAAAATCAACATGATAGTGGTTGTGATAGTGGTTATGATTCTGATCTTGAATTTGAATCTGATCTTGTCTCCTCTTCTAAAAATAAAAGGGTAAAAAAGAGTGATGGCGGTAGTAAGAGTCAACAACCGCCGCAAGAAGTTATTAACATAATTAAAAAAGAGTCCGAGGCTCACGGCTTTTTTATTGACACTAAAATTGCAAATCTCTTTTTAAACAGCGGTATTGATCAAACATGGTTTTATCCTCCATTTTCATTTCTGGAATATTGCGCCCAGTTTGTAATAAAAAAATATCACGAGAAAGATATTGATGAGTTAAAACCGTTGTATATATCGGCTGCTAAGGGATGGGAAGATCTTCGTGATTCATACCCGAAATGGGAAAAAGAAGAATTACAAAAAAAGAAACAAGAAGATAATTTTTCTAATTTGCCAAAATGTAAATGCGGAGAACAAACAAATAAAACTTATAATAATTACGCGCAATGTCCCAAATGTAATCAGTCTTATGAATTTAATTATAAAAAGGCGTTATGGCAAGAAAGTTAATTATAAAACAATCTGCTTGTGCAGGTTAAAAAAATAATTAGAGGAAAAGAAAATGGCAAAGAACAGTGGTCTTAATTTACATGACATCCTGTTTGAAGAACTGGAGCGGCTTAATGATCTTGATGAAGAGGACATTAAGAAAGGGAAATTGAAAAGCGAAATTGATAGAGCAAACGCAATAAATAAAGTTGCATCTCAGATTATTGCTAACGGCAAACTGTCACTTGATGCAATTGAAGTTATTGCAAAAGTAAGCGGCAAAGTAAAAATAAATGCGCCGGATATGTTTAAGTACATAGAAGCATTGCCGCCGCCGGGAGCAAAAAAGTAATGCCTAAAATAATATATACGCCTGAAAAAATAAAGTTTCTTAAATCTATTTATAAAGGGCGTCATATACTCGAAATTACAAAACTCTTTAATAAACAATTTCGGATACGGCTTTCTCCTGCAAGTATAAAAACAGCGGCAAAAAGACATGGATTAAAAAGCGGATATAGGCATATACCAACGCATAATAAAAAATATTTTGAGGTACATTTTAACTATCTCAGAAAAATTGTGTCCGGTAGACATTATCACGAAGTATGCAAACTTTTTTATAAAAAATTTGGTTACAAGTTAGATCCAAAATGGATGGCATCTCTATGCGCCCAAAATGGAATAACAAACGGTATTGATAGCCGTTTCTTTACGGGGCAGGTTTCACATAATAAAGGCAAGAAGGGTTATTATGCGCCCGGAAGCGAGAAAGGTTGGTTTAAGAAAGGTCATGTTTCATCAAACTGGCGCCCTGTTGGATCAGAGCGAATAGATGCTGACGGCTATATATACATAAAAGTATCAGATACTGCAATGCCGGTGCAAAGGCGATGGAAACAAAAACATCTTGTAATCTGGGAAGAATTGAACGGTCCAGTTCCAAAAAGCCATAATGTTGTATTTCTCGACAGTAATAAAATGAATCTCTCACCGAATAATTTAATGCTGGTTTCAAGAAAAGTTCATTATGTGATGTGCAGATTGGGCTTGTATACAAAAGATAGAGAATTAACCAGAGCAAATATTCTAATGTACTCGATTAAAGGGAAAAATCTTGAATTAAAGAGACAAACCTTAACTGTCATTAAATGCAAAGAAATAGTTTTCTTGAACTTCGGCGGTTATAAAGTTTATGTGGTTAAAGACGGTAATAAATTTTATCCAGTTAGAGAAACTAAAGACGGTGAAATTAAAAGACTGAGGTCAATTAAATTAAAACCCAGAGCAACTCGAAAAGAAGCACAACAAGATTTATTCGAGTACGCTCAATTTTACGGATGGCAAAGAATATGAAAAAGAAAACTTATAACGTAGTAGATATGTTCTGTGGCGCGGGCGGTGAGAGTTCCGGCATAATGCAAGCCGCTTTTGAACAGGATATGAAAGTCAATTTGTTTGCAATAAATCACTGGGAACGTGCAATGGAAACCCATGCTGTAAACCATCCCAGCGCAAATCATATATGCGAATCTGTAGAGCACATCGATCCGATAAAAATTATTCGCAAAGGAACGCTTGATCTTCTATGGGCGTCTCCGGAATGTACTCATCATAGTATAGCCCGTGGCGGACGGCCGCGAAGTGAACAGAGCCGAGCTTCAGCATGGGTGATAATTGATTGGCTTACTAAAATTCATGTAGAACGCGTTATCATTGAAAATGTAAAAGAGTTTGTTTCATGGGGACCGCTAGATAAAAACGGAAAGCTGATTAAAAAATTCAAAGGGCAATTTTTCCGCGCTTTTATTTTAGCGATTCAATCATTGGGATATAAAGTTGAATGGCGTATTTTAAATTGCGCCGATTACGGAGATCCTACTACACGTCAAAGATTATTTATTCAGGCTGCTATCGGCAGAAAAAAAATAATCTGGCCGCAGATAACGCACATGGACAGAGATAAATGCCAAGCGGGATTTAAGCCATGGGTGTCGGCAAGTGAAATAATAGATTGGGATATACCAGGAGAATCAATTTTTACTCGTGAGCGACCGTTAGTTCCTGCAACGATAGACAGGATTGCCGCGGGTATTGAAAGATACTGGGGTGATTATGCGAAACCGTTTCTCGCTGTTTTATACGGCACAAATAAAATACGTTCTTTGGATCTTCCTTTGTCTACTGTAACCGGGTCCGGAAATCATCATGCGCTGATAACACCGTTAATATTGGGACAGCAATCATGCGCAGCGGCAAGGTCTACAAAAAAAACTATTCCTACTGTAGCGACATCGGGAGCGATAAGTGTTATACAGCCTTTTATAACAAGGTATCATGGCAAAAAATCAAGTAACGAAAATAGAAACCATGAGATTGACAAACCAATTCCGGTAATAGATACATCAAATCGTTATGCGGTAGTAGAACCATTAATCATGGAATACTACGGAAATGGAAGAACAAGCCCTGCAAGCAAACCAATAAAAACTATTACCACAAAAGACAGATTTGCACTTATAGAGCATGGAAAAACTTGTTTGGATATAACATTCCGAATGCTGGAAAGTCATGAGTTAAAACTGGGACAGGGCTTCTGTAAAGATTACATTATCACAGGAAATGTAACCGAACAGAAAAAACAAATCGGTAATGCTGTTCCCCCGGGAACGGCGAAGGCTTTAGCAAAGGCGGCAATGATCGCATGAGTTATCCTCGGTTGGTTTTAAACAGTAAGGGTAAACTCATTGTCCGTCAGGACAGAAAGAAAAGAGGAAAGCGATTAAAAGGCGAGGAACGAAATCAGAAAATAATGGAATTACAAGAAAAAATTAACGATGAAAATTATATGAAGAAAGCAATAGAAGGTATTGCTGATATTTTAACGGAGGTACTTCAGTGAGTAAAAACAAAGATAAAAAAGAAAAAATAAGAATACCAGCCGATGTAGCGAATAACTTTCGCAAGCAACTTTATGATACCGCTCTATCTGCTGGTTTGAAAATAATTTCTGACGATAAATGCTGTCAATTACTTGCATGGTTGTATGTTTATGGTGGAGCGCATGAGCAACCAGTTTTTGATGATAAGTTAAGAGAAATAATATTTTATTCACAAAAGCGATTAAATCTGTTAGGCGGCGAAACACCCAATGCGGAGTTATGTTTTGTAATGAATGACTATATAAAGTCAGTATCTGATTATTCAAGACCGCCGGAATGGGTTGTCAGCTTAGAAAAAGAATATTGTATTAAAGCATATGACAGAGAGGGGGAGTACAAATGACATATGGCTATTTAAGAGTAAGCAGAGACACAAGCGATGAGAATAATCAAAAAGTAGGCGTCGATAAAAAAGCTGAACAGATGGGCTTACAGATAGACGAATATATTATTGATCATGCCGTTTCTGGAAAAAAAGAACCAGAGGAAAGACAGCTCGGTGTATTGTTAAACAAATTAAAAAAAGACGATGTTTTAATAGCAAGTGAACTTTCAAGGCTAGGCAGATCGTTATATATGGTTATGCGTATACTTGAATATTGCATGAAAAACGGCGTTAAAGTTTTGACGGTTAAAGATAATTACGAACTTGGCGATAATATCCAATCAAAAGTATTAGCTTTCGCGTTTTCTCTTGCCGCTGAAATTGAATGGGAAATGACATCAAGACGAATTAAAGAAGCGTTACAAAAGAAAAAAGCAGAAGGGCAGATTCTTGGTAGAAGAAAAGGGTGTAAATCAGCTCATGTAAAATTAACAGGTAAAGAAAAAGAAATAAAAGAATTGATAGAAAAGAAAATAAGCGTAAGCGCAATGGGTAGAATTTTAGGCGTTCACAGGGTTACGGTAGCGTCTTTTATAAAAAGAGAGGTAATAATAGTATGACATACGGATATGTGCGTGTAAGTACAGATAAGCAACGTGTGGATAATCAGGAATTTGAAATACAACGATTTTGTAAAATAAACAATATCATAATTGATGAATGGGTAAGAGAAACGATTAGCGGGATAAAGGTGCCTGAGAAACGCAAGTTAGGCGGGTTACTTGAAAAAATACAAAAGGATGATTTGATAATTTGTTCTGAGCTGTCAAGGTTGGGACGTTCGCTATTAATGGTTATGTCAATATTAAATAAACTCTTAATTACTGGTGCCAGAGTATGGACTATAAAAGATAATTACAGGTTGGGAGATGATATACAGAGCCAAGTGCTGGCGTTTGCTTTTGGATTATCAGCACAAATAGAAAGAGATTTAATATCGAAAAGAACGAAGGAAGCTCTTGCGTTAAAAGTTGCAGAAGGCGTTATTATGGGTAGACCACGTGGAAAAAAGAATAATAAAACAAAATTAACTGACAGATTAGATGAAGTAAAAAAATGTTTACAGCAAGGATTAAGTGTATGTGAAACTGCTCGTAGAGTAGGTGTACATAGAATCACGCTTACACAATTTATTATTGATAACGATTTAGAAAAATATAAGCTATATACTCAAAATGATAAAAGAGGAATATTCCGTGGTAAATTACAAAAACCAAAAATATTTGAAGTTTGTACTTATAAGAAATTAGAACAATCAATAAAAGCAGGTATGACATTTATTGATTTGCAAAAAAAATATGGTGTGCATCATGCTTCAATTAGAAAGGTCGTATTTAACGACGAACATCTTTTTTCAATTTATAAAAAATATCATTCGGATTTAAGAAAAAAACATAATAAAAACTCAGGAGTAAGTTATGAACAAAACTAAAATTGAATGGTGCGACATGACGTGGAATCCAGTCACTGGTTGTTTGCATGGTTGTGAATATTGTTATGCGCGAAGAATCTCTCGAAGATTTGACAGACTATGTAGTGAAAATTCAACATGTCATGAATCAGGTGAATTCTATAAAAGAATTGCTCCGTTAGGATACGAGAAAAAATATTATCCGTCTGGGTTTGACCCTACATTCTTTGGTCATCGACTTGACGAACCTATTAAAATTAAAACTTCGCAAAATATATTCGTCTGTTCGATGGCAGATTTATTCGGGGATTGGGTACCCGATGAATGGATTAAGCAAGTGTTTGAAGCGTGTACGAAAGCTCCTTGGCATAGGTATTTGTTTTTAACAAAGAACCCAAAACGGTATCGAGAATTATACGATGAAAAGAAATTCCCATACGCTGAAAATTATTGGTTTGGAACATCCTGTACAAAACCAAGCGATGAATTTACATGGTTTAAAAATACGCCTTATAAATGTTTTGCAAGTATAGAACCTTTGCTAGAACCATTTGGTGTATTAGATAGCGATGTATTATTAGACTGGATTATCATCGGACGTGAAACAGGCAACCGAAAAGACAAAATAATCCCCAAAAAAGAATGGATAGAAAACATCGTCAATTACTGCCGTGAAAAGAACGTGCCTGTCTTTATGAAAAATAACTTGAAAGATATATGGCAAGAGCCGTTAATACAGGAATATCCATGGAGGAATAAATAATGGCGAGAGAATGTTTTGATGAAACTGGTTTCGGAGAATGTTCCCAATGTAATTGTTGTGGAAAATATGATGAGGACTGGCAAGACCCAGAACAAAATCCATATCTACTTGAAGGAGAAGATTTAGACGAAGCAGTAGAGAAACGTATTAAAGGAGAGAGTTTATGAGAGACGTTATTTTCAGAGGAAAGCGAATTGATAACGGCGAGTGGGTGGAAGGTTCGATGATTAAATTAACTCCATCAAGATACGCAATTACAGACGAATATCCAAATATTAATAACAGATTTATAGCGCCATCTGATAATTGTAAAAAGGCAGATATTAGATTCCATGAAGTCGATCCCAAAACAATAGGTGAATTTACAGGCTTGCTCGACCATAATCAAAAAATGATTTTTGAAGGGGATAAGTTATTCACAAAAGAAATACTATCCTTCTGCCGTGAAAAGGATGATGAAAAATTTGCGGTAGTAGAATGGAATAATAATGAGGCTAGATTTTACGGAAACATGAGAACTACTTGTTATTCTTTTGTAGCTGATAAGTTTAGTATTTGCGAAATAATTGGAAATATTCATGACAACCCTGAATTAGTGAAAAAAGAAATACTGGAGGAAATAAAATGACAGAAATAAAAGACTTCAAAAAAGCGGTTAACGAATTCATTAAAAAAGTTAATGGTCAATGTACTGTATGCAATCAGCACATAAGAATTAAGGAACAATCATTTGCAAAAATGCGCGGATTAAAAACATCATGGGGACGTTATGAATTAAGTCTCTTTATACCAAAGGAAATTACTTTTGTTATTTCTTATCTGCATATAACAAGTTATTATGCGCACAAAAACGGCGTAGAAATAAATCTCGACAACGAGAGAGTCATATCAATAAGGGGGATAGAATGAAAAACGACGAATCGGCATTTCCTGAAATCAGAAGTGAAAGGGATCAAAACGGAATAAACGATGTTTATTCAATCGGCGGTATGAGTTTACGCGATTACTTCGCAGGGCAATCCTTAACAGGAATAATATCAGGCATGACTTCACATGAATATAAATCAACTGGTGCAATCAAGCTTGCAGAATGGGCGTACCAAGATGCCGATGCAATGCTCAAAGTAAGGGAGAAGGGAGAATGAATAATGACATTAAAAGTAATTTTACATGACGGAAAAATCGAGGAGTATCCCAATGCTCATGTAAATTGGGAATGGGATGATGAAACGGGAGAATTAGGTTCCGACAGCGGATGGCGCGTTGGTTCTACTGACGAAAAAGGAATTCATGTTTCAGCATTTATCCGCCCGCGCGACTTTGAAAAAATAGAAATCACGCACGATGAGAGCGAGAGAATATTTGAAACCATAAAGGGTATACCCGGGAAAGATTATCGTTGTTTCATCGAGAACGTGCGAATCATGAGGGAAGCGCAAGAGACATGGTACAAATTCAACGGGAGAAGTAAAGGCGTTGATCAGGTTACCGCTGAAAAACTGGTAGATGAATTTCTTTCAACACTGGAGGATAAGAATGAAAAATAAAAAATACACTGTTTACGTTGACGCAATCATAAGAAGAAAATTCACAATTGAAGCTAAGAACAAAGAAGAAGCTGAGGAAGAAGCAATAAATATTTTTAAGGCACAAACAGCGTTAGTACATTTGCCTATTAATATATATGAATCAAAAGCAGAAAGGGAACGATTATGATACAAACACTTAACGATATTCACGACAATGAGGAAGAGCATGAGTATATAACTACCGATGATGAAGCGTGTCCGTTTTGTGCTGAATCATTGAAATCTCGATGTAAATGTGAGGAAAAATATTGTATTGGTTGTGGTGAAAAAAAAGAAAATTGTACTTGTATAAAGCCACGATGGATAGAAAGCATAGATTTCTACACCTGCCCTAAATGCAATAATGATTTCCATAAATATAATGATGATGGAAATTTACAAGTTGATAAATTTAACTTTTGCCCTAGTTGTAGTCAAAAACTAGAACCGCCGGAGAAACAATGAAAAAGAAACCCAAAGAAGAAACAAAGCTTGAAAAACAAAAACGGCAAAAGCGAGAAAAACCGTATCGTTCCTGCACATGGTATCCGATGCAATGTGAAGGGTTCTGCGATAACGGACAGGGACCGTGCAGTGAATATATTACAGATTCGGATCATGAGGCATTGGTTTATGGCTGAAAAAATTACTGTTACGATTAGCGAGCTGTATGATGTTTATTTTTGGGGTATGGCACATGGTCAATTGTTAATGGAGCAAGAACGAGAAAGTGAAGAATTATTTGATGCGGTTGTATGTTATCACTCATCAAGAAAATATAATGTACCGTCTGCGCCAGCAAGGCGTAGGCAGACACACAGCGATAAATGGTTTGAAGCCATGAATAAAGATGTAAGAAGTTTCAAAGACTTTATTGCGAAAAAAAATGAGGAGATTGGCGCATGAATAAACATCCCTACCGAATAAATTGCTGTAAATGCAAAGAGTTAATCTTCAATGGTTATGAGGATGATGTATACATGGATATTTACGGCGATTACATTCCCGGCGCCGGCAGATGTAAAGAATGCGGAAAAGATTTTTGTTATGAATGTGGCGAAATAGAAAACGATCTCTGTATAACCTGCAGGGAGAAACTGGAAAAAGAAGAACAGGAGGAGGGGAAAGATTATGAGGAAGATTAAAAGAAAAATTAGGATGGATCTGATATACAAAATAATCAACGTGTTCAGAAACGACAACGGATTTATAAAAATCATTGCGTGTATGTTCGGTGCTGCTTTATTTTGCATCGGGTTACTTTTTATATTCGGAGGATAAAAATGACATTAGAACAATGCAATCATTGTATAAAAATAAATAAAACGAGCAAATATTGCGCTTATCACATGAAATATATTACTAAAATTGAATCATGCGAAAGAGTAATTGAATATCAATCACCGCAATGTTCCAAACATAATTGTTCAATGGATATGGAAGAAGTGAATAAAAACAGCATTGTATTTAAGTGTATGTATTGCGATGAACAGGCAACGATAATATTAAGCAAAGAGTACAAGGAACAATACGATGAATAACTTGTTTTATGACAGAGGTTATCAAGATGCGATAATTGATCTTCAAAATTGGTTTGGGCAGAACAGAGAATTATTGCCAAAAAGAAATAAATTAACTGAGGATATGGTATCGGAAGTACTGTCAACTATATTAAAAAATTGGATGCGGTTTCAAAATATAAAAAATGATTTTGATTTAATTCCAATACCGCCAAAAGAAAAAAAAGATAAATGGCATTTTGTTTACTGTTATTCAAGGGAAGAATGTATAGAAATTATGCAGGGAAGCAAGAAGTTGGGAAACGCATTATTTCTTAAGCAATACATGGATATAAAAGGATTAATCGAGGAGAAAAAAATATGAGTGAAGATAAAAATATTTTCGGGCAAAAATTAAAGTATGCCCGACAGAATATGGGATGGACACAAGAAAAATTAGCAGAAAAAGCGGATATACCTAGCACGTCTATTGCGCACTTTGAAGCAGGGTCAAGAAAACCGTCTTATGATAATCTTCGTAAACTCACAACAGTTCTTAATATATCTGCTGATTATTTGCTTGGACTGGTAGATGAATTAACAATCGCATCGCCTGTAAGGTTTGCGAAGAAATTAGCGCAGATGTCCGGAGACGATAGAATATTTCTTGATGATATGATCAATTTGTTAATAAAAAGAAACCAGAAAGCCAATTTAGAAAAAGATACGATTCTTGAGGGAATAATTGTTGTTGATTCTGTAAGCGCACATGAACTGGGTTTCACTCATGAAGCATTTGATTCTATGTCGTATTTATGGCGAACAGGAAATACAATAATTATTACAGTAATTGTTTCAAAACAAAGAGGGGAATTCCGAAGGCTGATAAATCGGATTTTAGAATTAGGTTTTGATTTTGAAATACCAACGCCGAGTGCAAGAATGTGCGAAATAGGAAGGAAGCAGGGATGGACATTCTACAAAAAAGAGGATGAAAAATTTGGCGAGATAGAAATTATCACTAATAAGAGGCTGGTATGAAAAAATCAATCTGTACAAGGTGTAAAAAAGATATATCAGCTTGTGATTGTTATTTTTATGGCAATAACAATGAAAGTCCAGAGCAAGAAGCAAATAAATGTACGAGCCTGATAGAATCAAGAGAATATAAATATATAAGGTTTGTAGAACGTGAACCAAAACCAAAAACAAAAGTATTTTCAGTAGAGAGTAAAAACTTTGATTGTCTTTTAGGTTTTGTGAAGTGGCATGCTCCATGGCGAAGATATTGTTTTTTTGTTGAAGATGGTACGTTCTTTGACGCTGATTGTCTGCGGGACATTCAGTATTTTATAAACAGATTGATGTTGAAAAGAAGAAAGATATGATTGAATTTATAACATTGTTGTTACATATCTACATGGCTATTGTGATCACACATATATGGCTTGGCAAGTAAAGGATTGTATATGAATAACGACCTATTTAATAGCACGATTTATTTGAAATCTACTGATAATAATTATCGATACGCGCTTGGGACAAAGGGAGAAAATACACTTTTTTGCTTCGGTATAAATCCAAGCACGGCAACACCTGAAAAATATGATCCGACCATTAATAGGGTAAAAAGTTTTGCTGTTAAAAACAGTTTTGATTCATTTGTAATGCTTAATATTTATCCCTTGCGCGCGACAGATCCAAACGATTTACCAAAAGACCCGGCATGGGAAAAACATAATAAAAACATGGAAGTAATACTTGATTTAATAAAAGACGGATCAACTATCTGGGGAGCGTGGGGAGATACAATTACTACAAGACCATGGCTGATTACTTGTCGTGATACTATTTTTTGGCTTATGCGTATGTATAAAAAAAATATTCGCTGGGTAAAAATAGGAGAATTAACTAAACTCGGAAACCCACGGCATCCGCTTTATTTAAAGTATCAAGATTTTTCAGATTACATTATTGAAGGAGTTAATAATTGAAAACATTATTCGATTATGGGTGGTTGGATCCAGAAGGCAAATTTTATCCTGTTCAAGAGGGTCATGAAGATTGGGCGCTTGAATATCTTGAAAAACATTTTCCGGACGATGAAACAGAATATGGTGCAGATTTATTAATTGAAATGGGTTGGATATTGATGAATAGTCCGTACAAAAAAGAAATAAATATAAAGACCTTACACTTTTGGTATGCGACAAAAAAGCAAAAAGAGTTTTTATATGATTATTTTACTGAAAGAGGATGCCAAGCCATGGCAGTTAAAATATTTAAGGATACAAAGTGAAGCTGATTAGAGTTTTTCCGCGGCGGACAAACGCAACACCGACAGATGAATTCGCATTTACAGGACTGCCACACTTTAATGTCGAAGCGGACGAAGTTCATATATCTGTTACGTTCACATGGGATCTGCCGGAAGCGGAACGTCTCGAAAGAGAATGGCGCCATGTCGCACCAGTAAAAATAGGCGGTCCCGCAACAGGGCAAAGAGGAGATGATTTTATTCCCGGGCGGTATTTGAAAAATGGTTATGTCATAACAAGCAGAGGGTGTCCGAATCGCTGTTGGTTTTGCAACGTGTGGCGCCGCGAAGGGGAAGCAATCCGGGAGCTGCCGATAACCGAAGGTTGGAATATTCTTGACGATAATTTGCTTGCTTGCAGTGATGAACATATAAACAATGTTTTTTCAATGTTGAAAAACCAAAAGCAGGGACGGCCGCATTTCACAGGAGGATTAGAAGCTGCTCGATTAAAGGCGTGGCACGTTTCAAAATTGGCAGAATTAAAACCAAAGGAAATATTTTTTGCGTATGATACTCCCAATGATAGAGAACCGTTATACGAAGCAGGGAAATTGTTAAATAACGCAGGATTTAAGATGTGCCATCCGCTGCGCGCGTATGTTCTTATCGGGTACCCAAATGATACTTTCGAGAAAGCAGAAGAACGTCTTTTCGATTGCATGAAAGCTGGGTTTCTGCCGATGGCGATGTTATACAGAGATAAAACAGGTGAACGCGATCCGCAATGGATAAGTTTTGCTTGGCCATGGGCGCGCCCGGCGATCATTAACTCAAAATATAACAAATTTTTGGAGTCAGTAAAATGATAATAACGCTTTATAAAAACACCCAAACGGAAGGGGAAACAAAATCCGACATATACACAGATTTATGGCAATTATTCCCTTATGAACCTGTTAATCTTTTTGATTCTGGTTTCACTTCGGAAAAGGCGGAATATGTTTTGCCCGATGGTTACGAAATCGTGAATGAAAATGGAAAACACTATTTGAAAAAATCAAATTATTTGCACGAGATATTCACAAATAAAAACGGGAAACCCGGTTTAAAACTTTTGAACGGCGGTATTGCTCGCGAAGAATTATATAAGCCAGGAGAGGAGCCAAAGGAAGAACCGAAGCCGGAAAAACGTGTCAGCAACGCATGGGTACCGCAGATGATTAACGGCGAATGGGAGATATACTGATATGCCGAAAATATGTGATGATGCTTGCCCAGGCGGAGATCCATGCCCTTATGAGGTATGCCCATTTATATATGAATGGCAAAATGCGGATGAAATTGTATCAGGTTATAAATACGCGGGAAGCCAAAGCGATTTTGAAGACGGAACTTATGAGAGAGAAAAACAACAAAAAATACAGGATATGAAATTGAAATGAGCGCATTACAAGAAACGGAAAAAGCAATAGATGATTTTGTAAAGAAATATTGTATCTGCGCGAATTGCCAATTTTTTCAAAGAGAATTATTCAAAAATAAATGTGACGGTCCGGATATGCAATGCGAGTTTGAAGAAGGGCATGATACCGGATTATGCGAACAGCACGAATTCGCCGATACGGAATTACAGCGCCGGCTTGAGGAGCTTCAAGATCGCTGGTACATGGCATGGTATATTGTCGAAGGTTTTATTTATTTTACTCCGCCGGAAGCAAATTAAAAAATTTTTGTCCGAACGTTCGGACAAAATTCAACATATTAAACAGCAAATAAACATAATCAATATATTGTAAAATAAGAAAAATTTGACAAACAAATTTTTTATATATAGACTTCTCCTCATTGGGAGAACTATATGTACACGAAACTCAAAGAATGGCTCGGGCTGCGCCCGAACGCCGCAAGTCGTCAGCGGAATAATTCTGCTGTAATCAATCGCCTGAAAAACAACTTCATCGAAAAGCCGTCCTGGTATTACTCAATGTCCATCGCCGCGACATGGGCAGGGGTAGGATCATTAATGGTCGGCATTCAGATGGCGCAGAACTTCGGAATAATTCCGTTTCTGCTTTGGGCGTTCGGCAACACTATGGCCTGCATAGTGTTTGGTATTTTCGCGCCGATGATTCCGAAAGTGCGGGAAGTTTTCCGCAGTAAACCGATGCAATACATTGTCGGCTTAATGTGCGTGTTTCAGGTGTGGCTTAATTTAAACGGCATACACACAATATTTAAAGACACGCCCATGACCGGAACATTCGGGCTGGTTCTTGCATACGCTACCGCGGCGTTTTTCATTTTCCTGCTTTTCAAAAACGGCATGATCCGCAGTATCTTTACTGATAATGCGTCATGGGGTGTTGTTTATATCGTTGCACTGTTATTAACAATCGGCGCGATAATTCATTCCCAAGGAAACATGAATATTCTGCCGCTGGGATTGGAGCCTGCCAGTATGAAAAACGGGCTTCGGTTATGTATACTGCTTATTCCGGGACCGTTCCTGTATCCGTATTTTTTCAAGATACTGGATTATAACGACAGCAACGATCTAGGCGCAAAAAAAATAAATGTGCGCCGGGCGTTCGTTATCGGCGGTTTGTTATTCGGCGCCTATTTAACTTTTACTTTTTTACTCGCATGGACGCATTTTAACCCGGTATTAAATATCGTAAAGGCGTTTTTAATTTTCATAATCGCGACATCGACAGTTTCCTCATTCCTCTACAGCATATACATCACTTTCGGGCGCAAATTGGGGCTTGCCGTAAATGTCGCATTGGTAGGGCTTTGGCAGCTCCTTATACCGATGGGGGTTTTGGGCGTGTGGACTTTAATGGCATCTATCCGCATATACATCGTTATCGGTGCCATAATTTTCGCAATCATTTGGTATTTAATCGAGCGAAAAAAGAAAGCGGGGGTAAATAATGCGCAAGGAGTTTAAAGAAGTAGCGATCAGCGGATTAACAACGCCTGACAAAAACACGCGCATACATCCGGAGAAACAAATCATGGAGATACGGCGCTCATTAAAGAAATGGGGGCAGTATAAAAATATCGTTATCGATGAAAACAATCTGGTTCTTGCCGGAAACGGTTTAGTTGAAGCCATGCGCGCCGAGGGCATAAAAAAAGCCAGGGCGGTAATTCTTTACGATCTCACCGAAAACGAAAAGAAAAAACTGATGATGGCGGATAATAAAACCGCAGGGCTAGGCATTGATAACCTTAACAATATCGAAGAGCTCATAGCGGAGCTTGCCGGAGATTTTGACATTCCGGGCTTTGATGATGAGGTTCTTAATTCCATAAGCGCGGCATCCGAAGAAATATCCGCTGCCCTTGACGATTACGGAAAGGCGACAGAACAGAACATAGCGGAAATAGATTCTCATGCCGGCGCCAATGAAACGGCAGGCGATGAAACCGACATCGAATCTGATAACGAAACATTTGCCGGAAAAAAACCGTACACCTGCCCACAATGCGGTGCTGAAATATGGTTATAAAGCGGGAAGGTTCAAGGACAGTACTCGCGGCCGCCCAAAAGAGAATAATAAACGCATTTTCCAACGGAAAGAAAGTTTATGTTTCTTTTTCGGGCGGAAAAGATTCGCTGTGCCTGTTGGATCTGATATTAAATCTGGTCGCGCAGGGTAAAATAAACCCGAAACAAATGATTGTCGAATTCATCGATGAAGAAGCGATATTCGATTGCATTGAACAGTCGGTATTAACATGGCGTAAAAAGGTACTGCTTGCAGGCGCTCAGTTTAACTGGTTCTGTTTGGAAGTACGGCATTTCTCATGTTTCAATTTATTAGAGCAAGATGAGAACTTTATATGCTGGGACAGCACACGAAAAACATCATGGGTAAGACAACCGCCGAAATTCGCCATACGGCAGCACAAGTGCATGAAGAACAGGGTAAATACATATCAGGATTTTTTGGTAAAACACAATGCGGACGGTATCTGCATTACAGGCGTGAGAATGGCAGAATCGTTACAGCGGTCAAAATATATGACGGCATCATTCTCCTCAAAAACAGGTTTAGCCCGGGGGAATATGGTTTGGGCAATATACGATTGGAAAGATACGGATGTTTGGCGGTATCTGAACGAAAGGCAAATAACAATTCCGGACATTTATTTATACCTGTACCAATCGGGAAGCTCGTTAAAAAACCTTCGTGTTTCTCAATTCTTCTCTGTAGACACCGCGAAGTCATTGGTAAAAATGAATGAATACTACCCGGATTTAATGGACAGAATAATCCGCAGAGAGCCGAACGCATATCTTGCGGCATTATATTGGGACAGCGAAATGTTCCGACATTCCTCAAGAAAACGCAGAGAACTTGAAGAAAAAAAGGATTATAAGATTGAGGTGTTCAAATTATTAAACAATCCGAAAAAAAACTTTCTGACAAAAGGTTCTTTAGGTAACGCTCAGAGGATAATTCAAACGCTCATTAAGTACGGACCGATAATAAACGACAGAGTTTACAAAACAATTTACGACTGCCTTGTAGGGGGAGATCCAAAACAGAGAACTCTCAGGGCAATAATTACCAATATCAATATGATTTATTCCCAAGAAAACAAGAATAAAAAAGGAAAACATCATGGAAAATAAATTAACCGCACCGCTTTCTACTCTGCAATGGGTAGATAGGGATTTATTAAAACCCAATAATTACAACCCGAACAAAGTTTCAAGAGAAAATCTTAACCTTCTTACCCAATCAATCCTCAGTAACGGCTGGACTTTGCCTATTGTTTGCAGGCCTGATTACACGATTATTGACGGTTTTCACCGCTGGACTGTCTCCGGAGAGGAGCCGTTAAAAACACAACTTAAAAATAAAGTGCCAATCGTAATAGTAAAACACGCAGACGAGTCAGGAGATATTTACGGCACAGTAACCCATAACCGAGCAAGAGGAACTCATCTACTCGAACCGATGAAGAACATCGTAAAGAAATTGATTACTCAGGGAAAAACTGTTAAAGAAATCGGTAAGGAACTGGGAATGAAACCAGAGGAGATATTCCGATTGTCCGACATCTCAAAAGAACAGTTCCTGCAGTTTATGGCTTCCCGTTCCGATAGTTATTCCAAAGAACTCTACATGAGAAAAGTGTAAAAAACTGTACGACTTGCATTTTCCCAATATTGTTATATACTTTTTTTTGTAAATCGGTAAAACGAGGAATATACGAGGATTACATGGTTAATGAAAAATCTCTGGCAAACTTAAAGAAGGGGAGAAAATTCTCAAGTGATACACAGCCCGATAATCCGGGCAGGAAACCGTCTGTGTTGAATATTATTAAAACCAGCGGTATATCCATTACCGATATAAGGCAGATTATTGACGGCATTCTTTGGGAATATTCCCCCGGGGAAATTGCAAAACTATTAAAAGACAAAGAAAATCCTTTGCCAATGGGCGTAACTTTAATATTGGGTGCGCTTATCAGCGATCAAAAAAAGACTTGCCTTTATAACTGGGAAATATTGATGAACAGATCACATGGCAAAGCAACGCAGACTATTGATATTCCTCCTGATACATTGGCAAGGGTCACAATGACATCGGAAGAACGCCGATTGAGAATTGAGGAGCTGTTAAATAAGGGTGAGTCAAAATCAAAAATCAAATCTAAAAAATCTTAATGACGAGGAACAGGAAGAGCTTCTGTATCTTCTTGAACAGGAGGAACTTGAGAGAGTAACTCCGAAAATGGAGCAATTCCGGCAACCGAAGCGTTTTAAATTAGGAAAAGGCGGACGTGCTGCAGGTGCTAAGTCATGGTCATGTGTTTCTCTTCTCGTTCAAAAAGGAAATGTAGAGCCGATACGTGTCGCTTGTTTCCGCGAAGTACAGGCATCGTTAAAAGAATCCAGTTATTCATTGGTTGTAGACACAATAAAACGATTACGTTATCCAGGCTGGATTGTAAACAGAGATTCGATATATTCTCCTGCAGGTGCTTATTTTATTTTCAAAGGATTAAACGATTTAAGAGCCGCAAGTCAGGTAAAAAGTTTTGAAGCGTTTGATATTTTCTTTTTGGAAGAGGCATCCGCAATATCAAAAGAATCATTAAAAATATTAATTCCCACTTTGCGTAAAGAAGGTTCGGAATTGTGGGCTATATGGAATCCTGAGACAGAATTTGATCCTGTTAACACAGAATTATGGCTGGCGGATCGTGATGATGTGCTGAAAGTAGAACTTGAACCCGGAAATATTGACAATGAATGGTTCCCGGATGTTCTGCAAAAAGAAATGGATACGGATTATAAAAACAATCCCGATGAAGCAGAACACACATGGGGAGGGGCGCCCCGTAAGCAGGGTGATAATGCAGTCATGAGTCGTGTACATATAAGGGGAGCTGCCAATCGTGATGTAGAGGAAACGGATCCAGATGAAATCGGTGTTGACGTAGGCAGATTTGGAAGTGATAAGACTCAAATGTATAGGCGCCGCGGATTCAAAACGATAGCGCATAAAGAATTGGCAAAAAAAGATACGCAATATGTTGCGAAGGTTGTATGGGATTTTGCAGGGAATGATCCAGATATACCTATTAAGGTTGACGATACGGGTGTCGGCGGTGGAGTTACCGACAAGCTTAATGAATTAGGCGCAAATGTTATACCGATTAATTTTAACGGCGAACCGAAAAATAAAAAGAAATACGGCACTGTCGCAGATGAAATGTGGCTGGAGTTTCCGATTGATGAAGCCAGCATACCGAATGATCCGCAGTTGTTACAGGAATTGGGAGGAAGGCTATATGATTATGACCGCAAGGGACGTAAACAGGTAGAGCAAAAAAAAGTATTCAAGAAACGATTAGGGCGATCCCCCGACAAAGCGGATGCGCTGCTGTTGTGCTTTTATACAGGCTATCATAGGGAAACTGGATCGAGTGTAGGCGAAGCGGAAACCGAATATGAATAATAAAATATTTTTTTGTTTAGTATTGCTAAGTAAATATCAATGTAGTATATATTAACTAAGGGTGGTTTCAAAAATTAAAAAGACGCGGTCTTTGTGTTATTCAGCATTGTAATAATGCTGTTTAATATATTTTGATTTGGGGGGAAATTACTCATGGAAGCACTGTCGAAACGTCAACAGGAAGTTTATGACTTCATAAATGACTATCATGTAACAAACGGAATAGGTCCGTCATTGGCTGATATAGCCAGCGGGCTTAACCTTGCTAATTCTACCATTGCAACGTATGTTGAAAATCTGCGAAAGAAAAAACGCGTAACCAGTATCCCGGGTGTGCCGAGATCGCTTAAAGTTGTACCTGCGGTCATTGCGTAATTATGGGTAACTGCACATTTTGTATTGATCGTGATAAATGTACGGAACAAACTCTCAGAGAATCCATGTCAGGTAAATATTCTGCCACTATGTTATGCGGTTTGCCAAGATATAATGCCGATGATATGGAAACCAAAACAATTAAGGTAGTTCAACTTGTAACAATTGTAACAATAAATTGCATTAGAAATACTTGTAAAGGTTGTATACAACAATTTGATATAAATTTATTTAATGAAAAAGTAAACCGTTGCAGACTTTTTCCGCATGAGAAAAGAGACAGAAATGCGAACGGTGATTATATCAGATGCGCTTCATGTTTTGCTAATGAAGTAAAAGCCTGATAGGGGGGTGGAGATATTATGACAGAGGTTAAATTAGTTCCCGCTGAAAGAACGCTAAAAACAACAGAGTTAATCAAATGCGGTTGCGATGTTAATTTACAGCAAAGGCATGGGTTTTATATTGGTGACAGAAAAGTAGTGCAGATATATTGTCCGAAATGCAGAGAGAGCGCAATCGGGTATACAGCAGATGAAGCAAAAGACAATTGGAATCAAAAAATGGGAAAAAAGAATACCGCTTAAAACGGCTTTTTTAACGCTAACCGTATACAACAGCGGTTTAGCCCCGTAAAGTTTGATATTTCTACCTACAGGTAGGTTTTAGGGCAATCTAGGAAAGGTTTGAAATGGCTGAAAATCAAGAAAATAGCGATAGAAAATTCACCTTAATAAAAAATGACAATGGTAAGACCAGCGAGAGAGTCATATCAATAAAAGTCAGAAAGCATTACAATCAATTTGACGGCAGTTGTGAACACAATAATGTTGTCATTGATGAAGGTTTATGGCGTATAGAGTGTGAGGACTGTAAAGAATTATTAGACCCTATTCAATATCTGGTAAACATTGCCAAAGAAGAAAATTTGGCTGATTACAGATTACATCAGTTACAAATAGCTTGTGCAGAATTAGAAAAAAAGACACGAACAAAATGTCAGCATTGCGGTAAAATGACACATATATATCTGAGGTCATCTTATGATTAAAGTTCATACTCTTAACAAACGGAAAAAGCGCAAACTAAAAAATTATAAAAGAGATTTAAAATTAAAATCAAAAAAATATTATAAAAACCTGTCGCTGGAAATCAATATGCCTTTTTGGGGAGATGAGGATTTAACATGATAAAAATAAACATAACACTTGATCAAAAAGGCATATTAAAAACCTGTCTGGCTTCCGGTCATGCAAATGCCGGAAAAATCGGTAATGATATTGTGTGCGCTGCGGTTACTGTCCTTATGAGAACCGCAACGAATATTCTCTCAAATCAAGAGGGAATAACAATTAAAAGCAGCGCCCCGAAAAAAGGGAAGCTCGGTTTTAATGTTGAATATAGCACAGCGGAAGGTTTGGTATTTCTCTATCATACAAGCATATTCTTAATTGACGGATTAAAGTCTGTCGCACAAGAGTTTCCGAAAAACTGCAATCTTATTATCCAGCGCCTAAAATAATTAGTATATATCTACTAAGTAAATATATCCGAATTGCACCAGCTTAACGCTGAGCATATAGTCGAAATATGCCAGTAAATAGTCAAAGCGCATTATATCAGAAAAATATTCGCAGATGGAATGTTGTTCGTGATTGTGTTGACGGACAGGAATCGATCCAAATCGGCGGAGTTAAATATCTTCCAAAACCTGCAGGGCAGAGCAAAGAAGATTATCAGAATTATCAAGCGCGCGCTGTATTCTTTGACGGAACGAGCCGAACCGCTGAGGGATTGCATGGTCATATTTTCGCCAAAGATCCGGTACAAGCAGGGGAAGATAAATTAACCGAAGCAGCGAAAGAAATATTGAAAGATATTGACGGCGCATGTTCAGGCATTGACGAATATATCTCCGGAACAACATGGGATTCAATTCAAACAGGTTTCGGCGGACATCTTGTAGATCATACTCCTGTTGAACCGGGTACATCAGTTGCGGAAAAGAAAGGCAGAGCGTATTTAAAATGGTATTCAGCAGAATCAATTTATTTACATAAATATTCGGCAATAAATGGAGTTAAAAAACTCTCAAAGGTTATTCTCCGCGAAGATGTTGAAGAGGAAGATCCGAAAGATGAATTCAATACAGTAATGACAGAAGCATATCGCGTTTTATCATTTGACAAAGAAGGCAAATACATACAGCGTGTTTACAAAAAAAGTAGTGATGATAAAAAATCAGGCTTTGTACAAGATGGCTTAACAATAAAACCAGAGATTAACGGAGTGCGTCTCGATTTTATTCCTTTCTTCACAAGCCCCGGAGAAGACCCCGAAAAATCAATGTTACTCGGTCTTGCTTATGAAAACATCGGGCATTATCAGAAAACCGCTGAATATGAAAACGGATTATTTTACACAAGCGTTCCTACTCTTGTTGTCGAAAACATGGAAACACCGACGATAGAAGAAGAATACAAAACAAAAGACGCAGAAGGAAAGGTAATTACAAAAAAAAGAAAAATCAAAGTAACCATTACTATGGGCGGGTCTACTGCAAAGTTTTTCTGTCAATACAACAAAGACGGTACATTCGCTGATGTTCGCGTTAAGTATGTGGAGTTCACAGGCGCCGGTATTGGTGAAATATTAAAAGCCCTTAACGCCTGCCTTGATCGCATGGCGAAACTCGGTATACAGGCGATAGGTTCTGAAAAGAAAGGCGTTGAAACCGCAGAGGTAGCGCAGTTACATCGCGCCGCAGAGAACGGTGTGTTAGGTGCATTTGCCAGAAGTTCAAGCAATAGAGCAACGGAAGCTGTAAGGTTAATGTTGAAATGGAATCTTCCTAAAGAGAATGTAGATGCCTGGTCATACCAGCTTAATACAGATTTCGATTACAAAGGTTTATCAGCGCAGATACTTACAATCATGTATAACGCGCGACAGTCAAACGAAATACCGAGAAGCGTATGGTTTGACACCTTGAAGAAACATGGCATTGTGCCTGAAGAAATGACGTATGAGCAATTCGTAGAGAAGATCCAAATAGACAATACAGGCGGACATGGTCCTTACGGAGATGGTGACGAAAAGAACGATGATAATTTGACTTTATTAAATCAATGAGGTATAAATGCTTGAATACGCAAAAAAGTATGAACTTAAATTAAAAGAGTTATACTGGGATATAGCCTTTGATTCGCATTATCAATATAGACAAAGCTCTCCGCATAGAGATGATTTTGAATTGCCAAAGGATACATATAGTCAAAATGATTTTGTATCAATTTGGCAAGGTGAAATAATAGGACATATTAATTACAGTATTAACAGATCGGCAAACTGTATAGATAATTTAACCTGCGTACATTTTGGAAATAACAACTCATACACATTTGCAAAAGACTTAATTACTGCCATTAAAAATATATTTGAAAAATACAAATTTAATAAATTATGCTTTTGTGTTGTTGTAGGAAATCCCATTGAAAAAACTTATGATAAGTTGGTAAAAAAATATGGTGGTAGAATTGTAGGAATTTGGAAGCAGGATAGAAAGTTATTAGACGGTAATCTGCATGACGTTAAATGTTATGAAATACTTGCTGAGGATTATTTCAAATCAATAAATAAAATTGAGAAATAAATGGCAAGAGAAGTATATGATCGAAGAAGTGGGCGCGATAATCTCCGCGACATTTATCTCCGCCATGGAATAAATCTCACCCGCTATTCAACAAATCAAGCCAGGGAACTAATAAAGATACTCGATACCTCAAATAAACAAGTCCGGGGCATTATCAGACGCGCTAAATCAATCGAAACAAAAAACCAGTACCGAAGCGTTGCCGCAGAAATCCGCAGTATAACAAAAGAATTAAATCAGCAATTATCGGGACAGCTTGAACTTGATTTTAAGGCTTTGGCAGAACAGGAAGCAATGTTTGTAAAAAATGCCGCGCATAATGTCGGCGTAACTGCAAACTTTAATCTTCCTGCGCCTGAAAAAATTTGGGCAGCGGCAAGTTTCGGAAGTTATACCAATGAAGGACGAGAAACATTTAAAACTTATCTTAACGGCTTGACTGATAATTTTTATAAAACATGGGACACGAATGTACGCGCAGGTTATATAACAGGCCTTACGGCACAGCAGATAAACAGAAATGTTCTAGGAAATTTAAATGATTTAGATCCCGGACAAATGCAAACTCTCCGCAGGTCATTGGAAATGAACACGCGAACAATGGTCGCGCATCTTGCGGAAACGGCAAGAATGGAAACATACAAAAAAAACAGCAGTATATTTTCCGGTTTTAGATATATAGCAACATTAGACAGCAGAACTTGCCTTGTATGCGGAGAACTTGACGGGCAGATATTTGAAGGCTCAGAACCGCCGGCAGAGCCAGCGTTACCGCAGCATTATAATTGCAGATGTTTATGGCTGCCCGAAATAAAAGGCATGGAAGGTTTTGACGATGATGATATGCGCGCGTCTGCGGACGGTCCAGTCTCCGCAAATTTGACATATGAAGAATGGCTGAAAACACAACCGCCGGAAGTACAGCGCGATATTTTAGGACCGACACGATTTGAAATGTATAAGAATGGAGCTCCTGTTGATGCGTTTGTCGCTGACGGCAGAACATTGACAATAAAAGACTTAATTGAAATTCAAGTAATGGAATCTCAAAGGTACGGTTTATCAAGTTTAGAAACAAGTCTCGATATACGAAAAGGCGAAGTAATAGATTATGATACTGCATACAGAGGAGCGAATCCAAATCGAGGAAATTCAGAATATGACAGGAATTGCCAGCGGTGCGTTCCTACTTATGAATTAAGGCGCAGAGGTTTTGATGTAATTGCCGCACCGAAACCGGGTATAAATAATCAAGTTGAATTCGGATATGAATGTTTTGAAGGAGCAAGGGAGAGAGTAGTCGGACATCTTAACGGCTCAAATTTTGGAGAGGGGGCTTTAAGAAATCAGCTTGGAAGATTGCCTGAAGGATCAAGATGCGGTATTATAATAGCATGGAAAAGCGGAGGCGGTCATACAATCGTGAGTGAAAAAATAAACGGAGTAACCAGATTTTTTGATCCGCAGACAAGTCAGGAAACTCCCAATTTCTTCAACAGGGTAAAAATGGGGCATATTTCATTTTACCGCATGGACGATCTAAATTTAAGTTCTGACATTGATTGGACAAAAGTAGTAAGGGTAAAATAATGACTTTACAAGAAGCGAAAAATATTTTGTCAAAAAATTGGTGGACACGCCATCCGCTGGAAAATAGACATAACAATTTTGACATACACATCACCGATGATATAAAAGAAACCGCTGATGATGATATTGATTATCCTAATTCTTTTTTATTTAATATATATATCACAGAAAAAAACAAACAGCCGACAGATGAAAACGTATTAGTGGAATTTGCAGTTTCAAAAAAAGACGGAGACTGCCGCCCGGCAATACGTTGGTCAAAATAAACAGGACTCCCCGCACCTCTTAACAATGTGTCCCAGGGGAGACATTTTTTACCGCAAGAATATACTAAGTATACATTTACGAATTGTTATATATTTTTTACGGCATTATATTTAACAAAATTATTATATGAGGTTAAAATCATCGCAAGCATTAGATATTATCCAACAGCGGATGGAAGCATGCGTTCACCACAAGTCGGTGAATTTTTCCCCATTGATACAAGGAAGGTTTACATGGCAGTATTTTTTGATGATGTGAAAAAAACCAAGTGCCCGGTAAAAGGCTTAACAACCGATGATGATAAAGTTATTGCCTATTTTAGCATTGATACGGCTGATGATCTTATCAAATTGCCCGGCTTGGATAAAATACGCGGCGGGTCTACTGCGTATGTCATATCCACAGGGCAGGAATTTATACTCGGCACTAACGGATGGTTAGAGAAAAATAATTCCCGAAAGCTTGTTTTTCAGGGCAACACTTCAAACGCGCAAAATACATCACAGATTATCGGAACTATCACTGATATTGATTTGAGTAAAATTACTGCGGTTAAAGGTGTTTTAACTACTTCTTACAACAGCAAAATACCATTGAACAGTTCAAATCTTACTGATAACTGGTCTACATACGCTTCTGTTTTAGGGAACGGTAATGTTATCGTAAGCTGGACTCATCCATCCACAGATTTTGCCAACAGGCCTGTTATTGTAATTGTTGAATACGCATAAATTATAAAGCGCAGTTTTGAAGTTATGCCGTACGCAATCAGCGGCAAGGGATACAACACCCGCCTCCTCTTTAGAACTGCGCTTTATTTTTTATCGTATATTTATACTAAGTAAATATATCCGAATTGCGCACATAATAATTCTATTTTAATTTTTATTTTGTAGACAAAAAATTTTGGCATTGATCAGTAGATCGCGCAGTAGCGTTTTGTCATTATCGTATGTCTGCATTTTCCTGTGCAGTAGCACAACCGCAGTAGCGGGGAAAATATCTTATCTTTCAGAGGTATTATTATGCCAATCGACAAAGAATTTCTGACAGCCCAACTCCAGGGTGTGGAAAAGAGTGATGAGAAAATCACCGCAATTCTCTCAGAGTATGATAAGGAAAAACTTTCTATTCTGAAGAATAAGGATGATATTCTCGCCGAAAAAAATGCGCTTGAGTTAAAACTCAAAGACAACACCGCGAAAATTACAGAACTTGAAGAAGCAAAAAAAGCGTTGGACGAAAGCATTAAATCCGGTTTGCCTGACAAGGAAAAAAAGATTTTTGAAGCAGATATCAAAACCCTTAAAGATCAAATCGAAATGCTGACAGGCGAAAGCACCAAAATGAAAACGGAATATGATTCCAAAATCAAAACGCTTTCCGATGAAAAAACGCATTACATTATCGGCGAAGAATTTACAAAACTGATCAACGGCAATACTGCCATTTTCCCCGCGCTGAAAAACGGTCTTGTAAAAAGATTCTTTGCGGATTATCCGAAGCAGCTTTTTGGTCCGTATGAGTACAACGGCAAAACCGAGTACGTCATCAATGACGGACCGAACAAAGGCAAGAAGATGGGTGATCTCCTGACAGAATTCCTTAATTCCGATGAAGGTAAGTATTACGTTGAAAACAAAAACACCGGGGGCGGTGCCCGCGGTCAACCAAACGCTGCCGGCGGTACTGAAAACAGTATTGCGCGTTCTCAGTTTGATCAAATGTCTTACGCGGAGCGCAAAGATTACTTAAGTAAAGGCGGCAAAATTCACAATTAGTGAAGGAGCTATCCAATGAAAAAGATAATTTCTTTTTTTATTCATCTCCAATGGTTTGCAGATGAAAACAACAACCTGACGGATCTTATCCCGGATCTTTATGATTCGCTGGATATTGTATCAAGGGAACAAATCGGTGTAATGTCTGCCGCAACCAGAAACGCAAAAGCGGATTCAGTTTCTCTTGGCCAGAAATTAATGGTACCCATTGCCAATCCGAGAAAAACTCAGGACATACGCCCGGGACAGGAGCCGACAGGCAGCGGCGATGACTTCGATACTGTAGAAATCGAAATCAAGAAGATGAAAACCGCAGACCCGATTTGCTGGGACGGCGAACAGGAAGGCACACAGGGCGCACAGCTTGATCCTATGGTTAAAGACCAGATCACTCAGGCGATGAGAAGCCTTGCAAACGAAATTGAAGCCGATCTTGCATTAGAAGGTGTCGTTGCCGGTATTGCCGCGGGTAATGTTTACGGACAGAAGGGCGTAACGCCGTTTGCCGGAACACTCGGCGATATGGCGCAAATGCGCAGAATCCTTAACGACATGGGCGCGCCTATATCAGATCGCCAATTCGTAGCAAACTCGCTCGCTGCGGCGAATCTCTTGTCTGTAAATAATTTAACCAGTGTTGCTCATTCAGGCGGTGAATCCGAACTCAGGAACGGAATTATACGTCCGCTTATGGGTATCAATGTTTGGGAATCGGGCGGATTTAATCCGATTGAAGCTGGTAACGCAGACGGTTATTTAACTAACGGCACAGCAGAAAAAGGCGCAAGGCAGGTTTACATCGATTCTGGTTCTGGAACTTTTAAAAGAGGTAACATTATCAGATTCGGCGATGACACCACAAAATATGTTGTCGCTGAAGATGTTCCTTCCGGCGCGACTGTATTGCCGATTGTCGGCAGACTGCAAAGCGCAATTGTGGATAACACAGAAATCGTTATCGAAACTGATACTTATATGCCGAGCATTGCGTTTCACAGAAACGCGCTCGTACTCGCCTGCCGTCCGCCTAAAATGCCGAGACGCGGCGATAAAGCCCTTGATGTAACAAACATCGTAGACCCGGTTTCCGGTCTTGCATTCCAGGCTGCCTTGTACGGCGGTTACATGGAAAACAGGCTTGAAATCAGAGCTGCATGGGGCTGGAAAGCCGTCAGTCCTCGTCACATCTTAACCCTGTTCGGTTAAGCCACACATCCCCCGCTATTGCAGCGGGGGAATTTTATTTTATAAGGAGTCATTAATGGCTACAAAATTGATGAAGAAAGGCGACAAGTTCGCTGATATTTTTGACAGCCCGGAAACAATCGCTCAGGCGCAGAAAGACGGGTATCATATCTGCGATGAAGCTGAGATAGAAGCGCGCAAAGCGCTGGCGAAAGCCGAAGTAAAACAGCCGAAAAAATCTGCCGAGCCGAAAGCCGACAACACAATTATCGTGTTAGCGAATTTAGACAAGAACGGCTTAATGAAGTTTGCCGGAAAGAGAAAAATAATCGATGATACTTTCAAAACTCTTGAAAAAGAACCGCTTATCGTAAAGATCACCGATGTTCTGAAAGCAAAGATCGTTGAAGCGAAATTAAAAACCGCCGAGGAAGCCGCTGCGCTCCCCGAAGCTGATTTGATCGCGTTATTCGACACAATCGGTAAATAAATAAGCAGGGCAAGTCATGTTTGAAGTTGAAAACGGAACAGGCCTTCCGGACGCGAACGCCTATGTCGATATTGAATACGTTGAAAAATATCTCATGGGGAACAGGCTTGCCCAGTTTACCGAATTGGAAGAAGAAGAAAAACAAACCGCAATCATTAACGGCACACAGTTAGTTGACATTTCCTATAAATGGAAAGGATACCGCAAATCGCTTGAACAAGGTTTGAACTGGCCGCGAACAGATGTAGAACTTCAGGGCTTCCCTGTCAACGGCATTCCTTCCGCAGTAAAGAAAGCCGCTTGCGAAGCTGTATGGCTTTACATGACGGAAGAAAGTCTTTTCAGTAATGAAAATAATCGTGAAGTGGCAAGAGAACGTGTTGAGGGTGCTGTCGATGTTACCTATGTAAATCCAAAAGACAGAATAAATAATAACGTAACAAGATTTGAAATTCTGGACTTAATTCTCCGCGGGCTTTACGAAATTGAAGAACCTAATGCAAGCGGATCGAGTATCGGCACAGCGAGCGTGGAGCGAGCTTAATGGGAATCAATTATACCCAGTTATGCGCAACTGCAAAACGTCTAATCGGTTCAAACGGAACAAAAGGTATTTTATTAAATCCCAGCGGAGAAAAAGGCGAATATAATCCAGCCACAGACGAAATTGAAAATAAATATATTCCGTTTGAAGGTTATTGTGTTATTACCGGGTATGACGAAAAATTAGTAGACGGTACAGTAATCAAAGCAGGGGATCGAAAAATAATAGCCGTCCTTCCGGCAGAGCCAATTCAGGGAACTTCAAAAATAGAAGTCTACAATAAGAAAACAGGAATATTAGCAGATACTTATAACATAATTAACTGCACAATTGTAAATCCTGATATGTCGGTTGTTATTGTTTACAAATTGCATTGCCGAAAGTAACAGGGGGAAAACATGAGCGCTAAAAATGCAAAGCTGTCACGCAATGTTGTAATAAAAGCAAGAAAGAAAATATCAAATGAACTAATCAGGCAACTTTTTGCCGCTCCCTGGTATGTCCGTATTATGTTTGCGTTCCGCGTTATCTTTAAGAGGTAACTATGGGATGGGACCCGAAAGCAACCGATCCCCTTGAATGGGCTGCCAAAACAAAAAATGCTCCGCGCGAAGCGGTTAATATATTTGCGTTTTCGCTCTTTAATCGTGTTGTTATGCGAACTCCTGTTGATACCGGCGCGGCGCGGCAGAACTGGCTTGTTACTCTTAATTCAGGAACAGAGGAAGCCGATCCTTCAAAAACAACAGGCAGTGTTCTTACAGACGGCGGCAGTGTAATTGACAGGGCAAGAGGCGATGATAAAATCATCATACAAAATAATTTACCGTACATAAAAAAACTTGAGTACGGCGGTTTTACAAAGAAACCTCAGACGGAAAAAACAGTAGGCGGTTTTTCAAAACAGGCGCCGCAGGGAATGGTCGGGCTTGTATTAGCCAAAGCGGATGATTTATGGAAACGAGCCGTAGAAGCGGCAAAGGGGCATTAATGACAGACACATATATCGAGAAAACTTTAATTGACGCTTTTATGACGATTAATGATTTTTCCGGCGTTCCTTTGATCAAGATAGATGAAAAAGGAAAGCCGTTAAATGTTTCGCTTCCCAATATTCCATTTACACCGCCGAAAGATAATAATTTCTACATAATATCATTTCTTCCTAACGAGCCAGAACCTGCAGGGCTGGGAACAAACGCAGAAAACCGCTGGAACGGAATTTTACAGATTGATATTATCGTTCCTATTGGCATCGGCACAGATACAATCGCAATAAGATATGATTGGATTGTAAAATTATTTCAGCGCGGAAAAACATTCAACGAAATTATGATAATAAGAGCATACCGCGCAGCACAGGGAGCCGAACCGGAAAATACAACTTACAGAACAGTAATTCGTGTTGAATTCACCGCTTCATTGCCGAAATAAAAACATCGCATACATATACTAAGTAAATATATACGAATTGCAGAGTAATCTTGTGCAGTTTATCTTTTATTCAGACTTTATTTTTTTAAGGAGAATAAAATGAGTTATAAAACTGCGCCTAATACAAATTTATCTATTGCTGCTGAGGACGCTGACGGGAATGTTCCTGACAATGCAGCGTTCCAGCCTATGCGGTGGGTATCAAACACTCTTGAAGGGTCTTACGAGACAATTCAGAACGATACCAAATTACCCGGTCGTAACCCTTCACAAAATTTCAAGGGTACGGATTCAAACGCCGGCGATCTTGTTGTAAACTTTGCGCCACTCGAACATGACAATCTATTAAAAGCGGTGTTGTGTAGCGAAAATGGTTTTGTGAAAAACGAAACTCTGTCAGATGACGATTACAGCGTATATGACATGATACCGGGCAATAAACAGCGCACATATTCCTTACTGAAAGAATTTACACAAGAGCCGAAATTATATCAACTTTTCAAAGGCTTGCAGTTTAACACTTTAAATATTTCTTTCACTATCGGCGCGCTTGTAAAACTCACTTTTGGTCTTATGGGAAGAAACAACCCGTTACTTGAAAAAGATGCTCCTGTAAATCTTGACGGAAAACTTCCCGCATACGAGACAGAAGAATTTATTACTTTACAAGGTAGCTGGAAATTTAAAGGTCCTTATGATGATGAACCTGTTGAATACATTGACGGTGTTGATATAACAGTTTCAATTACAAATAACATGGAAGAGCTGAGAGGATTATTCCAGAAAGAAGCTATTGATAAAACTCTTGGTATGCTCAACATCACCGGAACTATCAATGAGTATGTAAAATACGGCAAACTTTACAATCTCTCAAAAGAAGGCAAAGGCGGCGATCTTTATATCACTGTTAGAAGCGATGTAGATGATGCCGAATATGTTTTTGTTTTCAAAATCAGTTTTGACAATTCCACATTAAGCGGCGATTCACAGCTTCAGTACGCGCTTCCTTTCTCTACTTACGGAGAAGATCGTTTCAAAATAATAAAAATTGTTAAAAAGGGAACAGAACCGCAGCCTGAGCCTGAAATACAGGGAGCCGTTGAAATTGTCGGCAATCCTACAGTTGGATCTCTGCTTAATGCTTCCGTTACAGGAGAAGCAAACGGGCAAGTTCTTAACTATAAATGGTTAAGAGGTGAATCCTTAGACGGAACATTCTCGGTAATTGCAGGAGCAAATACATCTGAATATCAGATAACAAACGATGATCTTAACAATTTCCTCACAGTAGTTGTTACCCGAGATGGCTTTAGCGGACAATTGATATCTGCGCCTACAGCAGCAATAACCGAACCTGCGCCGGGCACTGTCTCTGTAACTGGTGTTGAACTCAACAAGAACGCGGTAACAATTATTGAAGGCTACACTGAAACTCTTGTCCCTACAGTGTCGCCAAGTAACGCAACAAATCAGTACTTGATGTGGGAATCAAGCGATGAACTCATCGCGACCGTTGATGACAACGGCACAGTAACAGCGGTTGCTCAAGGTACGGCAACAATCACAGTTGTAACAGATGACGGTGATTTTGAAGATACCTGCGAAGTAACTATAGAAGCATAAGTGCGCAACCCATGCGCCGGAGAGGATGGATGCGACCTGCGAGACGTGGCAGGAGGAGTCGTTATCCCGCGCATGGTATTTTATAAATTATATTTGGAGGAAAGATTATGGATATTAGTCAATTCGTAACTCAAGAAAATGCGGACGAAGGTGTGTGGACACCTATTATAATTAACGGCACGCCGATGGATATTGATCTTAAAATACTCGGTGATGATTCAGATGTAGTTCAAAAATACCAGAGAAAACAAATTAAAAAAATGAAAGGACTGGTTTCTAATCTCAAAGATAATAAAACTGAAATTGACGATGACACTATTGACGAAATATTTGAATCAAACAATGAAGCTGTTATTATTAGAATTGCTGGAATTCGCGGTTGGAAAGTTGAACGAAAAGGGACCAAAGAAATCAGCCGTGAACCCGTCAATGCGATAACTATTAAAGACAGGGCAGGCGTAGAAAAAGAGATCAAGAACGATCACGAATCTTACGAATATTTGGTAACCAAGATTCCGGCGATAAAAGAAATTGTTTTAAAAGTAGCGGGGGATCGCAACAATTTTTTATTGAAGCCGAGCGGAAATTAGAAAAAGCTGTTAGGCGGTTCTTTTTTCTTCACTCGGATCGGACTAGGAAAAACAGCAAGGGAATTGAGCATTATACTTATGCTGAAGAAACTGAGAAATTAATCAAGGCAATAGGTCAAGAAAAGTTTGACAGGATAAAAGGGGAGGAGTTTGGATATATAACCCCTCCTCCTTACTTCTCTTATCTTTATACTTTATACATCGATCTACATTATGCTTCAAAAGACGGTATAAGTTATCAAGATATAGCCGCTTTCATTTCGACAACGCAAAATGAATTATCTATCTATGAAGTGTCTCTAATCCGCAAAATGTCAAGCTGGGCGGCTTCAGAGATCAACAAAGCGTGGAGAGAGAACAACTGATCTGACAGTTAAGGTTGTTGTCACAAATCATTTCACATTGTCATTCTTCGTGTCCAAAACCCGATTGCTTACTCTTGTTAGGAATGTCTCAATAACACCTTCGGGTAAAAATCTTGTTTTCATTGATTTTAAGATGACTTCAAAGAATATATTTTCATCCCTGTTCCAGTAAAATATTCTTTCATCTAGAATTACTATATCTTTCATATCAAACATACAATCCCTCTCTTGAATCTTGATAATCGTGGTTTACCTTTGAAGGCTCTCATTAAAAAACGTCTGCTAGCCGTAATAATCTGTCGTATTAGATTCATCGGTAAAAATACAAGATTGTGCGAGCTAAAATCCAAAAAAAATAATTGTTATTTTTACCTTGCTTAAGTTCTTGTCCAGTAAAGAATTAACTTTCTAATTATATAAAAACCGTAACATACGATTAGTATGTCTATATTTAAAATAATTTATTTTAAATATAGAAAAGAAATAAATAGAGTTTTTACGAATTAGTAAAAAATTAATATTTAAAAAATGATAAATAGAACATATTACTGTATAATGCGATATAGAGAAAATTATTCGTTTTATTTTTAACAGCTAGTAAAAAATTATTTTAGGAGGTATGACTATGAAATAGCTTGTCGGAGGTATTTATAACTAGTACTCTAGTTCAAGCATTATCAGTTATTGCAGACATAATTACTGTAATGCTATCTATCAGGGTTCTGTATATATAAAAATAAACCGTTCCGGTCTATTTCTTTTTGACTGGAGCTTTTGCTGGTGGCTTAACTGGCGGTGTTGTCATTGTTGTTTTACCTCTGTTTGGAGGTGTTGGTGTTGATGATGACGGCGTACGACTTGATTTTAATTTTGCCATTTTTTCCTTCCTATTTTATTAGATTTATTGCTATAAAAAGCATTAAAAACGCCAACCCAGAAATAAGCAGTAATATTGAAATGTATTGCAATATTGCATTGGGGCTAAAATACAAACTTCTTTTTTTATAGTTAGTTTCTTCCCCATTGTACTTTAATGCAAGATTGTCGTTTTCTTCTTTGGCTAAAGATGAGTGAGAAAATGAACTTATTATGAAACCAATTATTCCTAGAATAATAATAAATGTAAAACAAGACCAAGAGGTTACAAGGAATTCATAATTAGAGGCGTATTTAATCTCTACAATCTGATCAATAAATGTAAACGATAACCCGAATGATCCAGATGAAATTGTCAGCAGCCATTTTTCGGCTTTAGAATCTTCGTCATATTGCCGCTGTTCCAGTATTTCTACTCTTCGTATGGAAGCGTCATAGTTTTTCCAGTCGGTTTCTTCTCTTTTCATATTATTAGTATATATATACTAAGTAAATATACACGAATTGTCAATTATTAATATCTCTCAAATAATGTAATACTTGATAGATGGAGGGATAAAAACTATCTCCGATGATGTAAGCCGTTTAGTAATAGAAGTGGACTCAAAAGGCGTGGTAACAGCTACGGGCAATCTTGCGAATTTTGTCAAACACAGCAAGGGGGCTGGAAACAGCACGGACGATCTCGCAAAAAAATTCGGAGCTTTCCATTTAATAATTAATAAACTTCCGGGACCTTTGAAAGCTGTCGCGGCAGGGTTTATAGGAATGATGAATCCAGCAACAGCCGCTATAAGCACGGTTATAGAGTTAGGGGAGATGGCGGTAAAATATGTACAAGAATCCGTTAAAGCGTATCAAGAACAGGAAGTTCAGCTGGTAAGATTAGGAGCGGTGTTAAAAGCGACAGGATCAGAAGCATGGACTAGTAGCAAAGAATTAAATGATTATGCCAGAACACTACAATCCGCAACAGGAAAATCGGCAAATGAAATAATGCAGATGCAATCCGTTCTTGTGGGCTTTACCGGGATAGCCGAGGAAAATTTTAACAGATTAACCAGAAACATGGTTGATATGGCGGATGTAATGGGCGGCAGTATGATCAGCGCCGCTAACACTTTCGGAAAAGCGCTAGAAAACCCGACAGAGTCTATCGGCGCATTAACAAGATACGGTTTCAAATTTACTGATTCTCAAAAAGCGTTAATTAAATCTTTAGAAGAAGCTAACAATTTAGCCAGCGCACAGAAAGTAATACTTGAGAGTATGGAAAAAGCTTTCGGCGGCGCGGCCGAAGCCACAGGAAACACAATTGAAGGGACAAAAAGAAAAGTTTCAGCGTTAAAAGATGAGTATAAAGCGTTATGGGCGGAAATGAACAATATCCCTACCGTTGTTAAATTATGGCTGGAAGCGCAAACTAAATATTATTCAAGAAATATTGAATTGTTAAAAGAAGAAAAAGAATTAAGAGATATAAATGAACGGATAAAAAGCGAAAACCCGGTTGAAAAAACAATCGCTGAGTATGAACGCGCTATCCATATGGTAAATCAATATAAAAGAGAAATGGCCGGACATGGTATTAAAGATGATAATGACTCGAAAGCTTATAAACGGGAATTGGAATATTGGGAATCAATTATTCAAAAGCATAAGCCTCTTGTAGATATGCAGAATGATTTAACAAAACAACAAGATGAATATAACAAAAAAATTTTAGAAGGTGTAAGCGGTTATAGCTTATTGCAAGCAAAAATAGAAGATGTCTACGCAAAAACAGCTGAAGCGCAGGAAAAAGCGCTAAGCGATCAAATAAAGTATTTCAACGACGCTCTTACTATGACACGCACAATAGCGTATGATATGCAGGGAAATATTACAACAGATAAGAGTAAAATTGCTTCTACCGCTATAATCGGCATATCCGAAGAAGAAAAAAACAAAATAGAAGCGGTATTAAAATATTTAGAAACAAGCTCTAAAAACGCGAAACAAGAACTGACTGAATGGCAGAAAATATTTAAATCCGCTATGAACCTGTCTGATTCTGATACCAAACAGAGCTGGTTTACCAGGCAATCCTCAGCTATAAATAAATTCAATGAAATACTGGTTACAGCTAATGATAGAGCTAAAATTCTTTATAACACTTTAGGAATTGAAAACAAAACGTTAGAACAAGCGGCTGAAGCATGGGAAGAAATAGCTTCCAATATGATAATGAATGGCGAGTGGCTTTCAAATAACACTCTATTCCAGCAAGTAGCTGAGTATGCAAAAGAAACAAGAGACGCTGCAAATGAAGCTAATCTTGATAACTATATAAGTGATCTGAATGCAGAATTAAATCTTTTAAGAATGACTTCATCTGAAATGGAAAAACAGCGGCTTATTTCAGATTACAAGGTGATAAATGAAGAAAAAATCTTACAGGCATTCAGATTGCAAAGATTAATTAATAACGAGCAATCGTTATCTAATATGTTGTCCAGTGGCTCAGGTATAAATATAGAAAAGATTCTAGGTGTTGGAAATGTAAGCAAACAAATTGAAGAAATAATGAATCAATTTAACGGATTAAGAAAAATAGCCGACGTTAAAGTTGAATTAGGGTTAACTGATATTGTAAATGGATTATCAGACATAGAAAGAAGATATGAAGGTTTTATTGAAACTTTAATCGACCCTGAATTTACAGATTTATTAATAGAAAATGCAGAGCTTATAGCAGAAAAAACAGGCGAGTCGTTTATTGATGTTGCAGCTAGGATGCTTGATGAATATGGAATTATAACAAAAGAACTCCTTGAGCAATTGAGGCAAGCAAGAGAAAACACAACAAACGCGAAAGCTGACAACTTAATGCAAGAGCTTGAAAAACGAAAAGAATTAATCCGGCTATCTGAAGAAGAAATAAGATTAATGGAATTAAAAGAACAATTCGGTAATACAAGAGGACAGGAGTTATTTGATCTTGAACAAGAAATAGCAAAAATAGAAAATTTAAAAAGCGCGATGAAATCGCTAATTGATTCGTTTAAAGACCTAGCTGCAGGCGGTTATCTTGATTTTTTTAACGATCTGGGTAAAGCGTTTAATCAAGGTGCGGACTTTACAAAAGGTTTTAACAGTGCGTTAAAGAACATGCTTAAAAGTTTAATCGATGCGATGCCTCAGCTGCTATTGAATGTCGGTTTACAGTTAATGTCAAAAAATATCTATCTGGGTTTAGCTTTCATTGCAGCATCCGGTCTAATGTCGTTTGTTAGCGGGATGACAAAAAACGCAGAGGATACTGGGCAAAAAGACGAAACCGAGAGATTGAGAAATTTACAACAACAAATAATGGATTTAATTGATGCGCAAAGAACGCAACAAGAATATTATATAAGACAAAAACAAAGGATTAATAATACAGCAACCAGAGTAAATGACGCTATCATCACCCCTAGAGGGGTAGTATACACTCACCCTGAAGATTACATTATTGCTACAAAAAGACCACAGGATTTAATGAGCGGCGGTGCGAATGTGATCATTCAAATAAATAATAATGCCAATGCAACTGTTACGCAAACAGAAAGTACCGATCCAAACGGATCTAAGCTAATAGAATTAACGATAGAAAATGTTATGAGAAAAAAAATCGCTAACGGCGATATGGACAGTGCTATTGACGCAATGAATCGCCGTAGGGACGGCATTAGGAGACGGTCGTGATAGAGTGGGCAAGATTAAAAGGCAAACTTGTTGGCACTGTTCTTAACTCTTCATCATGGACTCACTCTCTTGGAATCATAGCTGATGTCACAAGAAGCGGAAAACGAATAGCAAGAGCTAATCATATAAAATCTCCCGATAGTTTTATTGTCATTATGCACATGACATTAGACGAATATAAGGTGTGGAAAAATTGGTGGAATAATGAATGTAGAAGGGGTGTGCATACATTCGCTTTCCCGAATATAAATGATAATACCGGAATATTAGTAGAGTATCAATTTGATCCCGAATCGACACCTTCTGTTAAAAATACCTCTGCTTTAAATCTAGAAATCACTATGAACTGGTTGGAGGCTTGATGTTATCTGCGATAAATAAGAAAAAATTAGCTTCTCATGACAGAACTATTAAACTCCCTTATTTAATTAAAATCACTCATTATAAGCCTTCGGGAACGAGTTATTACTTCTTCGCTAATTCATCTGAAAGCATTACTTATAATGGTGATATTTACAACTCAGCCGTATTCTCAATACAGCCTCCTGAAAGAGACGGTTCAAAGATAGGTAACGCTACTTTAACAATCTGTGTGATTGATCAACAGTGGATAGAAAGAATAAGAGAAACTCAGATTCCTGCTAAGTTAGAATTTATCGCCGTTATTGTAGGCGAAGGAATAGAACCATTGGAAGAAAACAGTTTTACTTTAAGAAATGCCAGTTGGAATGAAATTTCAATTACATGGGAAATGATTTTTGATGAAAATATGGCGATCATCGTTCCTTCCGATAGATGTAACGCAATGACTACTCCGGGGTGCGCGTGAACATAGGAAAATATATCGGAATACCTTATATACCTCATGGACGTGATTTAAAAGGGTTAGATTGCTACGGATTAGCAATCTTAATATACAGAGAAAAAGGAATAGAACTCCCCGATCCTTGCTATCCTAATACAGAAATCTCAACTAACAAAAGAATCATGGAGAGCCTCGAATCGACTATCCCTAATGAAAAACTTGATAAACCGGAGCCTTATTGCTTTATAGAATTTTATGTATTAGGCGAACCTTCGCATATAGGAATCTATTTAGGAAGCGGAGAATTTATTCACTCCTCACGATCAACAGGTGTTGTAGTTGATAAACTTTACAGATGGGAAAAGAGAGTAAAAGGATATTATAAAGTATTATGATTACAGTATCTATTTTTAGAAGCATGTTAAGCACATCAGACGATACTCGCGAAACTCAAAGAATCAGAGAATCAATCACGATTAAAGATTTGTATCCCGATGTCGATTTTGAAGACTCTTTAATATCTGTAAACGGATTCAGGCAAGATGAAAACTATCTTTTAGAGGATGGCGATGTTTGTACTATCAGGTTATTCCCAAAAGGCGATAATGCGGGTGCAATCTGGGGGGCTATTTTAGGCGCTATAGTGGGTGCGGCAATGTTTGTTATCGGCTTTTTTACTGCCGGATCGACATGGATATTGGGGGTAACTTTAATTGCAGGCGGCGGCTTAATCGGAGCGGTGGCTGGTGAGACGATACAGCATGGCAGTTTAGCAAGATGGTTTGGTGCAAATACATCCGCTAAAGACTCAAAACAACTAGAGCAAATCCCGCAATTAAGAGGAGCTAAAAATCAATCTAACTTTAATAAACCTATACCTTTAGTTTTAGGTAAACATTTTTTTACACCTATGTATGTAGGAAACCCCTACACATTAATTGGAGGAGAGGACGGAGAGGATCAATACTTTTATGCTCTTTATATGTTAGGGTATGGGAAGTTAAAAGTAACCGATATAAAGTTAGGTGAAATAGGTGACATCGCTTCTAATCACAAAAACGGCTATAAAGACGATGGCTTAATGACGATAGATAACGGATTTATTGACGGCGACCCTTTTATATTAAAAGGCGAACCAACAATAGATTTAATTCAAACAAACAGAGAATCGGATGCTATATACCCTCAAGCTGTATTTGAAGAGAGATTAAATATTGAGTTAAAAAATGTCGCTCCTGTAGATGGAAAAGATACCGATCCGTTAGAGGTAGTCAGGTTTTCCGCGAGAAATCCGCAGAAAATTCAAGTAGAGATCACTTTTCCTAGCGGATTGGTCGAATACAATGACAAAGGGGATAAAATAAATAAAAGCGTTAATATATGTTTAGGTTATCGTATATCAACTCCAAATGATACTAATAGATGGGAGCCGTTCGGGTATTTTGAACCCGGAAACCCCCATAATTCTACATTGGGTGATAATACAGGAAATTTGGCATTCAATACCATAACCCGTAATAAATATAAAGTAATGCGTTTTGTAGCTGAGAAAACTTTTACAAGTTATTCCCAAGTATCAGATATTTACGATACAAGAGTAATCGAGTTAAAAATTTTCCGTGAAGATGATCAATCAGACGATACTAGGGTAATAGATAAAGTATACCTAACAGCTATCAGGACATGGATGTTTGATAATGAAAAATCTAAAGCTGGAATTCTTGTACCGCAAGTTCCTGTAGTAAGGGAACTGAGAGATAAAACTTCAAGACTTGCTTTTAAGATCAAGGCTACAGATAACACTCAGGGAATGTTAGATGCTCTAAACTGTATAGTAGAATCCAAGTGTAGAATATGGGACGGCGAGAAATGGAGCGATCCTGATTGGGATATTAAAAAACAACAATGGACAGGAAATTCCGAAGTTCCAACAAGTAACCCTGCTTCGTTAGCATTAAAACTCTTGCAGTCTCCCACATTGGGGCGTAAAGGTTACCTTGAATCCATGCTAGACATGAATTCTTTTGGAGAGTTCTACGAATGGTGTGAGGAAAAAAAATATACCTGTAACGGTGTTTTAACTACAGAAAAAAGGCTTGATGACACTCTAGCTCTCATTCTCTCTACAGGAAGAGCGATGAGAACCCTTAATGGCAATAAGTACGGATTATTGATTGATAAGCCTAGAGAATACCCTGTAATGATTTTGAATTCTCAGAATGTACTCGAAGCTTCTAATCAAAAAATCTTCGCCGATATTCCAGACGGATTCTTAATAAAATTTATTAACGAAGCGGACGGTTATTTAGAAACAGAAGTTTACGTAATGAGAAACGGTTCAAATGACCCCGAATCAATTCCCGGATCAGTGATCGAAAGTATAGAGATTCCTTTTGTTACTAATTACGATCAAATAGTAAAAATCGGTTGGTACTTGTTAGCTTGCGCGCATTTAAGACCAGAAGTATGGAATAGAAAACTATCTTATGACGGCTATTTAATTGCGATAGGTGATCTTGTAGAAGTTCAAGATGATACAATCCTAGTAGGGATAGGAGAGGGCGGTGTTATCACGGGGCTTATTAGTGACGGAGAAAGAATCACAGAAATTCAAACAGACGGTCAATTTGAAGTAATCGATCCTTCTTTGTCATACGGAATAAAGATCATGCAATATGACGGCTACAATCAACCAAAAGCAAGGGCTATTCAAGTACAGATCACCAAAGCTGGTATATATAATAATTTTCAAGTAAATATCTCTCTTAATAATATTCCTATACCAACTAAAGGTGATATAGTATCTTTCGGGCTTTACGATCGAATTACTACATCAGCTTTATGTTTCGGAAAAAAAGACAACGGAGACGGAACCTTTGACGTTGTTTTAGTCCCTTATCAAGAAGGAATCTACACTACAGATTTAGGCGAGATCCCGCCTTACGAAGCTAACATAACTCCGCCTCAATCTTTGCCGCCGCTTAACCAAATTCCTCCGCCGTCTGTTACCTTACCGGATATGATAGATGTATTCGATGGCATTACATCAGGCAGAGACGCTCAAATGATCGAATTAGCGCCGAGCGTGCAGATGATCATAAGAGGGAGCGACGGCTCACTTGAGCCGAATACGATCTCTTGTTCTCAGGTGATCATAGTAGGCAACGATCCGCCTGTAACCCCTAACCCTTTAAGGATGTTGCAATATCATACTTCAAAAAACGATGGAACGTATTTTTTATACACTAACCCTATTGAAGTAGGCGATTGGGACTGGATAGAATTTTTATTATCTGATAATGGAATAGAATTAGACAGGCAGAGGGTTCCTGTTTTAAGAGAAGGATCAGACGCCGTTTACCTCGATATAGAGAATCAAAATTATCCTTTATTTTGCACTTATGACGGCGTGCCGAAAGAAAATCAACTTCCGTTCTCTGTGCAAGCCCGACTTTTTAGAGGGATTGAGTTAGCGAAAGATGTTACATGGGAATTAAGAAATGCTCCTAGAGGTATTACGATTAACAGTAACGGATTAATTTCAGTTAATCCGGAATTCAAATACACAGAAGAAATAGTAAATTATCCGGCGACAGGAAATAATATAGTCGATCCGTTAAGTTTGCCTTTTTATCCTTTCAGCGGAAAGTGGATGACAGGGCGGCTTGAGCTTGGCGCGTTAACCGAGATTGGAGTAAGGGCTTATTATCAAGGAAAAGTTTTTACAAGAAATTTAAGGATAAGGAAAGTGTTAGACGGCAGTCCGGGAAAAAAAGGAGAGCAGGGCGATCCAGCTCCCGATTACAGAGGACGAGTTACTAATAGAGGAGATCAATATCAAAACGGTCGAGTAACAATTAATGGTCATTTAGTTCAATTACATTACGGAGATACAATACTTTATTTGGGGACTACATTAGATTCTGTTTGGGAAAATGCTATGCTTATTAGATGGACAGAAAGCGGATGGGAAAAACTCGATCCTGACAGTGACGTAAATTCTTCTGACTATATGCTTGCTCTTAATGATATGTTTGATGGCGCACCTAATGCCAGATTTAATATATCGTTTATTAAAAGATTATTTTCACAAAAATTAAATGCTGAGGTAGCTAATATTCTATTTAAATTGATTGTTGGTAGTGGTACTAATGGAATAGAAATTGACGGAACTAAGAGTTGGATTAAATCGAATAACTACGAAAGCGGTATATCAGGATTTATATTAAATAAACAAAAAGACGCTAATGGTATACAAGCAGAATTTATAGATATTAAAACTGTAAACTTAAATGCGGTTAACGGAGTGGTTGAAGGGACGTTAAAAGTAGGAGACGCATGGAATATCGATGGAAGCGAAAATAATACTCAAGCGCTTGGAAGTCTTTTAGCTTTAAAAAGCAGAAATAATAATTCGCTAATGTTAAAAAGTCCTAAACTATTCGGTGAGATCTATATTATGGGTGGAGGTGCATTAAATTTAATAGGAAACATGGAGGTTGGTAGCAATTCTTTGGTTAGCTCCAAGGCTACTAAAAAAATTGAAGGCAATTACACTCCATCAGCTCTTTATAATTTTCTAAACAATCTTGGAATTGGAATAAACGTATTATGTATCGCAAGCGGTTCGTTTGTAACACCTAGCATACAACCAGTTGATTCTCAATTATTTCATGTATCCTGTATTAATAATCAAGTAGGTGTAATTACATTGCGAGGATTTAGTAACAATATGATTCGTTATTCCGCTGGAGTATATCAGGATCGAATTGTTATCAACAATACAGCAGGTGGTAATATAATTAATATATCAGGGAATACTACAATAAATATTCAAGTTATGTTAATATAACTTTTTAACCCATTCAAGATCAAAAACGATATTGTGAGCAACTTCAAATTCTTCGCCCGGTTTTAAACTTCCACCTAAAAAACTATAATACGAAGGTTTTTCTTCTGTATAATCTTCCCTTCTCATCTTCCATCCGATTAATGAGTAATCTTCATTTTCCATTGTTCCGAAATCTAATACTTCAGTTTTTTCAATAAAGCTATATGAAAAACTCCAGTTATCAATAACAGGTGGTTTATATTTATTATTATCTACAGGTGGTTCGCCAAACGGATAGCCATTACTATGATAAGTGACTGTCAGGTACAAGTCGTCTTCGTTGTTTGTATTATCTAATTCATTTTCGCAATTACTCATAGAAATTATAATAACAAAGATTGTTAGTAATGACAATATTTTTTTCATACTTACCCCTTTAAACAATACATCGTATATACATACTACGAATATATATACGAATTGTCAAGAATTTGTTTTAATATAGAATTATTTTATGGTAACAATAAATCTTAATGTAAGTTATGATCTTAGACCCGAGTATAGATATACTCACGTCTTTAAACGATATAATGTTTTTATACAATGCACCGAGTAGTGCTAATCATGTTAATGGAGTGTATAGGTACCCTTTTCAGGGTGTTACTTTGTTAGCGATAAGAACATCTTAATTTACATTATTACTATAAGTATAATAAATACTGTCGTTTACCGGAGACGAATTATATTTCCCCATTGAATGAGAAAAAGCGCTACTTACCATGCAAGCCTCTTCTTCTCCTGCCTCTATTGTAATTTCTTTTCGTGGATATTTATTAACAATCAATGTGAATGATACTGATTGATTAGAATGGTTTTTTATTATACAGGACGTCCGTCATCGCCGCACCCTAAAAATAAAATAAAACTTGTGACAAATAAAACAATGATTTTTTTCAATTACGACTCTTATCTAAATTTTATCGGAATTACATTTGCGACATAAGTATACCTATTTGTAACACCACCAAAGAACATATCCCGTTCACTTACTATCAACGACTCTAAACTTACAATAAGGATACTATCCGCATTAGGGTATGATGTGCGTACTATTTCTAAGATACGATCAACGGTTGTTTTTTTAATAACTTGGGATGATTTTTGAGTGGTAGCTTCGGCTTGTCCTATTTCTATGCGTAAAATATTGTTTGTAAGCATATCATACGGTTTTGACATTAGCACAGAGTTATCATAAATAACAAGATTGCTTTCACTTACCTGATAAGAAGTACAACTGTTTAAAAGCAGAAAGAATATTGTTGATAAAATGAGTGGTATCAGTTTTTTTATAGGTTTCAGCATAAATTTCCTCTTTATTTAGATTTTAAGAGCATATTAAGGAGTTGTCAAGGGCTCTAGGTTTCAAGATTTATAGTATTTTAAAGTTTAATAATTTATTAATAAGTAAATACTTACTAAGTATACATTTACGAATTGCAAACGCCTTTATATTGATTGATTATTATTTTATGGCATACGAAAAAACAAATTGGACAGCCCGCGAGGGAAGCGGATTAAACAGATTCACAAAATCATTAGAAGATGAAACAACCGTCTACTTAGAAAACACCCCTAACCAAGTGACGGCAGAAGGCACTCCCTTTTCACCTGATAACATGAACAAAATTGAAAAAGGGATTTTTCAAGCTCATGAGGAAATCCAAAATCAAGTGGTAGAAATTCAAGAGCTAAAAACGGCAGATGAAAATATTAACACTAGGATTGATGATGAAATTCAAGACAGACAAACCGCTATAAAAAACGAACAAACAGCGAGAGAGAGGCAGATCAATGACGCTGACGCCAATCAAACGCAAGCAAGAGAATTACAAATAAGTGAGCTTAGGGGAGAGCTACAAGAGACAAACCACGTTCTCGAAGGTGTTCATACTACTTCTTTAACAGGCGCGACACTTACAAGGGTTCTAGGCGGAACAACTGAAATACCAACTAATTTATTTGCTCAAATCGCTGTATTCATGGCTGGTAAGACTTTAATCTTTGATGAGCAAGGTACAACAGGTGTTTATATTGAAAATGTTGATTCCGCAACCATATTAGTATTAACAAAATCAATTAGTCCTGTAGCCGCTCTAGAACCAACATTATTAGGAAATGTTGAATTATTCGCAGAGTTGCCGTCTACCGTAACAGAGGTTGAAGAACTATGGGGTAGAACACCTAGAGTTGATGATTTTGCTCAAGTTATGGCCGATGTAAATTTTGACGGTTTAAGGGTTGAGTATTATATAACCAATATAGATAACCAAGGAAACATTACATGGGGCAATCCAGTCCCTCTTAATACAGCAGACTTTCAAATACAAACAAGCGCAGGAGATGCAGGCAAAGTCTTAGTCGGCGGTGCGACACCGGGTACATTTGGAGACTCTTTATCTGTTGAAACAGAACCGGTAGAAAATAGTAAAAACCTTGCCTCCTCTGGAGGTCTGTTTGCATTGCTTGGAGGCGCTGTCAGCGGTCTAAAAACATCGGTAAAAACAATTATAGGCGCAATCAATGAACTACATGAAAAAATAAATTCTATAACAAATAAAGCAATGTTTATGGCGGCGCACCCTGTTAATTCGATATATATGACTGTAGATCCCGATGAATCCACGCCTGAACAAATGGCGGCAAAGTACGGCGGTACATGGGCGAGATGGGGCGCAGGGCGCACACCAGTATCGCTAGATTTAAACGACCCTTTATTTAACGCAGTTGAGAAAACAGGAGGGAGTAAAGAAGTAACGTTAACGTCGGCTCAAAGCGGTGTACCTCAGCATTCACATCCTAACTCTTTAGGACAAAATCCACATGCACATGCAGGTAGTAGCTCTGGTTGGTGGAAAGCGCCTGATGGGAATTATAGCAACAGATATTGTGTTGCGAATGGAGGAAGTGAAGGTACGACTCATACAATTATAACTAGCGGCGCAACTATAGATATGTGGATAAATAATGCAAATAATACGGCACAAAACGCTTCACAAGCTCATG
>Ga0209755_10000541_pt1 | contig 68089 bp, 65 predicted proteins | sample TergutCo191P1_FD_187301 | JGI IMG/M metagenome (GOLD analysis project Ga0209755, IMG submission 187301) | Cornitermes sp. P1 segment gut microbial communities from Petit-Saut dam, French Guiana - Co191P1 (SPAdes) (version 2) | ecosystem: Host-associated > Arthropoda: Insects > Digestive system...
CCCCCCCATACGATAGCCTTTTAAGTCATTCTGATAACAGCCTTTTACATTCCCCAATACAATCTCTAAAAGATAATGAAATTTATCTCTTTCTCTGTGTAATTGACAGAAACGAACCCAAAGTGCGAAAAATCCGGCTCTGCAGGCAGGCAACATTTCGTTCTGACGGTTCGATCTGTCTTTTATATATTCCTGCGTCGCAGGAGACGCCCTATAAACGGGCAATAAAACACGGAAGGAGTATATTTTGAAAAAACTAAACGTATTAATCCTGCTTTTGTTCATGATTGCCGTTACGAATATTTTTGCGCAGGAAGAAAACGCAGCGCAGAATAACACGGCGCCTAACAAAACAGCGTATTACCTTATTGGGCTGGGGCTTGGCGCAGAATTTAACATGAATTCGCGGGAAATGTTCGCAGGCGGCGCGCTTTTGAATTTCGATTTCAATCTGCCCATGGCGCCTATAGCTGTCGGCGTTACGGGAACTGTCAGCAGTAATTTTGCGGAAGGTCTTGTTGTAGAAGCGTCAGCGCTGTTCCGCTGGTATTTTCTAGGAAAGAAATGGTCGGGCTTTTTCGCGCAGGCTGATGTTGGAGCTGTTTTCATATTCGAAGAAGATGAAACAAAACCGATGTTCATGGGCGGATTAAAAGCAGGTTATCGCTTCCCGTTGGGAATGTTTTACGTTGAACCTTACGGCAGGGTGGGATACCCGTTCATGTTTGGTATCGGCGTATTAGCAGGAATCAGGATAGGAGGAGAAAAATGAAGTATCAAAAATTTGGTTTATTAATTATTATTACGCTTGCGGCAGTTTTATTATTCGCGTGTGACAATCCATTTTGGCCGGAGAAAACTGTGAAGCCGGAACAGGAACCTGAAATTCCTGAAGTCATAACCGACTGCGGACACAACAACTACGGCGAATGGCTCGTAACGACGCACGCAACATGTTTGACGAATGGAGCAAGAGAAAGAGACTGCGTTGCATGTGGACATATACAGACAGAAGTTATAACAGACGCGAGTGCGCATAACTGGCTGCAGTCAGACGGAACGCCTTCGACCTGTACCGAGACAGGAGCGGGGACCAGAGAGTGCACACTTTGCTATGAAGAAGAAATCTCAGATGTATTAGAAATAGATCCTAGTAATCACAACTGGGGTGCATTTACACAAACAACTCTTCCGACATGTTCTGAACCCGGCATAATGACAAAGGATTGCACCAGATGCGGTACAAGAAACGACACGGAAAGCCAGGAAGGCGAGCCAAAATTAAGTGAAACTGGCATTCACGTTTTAGCAGGGACTTTGACAGTTACAGTACCTGCAACATGTTTAAAGGCTGGTGCGAACGGAAGGAGGTGTACTTTCAGCACCTGCTGGTTCTTTACTACGAACGGCGGCATAGTTAACCCGCTTGGTCATTTAAACTCAACTTGGATAGACAATACTGCTACTTGTACAGAAACTGGCTTTGAGACATTGAAATGCAACAGAGACCCCTGTGTTGACCCTCAAACACGAGACACGCAAGCGCTCGGGCATACTTTAACGGCATGGCTTAAAGATTCAGAAACAACATGTCTGGAAGAAAAAAGAACGTGTACTCGTGTTGTACCTGTACAATGTACTCACTTTGAAGGACAAACTCTGCCTGTTACAACTCACAACTGGAACGGTCTGTGGTCCAGAAGCGGGAAATTAATTAAAACCTGTATAACTAAGTGTAAGGATAACAATGATTGTACGGCAACGCGTTCTCTTGATGAAGAGATGGTGCAGATACAAGGCGGAAGGATGCCGCTTGCTACAGACACTACTTATCGAAATTGGGGAACACATACAATAACGCTGAGCGCGTTTAAGATGCACAAATTCCAAGTGACACAGGATCTGTATGTAGCCGTTATGGGAACTAATCCAAGCAATTTTAAAACAGGTGTAACGTCAGGAGAGAGACAGGAGCAGCGCCCTGTAGAGACGGTAACATGGTATGACGCAGTAGAGTTCTGCATTAAACTGAGTGAGAGAGAAGGGTTTACAAGTTATGCGATGAATAACAGAACTCCTGCAACAGGATATCCCATAACAAACGCGACTGTAACATGGATTGATGATCAATACTTCAACGGCTATCGTTTACCCACAGAAGCTGAGTGGGAATATGCATGCAGAGCGGGGACAAGAACAGCATATTATTTTGGAGATGCGAGCAGCGAACTTGTCAATTACGCATGGTACGGTACAGGTGGTGGCGACGCCAACAGTAAGACGCATCAGGTAGGGTTGAAACTACCTAATCAATGGGGGTTATACGACATGCTTGGGAATGTACGAGAATTTTGCTGGGATTGGTATCAAGAACAGATACCTTTAGCGACTGCTGCTGCGACGAATCCTAAAGGACCTGTTTCTGGTACTGATCGCGTGCAACGCGGGGGCTATTATTCACATAATTTTAATATTAATCGGACAGAATATAGACTCTATTTTGAACCCGGCAGAGCAGCTAGCAACCAAAATGGCTTCCGTATTGTTCTCAATCAACCGCAGCAGCAGTAAAGATTAATAGAACGCCGAATACCGTTGTTAGCACAGTGTTTGGTGTGCGGCGTCCGGCTTCAGGCTTCCCCCTGCTGCCGGGCGCCTTTTTTTTGTTTGGGGAAGTTAAAGACAAAGAATATTTTACCACTAACCCGCCAAATTAAACCACGCGTAAGCGTGCATATTTAAAAATGCTAAAGGGCGTAGGCCCGAAAATACTATCACCTTTAATTAATGCTTCAGGCCGAACGAACCATCACGAACTTGTTATGCGAAAGCTTAATCTTAACCTAGAAATCTCTGATAGCTACGAGATATTTCTTGGGTTTAAGACGAGATTTCGTAGCGCAGGTTCGCGTGGTTCGTGTCGTACCGAAGGTATGCGTTCGTGTGGTTCGTGGAAAAATTCTTCAAATATGCACGCTTACGCGTGGTTTTATATATTCGCTATTTCTTCAAGGGATAGACCGGTTATTTCGCTAACAAACTCTGGTGTTGAATTTTTTCCAAGAAGATTACGGGCAACGGCAAATATTCCTTCAACACGACCTTCTTCCCGAGCTTCTCTGGCGCGTATTTCTGCGATTTCTTCTGTGGTTAATTCATCACAAAGCATATTAATTACCTCCGAGGCGTGTTCTCTTAAAAACTCTCTCAAAATATCATGCTCAATGCAATATTTTACAGCACTTTTTACAGCTTCATCAAGCGGTAAATATTCACTTAACTCTTTTATTTTGCTTATGAAAAAACTGTAGCTTTCAAGGGTTTCACATTTTTTCTGTATTTCAAGGTTCCGACCATGATTGATGTTATACACCTGTACCACAAGTTCCAGTGGTAGTTCAATTCCGCATGACTGTTTAAGTCCTGCTATATCTTTAAAAGCGTTTGAAAGCCTTAACTCCTGATAATCCGGGCACTCATCTTTTCCGTTGTAAAGGACAATAAACTCTGGTGTTGGTATTTTTTCAAGTTTCCTTTGATAGAGCTTGTCCCGGTCGATAATCTTTTCGTACACTCTGGCGATATACATAAGCAGCCTAAGCGGTACATTTTCATTAATCGTAGACTGATGCTCAATCAGAACTACAATTCGATCATTAATCGTAAAAGACAGATCATTGATCTGTTTCATGAAAAGGACATCCGAAAGAGTATTGATATCGACTATTGCGTCTTTAGGGATATCGATTCCTTCGATAGCGGAGTAAAGGCGCCCTGCAGCATTCATCCACAATATTAATTGTATTGGGGCTACACCCTGTTGCATTTATACAGACACGCCCTCACTGGTTCGGGCGTATTTTTTTGGTGTCCCGCAGAACATCCGGTGTGCCGAAGAGTACGGAGAAAACACTGTCTTTGTGATTTCTGTTAACATTAGTATTCATAAAAAACCTCCACGGACAGAATTTTCTGTCCAGCTATATATGGCGTGAGAGTGCCCAAAAGCTTGCTCGAGAATGAAAAAAGTTGGAAAAATTTTGGTGTCAAGCCTTCGGCTTGGCTCTTTTAAGGAAAGGATTTCTAGTCCGCTCATGCGGACAGACGGGTCAGTCACCTACGCTACTAATAGCGTGGTTTAAATTTTTAACCACACCATATATAGCGTACGATGCTAACATCGTAGGTGACACACCATTTGCAAAAGACCAAATAGAATCATAAGAAGCGGGATATTCTCCCAGGGTACTAGTCATTATTTCTCCATTTTGATACAATATCCATAACGCTTAATCCTCATATTAAGCGAACCTCTTTTCCTGACCCCAAAAACCTGGTTTTTAAGGTTAGGACATATGGCCATAAGGAGGAACTATGCGCCGATATGAATTAACGGTTATCTTCCCGCTGGAAGAAGACCAACACAGAGCCGGGAGGGAGCAGCTGCTCTCCGACCTTCAGGCTAACGGAGTCGAAGTCGAAAAAACCGATGAACTCGGGGATCGCGACCTCGCCTATGAAGTCAAAAAAAGAAAACGCGGAAAATACGCCCTTTTAACCATCAAATCCGACCCTGCAAAAATCACAATTTTAGACCGTATTTTCAAACTTAACGCTAATCTCCTTAAATTCCTCTTCGTTAGGATTGAGGAATAGGAGCGAAAATGGCTGATATTAATCATGTAGTATTAATCGGACGCCTGACAAGAGACGCGGAATTGAAGTACACAGCCGGAGGACAGGCAGTCTGCAAGTTTTCCATCGCTGTAAACAGACGCAAAAAAAACGGCGATCAGTGGGAAGACGAAGCCAATTTCTTCGATATTGTTTTGTGGGGAAAGCAGGGTGAGTCTCTTCAGTCTTACCTTACCAAAGGCAAGATGATCGGCGTTGACGGTGAACTCAGGCAGGATCGCTGGCAGCAGGACGGTCAGAACAGATCAAAAGTTGAAATAATCGCAAGTTATATTCAGCTTTTAGGCGGATCAGGCGGCTCCGGGCAGTCGGGGGATCGTTCAAACCATCAGAACAATCAGAGTCAAACCCAGCAGGAATCGTCTTCCTATCAATCAAGGGATGATGGTTTTACAGACGATATACCATTTTAATTAAATACGAGTTTAAGGAGTTTTTTATGTCAGATGATAAATATTTTGATAACGAACCGCATTCCCGCCACGACAGGGACAGGGGAATGGATATGCAGATGGATGATCGCGACGGTGATGATCGCGGACGCGGCGGCAAGGGCGGAAAAGTCTTTTTCAAGAAAAAGGTTTGCAAATTCTGCGCGCAAAAAATGAAAATCGATTACAAAGAATCGGATACGCTTCGACGCTTTATTACAGAAAGAGGCAAAATCCTGCCGCGCAGAATTACCGGCACTTGCGCGAAACATCAGAGGGCGCTCGCTCTTGCGATAAAACAGGCAAGAAGCATTGCGCTCCTTCCGTATGTAGCCGAATAATTATTTCATGTTTCAGGAACCTCCGGCAAACCCGGACGAGAGAAGTCTCAGCAATGAAGGAGTGCCTGTTGCGCCAACCGGTGTTAAAAAGCCGGTTGTTCCTCTTGTTACGATTTTAATATGCGCAGGTTTGAGCATATTATTTATGAATGCCGGACTTCTTTCATTCTTTTATCTTGTTCCGCTTGGTTACGCGATTATTGTGTCAGGTTCATTTTTTTATTCATTCGCTGTTACCGCGGCTGCGGGTGTCGTTTTTAATATTATTAAAAATATCGCAGGCCAGAATCCGGGCGGCAATATAATGCTGCAAAATATGTATTTTCTGATCATCATTTTCAGTTTTGCATGGATAATGGGCGGAAGTAAATTCAGAACCGCATACCGTTTTATACTTGCTTCTGCCGCCGGCGCGGTTATTTCTCTTATTTTTATCAATAGCCCGCAGGTTAGATTCTACGAATATTTTCATGAAATCGCTTCCGGCATTTACGGCAATTCTGCCGATTCGGTTCTATACAATGAATCACTCATGGAAGACAGGAATACGGCTGGCGTTTTTAACATGGGTGTTTTTTCGCCGGATCAAATGGTGGAGATGGCAAAAAGTTTTATTCTTCGCGGCGGCGCGTTAATCAGCATGTTCTTCCTGTTCTTTGTAAATATGCAGATTGCGAATACTGTTTTTTCGATTATTAAAAAGCAAAGAAGGTCTTTAAATTTAATTTCATTTACAGCACCGGCAAACGCGATCTGGGTATTATCGGGCGCGATTGCGACAATCGTCCTTTCAAGTATGCTTAAAAGCGAAATTATCGGCATATTGGCATGGAATGTTTTTACAGTTTGCGCTGTGGTTTTTCTTGCGCAGGGGGCGGGAATATTGATGTATTGGCTTTCAATGCGTACAAATGTTTTCCGTCTTGTAATTAATGTGGTAATTGTTATAATATTATTAAGTCCCATGAGTTTATTCGCCATTGCGGCGCTTGCTATTCTTGGGATTATTGATATTTGGGCGTCTTTTAGGATGCCAAAAACAAGCGCTTAGGCGCCAACCTCTACTCCGAGGTTAAACAGCTGCTTTTTTGCGGTTGAAATTTTAATTCTTGGATATTCCGCATAACTTTTCGGAATATTCAGCGGCAGATGCCGCAAGGAGCTTGGTATGAAAGTTATTTTGAACAAGGATCTTGCAACCCTCGGCGAGGAGGGAGACGTAAAAGAAGTAGCGAAAGGCTATGCGCGCAACTATCTTTTCCCAAGAGGAATCGCGCTTCCTTATACTCCCCGCATGATAAAAATCATAGAGGGAAGAAGAGCGGAAATTGAAGGGCGCAAAGAACAGAAACGTCTTGACGCCAGGGGCATCAAAGAAAAACTTGACGCTTTGGAACTTTCAATTACAATGCCGGCGGGAGCCAATGGAAAACTCTACGGCGCTGTAACAAATCAGACGATAGCCGAAGAACTTGCTAAAAATGGATATCAGATTGAAAGAAAACGCATTGAACTTGCCGGAAACAGTTTTAAGAATGTCGGTAAGTACAAAGCAATTATTAAATTGTATGAAAATCAATCCGCTGAAATTTCAATTACAATTATCGCGCAGGAAATAAAAACAGAAGCTCCTGCGGCAAAACCCGCGCCAAGACGCTCAAGAAGAGATGAAGGCGAAGGCCGCAAGGAAGCGGAAAAAAATGATCAGCAAGCCGCTGAAGCGGATACTTCCGCAGAAGAAACCGCGTCTGTTTAATGGCTCAAACGATAAGAGACAAAACACCGCCTCATGACGATGAGCTGGAACAGGCTGCGCTTGGCAGCTTGCTGACAGATCATGAAGCTGTTACAACAGCGATAGAATTGCATTTGCGTTCCACAGATTTTTATTCACGCGCGAATAGCCGCGTTTATGAAGCGATTCTAAGCCTGGATGATAAAAGAGTGCGCCCGGATATCCAGTCTGTTGTTCAGGAATTAAAACAGATGGGAAAACTTGATGAAGCGGGCGGCGCTTCTTATGTATCAAGTCTTACGTCAATAATTCCATCAAGCGCGAATATTGAATATTACGTGCAAATGGTAAAAAACTATTCCTTAAAAAGATCTCTTTTAAAACTGGCTTCCAACATCGGAATAAACGCTTATGATGAATCAATAGAAGCGAATGATGTTTTAGAAATAATGCAGAAAGATATTAACCTGCTTATGGATGAGCGCCAGATTGCATCTGCGCGCATAATTGGCGATGTTTTAAAAGAAACAATCGATATTATTCAGCAGGTAATGAAATCAAAAAGCCCTACAACCGGGATTTCTTCTGGTTTTAAAGAACTGGATTCGTTTACTGCCGGTTTTCAGAAGGAAGAATTTATAATCATCGGCGCAAGACCATCTGTCGGGAAAACGGCGCTTGCCTTGAATATTGCCGCGAATATAGCGATTCACCAAAAAATTCCAACGGCTTTCTTTTCTTTGGAAATGGCTGAACACGCACTTGTTTACCGTATTTTAAGCAGCGAAGCCAATGTTAAGGCGCACAATCTGCGAACAGGTTTTTTAAGCACAAACGATTTTGACGGTATTCTGGACGCTTCGGCGGTAATTTATGAATCTCCGCTGTATATAATTGATATGCCGAACGGCAAAATTTCTGACATCCGCACGCAGGCAAGAAGAATGAAAGCGCAGCAGGATGTAAAAATAATCTTTATTGATTATCTTGGTCTTATTGAATCTGACAGTAAAAAATCGCAGCGTTTTGAACAAATATCAGAAATTTCAAGATCACTAAAAAGTCTTGCCCGCGAACTTAAAATACCCATAGTCGTACTTTGCCAGCTTAACCGCGACGCGCAGTCCGATAAACCTACGCTAGCGAATTTAAGGGATTCGGGATCAATAGAGCAGGACGCAGACCTTGTGTTGTTTTTACACCGTCCTTTAAAAAATAAAAAAGAAAAAGAGGAAGAAGCGCAGACGGTTCCCGCTGATTTTATTCCTACAGACCTGATTATCGCCAAGCAGAGAAACGGCCCTACAGGTACAATTAATCTGGAATTGGTCGCAAAATACTCTAAATTCGCACCTCTTGCGAAAAACAGAACTTCAGCAAATACAGCTTGAAAATAATTAAAATTTTGGTATAATATTAATACATGGGGGGATTATGGCTTTTGTAGACGAATATGATTTTGACCTTCTTAAAAATGAAGCAGAAATCATGGTAATCCGTGAATTGGAACTACAGTTAAAGTCCGAATCGGACGAAATGTGCCGCTGCAATGAGTGTATCGTAGACATCGCCGCTGTTGCGCTGAATATGATAAAACCTTTGTATCGTTTTTCGCTGCTTGGCACTCTTTACGCTTCTCAGGCAATGACCGAAGAAGCATACGCTGACAGCGTTAAAAAGGCTGTGGCGCAGGCAATCAAGAAAGTTAGAAAGAATCCGGCGCACGATTAATTTTACTGAAATTCACTATTTCAGCGCGTCGTTCCTGAGCAGGTTTTGAACAGACAGATATGAACGTATGCGCAGAGACGGAAATATTCCATTTTTAGGATGTTTTTCATAATCATCAAGAATTTTCTCGTATAAATTAGCTGGGATTTTCATTACGGCGACTTCGCCGTATTTGATTCCCGAGAGATGGAATTCAATGCCGTCAGGATTCTTGCAATGGTACCATGCGTTTACATCTCTGTCAGGGTAATTTTCCGCCGCTTTTTCAAGAAGATATGATTTTAAAGTTTCTATAACCGCAGGTTCAAGATCGTCATTAATTACGGCAAGGCGGTCTGCCATTTCTGGAAAACTGATAATCGTTTCTGTGTCGGTGTTTTCTTTTTTATTTCTGTAAAACTCGCCGCGGTCAAGTTCCGGAAACACTTCCATTTTAAGATTTTTGGCTTTCCATTCGATTAAAATTTTAAATTCCGGCTTGTGATTTTTTCCGCAAAAATCGCATTTATAACTCATGAATGCGCCGCTGAATATTTCCTTTAAAATATTTGGGTTACTGTCTATATCTATGTTTTCTTCGTATTCGATCGCGATATTCGTGCCGCATAAGCAGGCTATATTTTTCTTCATAAAAACGGCTCCTTGTTTATCGGCGGATAAAATACATTATGTCTCCAAAAAGGGCAAATGCCATAAGCGAGAAAATAATCGCCATGCCGCAGGCGTTAAATACGGATATTACTCTTGGATGCGCTGGTTTCCTGCGGATCATTTCAACAAAGAAAAGAATAATCATTCCACCGTCCAGAATCGGCAAAGGAAGAAGGTTCATAACGCATAGAGCGACAGAAATAAGCGCGATAAAATCCACAAGGAAACGAAGCCCTGTCGCGGCGCTCTGTCCAAACCCCTGGGCTGCCATGTCTCCCATCATGTATGTTATGCGCACAGGCCCCGATACAGCCTGCGTTAGGTCTATCCCTTTAAAAAGAAGTTTTAAGCTTGTTATGGAAACTACAAGGGTCTTATAACCTTCTTTAACTCCTTTTGCGAGAGCTGCCGGAATAGAAAGATTGGGAGTGCGGTATGTAATTACCTTCCACGAAATGCCAAGTTCGCTTTCAAGCTCCTGAGCGGAAAACACAGCCTGATGCGTTACGCCGCCGCTGCGTCTTGCTTCAACAACAAGCTCTAAAGGCTTTTCTTCCATGATTTTAATAATATCTATTGTGTTTAAAACCGGATTTCCATTAGCCGCTGTAATTATGTCGCCGGGTAAAAGACCCGCTCTCTGCGCTGCGCTGCCTTCGGCAACAGTATCAATTACAGGGTCTGTCCAGAAATAAACGCCGATTTTTCCCGCTCCGCTGGATTTATCAAGCGCAGGCGTTATCTGCAAGTTATAATAAAACCCGTCTCTTTCTACTTTAATCGGCAGGGCTTTTTCTGCGTTCAGGGCGATATTTTCCTGCACTTCATGATAATAAGTAATTTCCTTTCCGTTAATTTCTACAATGCGATCTCCAGTTTTTAAACCGGCATTATCCGCGGGGTAAACATCGTTTGTTACTTCGGAAGCGAGTATAATTCTGTTATCCAAGGTTTTTATTTCAAAGCCGAATCCCCAGATAAAGCATAAAAGAATAATCGCGAAAATTAAATTAAAGAATGGCCCTGCGAACGAAACAAGGATTCTTGACGCGGGGCTTGCCGCAAGGTACGAACCATCTTCGGGTTTAATGCCGTTTTTCATATTGTTCCAGGCTTCGTTATAGTCTGTCTCTCCGCTCATTTTACAGTAGCCGCCGACAGGAAACATCCCAAGCCTGTATTCAACATCGCCGATTTTCTTTTTTAAAATTGGGTTCCCCCAGCCAATGGAAAACGCTTCAACTTTTATTTTAACAAGACGCGCAGCAAGGAAATGGCCAAGTTCATGGATAAAAACCACAATGCCAAGACCTAAAAGACCTAATAATATTTTTAAAATTAACATATACAATCCTTAAGATATACTAGCATATTTTATTATTTTAATACAGAGATTTGAGAATTTGCTTTTGACCGGGCTTCAGCGTCTGCTTTAAGTATTGCATCCAGGTTCATGCAATCACCTGACCAGTCAGATTGTAAGACATTTTCTGTTATTTTTGGGATATCTGTAAATTTGATCTTTTTGTTTAAGAATGCCGCGGCAGCGATTTCATTTGCGGCGTTGTATGCGCAGGGGTAAAGATCTCCCTGTTTTGCCGCGTTCAGCGCGTGGGTGAGCATGGGGAATTTTACCATATCCGGTTTGGAAAATTCCAAAGTAAGCGAATCAAAACTGACAGGCTCAAGCGCGGATGGGGTGGTGTGGGGCCAGTAGATTGCATCGTGGATGGGGTGGCGCATATCAGGTTTTGATAACTGCGCGTAAATGACACCGCTGCAAAGACGTATCATTGAATGAACAATGCTTTGCGGATGGATAACAACTTTAATTTTTTCAGGCGGCATATTAAAAAAAACGCACGCTTCAATTATTTCCAAACCTTTATTAGCCATCGAAGCAGAGTCTATAGTTATTTTAGGACCCATATTCCATGTAGGGTGGGCAAGTGCGTCTTGTACAGTTACATTGCGCATTTCATCAATGCTTAAATTTCTAAAAGGCCCCCCCGAAGCAGTTAATAAAATCTCGCTTATAATATCACTCTTTCTATCTTTTTTTTCTGTGTACTCAGAATAAGAAATATTTCTAATCAAATGAAAAACAGCCGAATGTTCAGAGTCGACAGGGATTATATTAATATTTTTTTCTTTCGCAAGGCTCATGGTTAAAAAACCAGCCATAACGATGGTCTCCTTGTTAGCCAAAGCAAGATGAGAGCCTGAATTGATTGCCGCAAGAGAGGGTTTTAAGCCGGCAGCGCCTGTGATGCCGTTGATTGTTATATCCGGTTTTATTTCGGCAATGACGTTAAGCAGTTTATCCATGCCTTCATTTGATTCACCTGTTAGAATTTTTGCGGCGTTTGGATAATTTACAGTCAGCTCTTCAAGTTTTTTTTCATTGGTGTGCGCCGAGAGAAGGACAACTTCAAAGTTTTCATTATCGCGGGAAATTATATCAAGTGCGCTTTTTCCGATGGAGCCTGTAGCGCCAAGGATCGCTATGCGTTTTTTCATTATACGATAAAAAGAAGGTAATACATCATGTAAAAGATTGGAGCCGCTACAACGATGGAATCGATTGAATCAAGGATACCGCCTCTTCCAAGCATCATATTCCCGGAATCTTTTACTTCGCAGCTTCTTTTAATTGCAGACTCAGCCAGGTCTCCGAGCATTGCGGCGATTCCGGTGCAGAAACCTATAATCATGGCAATGAATATTAATGAAGATGTTGTATACGATTCATTTACAGGGAATAAAGCGGGGAAAATTACAGCTGCAAGGGCTGCGATAATGACGGAGCCGATAAGACCGCCGATAAAACCCACAATACTTTTATTGGGGCTTACCGCGATTAAGCCTCTGTTACCGGCGCCGAACAGCGTTCCAAAAAGCCACGCGAATGAATCGCTTGCAAAACAGATGGAAAGAAATAAAAGTATTACGCCGGGATTCTCCCATACGCTCATTTTTATCAGCCAGTACATGAAGAAACCGGGATACACAAGAAGCGAAAAACCGCCGATTGTTTTATTCAAAACAGTTTCAATTTCCGCTGAGCGCGAAAAAATACCTGAGATTAAAGCAAGACCTGCGCCTGACATAATAATTACGTTGACTGTCCACTCAGGAAATCCTGCGCAGATATTAAGAGTTAGTGCAAGAGGTGCCAATATGCCAAGAATAAAACTTTCGATTTTAGTAACACAGATTTGCTTTTTTTTGAGCATCGAGGATAATTCAACGGCTCCTAACCCGGACATTATTACCGCTGCAATGTTCAGAGCAAGGTTATTAAAAAACGGCAGAAACAGCACAAGACAGACAATAAGCGGGATACCAATGAAAAACACCAATAAACGTTCTATTATAATTTTTTTCATGCTTTAACTCCGCCGAAACGTCTGTCACGTGTCCTGAAATCCACGATAGCGGTTTCCAGATCTTCTTTATCCCAATCGGGCCACAATTTTTGTGAAACATAAATTTCTGAATAGGCCCCTTCCCAAAGAAGGAAGTTGCTTGTTCTGTATTCACCCGCGCTTCGTATAATTAAATCCGGGTCAGGCACATCGGGATTATCAAGAAAAGCCCTAAAATCTTCTTCGCAAATTTTATCGCCTGCAGTATTGGCTTTTGCGTACTTATTAAAAGCGCGGATAATTTCATCCCTGCCGCCGTAATTGATCGCGAGGATTACCTGCATCCCGCTGAAGTCTTTTGTGTTTTCGATGGAATCGGCAATTTCTTTTTGGATGTCAGAAGGAAGGCCGGAAAAATCTCCCGCGTGGCGGACGCGGATCTTATTCCGTTTGCTGAAATCAAATTCTGTGCGCAGGTATTGCTTTACAAGACCCATAATAAAACCGACCTCTTCTTCCGCGCGTTTCCAGTTTTCGGTTGAAAACGCGTAAAGGGTTAAAAACCTGATACCGCAGTCGCTTGCAGCCTTAACGATTCTTTTAGCTGCCTTTAACCCTTCAAGATGTCCCTGCGTGCGGACCAGCCCGCGCTGTTTGGCCCAGCGGCCGTTTCCGTCCATGATTATACCTACATGCGCAGGGATCGCTTTTTCCATCAAACTTCCATTATTTCTTTTTCTTTTTCTTCAAGAATTTTATTAATCTGGTTAATATAACTGTCTGTTAATTTTTGAAGTTCTTCAGAACCCTTCTTTTCATTGTCTTCAGTTAATTTTGAATCTTTTAACAGTTTCTTTAATTCATCATTGCCGTCCCTGCGGATATTACGAATAGCAACCCTTGACTGCTCGGCATTATTCTTCGCGAGTTTGACAAGTTCCTTTCGTCTTTCTTCCGTTAGGGGCGGAATGGAAATGCGTATAACCTTACCGTCATTGGATGGGTTAAGCGATAATTCGGAAGTGCGGATCGCTTTTTCAATTTCTGATATTAAATTTTTATCATAGGGTTGAATAACGATAAGACGCGCTTCCGGTACAGATATATTGGCATTTTGGTTTAAAGGAGATTTTTCGCCGTATGCGTCAACGCGAATTCTGTCGAACAGGGAAGCCGAAGCCCGTCCTGTTCTAAGAGACGCAAAACCTTCTTTAAGGCTTGTGATAGTTTTTAACATTCTGTCTTCGCAGGATAATAAAACTTCTTCCATGTTACCTATTACCTCTCTATCCGGCTTTTACTCGGCGCCCACTCTGTAGTAGACATAATCAATCACCGCAAGTTTTGCGCCCGCTTTCTTACCGCATTCTTCGATTGCCTTTGCGACAGTTTGCTTCTCGTCTTTTACATAACCCTGTTCCATCAGGCATATTTCGCTTAAGTATTTGGTTACCTTACCTTGTAAAATTCCTGCAAGAACATTGTCAGGCTTTCCTTTTAATTTTTCGTCCTGTTCCATCTGAACTTTAAAAATGCCTTCCTGCTCTTTTACCCAAGCCTGATCTATTTTTGAGCGGTCAATGGCGGCAGGATTAAAAGCCGCGATATGCAGAGCGAGAGAGAAGATAAACGATTTTACTTCTTCGTCTTTAAAGATTTCCGGTTTATCAGATTCGCATTTTACAACAACGCCGATATTTCCGTCTCCGTGAATATACTGGGTAAGATATTGATTGGAAGACGCTTTTACCTGTTTTAGCCTTTTGAGCCCCATGTTCTCGCGGATTTTTGTAGCGAGTTCCTGCACCATGCCGCTAAGTTCGTCGTTGGGTTCGCCGATGTTATTTTCCAAAGCTTTATCCGCGATAACCCCTCCCAGCGCGACAAATTCCGGGTTTCTTGCGACAAAGTCTGTTTCGGCGTTAAGTTCGACAAGTACGGCGGCTGAGCCGTCGCTCTTTGTTTTTACAAATATTTTACCTTCGTTTGTCGCTCTGCCGACACGTTTTTCAAGAGCGGCAAGCCCTTTTTCTTTTAATATTTTTTCCGCGGCCGCAAAATCGCTGTTTGTTGATACAAGCGCGTTTTTACATTCCATAGGACCCGCGCCTGTTTTATCGCGGAGTTTTTTTACATCCGCAGCGCTTATTTCTGCCATATTTTTATCTCCTTAATTTATTCGTCATTATAAACTCTGTCTACATCAACCTGAATCGATGACACTTTTTCGACATCTTCTTCTGTAACTTCTTCGTCCGCTTTTGCGGCTCTGTAAGCTTCTTCGGTTGTGTAGGCTGAATAATCATCCGGTTTTATTTCCCTGTCTTCTTCTTTCATTGAAGCGTCGGTCATAAGCCCTTCCATATCCTCATCTTCGTCACCTAACGTTTCGATAATCTTAAGCCCGACTTCGTTATCCGCTTCTACAACGGCGTTTGCGATAATCTGCGTAAAGAGGGTAATTGCCCTGATTGCGTCATCATTGCCGGGGATGGGGTAGTCGATGCCGTCCGGGTTGCAGTTTGTGTCCACAACAGCTACTATCGGGATGCCCTGACGTTTTGCTTCCGCTACAGCGATTGCTTCTTTTCTTGTATCGATGATAAAAAGAATGCCGGGAAGTTCTTTCATTTCTTTTATACCGCCCAGGTTTTTCTGGAGTTTAACCCTTTCTTTTCCAAGGCCTGAGATTTCTTTTTTTGTAAGATTTTCGAAAGTGCCGTCGACTTCCATTTTTTCAAGTTTTTTCAGGCGAAGAAGTGATTTTTTGATTGTTACGAAATTGGTAAGCATACCGCCGAGCCAGCGGTTGTTAATGTAGAACATTCCGCAGCGTTCCGCTTCTTTCTGAACTGCCTGCTGAGCCTGTTTTTTGGTTCCTACAAAAAGGACGGTTTTGCCTGCCGCTACGGTTTTGCGGACCGCGTCGTAGGCGTCTTTAATTGATTGAATCGTTTTTTGCAAATCGATGATGTGAATGCCGTTTCTTTCGGCGAAGATGTACTTCTTCATCCTTGGATCCCAGCGTTTCACCTGGTGGCCGAAATGTACTCCCGATTCCAGGAGATTCTTCATAGTTACTACAGCCAAAGCTTCCTCCTAACATTGAGTTCCCCGAGTCTGAGAAACTCACCCATCACTATATCTCGTTAGAGTTTTAAAACTCTACGGAAATTCGTCTACCCGGCCGCTTTACAAGCGCCGAGTGGGTAGCCGTTGTCTCTTAACATATCATAAAACTCATGCAATGGCAAGCCCGCGACTGTGCTTGGAGAGCCTTCTATACGGTCTATAAAGCACGCGGCAAGCCCCTGGATACGGTATGCGCCCGCGACACCCTGCCATTCATTGGTGTCAAGATACCAGTCAATTTCATCATGTGTCATTGACGCGAAGATTACAGAACAGCGGGCGGTGCGGCAGTCGATCTTGTTCTCTTTGCTGTTGTAAAGAGACATTGACGTTATTACCTGATGTTTTCTGCCTGAGAGTTCCACCAGCATTTGATGCGCGTTTTCTTTGTTTTGCGGCTTTCCGAAAATTTTATCGCCGATGGCGATTACCGTATCCGCGCCGAAAATCCACCGGGGCAGGCGTTTTATGAGTTCTTTGGCAACCCATTCAACCTTTATTTTAGAAAGTTCCTGGGTAAGTTTTTCGGGGTCTTTTTGAATGCAAAGACTTTCATCGATCTGAGCGGGCATCACGCTGAAAGGAATGCCAAGCAGTCTGAAAAAATCCTGCCTCCGGTGCGAACCGGAGGCAAGTATAATAGGATCCATTAAATTATTGTCTTGCCCAGATATTTGACGTTTCTGATCTGACGTAAGTAGCGGCAGCCGATCTCTGGCTCTCGTAAAAACTTCTGAGGTTAGCTGTAAAGTTTAACATATTGCTGCTGTGCATACTTGCAGGTAACGTAACTCTGTTAAGTGATTCGGGAAATGCCGACACGAAAGGACCGAATTGCGCGTGATCCGCTCCGATGCGCGGACAATCTATGTCGTTGATTTTTACAACTGATGCCAGAGAAGCGGGGAGAATTAAAGCGAGCAAAGGGTTGTTAGAAAAAGCGCCCTGATAAATCAATTCAACTTTTCCGGGAATTGTTAAAGTCTGTATCTGGTTGTTGGTGAACGCAAAACGGTTAATTGTTTTGAGTTCAGGCGGAAGGTTCAGTTCTGTTAATTTGTTGTTTCTGAATGCGCTTTCAGAAATTGTAACAACTCTTGACGCAGGCAGTGTAGCGCCGAATTTAACGTTAATTAAACCGCAGTCTTTAAACGCTCTTGCTCCGATTTCTGTTAACGCGTTCGGAAAAATAATTTCTGTAAGAGCATGGTTTCCTTCGAATGCTCCTTCTTCTGTTACTTCTTTCTGTCCCTCAGGAGTTCCGCCGAGTATTTTTACAAGTTTACTTCCGAAAGTTACTTTTTCGAGTCTGTTTCCGCTGAATGCGCCGGTTCCGATTTCAACTACTTCTTCCGGGACAACAACACTTGTTATTCCTGTGTTTTTAAAAGCGCCTTCTCCGATGATTGTGATTTCTGTATTATGAAGCCTTGTTGGAATTACAACATCAAGAATACCGAGGATAAAAGTGTAACTTTTACCTGCAATGGAAACAGTTTTACTTTCTGCCGCATTGTACTTGGTTATTGTAAGTTTGCCGTCGCTTGCGTTCTGCGAAACATTAAAATCTCTGTCAACAAGAGTTCTGTTGTAACCTTCGGTTTTTGCAATTATATCTTTTGCTTCTGCAATAAGCCTGTTAGCTTCTGTCGTTTCTGCCGGATTTAAACCGCCGATTTTAACAGCGTTTTCGTATTCAGCTACCGCAAGCGCGTATTGATGGGCAATAAAATAATCATTTCCTTTTACAACAGTCGCGCGTGATGTCGCTGTACGCTCTGCCGCGGACTGAGCCTGGGCTTCCGCGATCTGCTTGTCTACCGCAGCCTGCGCTTCTACTATGCGCGCCTGAACGGCATGCACATTGCGCGTATTTCCCGGTGTTGAATATTTCATGGCTGTTGTATACATCTCGATCGCTTCATTATATTTTGCCGCTTGAAAAAGACCGTCTGCCTGATTGCGCAGCTGATCCATTCTTCTGTCTTTTGCCGCGTTCAGTTCGGTTTCATTTCTGTTGGTCCAGGATCTGCCGCCGACTCTTTTTGCGGCTTCGTAAGATGCTACTGCGGCTTCATAGTTAAGTTCTTTCATGTGTTCAGTTGCGCTGGCTATATGTTCCCTGTAAGTTTCCTGCGCAAAAGCCGTGCCGAAAACAAGACAAATAAATAAGGTAACGGTAATAAATCGTTTAATCATGGTATAACTCCTTCCATAATGTCACTGCAGAAGCCGTTTTTTGGTCTACTGCTTTAATTTTCCTCATTCTGTTTAAAATTGTCAAGTAGCGCGCTTTAAAATATAAACGATTACACGCTCTTGAGGTTACAATCGGGATGAAAACAAGGCATAAGGGATAATTTGTGCAGGTTGATTTGATAGAGTTTGTCAATTTTTGCCTTGATTTCCAGGTTTTCGCATACACCTTCGCGGATGTATTTATCTAAAACAGTGTAGGTAAACCCTAAATTTTCCTCATCACTAAGCCCTGAAAGCCCGTCTTCAGGCAATTTTTCGATAAATTTGACTGGAAGAGCGAGTTCTTTGCCTAATAATTTCACTTCTGTCACCGTTAAATGGGCTAAAGGGCTGAAATCACCGGCAGAATCGCCGTATTTTGTCGAATAACCGACCCAATCTTCGCTTAAATTGCAGGTATTTGCAACACGCCCGTTCATAATCGCCGAAACAGCGTAGAGAGTAGTCATTCTGATCCTCGCAGGGGTGTTAACCTGCGCCTGTCTGTTCACCGAAAGACTGCTTTTTTTAATATCCGCGAGGAGCGAGTCGACGCTGTCTTTTATGTTAATTTCAACATGTTTAATTCCAAGATGATCAACCAAATCGCGCGAAAAGCTAATGTCGTGCTGCTGCCCCTGAGGCATAAGAACGCCGAAAACCCTGTCTTTTCCAAGCGCGTTTACGCATAACGCAGCTGCGATAGAGCTGTCCTTGCCGCCTGAGATGCCGATAACGGCGTTACAATCATGGCCGTTATTTTTAAAATAATCGCGTATCCATTGGATAACATCTTCCTTTGTTTTTGCCGCGTCGAACATAATATCTCCTTAATTGATTATAACCCTAAACGGAATTACAGGAAGCCCTTCGCTGTTATAAAGATTTCTATCGCGCGGATTGTCCGCCCATGCGTAAAGAATCTTCTGCGGATTTTTTACGGATGATATATCTATACTGATACAATCCTTTCCTTCGATTTTAACAGGAAGGTTTACAGAAACATTGTTTGCGAAAACTGTTACACAGGAAGATTTTTCTTTTGTAATAAGCCCTTCTCCGCAATTAGTAAAGTAGATATATATTTTTTGTTCGTCAGTTTTTATTTTATATTCTTTTACTAATGGTCCCGGAGATGTGTTATCTGTTCCATATACAATTTTTTGCGCGGCAAGAAATAAACGGTAGGCAACATCTTTTTTGTTTATCGGGTGTATGTCGTTCCATTCGCCGAATTCAAGAGCCGCCGCCATGCCGGTGTTTGGAAGAGACAGAGCAGAGGTTTGAGCTTCGCGTAACAGCGCCCATCGGGATTGTTCATTGTTATCTGATTCAGGATTGAAAATAGGCAGCTGGACAAAGAGGAAAGGCAAATCTTCGCGGTTGTTTTTTCTCCAGTCTTTGATCATCGATTTAAAAAGTTTTTCGTATTCATGCGGATTTGATTCGTTTGATTCCCCCTGATACCAGATAACTCCTTTAATAGGGAATTTTAAAACAGGAGCGATGATTGCGTTGTAATTACCCATTGGATAACGCTGAAAGAAATATTCTTCCGGGCGGGTTTGCGTTTTTGCTCCGATTTTATATTTCCATACGCCTGTCAGTTCGGCAGATTCGTTATCTGTAAAAACGCGGAAAGGTTTGTCGGCGGTTATCCCGCCGTCGCCGCAGTTGCATACAACTCTAATTACGATTCTGTTTTTACCCTGTTTAATTAACCCTTGCGGGACATATTTTCGCGGCGGATAACGGTAACCAGTGTTTCCGATTTCTGTGCCGTTAACATAAACTTTATCAGAGTCAATAATTGTGCCAAGCCATACCTTCGCGTTTTGCGCAGCGAAATCAGATGACACATCAAAGTCTTTGGCAAGCCAGATTACGCCGCAGAATTTATTTAACTCATCATTTTGCCCTGCCGCGGCGTAAAAATTATCGGGAAGGATCATTTCGCTCCATGAAGAAATATCTGTCTCCTGCTTTTCCCATTGCTCTGCAATGCCGATATCATTATGCGAAAGATTTTTTTCCCATTCGCCGATTGCCGCGCCTGATTTATTAATCATTTCACCGCGTTTTAATGAATCGGCATACTGTTTCCACTGCGCGATTTTTTCAGGCCAACTGCCAAGAGCGTCTTCGCTCATCCATGATTCAACCGGAGTTCCTCCCCACGGAGTAATTACAAGACCGGTTGGAACCTTGTGTTTTTCAAGCAAAAAACGCGCAAAAAACCACGGCGCCGCGGCAAATTCGTGAAGCGTTTGCGCGCCGGGGGTAAGCCAGCTTCCGCCTGTAATCTCTTCGCGCGCACCTGTAAAATCCCACTCCTGCGGCACTTTAAACTGGCGGATTAAAGGAAAGTTTGAAAGTTCCCATTCACTGCCAAAGTCATCTTTAAGCCTCGACATCTGCATTTCCATATTGCTCTGTCCCGCGCAAAGCCATACATCGCCGATATAGATGTCAGTAATTGTAATTGTTTTTTCAGAGGATGATACAACCATTTCAAACGGACCGCCTGCTTTGTGCGGATCGAGCGTTATAAGAAATTTATTCTCCTTTGGCTGTGATTCATACTTTTTTCCCAAAAAAGAAATTGTTATTTTTTTTTCTGACAATACGGGAAAAGGAAATTCTCTTTGTATTATCATGCCGTCGCTGACGAAAGGAGATAATTTAAAATCGTCCATTATATTCCTCTGTAATCCGCCCATAAAATGTCGGCGTAATTGTCTGTATCATTGCCGTTGCCGCAGGCGTAAACGCCGGCAAGAGAGCCTACAAAGCCGCCCGCATACTCAGTGCTTAAGATTCTGGCATCCTGAGCATCCGCGATTTTTTGCATTGTGCCGTCTGGTTTTATCAGGAAAAATGAAAGTTCCATGTCTTCGCAAATAACAGTCAAAGAAACATGAGCGTCAGTTTCCAGTAATTCCTGTATTGCGATTATTTCATCTAATTCGCCTGCGGCTTTTACAACGCGAAGCAGACCGCGCTTGCCGGATGAAATGCATCTTTCAAAACGATAATGAAACTTTTCGTTTTGTATAATTAGAATCCCTGCGGTTTCACATTCCAGTTTTGGTAAAAATTCCATGCTGACTGTAAAACCCCAGTCTTTATGCCTGATTCTTCTGCCAGCAAAAGAAGGGTGTCCCTTTTCGCGGATTGTATCTTTTTTGGTAAAAAGACGTAACGCGTCGGCTCTGGCGCAAAGGCTGAACGCTGCGTTTTTTTCATCTGCCGGCATTCTTAAAACCATCCAGTGAAAAGGCAGTTTGCCGTTGTATTTGGTTTTTAATTCATCGTTAAAATATTCGCAGGAATTTAATGGGTCAAACTGACTGCCGCCGTTTTCTTCGCCGGGATCAGGTGAGGGTAAGCCTTCTTCGATAAGCCCGGATTCGGTCGCGATAAAAGGCCAGTCATCTTCCCAGAATAGCGGGATAATAAAAGTTTCGCGGCCAAGAGGGCAGACGCCGTCAAACTGGCGGGATGCGAGAAGAACCATCCACCAGTTTCCGGCTGTGTCGTTAACCATGTCCGCGTGGCCCACATTGATGATCTTCGATCTTTTCCCCATGTGCCTGTGCGTTACGACAGGGTTGCTTCTTTTTCCTTCCCATGTGCCGTGAATTTCTTTGGCTCTTGCGATGCAGACGGCGTGATCAATTCCTGTGCCTCCCTCGGCGTGAAGAAGGTAGTACCAGCCGTTGATTTTATAGATGTGCGGACCTTCAGGCCAGATAACGTCTTTCATTGCGCCGCGCCAGATTCCAGTTTGCGCGCCTGTCAGCGGATTTTCGCCTTTGGCAAGTTTTTCCATGTCCATTTCCTGGATGAAAATTTCATAATTGCCGTTGTATTTTTCGCCTTCGGGAGCCGCGTGAGTGCCGCAGTACCATGTTCTTCCGTCGTCATCAAAGAAGATTGACGGGTCTATGCCGTCTGCGCCTTTGAGCCAGATTGGATCCGACCAGGGACCCTGCGGATTTTTTGCCGTAATAATAAAGTTGCCGCCGTTTTTTATTAAAGTACAGACAATGTAAAAAATGCCGTTGTTGTGGCGGATTGTAGGAGCGAACAAACCCTGCGAAATGCTGTGATCGTCATAGCATAATTGCCCGGGACGGTCGATGGCATTGCCGATTTGCTTCCAGTTTAAAAGATCATTGCTTTTATAAACCGGCAGACCCGGAAAATAGGCAAATGTCGAATTAACAAGATAGAATGAATCATCTACCCTGCAGATTGATGGATCGGGATAAAACCCGCTTAAAACAGGATTTCGATATTTAAATGTCATATTATGAATATATCATTTATTTCAATTTCGTAGTATAGTTATTTATCACAAACAAGGAGATTTTATGCCTGCTGCACCGCGTGATACCGCGTTAAAGGTGCCTTTTTCGAAAGGGGTAAATTTCACAAAATGGTTTGAATCGCGATCTTTTGCTGATATTGATTTTAAAAAATACACAGAAAAAGATTTTACAGACGTAAAAAGCCTTGGCGCGGATGTTGTGCGCCTGCCTGTCGCGTTTCACAATTTTTTAACGGCAGACAAGACGCTGGAAGGGCAGTTATTAAAGTATCTTGATACCATTGTGCAATGGGCGCATAAACATCAAATTTACCTTATCCTTGACAACCATTCATTCCATCCTGTCAACGCGACAGATGACAATATTGATAAAATTTTAATTCCTGTCTGGGAACAGCTGGCAAAACATTTTATAGGTTCAGGCGGATATTTGCTTTACGAAGTATTAAACGAGCCGCACATCATTGCCGACGAACGATGGAACGAGATTCAGGAAGCGGCGGTAAAGACGATCAGAAATATCGATAATGAACGTTTGATAATCATCGGCGGCACTAATTACAATTCTATCGAAAAACTTTTAAAAGTGCCTGTTTATCCTGACACAAAATTAATTTACACATTTCATTTTTATGATCCGCACATTTTTACGCATCAGGGCGCGACATGGAACAAGCCTTCTCTTGCGCCGTTATCGAATCTGCCGTTTCCTGTTGAAAATAATTTTTCTTTTCCGGTTCATGAAACATTTAAGGGGACATGGGTTGAAGAATCGCTGAAATATTACCATGTCGATTCAAAACTAGATAAATTACGCGCAACTCTGGATAAAGCAAGCGCCTTCGCGAAAGAGAACAATGTTCCCGTTTTCTGCGGCGAGTTCGGCGTGTTTATGATTCAAAGTCCGCCTGAAGATCGCGTTTTCTGGTACAGATTTTTCTGCGAAGAGCTCTCTAAGCGCGGCATTCCGTGGACATGCTGGGATTATTTCGGCGGATTCGGCATTTTTAAAACAATGCAAAGAGGGGAGTTCCCGCAGGATTTAAATATGGAAGTTGTTAACGCAATGGGCTTTAAAGTATGAGAAAAATATTACCGGCAATTCTTGCGGTATTGATTGTTTCGTGTAACAGTGTTAAAAAACCGGAGGAACAGGCGCCTGTAATACCGGCGTTAAAATCGGCTCCATTTTCCAGAGGAGTAAATTTTTCAGGCTGGTTTGAATCAAACGCGGCAGGCGCGATTCCTTTTACCAAATACACAGAGCAGGATTTTATTGACGTAAAAAGCCTTGGCGCGGATGTAATACGCCTTCCTGTAAAAATGCACAGCATGACAGGCGGCCCGCCTGACTATAAGCTTGATCCGCTTCTGCTGGAATTTCTTGATACAGCGGTTGATTGGGCTGAAAAACACGGAATATATCTGATAATCGACAATCATTCATTTGATCCGGTTCTTGCGACAAGCCCTGATATTAGCAGGATTTTAATTCCTGTCTGGAGACAGATAGCGCAGCGTTATAAAAACAGAAGCGATTTTATTATTTACGAAATATTAAACGAACCTCATGGAATTGCAGATTCGCTCTGGGGTGAGATTCAGGAACAGGCAGTGGCAGAAATCAGAAAGATAGACGCAAATCGCCTGATAATTGTTGGAGGAACAGATTATAATTCGATTAATAAACTTTCGGCAATTCCAAAGTATCAATATGAAAATATAATTTATACTTTCCATTTTTATGATCCGTATCTTTTTACCCATCAGGGAGCTACATGGGGCGGCGCGCCGCTTTTAACAAACCTTGCGAATCTTCCGTTCCCCGGCGAGTTAAAAAAAATGCCGGGGCTTCCATCGGACTTAAAAGGCACGTGGGTTGAAAGCTCGCTTCAGAACACCTATTTGTATGATGCTTCGTATAACGCGCTTTCAAGAACGCTGGATAAAGCTGTAATGTTTTCGCTGGAACGCGATGCGCCTGTTTTTTGCGGAGAGTTCGGTGTTCTAATGAAAAACAGTAAAAATGAAGACAGGGTGCGCTGGTACGAATATGTTACTAAGGCGCTTGATTCAAGAAATATCTCAAGGACAAGCTGGGATTATTACGGAAGTTTCGGCGTATTTAATTCAGATAACGGAAACTTTAATCACGATTTAAATGTTGATGTTGTGCGCGCGATGGGTTTTACGCCGCCTGTTCAGATTAAACGCGTTTTGCAGGCTGTGAAGGAAGGTTTTACAATATACGATGATTATCCCGGCAAAATGGTAAAAAGCGCAGGTTACTGGGGCGATGAATGTGTTTTTTCATTGTATGATACATACGCGGCGCAGGGAAAATATTCGATTCGCTGGGGAAACATGTCGCAGTATAATACATTTCATTTTGATTTTGACAGTTCTATCTGGGATTTTACCCATCTTGTAAATAACGGTTATTATCTTGAGTTCAAAGCGCGCGCGGAAAAAAATGTAAAATTTGACGTGCGTTTTTTAAACGAAGAAAGCGCAGTTTCCATTCCATGGCGCATACGCTTTACAGTGGATGAGAGCGTACTTGCGCCTGACGGCAGATGGCACACAATCCGTATCCCGTTAGCGGATATGAAAGTACACGGCGCGTGGGTAAACGCGTCTCAAACATGGTACGCGCCTGAAGTAAACAGTTACTCGTGGAAAAATACCGCGCGCCTTGAGTTTACAAGCGAATATTCTGATCTTAAAGGCATTGATATCCGGATAGACGATATTAAAATCAGCTCTGAGCGCTAAACACCCTCGGGGTGATTTATCCATTCAATCGCCTGCTGTCTTAGCTCCTGAGCCGTATTGCAATGAAGTTTTAATTTAATATGATCCTTGTGCGTATCAATTGTTTTGGTGCTTAAATTAAGCCTGGAAGCGATTTCGATTGTACCGTACCCTTTGCCGATAAGCGAAAAAACCTGCAGTTCGCGGTTTGACAGTGTCTGCAAAGACGTGGTCCAGTCTTTAATGCCGCGGCTGGAATCTTCTGTCATCGCCTGAAAAATTCTTTCCCTTTCGTTCTCGCTTAAATATACTTTCCCGTCCATAACAGTGTTTACAGCGTCCATTACAACATCGACAGGTTCAGTTTTTAAAATATATCCGCGTGCGCCTAAACGAAGAACGCGCTCTGAGTAAAAACGTTCGTCCTGGGTTGAAATAACAAGGATTATTATTTCCGGGTTAATGGATTTTAATTTTGTGATTAAATCCATGCCGTTTTCTTTTCCAAGGCGGATTTCCAGAATTACTAGTTTTGGTTTTTCTTTTTCCGCCATTTTTAAAGCGTCCGCGCAGTTTGAAACCGAGCCTATTACGCTTAATTTATTATTGCTTTGCAGTACGGAGGTAAGTCCTTTTATAAATAACGGGTAATTGTCTACAATCAGCACTTTTGTATTTGGTATTCTTGCCATGTTAAATTACTAACATTTTTCCCTTATATTAACTATAGTACAATTTCCCTATAGTGGTTTTATTATTATATATAAATACTAAATTAACGAACAGTATTATTATTAGGAGGAACAATGAAAAACCAAATATTAAAACTGATGATTTTTGCGTTTATACTGCCTGTGTCCGCGTTCGTTGCCTGCGATAATGACGAGGATCATCCTGACTACATATTGAATGTAGATTCGCTGAAGGACAAGTTCGCCGATTATTTTATGATTGGAAACATAATGAATCCAAGCGAAGTGACAAGCTCGAAACTTAAATACCACTATAACGTGCTGACGGCGGAAAACGACATGAAGCCTGATAAGATCAATCCAAGCCGCGGCAAGTACAGTTTTAATACAGCGGACAGCATGGTAAACTCCGCGCTGTCAGCGGGTTTTAGAGTTGTGGGGCATACTTTACTTTGGCACAACCAGATTCCCTCATGGCAGAGCGGGTTAAGCGTTGGCAGCGGCACTGCAAGACAGTACATGGAAACATACATAAATGATGTTGTGGATCATTTTAAGGGAAGAATCTATTCATGGGATGTGTTAAACGAAGCATTTCCCGACGGCGGTTTTACGTCGGACTGGAAAACATCAATGCGCACCGCTAATCCCTGGTTCAGAATAATCGGCTCTGATTTTGTTTATTACGGTTTCCTTGCCGCGCGGCGGGCTGATCCTGACGCAATACTTTATTACAACGATTACAATATGGATATGGCAAGCAAAGCCAGAATGGTTCGTGATATGGTACGTGATGTCAACGCAAGATATAGAAGTGAAACAGGTTCAACACGCCTTCTTATCGAAGGTATTGGAATGCAGGGGCATCATAATACGGGCGTCTCAGCCCAGAATATCAGGACAAGCATAAATATGTTCAGAGAGTTAGGTGTAAGAATATCAATCAGCGAGCTTGATGTACTGTCTCAAACATGGAGCGAGTACAGCGCAAATGCCTCTTTAACAAGCTCAGGCAAGGAAAAAGCGTCTGAATTATACAAAGAATATTTTAGAGTTTTTATGGAAAATAAAGATATAATTGAGCGCGTAACTTTTTGGGGCGTTAACGATGAAGACAGCTGGCGCTCAAGAGGGGAGCCATTAATATTCGCCAAAAATAAAGCAAAATCTTCTTTTAAAAAGATAATCGCTCTTGTTAATTAACTATTTTACCTTTCCGTAATATGTTGTTATGGACATGGGCGCGAGAGTTACCGTTGCAGAGTTACGTGAAACTCTTTGCCTGCCTACAGATTTAAGCTGCTCATTTTCTGATGTGCGCCATATTTCCAGCCGGTCAAATTCCGCCCCCTGTAAATCAAGGCTGATAGGAGTCGGCGTAATTGATTCATTTATTATAACAATGGCGATTTCACCAGGCTGTTCGCTTCTGTACGCGCTGAAATAAACGCCGGCAAGAGGGGTATACTCGCAGTTAATTCGTATCCATCCCGGGCGTATAAAACGCGAATATTGCCCCATCGCGTAAAGGCGAAGGGCAGGTTTGATCTCGTCGTCATCAATAAAAATTAACGCGCCCGGATAATCTGCAGACCTTGTGTTTGTCCACAGCCACCAGTAAAGGAACGCGTTTACCTGTGTAAGGGTTAAATCCCAGTGAATCATTCTTGCGTAAAAAAGAGCGTTGGAAATACCTGTTCCCTTCGGCAGATGAGTACCGGAGCCTGATACTTCAGTCTGCCAGAAACGCTTGCCTGTCGCGATGATTTCCGGGAATTCCCTCGCGCCGGCTCTTGATGAAGCATCGCTTGGAGCGTTGTACTGATGAAGTGCGATGTGCGTTATCAGTTTTTCAGATTCGGGATCGTCAATCGATGGTTTAATCATATCGTTAAAATTGATGTTAAAATTCTCGTACTCGGGCATCATTATATCGATTCCGCCTTCGCCGAATGTAATGCCTTTCATCGGGAACCTTTGTCCAAGCAGTTTAATAAAATCGCGTAAATCTGTTCCGTTCCAGTAACAGCATTCCCAGTCGGCTTTCCAGTTCGGCTCGTTTTGAACTGAGAGGATACTCAAAGGTGCGCCCATGTTTTTTTCAAAGTTGGAAACATAGTCCGCAAGAAGGTCCGCGTAATCGTTGTAATGCGCTCTTTTCAGCCTTCCCCATAATTCGGGGCGTGACCAGTTCATTGTATAGTTCATCCGGCTGCTGACGCCTGTTATATCTTCCTTCCACTGCGTTACGCGATTATTTGGAGGAGACCAGGGTGCGCTCATAATAACCAGCTTTTCAGGCCCCGAACTGCCAAGGTCTTTTATTTGATTTATAAGTTTTTTTGTGCTGTCAAGATCCCACGAGCTCCAGTCAAGGTTATACGTTTTAGTTCCGTTTGCGTTTGCTGTGTAGGAATATGTATAGTCGCTGTTTCTTGTTAAAAAGCCGTCAAAATGGTTATGCGCGTCTCCGGGAACGCTCTCGCGGAACGGGATACGGTTTCGTAAAATCGAAAATCCCATTCCTTCCGTTCTGGAGTAAAGCAGTTTAACAAGATCGGCGGCAACTTCAGGATACGCGGGAAGTCTTGTCCACGCGTTCGATCCGCCGAAGCCGTCGATTACCTGACATAAATCGTTGTAACTGATTTTTACTTTTCTATCCACAGAGCCGCCTAAAGGGCCTGAGCCGCATGAAAAAATAAATAATACCAGAAGCGGTAATAAGGCAATTTGTTTTAATTTCATTTAATACCCAATGTTTTATCAGGATCTACAACAGCCCAGAATGCCTGTTTGGGATTTAACTCTCCGTCCCAAAGGCACGGGTTTCCAAGTGATTTCCAGCTGCGCTCGTCGTCTAAACCCCACATCGATACGCGGGTTATATGATCGCTGTACTGTTTAAAAACATTAAAAAGCTCCGCGTATTTAATCGCCTGTGTTCTTTGATCTACGTCTAACACCGGTGTATCCCTTCCGGTGCCGAAATTGCCGCTTCCTACGCTCCTGATTGTAACATCAAGTTCGCTGATATCAATTCTGATTCCGATTGCTATAAATTTTTCTATTGATGCCCGTACGTTCGGCGCGCTGGTATTGGAACCGTAATGCGCCTGCATTCCAACTCCGTCTATTAAGTTTCGCGTATTGCCTTCCGCTTTGTATCTGTCATTGATGTCTTTAATCATGTTTGCCGTAGCTGTCGCTTTTCTTGAATTGTCCAGATTGTAATCGTTGTAGTAAAGGAAAATATCAGGGTCTGCCGCGCGCGCTGTTCTGAACGCAAGTTCAACATAGTTCATCGCAGGCGTGCTTGCCTTGTTCCATCCGCTGTCAGGGCGAAGCAGCGTTTTCCAGTCCTGATTATCGCCGGGATTAACGCGTTCCATGATCGCTTCGTTTACAACATCCCACGCGTAAACTCTGCCCTTGAAATGGGCAAGAACGGTATTGATATGGTGTATCATATTGTCTCTGACTTCCGCGGGAGTTCCCTCTGTCATCCATTTGTGGGTCTGTGAATGCCAGACAAGGGTATGCCCGAATACTTTCATATTCTGCGCAAGCATTTCATCTACCAGCTCGTCTGCCAGCCTGAAATTGTAATTACCGCCTTTTTCCCTTGGAGCAAGGTGGTCCGGTTTCATCTGGTTCTCGGCTGTTGCAACATTAAAATGCGTTGTCAGAATATCAAAATAATGACCTTCTAAATATCTGTGAGTAATGATATTTCCAATAAGGAAATGATCCTCGTATATCGTTTTTAACGCCGGTATTTTTGGCTGTGATTTTCCGTCTGACGATCCGCAGGCGGCAAAATTCAACGCAGATAAAATGACCAGTAAAAAGAAAACAGCTTTTAATTTCATTACAACACCTCTAAAAAGAATGATGGGTAATAATACTACGTAATCGTACATAAATCAATAATTACTATATTATAATCAGCAGAATGAACATTTCTGTCTGTCTGTAGAATAATTTGTGAATTGTGATATAATAATGAAATGATACTTATAAACGACAGCTGGAAATTTAATTTAGGCAAAGTAAAAAACGCTCAGAGTGCGGATTTTGACGACAGCGCATGGAAGCAGGTAAACCTCCCTCACGACTGGGTAATATCAGAGCCTTTTAACAGAGGAAAGACCGAGGGCTGGACTCATCAGAATATGCAGGGATTCTTTTCATGGGAGGGAGTTTGCTGGTACCGCAGGGAATTTACTCTTGCGAAAATTGACGCTAAGGCAGTTTATATTTATTTCGGCGGCGCGTACCGTAACAGCACAGTCTTTATAAACGGTAAAGAAGCTGGAGGGCGCGCTTACGGCTATTCCAGTTTTGAAGTTGATATAAGCGAGTTTGTTAACGAAGGAAAAAATATTATCGCAGTCTGCCTTGATAATGGCTGCGAACCCCCTGATCGCTGGTATTCGGGAGGAGGCCTTTTCAGGGATGTCTGGCTGAAAGTTCTTCCCGAAACGCACATTAAAACATGGGGTGTGCAGGTAAAAACAGAATTGTCAAAAAACAGCAAACAGGCGGATGTCAGCGTATTTGCAACAGTTATTAATAAAAAAAAGAAAACGGAAAAGAGCGATCAAAAAGTTAAAGGCATTGTTTGGGTAAAACTAATAGGACCGAACGGAAAATATGTCGCGGAAATTACGTCCCCATTTGAATGTTCAGGCGAGGAAGAAACCGTTGTGCCGCTTCAGGCGAAAATTCTTAACCCTGTTTTGTGGTCGGCGCAAAATCCTTCGCTTTACCGGGCATCCGTGAATCTGGAAATAAACGGAAAAACAGACGAGCCTTTCGAATTAAACATCGGAATTCGCTCAATAGAGATCGAATACAAAAAAGGAATGACAGTTAACGGCGAGAAAGTAAAACTGAAAGGCGTCTGCCTTCATCATGACGCGGGAATTACAGGCTCTGCGCATTACGATTCAGTTTGGCGGCGCAGACTGAATACGCTTAAAAGCATTGGTTGTAACGCGGTACGCACAAGCCATAATCCGCCTGCGCAGGAATTTTTGGATCTTTGCGACGAAATGGGATTTTACGTTATCGATGAATGTTTTGATAAATGGGTAAGCGGTTATTACGCGTCTCATTTTGAAGCTGACTCAAAAAGGGATCTAACAGATTTTATTCTGCGTGACAGGAACCATCCCTGTGTTTTTATGTGGAGTGTCGGAAACGAGGTTGAAAATCAGGGGACGGACGGCATGATTGCCATTCAAAAGAAATTAATTGATATTGTAAAAAGCCTTGATTCCCGTCCTGTTACCTGCGCGCTGGCTCCTCACGCGAACCCAAGAAGCCTTGTTAACTCTCCTCCTGAAGAACTTGTAAAACTTACAAAGAAACTCGCGAAAGATGTTGATGTTTTGGGGCTTAATTACCATGAACCTTTATATCCGCATTACACAAAAGGAATTGATAAACCGATTGTCGGCACTGAGTGTTATGAATACTATTCCAGCGTCGATACAAATTTTGAAGATGTTTGCGACAAAAACCCTTGGCAGTTTGTGCTGGAAAGCGACAATGTAATAGGGCAGTTTATCTGGGCAGGCATCGACTACCTCGGCGAAGCGTGCTGGCCCGCAAAAGGGTGGCCCGCTTCGATATTTGATATTTGCGGCTTTATGAAACCAAACGCGTATTTCAGAAAGAGTATCTGGTCGGATGAGCCGTTCATTTATATGGCTTTTTATGATCAAAATTTAAAAAGGGACTACGCACGCGGGCGGTGGTCGTTTCCGCAGATGTCGTCGCATCTTAATCACGAAAATTTCGACCGAAGAACCGTTACAGCCTGCGTATTTACAAATTGCGCTGAAGCGCAGTTATGGATAAACGGAAAAAAGAGGGGAACACGGCGAAGGGAAGATTTTAAAAACGGTGTTATCGAATGGACTATTGAATATACAACAGATGATATCGAGGTAAAAGGATTAACAGACGGCAGGGAAGTGTGTTCGTATTTGCTGCAAAAAGCCGCAGAGCCTAAAAAAATTAAATTAATTCCCGATAATATTGAAGTCACAGCGGGAGATATCGTTCATGTCGAGGTTAATATAACCGATAAAAACGGAATTTTATGCCAGAACGGCGAGCCGCTTGTAGAGTTTTCCGTAACGGGAGATGCGGAGTTTATGGGCGCATGTTCAGGCGATCTAAGCCAGAACATGGGTTTTACCCAGACTAAGGTAATGACATTTATGGGCAAAGCTCTGGCAATGCTTAAGATGGGAAGCGCAGGCGCCGATGTGCAGTTATGCGCAACTTCTGAAAAGTTAGATAAGGCGCAGTTAAAATTTAAGGTGAAATAATATTTATGAAAATGACAATGCGGTGGTTCGGTCCCGGTTTTGATCCGGTGACATTGGACAGGATTAAGCAGGTTCCGGGTATTAACGGAGTTATCACAACGCTTTACGGCAAGATGCCCGGCGATGACTGGCACGCGTGCGAATTAAAGGAGCTGATTAAAACAGTGCAGGATGCCGGGCTTTCTGTTGAAGGAATAGAAAGCGTAAATGTCCATGACGAAATTAAAACAGGCGGAAGGGAACGCGACAAATACATCGAAAAATATATTAATACGTTAAAAATAATCGGCGAAGAAAATATCCATCTTGTCTGTTACAATTTTATGGCTGTTTTTGACTGGACAAGAACAGACCTTGCGAAAGTAAGATCGGACGGCGCGACTGTAATGTCTTATGAACAGAACATTATCGACAATATAAACCCGGATAATATTTTCGAAATAATGAACTCAAAGGCGCAGGGACATCAGCTTCCCGGATGGGAGCCGCACAGAATGACCAGAATAAAAGAGCTGTTTTGCATATACAAGGATATTGATGAAGACGCGCTTTTTAAAAACCTTGTTTACTTTTTAAAAGCGATTATGCCTGTTTGCGCGCAATACGGCATAAATATGGCGATTCACCCTGATGATCCGGCGTGGTCTGTTTTCGGACTTGCGCGCATCATGAAAAATAAAGATGATATTTTAAAAATAATGCAGGCGGTAGATGATCCTCATAACGGCGTAACATTATGTTCTGGAAGCTTGGGTACAAATCAGAAGAATGATATTCCCGCCATTATCAGGTCTTTAAAAGGGCGGCTTCATTTTGCGCATATTAGAAATGTCAGGCATAATTGCCCCGGCAGTTTTGAAGAGTCGGCGCATCTTTCAAGCGACGGCTCCCTTGATATGTACGAAATTATGAAAGCGCTTTATGACATCGGTTTTGACGGACCGATCCGCCCGGATCACGGCAGAAACATCTGGAACGAAGAATCAATGCCTGGTTACGGGTTATATGACAGAGCCATAGGGTTAAGTTACCTTAGCGGTCTTTGGGAAGCCATTAACCGCGCTGCTAAATTATAATAAAACCATTAATAATTGTGATTTTTATATACTTTTTTCAGATTACTTGATATAATTTTGAAATGTCGCAAATTGGCAAATTTTGGATTATTTTGAACCCGACGGCGGGGAAGGGGAAAGCGGCAAAGCAGTTCCCGAGAATCGATCAATATTTCCGCACAAACTGTAAAAATTATTCAATCATGATGACCAAAGGCGTTGGAGACGCTTTGAATATGGCTCGTGATTTACCAATCGGCGAAAACGATGTTGTTGTCGCGGCGGGCGGGGACGGAACATGCAACGAAGTTATAAACGGCTTACTGCTGCGTAAACTGCAAACGCCGCCGATCTTCGGGATACTTCCAATCGGCAGGGGGAATGATTTTTCGGCAACGCCGGGAATTCCGCAGGATATTGATAAAGCGCTTCAGTTATTAATTGAAGCGAAGACAAGGACTTTAGACGCTGGTTTTGTAAAAGGCGGTTTTTTTGCTGACGGCAGATATTTTATTAACGGGATTGGAATTGGCTTTGACACCAAGGTTGGATTTGAAGCCGCTAAAATGAAACTTAAAAGCGGTATTACCTATGTAATCGGAGCGATTAAAATGGTTATCCGCTATGAACCATCTCCTGTGCTTCAGATTAAATTTGACGGCAATGAAGTAACGCTGCCGGCGGTGCTTGTTTCAGTCGTGAACGGCAGACGAATGGGCGGAAGTTTTTACATGGGGCCTGAAGCCGAACTTGACGACGGGCTTTTGGATATCTGTTATGTGGAACATCAAAAATCAAGGATAGATCTTTTAAAAATATTATCTCATTATACGAAGGGGACTCAGAAGCAGTGCAAAGGTGTGTCCTTCGGCCGCGGTTTAAAATTCAACCTGAAAGCGCTTGAAGGCACAATGGCGGCTCACTGTGACGGAGAGACAATTTGTTATGAAGGCAAAGAACTTGAAATTACCTGCATCCCGGGCGCGCTAAGGCTTATCGGAGCATAATATGGGATTCAGGAGATTTGTTGTCAGTCATGTAATGAAGGGGATTTTAACCGTTATCTGCAAAATTGACTGCCGCGAATTTGTTGAAGCTCTTAAAAACAATAAACCGCTTCTTGTTATTTTTAACCATATCAATTTTTTAGAAGTACCGATTCTTGTGACTCACAGCTATCCTTTGTATGTTTCAGGGCTTGTTAAATCTGAAACATGGGATAATCCGGTTTTTTCGTTTATATTTAATACGTTTAAAGCAGTGCCCATAGACAGGCGCGGCGCTTTTTCCGTAAGTTTTAAAAAAGTGCGCGAAAAAATTGAAAGCGGTTTTTATATGTGCATCGCTCCTGAAGGAACGCGAAGCAGGGACGGCGTTCTTGGAAAGGGAAAACCCGGTATAATTCAGCTCGCGCTTGAAGCGGATGTGCCGATTCTTCCGGTTGCGCATCACGGCGGAGAAAATGTTTGGCAGAATATACGAAAACTAAAACGCACCCCGTTTTCCTTCAGGGCTGGCAAGCCTTTTAAGATTAAATGTGATACAATGCCGGGTAAGGAAGAAAGGGAAGCAATAATGACCGAAGTTATGGCGCAGATTGCGCGCCTTCTGCCTGAACCGATGCGCGGCGGTTATGCCGGTATGGCGTATAACGACTGTAAATATCTGGATTTTATATGATACATATATTTGACGTGGACCACACAATAGTAAGAAAGACAAGCACGGAATATTTTCTGCAGATGGCGATGAAAGAAAAATTAATCCGCTTTTCGCAGATAAAACGCCTGCCTCTTGATTATGTGAAATACAAACTTGCGCTTCCCGATGTTGATTTTATCGAGAATACAGTTAAAAGTCTCTGCGGAATAAAGAAAGACGATTTGGACAGAATTTCCGAAGTCTGCTTTACAGAGAGGATAAAACCGAATATTTATACGGGAGCCGCAAAATTAATTAACGATGCCATGAAAAACGGAGAAAAGGTAATTTTTGCAACATCCTCATTTGATTTTATTATAAGCCCGCTTGAACGTTACTTTGGAATAAAAGAATCCCTTGCGTGCAGAATGGAATACAAAGACGGTATAACAACAGGAAACCTTGTGGGCTACAGTTTTTTCGGACCCAAGAAAAAAACAGCCGCCTGCGATTGGATGGAAAGGAACAATATAAGAAAAGAGGATACCAGTTTTTATTCAGATTCATATACCGATCTTCCGCTTTTGGAATACTGCGGAACTCCTGTAGCGGTAAATCCCGACGGCATTCTTACAAGACGCGCAAAAAAGAACAACTGGAAAATAATCCGTTTTAAAGAAGTTCTTGGAAAATCTACCAGTTAAAAATCATTTTTATTCCGTTTTTTAATTCAAGAAAATCCAATATGCCGATTGAAAAAGATACTTTTTTTCCTGTCTGAATGATTCTGGCGTTTTGAACGGCGGTTAAATTATTTCCATTTGCGTCATTTAATGTTAATGTTGAATTTACAGGCGCGCTGAAACTTACAGAGAACTCATAATCCTGCGAAAGGATTGAGATTAATTCAATCATGTCGCTGTCAAAGTTATTTAGTTTGTCGATGAGCAAAATATCCAGCCTGCCTGATTGCCCTTGCCTGCTTACTGAAACTTTTTCCAATGATGGATCAAGAATTTCTATAAGCGCTTTCTCGTTATCAAAATCTAAAACAGCTTTATAAACAGTATCTTTTTTTTCATCTTTGGAAGAAAAGGATACAAGTCTTATTCCGCCGATCCGCTCTGCAGTTCTTTCCCAGTCTGTTTTGCCGACAGGAATGGCTGGCATTGATTCATTGCCGTCCAATTTTCCCAGATTTTCGATTAAACGCGAAAGGCGGTATTCAAAAGTCACTCTTCCTGAACCGTCTCTGTTCATTTGAATGTCCATTGAAAAGCCAATGCATGAGTTAAAGGCAAATAACGCGGCAATTAATATAAAAAGAGATCTTAGTTTGTTTTTCATTAAAATTCCTCCGAGTGAATTTTTACATCTTGAATGCGTATGGGGTTTTCTTTTTCGATCATATCAAAAGCTTTATGAAGCACAGTTTCTCCGAATGAGCGCGAATTGGAAACAATCGCGCCGCCAATCTGGCAGAACGAAAGCGAATCCTGAAGGTCAACTTCCGCCGCGCTTAAATGAAAACGTTTTCGCATTTTGTCCATTATAGACTTGATAACACGGCGTTTTTCCTTGATGTTGCCGATATCGGGAATCTCGAAAATAATCTGTATCATTGAAACAATCATGTTTCGTGATATTATACTCTAAAGTGACATTTTTGCGAAGTACTATATTAATCATTCTCGTTTTAACGCCATTCTTTTGTTACGCACAGGCAACAGAGTTAAATATGGACGAATTAAGGCAGAGGATTCTCGGCGAGTCGCCCAACGAATTAATGCGTTATTCACTTGGAGATTCTACTGTTTCCCTTTTTTTAACAGGTTTCTGGAAGGGGGAATTGCAGGGGAATGCCGGTTTTTCGTTATCTCCTGTTGGAACGCAGTTCGCTTCCCCCGATTCACCGCTTTTATTCAAACAGGAAGTTGATTTAACCATGTCGCTTTGGATAAACAACAGGTGGTTTGTGGAAGCGAACTTCCTTGAAGATTCGGCGTTAAATACTTACCGTGCCGGTTACAGAGGCGGTGCGGGAGAGTTTTTCAAATACGCAGGCATTGGAAACGCAGGGCTTGATTTCCCAGTGTTCCCGTATCTCGATCTTGGCGGCGACTCTCCTTCTTCATTTGGTATTTACAGCCGTTTTGGGAATCAGGATTTAAATATTCACGCGCTGTTTCGGTACGACGCTGCCTCCCGCGAGGAAAGAGTTTTTTCAGGCGGAAGGGAAAGAACCTACAGCGATTTACATCCGCAAAATTCCATACGCGCCGTTTCATTCGTGCTTCCCGACACTGATATAGACAGCGATGTGACAGTTTACATAGAGGACGACAAGGGAACAATACTGGATCAAAATGGACGAAGGTGGCGGCAGGCGCTTCAAAGTGAATTCGCGTTTTCAGGAACGCAGGGACTTTTGGAGCTGAGTATAAGACCGTCCGCTATGGTGTCGGTTGTTTATACAAAGAACGGAGATCGCCCGTGGGATATATCACTTGGAAGCTACGACGGATCGGCTTACGGATACTTAACCGAAGTGCAGAACTGGTTTGATCCGTCTCCTTTGCGCGATAAAATAAAACTTGAAGAATACATACAATGCGGAAGCATTTCGTCATTGCCGGGAAGACCAGGCGAAGTTATTTTTGGAACAACCGCGGCGCTTGTAATTTATCAAAGCGGCGCATTCTCTCCGTTTGAAAGGCGCAGCCGTTACGACGCGCCGTCAAGTTCAACAGAAAGAGCCGCGCTTGTTGATATTTCTACGGGGACTGAAGTAAAGGGAATCGATTTTATTCTGCTTGACAGCGAAGCTATAACAGACGCTTTTACATTTTCAGCTGTTATCACACACAGGGGCGTGTATGAACTTGTGCGTTCAGAAAACACGGATAAAAGAAACCCCCGCTCGCTTTGGCCATTAGCCAGAGACTTTGACAATTATCAGGGAGAGGGGGATATTTATCTTCCCGGTAAAAATATTATACAGGGGAATGTGATCCTTCGTTTTACAAACCTAAGCGGCACCAGCGGCTTTTTTATCGGGACTGACGCGATACCGGGTTCCATTCAGGTTTACAGAAGCGGCATACAGGATTCTAATTTTAATTACAATTCGTCAACAGGAGAAGTGGTGCTGAAGGGCGCTGTGGGGCAGAATGAAATAATTCGCATAACATATTTAAAAAAAGACGCAGGCACCAGTCTTGGAAGTATCGCGGCAGGCCTTGGAGCTGTTTACCGCGGCAAGGGCGGGCTTAGCCCGTTCTCCGCGCAGGCTGCGTTTGGAATGCGCTGGAACTTAACCGAAGATTCGTTTACAGAGAATGATCTTTCAAACACCGGAACAATCGGAATGAGCGCAAAGGCGGCATGGGATTATGACAATTTTAAAGCGCAGATAACAAGCGGCTTTTCATTTGTTCAGACTGATACAACAGGGCTTTACAGAGCTGTCTCAATGGAAGGGAATGAAATTATACTGCACATGCCGCCTGAGTTGTCGTATATTTCAAATCCTCCTTCTTCGGATCTGATGCCTGATTTATTTTTATCAAACCGCGCGGATTTAATTTTTAGAAATTATAATAACAGTAATTTGCTTGGCAGCAATCTTATGAATATTGACTGGGCGGCGCCTGTAATTTCCGGGATTAACAGACCCTATCCTGTTAAAGATTCAAGCCTTGGCGATACTAATGCGCTTGTAATGGAGTTTAACCTGCAGAACGGCGAATGGACAGGTTTTCAGTCGCCGATGGACAGCAGTTACGGGGTTTTATCGCAGGCGCGGGAAATAGAAATACCGTTCAGGTTTTATGGCTTTAATAAAACACCTCCTTCCGGATTTAAATTAATTATTCAGATAGGATCGCTTTCCCCCAGAGATTTTGCTTATACGGAAAATATCGATTTTATCTGGGAAAAGATTTTATATTCCGATGATTGGGAAAGCAGTCAGCCTGCGGACGTTAATACATTTTACAGCAGGGACGGTTTTAACAGCTGGGGAATCACTCGTTTTATTTTAAACGATGAAGACAGGCAGAAATTAGCGGACGCAAGATCGTTAAGAGTGATTGCTGTCAGCGAAGATACAAGCACGGTAACAGGAAGAATATTATTCGCGCCTGTGATTATCCGCGGCTCTTCGTTCAGACCTGTTATATATAGCACAGAAATCAGCACCGTTAATAATTCTTCCCAAAGCGGCGCCAATGCAAACATTGTAACATCCGTAGAAATAAAAGAATTTGATAACGCTCTTTTAAACGCGCAGCCGGATATGATTAAAAGGCTTCATTCAGATGTAAACACACAAAGAGTTTTAAAAATTGAATGGAATAATATGGACACAGGAGTATCCGCGGGTGTTGACGGCAGAGTAGGGGAGCTGCCGCTTTCTGACTACAGGGAACTGTCTTTTTTTGTAAAAGGACCAGAGCAGGCAGTAAAAGGATCACTAAATTTTATCATAGCGCAGGGGCCGCAGAATATTTCCAGCCGTCAATTTGACGCTAAAATTCCGTTATCTGCATTTACGCAAGGGAAGTGGTCAAAAGTAAATATCCATTATCAGGGGGATAATAAAAAAGTTTTAGTAGACGGCGCGCAGATAGAAGGTTCGTATGTGAGGTATAACCCTTTAATTTCAACGCAAGACAGCACTGCTAACAGATTAAGTTATATTGCAATGCTTGTAATGCCTGACACTGACAATCCAGTTCTTGAAGACGGTTGTATTTTCATAGACGAAATAATTTTAGAAGATCCTGTTTTATATTACAGAATGAACGCGGGAGCGCGTCTTGAATATACAAAGAAGGGCGCGTTTATTTCCGCCGGGAATATCGACATATTGTCGGATTTTTCTGTAAGCACAGCTCTAGAATCGGAAGCAAGGTTTGAAGAAGAAACGGAAAATCCTGATTTTTCAGCGAGTATGGTCAGCCGCACAGGTATGGAAGTTTCTGTTTTCGGCGTAAAAGTTAAAGGTAATCTTGCATTTACGGCAGCGCAGGATACATTTTCATGGAACGCGGATCACAGTATTTCAAAATCAATCGGCGCTTTTTCCGTAAAAGAAGTATTTTTCGCGTCTATGCAGGAAAATTTCGCGCAGCATAATTTTAATATCGCGTATATGTCAAATTTTCACGCTAAATTTGACGCTGACGCTCTTTATGATTTTTCCAAATTAAAGCAGAAATGGCTTGTAGGTTTGGGGTATAAGCCGAAGAATGAATACATTCCCATGGCATCGATTAACAGTGAAGCTGTGTGGGTAAAAAACGAAGATTTCGCGAACAATGAAAATTACGCGCAATTATGGATTAGATCATGGGAGCCTTTAGTTCCGGATACTGGAAGCGGCGCGCAGTCAAGAAAAACAAGAACGCAATTTATGCTGACGCAGAGAACCAGCCCGGTAGGAGCAGTTGTAACCATGGAAGGCAATACCAATTTTACGGCTCTTAACAGCGTTACGCGATCAGAGAATAACGCTTTTTTGGACATACCCGTAGCGCTTATAAACGCAAATCTTAATTTCAGAGGGGGGCGCAGTTTTAAAAGACACCTTTATTATAAATCCGCGGACGCTCTTGATGACGGAAAAATGTTTTTTGAAAGTGTGTCGGATTCCATCCCGTTCTGGAAGGTAGCGCCGTTTTATTCACTTTTCGCGCCTGTTTTAAACGACGCGATGGATGAAAGTATTAATAATTCGCCGTCGCGCGAAAACGCTTTTTATTCGTTTTTCAGCGATTATTTTAATACAAGGATAATACTGCCGCGTAATTATAATATCTCATCCCTGTTTGTTCCTTCAAGAATAACGTTTATTATCGAAAGAGCTCTTGAGCAGAAAATGGATACAAGAACCGACAAATTAAATATTGGAACTGGTTTACAGTTTTCATCGATTAATATATTCGGCGCTATGGGAGCATATCCGGTTTTTAAATTTTATCAGACCGATGAATTTTCCCACGCTCTTGAAGCTGCTTTTACAGTTCCGCGCGATGAGCAGATAACATGGAGATTAAACTCCGTATTAAGCGCGGGTTTCAGGGGATTTTCAGGCGGTATATTGAATTTTGTAAATAATTTTAACATACGGAGCGACTCAAAACATGCAGGCTGGAATTACTGGACAGAAAGCCTTAACATGTTATGGGAAGCTCCTGTTAATAAAAGTCTTTTAAGTATTTTCTACGGATGGGTATCAGGTTCAATAGCAAAAAGCAGTTCATGGTCAGGGCTTTCCGGTATTTTAAACGCAAATTATGAAAAATTAAGAAGGGAAAGCATTGAACTTGTATTTGATAATTCACAGGATGAACTTAAATGGAGCATAATCGCTGGGCATGAGGATATTATCAGAATATTGGGAAGGCTTAATTTTACAACATTTATAAAACTCAGATGCAGCGAAGACAGGAAATATGATACTTTTATATTTGATGTAATGCTTGGAACAACATTAAGATTTAGTTTTTAATTATTTAAATTATCTGATGCTTCTGCGTCTGCTTCTTCCTTTTGCGCGGCTGCCGCGCGCATTGAGTTTGCTGCGTTTTGAATAATATTCCTGTTCGATGTATTAATTCCGCTGATGCCAAGTAAACCTTCGATAGCGTCAATGTCGTCAAATCCGTCTGATACAGCTCCCTGAAGTTCATTCGTGCCGTCTGCGTTTTCGCCTTCGGCGGTTAAAAGAACCCTTGCAATAGCAAAGCGAACATCGCACTTCCTTGGGTTTACAGCCGCGGCTGCCATGCCTGTGTGCGCAAGGCGGTATTCTTCAAGCGCTCTTGCGTAAAGTTCATGATGCTCAAGAACCTGCGCGTATTCAAAACGGACTTTCGCGTCCGAGTTGACGCTTAGCCATTCGGCGAATCTGTCTATCGCTTCTATTTTTTTAAGAGCTGCCTGGCAGCGCGCGAAAAGAAGCATTGTATCCTTGTTTTCCTGAAGCGCAATCGGGTATCTCTGAAGAACTTCTTCTGCCGCGCTGAATCTCTCTAGCGCGAATAAAACAAGAGCGTGGTTGTATCCGTCATCCGCGCTTTCAGGAACAAGAGCAAGCAGCCTGCTGTAATGCTTCTGGGCTGTCTCAATATCGCCTGTTTTTATTCTTGTATATGCCGCGGCTTTTAAGGCAAGAACATTATCGCCGTCTCTTTTTAAAATTGATTCAAAATGTTTAGCGGCTTCCTCGTATCTTTTTCTTTCAAACGCAAGCCGCCCAAGGTTGTATGTAGAAGCGACCATAGTTCTGTCTGAAAGCCTTGCGCGGTTTAACCATTTTTCAGCCTCGTCGTATTTGCCAAGATCGAAATATGCCATACCGATGGAATAATATTCCTGAGCGGAAACAGGGCCTGCCGCGCAATTTAAAAAAACGCCTGAGGAAAAGAGAATTAAAAAAACCAGATTTAAATAAAAAACCTTTTTTATCATTTTTACCTGTTATTTTACCAAACCAAGAACGGTTTTCTCTATTTCTCTGAACTGTGAACGGTAAAGGTTTGACATTCCCGTGCCGTAATCGGCAAGAAGCTGAATTATATTTCTTGAATTTTCCACGCTGTCGCTTCCGTTGATGCGGTCGCCGGCATCTCCAAGCCCCGGCATAATGTAAGCATCTTCGTTTAACACGCCGTCCATCCAGAGCGTGTAAACATCGCAATTATCAAGCACTCTTACAACGCGAAGAGCGCCTTTTAAAGCGGCGATAACATTGAAAAAAATAATCGAACGCGGTTTTATTCCAATGTCTTTAAGGTATTTTACAATGGTTACAAGACTGCCGCCTGTGGCGTTCATTGGGTCCGCGAAAATTAAATCTTTGCCGTCTAAATCGCTGGGATTAATAAATGATTTATCAAGATCAAGAATGTACTCCATGTCGTTTTCATGTTTGCTGTCATTGCGGTAAATTCTAAAAAGAGCAAACGGCGTTACATAACCCATCGATGAATATTCCTCTATCTCCTTGCTCATTATCATCGAGGGAAGAAGAGCGCCGCGGAGCATTACGCACATAACGGTATTTGAGATCATGCTGTCGATATTGTTAATTTTATGAACCGCGTAATTTTGCGCAGGACTTGTAACAGGCGTTTTAACTATTAAATAATTTTTTTGATTTCTGACGCTTGCCCATGCAAGTTTAAAAAGCATTTCGTAGGCGCGCTGGATGTAATAAATGAATTCATTTCTGTCCGTGTTTATATCTCTTAACTTCGCAATAAGGCGTGATGCTTCGGAATGATCTTCCTTTGGTGAAATAAATGAATAAACATGCACCCTGGAATTTTTCTGGCAAATATCCTGCATTAAAAGTCCCATTTCGTTGTAGAGCGAAATAAGGTTTTTCTGCGCGTCTTTGCTTCCTGTCTCGACATTCGGGAAAAGCTCCAGCGCTTTAAGGAAGAGGTTATCCATTGTTTTCAAATTTTGCTTGTCTTCAGCGGTTAAATAGCCGTCCAACTCGCCTGCGTTTAGAATTACTTTGTCCATGTTTATAGTATATTGATTATCCTTTAAAGTGGCAACTTGACAAACGTGTAAAAAAAAGGGATTTTGAATGAGTATGAAGTATTTACGCGGTTTTTTAAAAACGGCTCTTTTTGCCGTTGTTTTAATAATTCTTGCAGCCTGTCAGAAAGAGATAGGTTCTGTAGGAAGGGAAGACCTTTTTTCCCTGGAGATTGGTCCGATGGAGGATCAAATAGCCCTTTACAAACTGGACGGCAACAGGGGCATAAGGCGCACCGGTTTTACAATGCGCGACGGGCTTTTTTACATTGCGGACGGCAACTCGGGAAAAATCGTCCGTTACAATTCCTACGGCGACCTTTTATTCATGATTTACAACGAGGAAACAAATCCCTCTCCTATCACGTTAAAAACAAATATTTCACAGGACGAACAGGCAACCCGCTGGGCTTATTCGTATCCGCTTGAGGAACCCGGATGGATCGCCGTTGACTCAAGAAAGCATATTTTTGTTGAAGACAGGCTGCCGCGCCAGGAACACCGCAATGACCCGGAAACAAGGGCGCTGCTTGACGGTATAATTCTGCATTTTGATCAGGACGGGCGTTTTATTAACTATTTGGGAAGCGACGGCATCGGCGGCAAACCTTTCCCAAGAATAATCGGCATGACGGCGACAATCAGGGATGAACTTGCCATAGTCTGCCGCCTGCCTGACGGATGGGATATTTACTGGTTTAATTCTTCAGGGATGCTCTTATACCTTGTAAAAATTTCTGCAGGCGAAATTCCCGCTCTTGCTGACTGGCCGGAAGCGCATTCGTACATCGACAGCATTACACCTCTTCCTGATTCAAGAAGGCTTTTAATCAAGGTTGATTATTCACGCGACACTTATGATCAGTCTACAAATACAAGAACAGGCAGTGTGCCTGTCAGCTCGTGTATATGGACTTTAAATGTTGAAGACGGCTCTTATACAGGTTTCACAGAATTGCCGCTTTATGAGATTATTGAAGGCGGTCAGCCTACCAACATCGAAGTCTCTTATTCAATGCTGGGCGCTGCGCGTGACGGCAGAGTGCTTCTTTATTTTCCTGTGGAAACAGGTTATTCGCTTCTTTTTGTGAATGTTGGAACACGAGAACAGCGCCGGGGGTATATACAGTTTTCTATTGATGAACTTCAGTACAACGATTTCTTTCTGTCCAATGAAGGAATACTATCGGCTATGCTTGCCGACAATTACAATGTAAAGTTCGTCTGGTGGAGGACTGACAGGTTTATGGGCGAATCATTGTAGGGAGAATATTATCAATGAGCGATGATGATAATAAAGGAAGCGAAAGCCAAAGGCCGAATCAAAAATATAACCTGAGCAAAGACGATTCCAGTGTGCCTGCGCAGGGGCTTACCTTTTATTACAGCCGTGAACGAAGACTCGCAAATGCTCCAGAATCTGTCCGCAACATGTACAGAGAACAAAAAAAAAGCCGTTTCGCGCTTTTCAGTGTGCTTCTCGCCGACAGACCAAGAAGATTTCTTTTTTTTGTAATAATTTTATTATGCGCCGCGATACTGGTGCTTTCAACAACCGGTTATCTGGATACGTCTTATTCGCTTAACGGAAACAGGATTGAAATTGACGGAACGCATTTTGAAGGTTCAACGATTATTTTATTAAAGAAAAAAGCCAGAAATTCAAACGCGTATTCAGGCGCCATTGACATTGCCGTTTCAATTCCGATGCCTTTGCAGGCAGATGGCTCTCCGCCTTTGGAAGGGGACTATCCGGTTTTTTATCATCGTATCTTTTTCAGTATGGAAAAAGAGGAAGTGTACCGTTTTGCGATCCCCTTTGATTCTGCGGAACTTCTGATGGTTCTGCAATCAGAAAAAAATACTGTTCAATTAAAATTAATACCCAAATAATTAAAATATATTTTTGACGCATTGACTTAATAACTTTTTTATGTTATTTATTAAGTATGATACAACTGTATTTTTTATCAATTATTTGCAGCGGCATAGCCGGGTACATTCTTTTCGCCGGAAAAGACGGCGATATCGATATGCTGCCTATTGATAACCCTACTTTTCACCTTGTTCTTGGCATTATAAGCGCCGTTACCGGAGTTTTAAAACTTCTTTCCCCCCTGCCTTCCAGCATGGACGCAGCCCGCGGAGTAATCATACTCGGCGACCTTATACCCAGCGCCGCGGGAATAGTCGCGGGTCTGGTATTAATTTTCGGGCTTTACCGCAGGGATGTTTCCGCAAAGGACGGCGAACTCGACCGGATTGGAACGAACCTTTTAGCTTTCAGAAAACCAATAGGAATCGCGTTATTATGCGTCGCTGTGGTGCATTTTATATTCGGCGAGCTGCTTTTCCTTTAGAGTTCGCAATATCTAAAAAATTATTTTAAAAGTTAAACGCGTGTCAATTAAAGAAAGAGCGGCTCCTGTTTTATAATCATCAAGGTAAAAGCCTTTGTTATTTACACTGATATACGACACCCCTTTTGTATTTCCAATTCTCCTGTACGCATACTCAAGCATTAAATCCGCTTTGTCCAGTTTTAAAGTAATGTTACCCGCGGGTTCTATAAAATGCCCCCAGCCTGTATAATCGCGGAAAACCGTATTTTTAATGATATGATGATCCTCTGCTGCGCAGTATGTAAACGGCGTGTATTTAAATGAAAGCTCAAACTGTAAAAATGAACCTGTATACGCGCCGATTATTATACCGCCTCCCGCAAGGAGCCAGTCCTGTTTGTATGTGATAACTTCGCCTTTGAAAGGAATGTATTCCCAGTTCTCATGAGCGTAAGTTCTGTAGCCGTCTATGCCTGAGAATGAAAAATGCATCCACGAAAACACCAGCACAGGTTTAATGTAAAATATGCCGGTTAACGGAATGGAAGCGCCTGCATGAAGATCCAGCCATAAGAATTGTTTTGTTCTGTTTGTGTGTTTTGAATAATGGGTAAGATTGCTGTGCACCATTGATGTCCAGTCCCTGTTTTCCATGAAACCCGATTCCGCGGGAATTCCGGCTTTAAATAAAAGCGAAGCTGAAAAACCAGGTCTTGCCGTAATATCATGAAGTCCAAAATCAAACTGGGAGCCCAGATAAAAAACAGGTTTCATGTCCCAGACAAGTTCGCTTAAAAATTCCGCCGGTTCATACAAAGCATAGACAAGTTCAAATGACTGTCCGTAAACAAAGCCGGCTAAGGGACCGAATGAAAAAGAGTATTCCTGACTGTATACAGGTTTTACTGCCGAGAATAAAAACATGATGACTAAAATCGGCAAAACGGATATATTTTTCATTAATATGAAGATTATCGGGAAACGCCCGCTTGGTCAATTATCATTCATTCTTTCACTGTTAATCACGGTGTTTTGCCTGTTTGTATCAGGATGCAGCGGAAAAAAAGAGGATATTCCGGTTGTGCCGCCCATAACATCTCCGCTCACTAAAAACTATATAGGTTTTGGAGTTATTAAGGATTCTTTTACCCATTTAACGGCAGACCCGATAGATGACAGCCCTTCTCTGGGGTACCTCAGGCGCGGTTCGCTTGTAAAGATTATCAGGCGGCAGATTGTCAAAACGCAGGATGGTTTTGTCTCGTGGGTGCTGACAGACGGCGCGTCAAATGATACAGAACGCGCAAAGCTCTCAGGCACCCAACAGGGGTGGCTTAAAGAAGAAGTGATGGATATTTACGATAACGAAAGCCAGGCTAAAACAGCTTCGGAGTCACTGCCAAAATGAACACAACAGTTATTTTATTTGTTGTCCCTCCGGTTGCAGGCGCGATTATCGCGTATATCACAAATGTAATCGCCATCAGAATGCTTTTCAGGCCGCTTAAGGAAAAACGCATTTTTGGCATAAGGGTACCTTTTACGCCAGGGGTTCTTCCGCGGCAGAGAGCAAAATTGGCGCAAAGCATTGGCGCAATGGTAGAAAGAGAGCTGATAACGGCAGAAGTGATAAGAAACCGCCTTGAGAATATTAATATTAACGATTTTTCCTGCATTGTAATGGAGTTCCTGCGCCGCGATGACATTAAAAAAGAACTTGAATCAAAAGGGCGTATCTTGCTGCGCGATGTTTTTTTTAAATTAAATTTTCTGCAGAGGTTTGTAGTTTCGGCAGGCCAGTATAATCAGACGCTGGAACAAAAAATGCCTGAAATTATTGATGAGTTAATTGTCTCTGTGGAAAATCTTTTAAAAGAAGACAGGGTACAGAAAAAACTGATGACAGCGGTTGACGGGCATATCGAAAATATTTTAACTTCGATTAATATTAAAAAACTTGTGTCAGACAGGATTGATTCTCTGGATATGCTACGCGTAGAAAGGATAATCCTTGATGTAATGACAGATCAGTTTAAATGGATTTATTTTTTCGGCGGAGTGCTTGGCTTTTTAATAGGTTTATTTCAGGCTGTTCTTACATATCTGCTTCGCTGAAAGAGCCCAGCTGCCCGCAGGCGCCGCAGATTTTTTTTCCTTTATGAAGGCGCATGGTAACATTTAATTTATGGCTTTCCAGAGACTTTATAAAATTATCGGTTTCTTTTTTATCCGGCTCGCATAAATCCCTGCCTTCGAATTGCAAACCTTCTACAGGATTCCACGGAATAATGTTTATAACGGTATCCATGCCTTTTGCGAAATCCGCGATAAGAGATGCGTCTTTTTCGCTTAAATTAACGGCGCCTGAATCTTTCAGCGCAAGCGCAGGAATTTCCAGAGTAACTCTTCCTCCGCCGTTCTTTTGATAAAGTAAAAGAGCGTCTTTCACTTTATTTAAAGGATTATTTTTGGTAATTGGCATAAGTCTTTGGCGCAGAGGTTCATCGGCTGTTACAAGGGATAATGCCGCTCTTGGATAAGGCCCGTTTTTCGCAAGGTCAAAAAACCCTTCGCAAATTCCGCAGGTGGAAAATGTAATCCTTCTTTGCGATAAATTTAATCCTTTTTTATCACATAACACATCTATGGCTTTTCTTAAATTTACAAGGTTTAAAAGAGGTTCTCCCATGCCCATGATTACAATATTGTCTATAACATGCCCGTTTTTCTTACCGGGAGCCGCCGCGTTTTTTAAATGCAGGAACTGCTCGATTATCTCATTGCTCTCAAGGTTTCTTTTAAAACCGAGTGAACCTGTTTTGCAGAAGACGCACATTGCAGGACATCCCGCCTGAGTGGAAAGGCATGCTGTAAGTCTGTTTTTATTATCACTTAGAAGAACAGCTTCGATTACAGTATTGTCTTGAAGCAAAAGCGCGATTTTACTTGTATTGGCGGCTTCAAGGCGCTTTATAACCTTGCTTGAAAAAATATTAAACCTTTCGGACAGAACTTTCTGAAGAGCCTGAGGGATGTTTGTCATATCTTCAAAACGGTTTTTACCGCTTAATATCCATTTGTAAATCTGGCTGGCGCGGAATTTCGGCAGATGGTTTAAACATTCCTGTAATTGTAAAAGGCTAAGACCCGCCAAAGACTGTTTCATTATCTAATGCTGTCTAACATTTCCGTGATTTTAACGCACTTAATGCCAAGGCGCTGAAAATCTTCCAAAGCTTCAGCGGCGCTTCGTTTGTTGTTCATTTTCAAATAACAGTCTGCAAGTTCTATATATAAACGGTAGTTTTTATTATCCTGCTGGATTAAGCGTTTAAAAGATGTAATTGCGTCTTCGTATTTACCCTGTTCTTTAGCGATAAGAGCAAGCCCCATAACCGCGTAAGTGTCGAACTCTACGTTTAACGCTTTCTCGTAATAATTTTTAGCGTTATCATAATCTTTTAAGTTGCGGTACGCGTCTCCTGTGCGGGTAAGAATCATTTTATTGCGGGGATCGTGTTCAAGTATGCGCGTCCAGTATTCAAGCGATTTGTTTATCTGGTTCATGCCGCGGTAGCAGTCCGCAAGCCCGAAAAGGGCGTAAAAATTGTAACTCTCTCTTTTAAGAGCCGCTTCAAAGTAGGGGATACCTTCGCTGAATGTTTTTAATTTTCTGTGGCAGTTTCCAATCGATGTAAGCACGCGTATGTCGACATCACCGCCCGTTTTCATCATCTTTTCCCAATAAAAAAGCGCTTCTGAATATTCTTTAAAATCGTAATGCAGATGTCCAAGCCCGATTATTGCGTAAGGGTTTGATTCTTCCATCTCCATTACTTTCATGTATGTGCTTTTGGAATTTGTAAAATCGCGCACTTTTCTGTATGCATCCGCAATTCTTGTAAGGACTGTTATATTTTTATCGTCATGAACCAGATACTGTTCCCAAATTTCAATCGCTTTCTGATACTGGTTCATTGCCTTGTAGCAGTCGGCAAGCCCGAAAAGCGCATAATTGTTTCCGGGATGGTGGGAAAGGCATCTTTGGTAATATTTTACAGCATCGCGGATTGAACCCTGTTTGCGCGTAGCGTCTCCCATGCCCACAAGCGCGTAATTGTTATTTTCGTCTAACATCAGGATTTTTGTAAAGCAATCGATAGCGTCGCTGATTCTGTTTTCTTTTAATAAATGGTAGCCTGTTTTTGAAATTTCTGATATTTTAACCGATTCTTGATTGGGGTGCACCTCAAAAGGAGTTTCCTGCGGTACATCGTCTCTGATATCAGCCATTGATTATTTCCTGTTCCTGCTCCCCATTGATGACATCGTCTTCATGGAGCATGTCCTGTAAAGTAAAGGCAAGATTTTCAAGCAAAGGACCTGCCTTGTTTTTATCATGAGCCATCCAAAACATCCGAAGCGCTTCAAGAGGTCTGTCTTTTGATTTATAAAAATCTCCGACTCTTGAAAGCCCGTCAGAATACCCGGTTGTCATAAATATCCTTCTGGCTCCCTCTATATCTCCTTCGTTATACATTTGGTTTCCCTTGCGGTTCAGTGCAACTTTATCAGAGCCTTCAACAGGAGAAGGCGAAGACACTCTTATGAAAGCGTTTTTATCATCGAATTTTTCTAATATTTTTTTATCCATGCTCTTATATAAGGATTATTCCTTAATTATATTATCAGCCTTTTTTATGAAAAATACAAGAGAAATTATTTTCAGTTACTGATAAATAAAGAAATCTACAACAGATCTTCCGTATTCCCTGGAGTCTGTTTTTTGTAAACCGGATATTTGTGTTTTTAAGTAGTCAGGGCGCGGGCGGTGGATAAGGATACGGGTTTCAGGTAATACGAGGCAGGAGACCGCGATCTTGGCGACAAGTTCCCATTTATACTGGTATGGGAATGGAGGGTCTAAAAAAATGATGTTAAAAGGTGTTTTTGCCCTTTTTACATAGAGTTCTGCGGGCATAAAACGGCAGTTGATCCGGCACGGAGAAATGGAAACATTATCCAGTAATATTTTTCGTTTTAATTTATCCTGTTCAACAGCTTCAATGACAGAAGCTCCGCGGGAAGCGGCTTCAAGAGCAATAATTCCCGAACCTGTGAAAATATCTAAAAATGAAAGATTAGCTATATCTCCAAGACAGGCAAAAACAGACTCGCGCATCTTGTCCATGCTGGGTCTTATATCTTTAGCGCCTTGCGGAACAGAAACCTGTCTGCCTTTAAGACTGCCGCCTGTGATTCTCATGCGTGCTATGCGCTGCCGAGAAGCCCGTTTAATTCTGCATTGCTGACAACCGGCTCTGTTATTGTGCTTTCCGCCGGGACGTACGAATCATCGACTAACTTTTTGCGTTTTACGCTGTCTGTTCTTAATTTTGTAATTACAATTTGGGTTTCCGGAAATACCGCCGGCGCAAACGGGCTTGCATTACCGGAGACTTCATTTAAAAGCTGGCTGAACTGCCATTCGGCATCAAGAATGTTATCCGCTTCAACTTCACGATCAAGGAATTTCAAGTTTTCAAGAAATCTGCCTGTCAGCATATCAAGAATCGCGCTTATAAACTCAAGATCGCTCATTGTCTGGTTATAGAATAACCCTGAGTCCGTGTCCAAACGCATAAGATCGCGGATCATTCTGATTCGGACATTCAGGATAAAAATGGTATCTTCAAAATTTATACGCTTGTTCATAGTGCTATTTTAATTATCGGTTAATATATATATAAAACACAAGCATTTTAATGCCCGTTCCCGCGCCTATAGGAAGGTTGACAATATGTCGATATATTTTCTATAATGCTACATGGATAAAAAGAGGGGTAAATGGCCGCACCACTCCAGCTAACATTCGTAAATTTCGCCGCAAAATCATATATTATTGTCGAAGGCAAGAAAAACGCTGACAGATTTTTCATAGTTCGCACCGGGAAGGTAAGGCTTTCCAAAGAAGTGCAGGTTGTTGCCGAAGAATCGGGCGATACTCTTGGACCCGGAGACTTTTTCGGTGTTGTTTCCACAATGTCCGGGCACAGCCATATTGAGACAGCTCAGGCTCTTACAGATGTAACTCTTATTTCGGTCCATAAAGATCAGTTCAGCCAGCTCATTCAAAATAACGCGCCTGTAGCTATGAAAATTATCATGCAGTTTTCAAAGAGGATGCGATATCTGGACGAAGCTCTTACCCGTCTTACTTTGAATGACAATGCAATGGATGATTCAAGCCATATTTTCAACATAGGTGAATACTACACCAAACACAATCAAATTAATCAGGCTTTTTACGCGTATCAAAAATATATTAAATGCTGCCCAAACGGCTCAAATGTAAAAGACGCTGTGGAACGGCTTAAAAAAATCGCCCCTTACATAAAAGACCCTCAGCAGCCGCCCAAGCCCGGCGAAATGGTACGTTCCTATAAAAAAGATTCAATCGTATTTTGCGAAGGCGAACCGGGAGATGAACTTTTTATAATTCAAAAGGGCTCTGTAAAGATTATCAAAATAACCGAAAACAACGAAATCCTTTTGGCTGTTTTAAAATCCGGGGACATTTTCGGGGAAATGGCGCTTTTGGAATCAAAGCCCCGCGCCGCCGGAGCTGTAGCTTACGAAGACTGCCAGCTCATGGCTGTAAACAAGGAAAATTTCGGGCAGATGATTAAGACCCAGCCCCAGCTCATCGCGCGCCTTACAACGCTCCTGTCGGAAAGAATCTGGCTTGTTTACAGACAGATAGCCAACACTCAGCTGAATAACAATCTTGCAAAAATGTACGATATGCTTCAAATCCAGCTGGACAAGAAAAAAGTAGACGCTGAAACATTTACAAATTATTCCTTCGATTTTGGCCTTAAAGAACTTATAAACATGGTAGGTTTAAGCCAGGGCGACGGCACGATATTCGGTAAAAAACTGATGGAAAACAAGACATTCCAGATAATGAACGACAAAATTTTTGTTAAAGATATTAAAGAAATAGCCAAGCAAAACGCGTATTTCCGCAAGATGCAGCAGCTGGCAAAAACCCGTCTTGGCAATAAACCTTGATCTGTACGATAAACTAAAAATAGCCGATAATTAAAGCAATGAACCATAAATCTGTTATTTTCACGTTAATTCTCGTTCTTTTGGCTTTACCGCTCTTTGCGCAGGAAGCCGAAGATTCCGGGCTGCCAAGGCAGTTCAGAGAACTGACGCTTGGGATGAGCCTTGATGATTTAAAAACGGCTCTTTTAAATGATGATTATTTTATTTTCAGGGGAGACAGGGATGTTTCGTTTCTTCCTGCGAGGGAACAGAGTCTTGTTGAGACAACAGGTTCCATGTTTATCAAACGCGCTTTTTTCCAGCTTAGGGACGCACAGGTTTTTATTATGTCGTTTACCCTTAACACGGACATAATCGATCATTATTCTGTTTTTACCCAGTTAACAGACAAATACGGAAAACCCACTTATCTTGATCCTGCTATGGCGGTATGGGAAACCGATGAAACCAGAATAGCAATAGAACGCCCCTTAACAGTAAAATATATAGACAGAGTGGTTTTCAACGACATAGTAAATGAATCAGGTTTAATCGAATCGGGACAAGTAAGACTGCGCCAGGACTTCCTTAATGAATTCTAAGCGGTTAATTTTTATATTAATTATTTTCATAACATCCTGTAATTCACAGAAGCTGCCTGTAAGAGAGATTGAGATAAAGAGGGACACAGAGATAATTGCAGTTGTAAAGGCAGAAGTTGCAAAAACACAGGATGAACGAAATAAAGGACTTATGTTCAGGAAAGATCTTGCAGACGGAGAGGGGATGATTTTTGTTTTTGAGACAGATCAGATTTTATCTTTCTGGATGAAGAACACCGTTATTCCATTATCCATCGCTTTTATTGCCGGTGACGGCAGAATTGTTGAAATTAAAAACATGTATCCCAAAGATGAAAATTCCGTCAGTTCAGGCAGGTCGGGGCGTTATGCTTTAGAAGTTCCTCAGGGCTGGTTTAACCGAGCCGGAGTTAAAGAAGGCGACATTGTCAATGTCGAAACATTAATCGCAAATACAGTCCGTTAGGGCTTGCCTTATATTCATTGAATATAAGGCTTGTTTTTATTATAATTGAAAATAGGATTTGAGAGGTGATCTTGTGTTTAAAGGGTTAACAAATCGGGTGCAGCGGCTTCTTTCTACAAACGCGCAGGAAGAAGCAAAGAGATTCAACTCGGATCAGCTTTTACCGGAACATATTATTATTGCCATGCTTAAAGATGGCGGCGGGACTGCCTGCAAGGCTTTAATATTTTTAAGAATAGATATACCGGAGTTCAGGCATGTGCTTGAGGGTTCCATTCCCCGCATACCGGGACTTATAGTCCGCGGAGAGGTTCCTCCTTCGCGCCGGACTAAAAATATGCTTGATATCGCGACAGAAGAAGCACGCGCAATGGGAAGCGATTTTCTGGGAACAGAGCATCTTCTTTTTGCCGCGATGCGCGAGCAGGATTCAAGCGTACAGGTTTACCTGAATCAGAGAGCTGTAGACACAGACATGATGAGGGTGATAATTCAAACTACATTTAATCAGCCTGCGGCAAGAAATGAGGACTTTGTGCCCGTAGACAGGTATCAGCCGTACTACTTGCACAGGGAAAGATCTGCGGTTCACAGCAAATCTGCGGTGGAAGCGGAACGCCACGCAAAAATTAAACCCGCGTCATATCCTGTGCTTACGCCGACTCTGGATAATTTTTCGCGCGATCTTACAGCGATTGCCAAAAGCGGAAAAATGGATCCTGTTGTAGGCAGAAAGAACGAGATTAACCGCGCAGTCCGTATTTTAGCGCGGCGCACAAAAAATAACCCCATACTTGTCGGAGAACCAGGCGTAGGAAAGACAGCGATTGTAGAAGGGTTAGCCCAGCTCCTTGCAGGCGAATCTGTTCCCGACGCGCTTTCCGGGAAACGCGTACTTAGCCTTGATATGGGGCTTGTAGTAGCCGGAACCAAATACCGCGGCGAATTTGAAGACCGCATTAAAAAAATTCTGCGCGAGGTCAGCCAGGCGGGAAATATAATCCTTTTTATAGACGAGATACATTCAATCATCGGAGCAGGCGGGGCAGAAGGCACTCTTGACGCAAGCAATATGCTTAAACCGGGATTATCACGCGGCGAGATTCGCTGCATTGGAGCTACAACCCTTACCGAGTACAGAAAGCATTTTGAAAAAGACGCCGCTTTGGAAAGGCGTTTCCAGGCAGTGATTGTAAATGAACCTTCGTTCGATGAAACGCTGGAGATACTCGGCGGTATTCAGAAAAAATACGAAGAACATCACCAGATAAGATATTCTGAAACTGCCGTTAAACTTGCCGCAAAACTTGCACAGCGTTACATTACAGGCAGGTTTATGCCTGATAAAGCAATCGACATACTCGATGAAGCCGCGGCGATGCGCAAACTTGAAAACCGCGAACAGCCGCCTGAGATAACAGGGCTTGAAGAAGAAATTTCCAAATTATGCGAAGAGAAAAATAATTATGTAAGCATTCAGGACTACGAGAAAGCCGCGCAGGTACGCGACAGAGTGCGCGCGTTAAAGTCGCGTTTGGAAGATATACACATCGCGTGGGAACGCGCTTCCAGAAATGAATGGCCTGTCGTTACAGACGATGATGTGCGCTGTGTGGTAACCGAAGCGACAGGAATCCCTGTCATGCACCTGGAAGAACATGAATCAAGGCGCTTATTGCAGATCGAAGATGAACTGCACAAGAGCGTTATAGGGCAGGATGACGCGATAAAACGCATTGCGGCGGCTGTAAGGCGTTCCAGAGCCGGAGTTTCATCTCCGCGCAGGCCTATGGGCTCTTTTATTTTCCTTGGACCGACAGGAGTCGGGAAAACCCTCCTTGCAAGAAAACTGGCGCAATATTTATTCGCCGATGAAGAAGCGCTTGTGCGCATCGATATGTCAGATTTCATGGAAAAGCATAACGCGTCGCGCCTTGTAGGAGCGCCACCTGGGTATGTCGGCTATGAAGAAGGCGGCATGCTGACAGAAAAAATAAGGCGTAATCCTTACAGAGTTATATTATTCGACGAAATAGAAAAAGCGCATCACGATATATTCAACATCCTCCTGCAGGTTCTGGAAGAAGGAGAGCTTCGCGACTCGCTTGGGCATACGGTCAATTTCCGCAACACTGTTATAATTATGACAAGTAACGCCGGCGTAAGGAACATAACAAATGATTCGCGCCTTGGCTTTACTTCCGGCACAGGGTTGATGAGCTCGAACGAAATTGAATCGGCTGCGATGTCGGAAATGCGGCGTATATTTAATCCCGAATTCATAAACAGGGTAGACGAGATTGTAGTGTTTAACCCGCTTAACCGCAAACAGATTGACGCTATTTTTAACATTGAATTCAATGAGCTTTCAAACCGGCTTGCCGAGCAGGAATATAAACTTAAAATAACGCAGTCAGCAAAAAACATCCTGATAGAAAAAGGCTGGGATCCCAAATTCGGCGGAAGACCGTTAAGGCGCACTATCCAAAAAGAACTGGAATCCCCAATTTCCGAATTAATCCTTGAAACCTGCTGGGAAGCGGGAACAGTCTTTACCGCGGACGGGCGAAATGGAAAGATAAAGATCAAGGCAAAGAAGGGTGAAGAAGTTTCTGCCGCGAACCAGCAGCCGCACGAACAACTGGTTCTTAGCTAGTGCTGCCTTTCGTGATTTGAAATGACGGACTTTAAATAATTTAAATAACAGTTCCCGGATATAAAATCGTATTCTTTGGAATTACAATAATTCCGTCTACGATGTAGTAATGCCCGTAATTACCGTCTATGCGTTTAATGTCGTCTACGCCGATACGGCAGCCTTCGCCTACACATACGTTTTTATCGATAATGGCGCCTTTGATAATCGCGCCTCTGCCAATTCCAACATTTGGTATTCTAGCTTCCGCGTTTTGGTTTTTTTGCAGTTCTGTCTCGTAGTAGTCGGCGCCCATACACACAACGCCGTTAAGGCTTGAACCTGTCTCGATGAGTGTGCGGATACCGACGATTGAATTGGTAATGTTCGCGTTTGTGATGATACATCCTTCGGCGGCAATCGACTGATTCATATTGGAAAAATTCATTTTAGACGGTGGAAGGTTGCGCATGTGGGTGTAAATCGGTCTGTGTTCGTCGTAAAAGTCAAACGTCGGCTTTAAAGCAGTCAGCTGAAGGTTTGTGTCGTAGAAATTTTTAATCGTTCCGATGTCTTCCCAATAACCGTTGAATAAATAGGCGTTTACTTTAAGTTTGCTAATCGCCGCGGGGATTACTTCCTTTCCGAAATCGGTAAGTTCGTTGGCAAGGCAGTCTTCCATCGCTTTAGCGTTAAAGACATATATACCCATCGACGCCAGGAAGCAGTCGTCTTTGTTCTTTTCCTTGACAAGTTGCTGCGGCGCACGGAAATCGGAAATATCCTTGCTGGGACCCGGCTTTTCCAGGAACTCTGTAATCTGGTTAGTTTTATCGACTTTTAAGATACCCAAGTCGCTGGCATTATCCCTTGAAACACCGGTACAGGCGATGGTAATCGCGGCTTTTGAATCAATATGGGACTTTAAAAGCTCCTGAAGGTCCATTCTGTAGAGCTGATCACCAGAAAGAATGATATAATACGACGGATTCTGGGTTCTTAGATGCGGAAAGTTCTTTCTGACCGCGTCTGCGGTGCCTTCGTACCAGCCGGAATGCTCTAAAGTCTGCTCTGCGGCGAGAAGTTCAACAAATCCTTTGGAAAATGAGTCAAAAACGTAGGTTTGACCAATGTGCAGGTGCAAAGAAGCTGAATTAAATTGGGTTACAAGGTAAATTTGACGCAAATTCGCGTTAATACAGTTGGAAATTGGTATATCGACAAGACGATATTTGCCGCCGAACGGGACAGCAGGCTTTGAACGGAATTGTGTCAGTGGAAAAAGGCGGGTACCTTTACCGCCGCCTAAAATTACGGACAAAACTTCTGACATATATTTTCCTCCTTCGGCTATTTTTTCATTGTAAGCATTTTTATTAACTTTGTCAAATACTCATTGTAAAATAATGAAAAATTGTATTTATTGTTTTTCAATTATATATTAAAATATACTAATATGGACGTTAAAGTATTGTTAAAAGAGCTGCTTGAGAGCCCTGAGTTTGCTCCAAATATTGTAATAAACCGAATAATTCCCGCACAAGAAGGAATTTATATTGATTTTCCGGCAGGTTTGGATGGAAGAATTGTCAATATTTTGAAAAAAAGAGGAATTAACCGCCTTTACAGTCATCAAGCTGACGTTTGGAAGATTGTAAATGAAGGTAAAAATGTCGTTGTTGTAACTCCAACAGCTTCAGGAAAGACGCTTTGCTATAATTTACCATGTTTGAACGCTCTTTTAAACGACGAGAATGCCCGCTGCCTGTACCTTTTCCCGACAAAAGCGCTTTCTCAGGACCAACAAGCAGAGCTAAATGAGTTTTCAAGCTGTGAAAATGGGCTAAATTTAAAAATTGCCACTTATGACGGTGATACGCCGGAAAGTCTGAGAATTTCAGCGCGGGACAGCGGCAGAATCATCATTTCCAACCCGGATATGCTTCATGCCGGTGTTTTACCCAATCATCCTAAGTGGATTAAGTTTTTTTCCAACCTGAAATACATAGTTATAGACGAAGCTCACGCTTACAGGGGCGTAATGGGCAGTCATGTAGCAAATGTCATACGCCGTTTACGCAGAGTTGCAGCTTTTTATAACGCCAAACCTCAGTTTATCCTGTGTTCAGCTACAATTTTCAACCCGGCGCAGTTAGCCGGCGCTCTAATCGGGCAGGACGTAGAACTTGTCGATAATAACGGCGCCCCGAGAGGTGAGAAGCACATAGTTCTTTACAATCCGCCGATGGACGAAACTTATAAAAGCGCAAGCGGCAAGGATATAGAAAAACGCCTTTCCGTAGAAACCGAAAGCAGGCGCTGGATGCTCTCTCTTTTGAAAATTGGTATAAAAACAATACTTTTTGCGCATTCCCGCATCAGGACGGAGGTTGTCGCGTCCTATGTAAACGACGATATCAAAAACATTTTTACCGATAATTCGCGCATAAGGGTGGAAGCGTATCGCGGAGGGTTTTTGCCTAACGAACGGCGCGAGATTGAAAAAGGGCTTCGTGAAGGCAGTATTCACGGTGTTGTTTCAACTAACGCTCTTGAATTAGGTATAGACATAGGAGGGCTGGACGCCTCTGTTGTGGCAGGTTTCCCCGGCTCTTTTAACAGTTTCTGGCAGCAGTCAGGAAGAGCGGGAAGAAGAGGCGGCACATCGGTTTCAGTGTTCATCGCCAATATGTCGCCTGTGGATCAGTACATTGTTAATTATCCTGACTGGTTCTTCCGCAAAACCTGTGAGGAAGCGCATATCGATCCTGACAACGCCTATATTTTAACGGACCATGTTAAATGCGCGTGTTTTGAACTCCCGTTCACCGATGAAGAATTGTCAGACGGTATTTACAGAGAGAACGCGAAAGACGCGCTTGAATATCTGGAAGAAGCCGGGATCGTGCGGCATACTGCGCAAAAGTGGCATTGGGCTGACAGATCATATCCTGCAGAGGGTATAAGCCTTAGAAGCGCAGGCGCGGATAATATTGTGATTATTGATGTAACAAAAGGCAGAAACATTGTGATAGGTGAAATGGACAGACCAAGCGCAAAAGAGATGATCTTCCTTAACGCTGTTTACATTCACCGCGGAAAACAATACATGGTTGAGCTTTTAGACATCGAAAATAAAAAGTGCCATGTGCGCGAAGCCGATGTAAATTATTATACAGACGGAGTTACAAAAACAGATATACAGGTTTTAACCGAAGATGAAAAAGTTGTTTACGCTGGAGGCGAGGGCGCGCTTTGTGATGTACTTGTGCGCACTCAGGTAACAAAATTTAAAAAGATCAAATTCGGTGATGAACAGAATATCGGCTACGGCGATATAAGTCTCCCCGAAGAAGAAATCCAGACACGCTGTTTTACCATGCTTTTTCCGCCCGGCAGCAGCGGCGGCAAAGTGTTTTCGCAAATGGACGAATACAGCATTGGAGCGGCACTCTCAGGTACAGGCACGCTGATTCGCAATATAGCGCCGTTATTCCTTTTGTGCGACGGGCGCGATTTGGGGATTGCCGAGCGTGTGTGTGATCCTCACTTCTCAATGCCTGCGCTGTATATTTACGACAAGTATCCGGGCGGCACAGGATTAACAGAAAGCCTTGCGCAGAGGAGTGAACCGCTTTTAGCAGCAATCCTTGAAGCTATCGAATCCTGTCCGTGCAAAAGCGGCTGCCCATCCTGTGTCGGTATACGGGGGAATAAAGCTCCCGCGCTGGAGTTTTTAAGAGCGCAAAAACATTGACATAACACGATAATTCGATTAAAATTTGTGGTGATATAGCCTTTTTAGCGGAGATATTTATGAAACGGACAGCGTTTTTCCTTATTTTTTTTGTAATTGCCGTCTCCTTTGGCGTTATGTGCCAGGAAATGGATGCCGCTTATGAAGGATTTGAAGAACCGGCAGAACAGGGATGGACTGATTCAGCTTATACAGAACCTTACGATGACAGCGCATACGATATTTTATACAATGACCCGCTGATTGATCAAACTGCCGCAGCCCAGACGCAGTATCAGGAAGAACAACTGTTTCAGGATGAACCTGTACAGGCAGCAGCAGAAGAAAGCGATGATATTTTCCAGTATGGAGAAACGGTAAAAGAACAACCAGTACAGGTTGCGCCAGTGTTACAGCCTGCCCAGCCAATGCCGCCGCCTGCGCAAACAACGCAAACCGTTCAGCCGGTTCAACCTGCGCAAACGGTTCAAACAGTGCAGCCGGCACAAACACCTGTTCAAACTGCACCGCCTGCGCAAACACCGGCGCAGGCACCTGTTCAGTCTGCGGCGGCAAGAGCGCAATCGTCAATGGCGCCGGGTGTCGTTCCTTTAACATGGGAACTTGTCAGTTTAATTCAAAACACAAATATCAGCCTGAACGATTTAAATTATTATCTTTCAAGATCATTTACCATGGTGGTAAGCGAACAGTATGACAATCCCAAAATAGAGATACGAAACGGCGCCCTTGTTGTAAACGATCAACAGCAGGTGTCACAGCTTACGTTTACAAATACTCAGGCGGGTAAATTGCACGGTTTTCCGGTTTCAGGAAGCATTGATGTTTTCGAAGTTGTATTTAAATCAGGCGGCAAGGATATCGCCATGAGGTTCAGGAAAACCCAATCAAATATTTTTGAACTTTATTCCGCCGTTATCGACACAAGGCCGTACAATCTGCATTCGGACGAAGGGCTGCCCTTACTTTCGATTAACTCCAATATGGCAAGGGGTGATTCCGAAGTGCAGGCATTTCCGTCGGCGCAGGCTGCACAAAGATCCAGAAATGTTGAAGGCGCAGGCTCGCTTAATAAGAGCGGCGTAGTTGAATATATCAAATCGCAAAAAGCACCCTTAAGCGACAGCGAGATCGAGAGGATAGTTCAAACCTATTTTGACGAAGCCGCTTTTGAAAATATTAACCACGATATCGCGATAGCGCAAATGCTCCATGCCAGTAATTTTTTAAAAAATAACCAGCGCGTATCCGGTTTTAATTATTCTGGTTTAATTGAGCTGCCCAACTGGAACGGTAATTTTTCCAGCATGACAGAAGGAGTGCGCGCCCATATCCAGCACATTAAAGGATACGCAAGCACAACCCTTAACAGACAGCAGATCGCGGATCCCCGCTATTACCTCCTTGTAAATTTAAAATACCTCGGCACTGTAAAAACTTTTGATCAATTATATGAAAAATGGACCGCAAGCCCGGCAAACTACAAACAAAATATTGAACGAATCTTAAACGGTTTATATCAATACAGTCCAAGATAAGAATTTCGATGGGAAATTTGCGTGACAGATTAAGGCGTATCCACGAAACAAAAAAAATTGAAAATGAACAAGAAAAATCTATAAAAACCGGTGATCATTCTGATTTAATCAGCCTTGGCTGGAAATTCTGCGGCTTTAACGTCATGGAGAGGGAAGTGAAAATGGCTTCTTCATTTACGGATATAAAAAGCCTGCCTTTCGGGCTTTCTATTTTAGTCCGTGATTTAAGTTTTTGTAAACTTCCGCAAATAAAAGATTTTCTTTTTTTTGATCTGGAAACAACGGGGCTTTCTACAGGAGCCGGAACAGTCGCGTTCCTTGCCGCTTTTGGAAAGATCGAAAACAGCGAGCTTGTTATAACGCAGTATCTTCTTCTTGATTATCCCGGTGTTAATGATTTTTTGGAAAATGTTCTTGCAAGGTTAAAAACAGAGGATGCGGTTATTGTAAGTTATAACGGCAAAAGTTATGATTCCCAAATTATTAAAACCATGTGTTTAATGAACCGCATAAAACCGCCTCTTTTCCGGCATGTCGATTTGCTTCATCCGGCACGCAGGTTATGGAAAACAATTATTCAGGATTGTTCTCAGGGCTCGGTAGAGTCAAAGATTCTGGGCATTTCAAGAGAAAACGATATCCCCGGCGCACTTGCTCCTGAAATCTGGTTTGACTTTTTAAAAACCGCGAACACAGACAGGCTGATGGGAATTTGCAATCATAATCTGTCAGATATTTACGGGCTTTCTGTAATACTTTCTGTCATGATATTAATCGCGTCAGATCTGTTTAACACGGAAAAAATTTGTTACGATACAGAGCGTCTTTCGCGTTCTGTTTACGCGTACGCATACAGGCAGATGATAACAGGCAGTTACGATACACCCCTATTTCTAATAAATAAAGCTATAAACGCAGCAGAACCCGGTACAGTCTTGTATAATAAATTAATACGGCGAAAGATTCATCTTGAAAAGAAAATTAATAAATTGTAATGTAATTTATGTACGATTACAGGGAAACATGGAAGAAATTAATCGCGGATGCGGTTAATAAACTTTTAAGCGATGCCGCAGCTGATGAGCGGATAGACGCAGACAAAGTGATCGCGGAAAATCCGCCTAACCCGGAAATGGGTGACATCGGGTTTCCAATGTTCGGTTTTTCAAAGATACTTAAAAAAGGGCCTCCCCAAATTGCGCAGTTGGTTGCGCAATTAATAAAAGACGCACCCGGCAGCGCAGAAGCGCAAGGCCCCTATGTAAATGTAAGGCTTAACCGCTCTTTAACAGCTGCCGCAGTGCTTTCACAATTATTTAAAGATAAAACAGATGATAGTTTCCCATTTGCGCGTCCCGGCACAAAGGACGGATGCAAAGTAATGGTTGAGTTTTCAAGTCCCAACACAAACAAGCCCCTTCATCTTGGTCATCTGAGAAACGACGTGCTTGGCGAAAGTGTATCAAGAATACTTAAAGCAAGCGCAGCGGATGTCCGCAAGGTTTGTATAATAAACGACCGCGGAATTCATATCTGTAAATCGATGCTTGCGTATAAAGAACAAGGGCAGGGAAAAACACCTGAATCTGAGTCAATCAAAAGCGACCGCTTTGTGGGTGATTATTATGTGATGTTCAGTAAAGATGTTAAAAAAGAAGCGGAACAGCTGATTGCAGACGGAATGGAAAAAGAAGCCGCTGAGACAAAAACACCGTCAATGCAAAGGGCGCAGGACCTTTTACGCCAATGGGAAGCCGCAGATATCGAAACTATAGAGCTTTGGAAAAAAATGAACAATTGGTCGATTGACGGTATGAAAAAAACATACGAGCGCACCGGCGTCTCGTTTGATAAATATTACTACGAAAGCGAAACATACATGCTTGGAAAAGATGAAGTTTTAAAAGGTTTAGAGAAAGGCATTTTTTACAAACAGGAAGACGGCGCTGTGGCAGTTGATTTAAGCGCTGAAAAACTGGATAAAAAGATTTTACTTAGAAGCGACGGCACTTCGATATATATTACGCAGGATTTCGGCACGGCAATTAACCGCCACAAAGACTGGCCTTTTGATCAGATGATCTACGTTGTCGGCTCCGAGCAGCAGTATCATTTTAAAGTGCTGTTTATTTTGCTGGAAAAACTGGGCTATTCATGGGCGAAGAATCTTCATCACCTCTCATACGGAATGGTAAACCTGCCGGAAGGAAAAATGAAAAGCAGGGAAGGCACCGTAGTGGACGCAGACGATTTAATCGATTCGTTACACGATCTGGCGTTAGCGGAAATCAAAGAAAAGGGCAGGGAAGAAGAGGTAGGCGATCCAAACGAGGTTGCGGAAAAAATCGCCCTCGGCGCGCTTCATTATTTCCTTTTACAGACAAGCCCTGTTAAAGATATGTTATTCGATCCAAAGGAATCACTTTCTTTCACCGGAAATACAGGTCCGTACCTTCAATACATGGGCGCGCGCATTTCATCGATGATTAGAAAAAGCAAAGAAAAGGATTGTGAAACCGCGGATTTTACTTTACTTACAGAAGATTCTGAATGGGAACTTATAAAAATTTTAGCCGGTTATCCGGTTACGATAAGCGAAGCAGCTCTAAATCTTGATCCCTCGCGAATTGCAGGTTACCTTTACGAGTTATCAAAAGCATTCAGCCGTTTCTATCACGAGTGCCCAATCATAACCTGCGAAAACGCTTCTCTTTCAAAAGCAAGGCTGGAACTCTCCCGCGCCGTAATGTTCGTGTTAAAAGACGCGTTTAACTTAACGTGCATACCTTTTTTGGAAGTTATGTAATTTAAAAATTTTAAATTCTACGGGTTCAAAAACGCCAATGACACTGAGCCCTGGTTAAAATATAATGTGCTGTCCGGCGTTTTTAAAATGCATCTGCCTACAGGATCAATCCCGTTGAATACTCCGCGCGCAAGAATCTTTCCCGGTGTTTTTGAAACGCTGTCATCATCAGAAGGTGTTGGTTCAAAAACCGCCGCTTTAGCTCCTATGCAGTCGGCAAGAGAGTTCCATTCCGCGGCAAGAGCGCGGTTTCCCTGAGAATAAGCCGCGTTTGATGTATGAGTTTTTTTTACGGATTCAATTTCATTTAAAATTTTATTTAAAACGCTTTTACGGGAAATATGGCTGCCTTTAATTTCTGCGCAGCTTACGGCTTTACCCGAAGGAACATGATTATTTACATTCACGCCGATTCCGCAGGTAAGCCATGTAATTAAATCACCTTCCCCCGCGATTTCCGTTGTAATGCCGGAAATTTTTCGCCTGTCAATGTAAATGTCGTTGGGCCAGCGAAGGTACGCCTTCTTTCCGCAAATGGAAGAAATGCTGCGCACAACCGCAATCTGCATAATTAATGAAAGCAGTGAATAATCCGCTATAGACAGACGCGGCTTTTCAAGAATTGTAAAGAAAAGTCCGCCCTGGCGTGAAACCCATGTTCTTCCGTTCCTGCCTCTGCCTGCGCTTTGTTTTTCCGCGGTAAAAACACATCCGCTGTCCGCTCCGAAAAACGCTCTTTCTCTTGCCATGTCCATGGTGCTTCCCGTGTTTTTATAATGGTAAAACATTTTTTCTTTTTCGCCGAATTCCCACGGATAAAGAAAATCTTTTTCCTTTTTGGGATCGAGGAGATAACCAGCGTCGCCTGTTTCGATTGAATATCCCGCTTCTAAAAGCGACTGAACTGCTTTCCACACAGCGACACGAGAAATCCCCATCTCCTTTGCAAGCGTCTGCCCGCTGACAGGCTTTCCCTGTTTTTCTCTTAAAGAAATTAACACCTTCGCTTTACTTGTTAACATTTTTCCCCCTTGCTTCTAAAGCTTTCGCTTTAACAGCGGCTTTTTCAAAACTAATCGAAATTAAAACAAATAAAAGTATTTGCAGTTTCGCTAATCCCGGTTTTCCTCCTCTTGCTTTCCACGCAAGATTGATGCTTGTCCATGTTTTAAAAATTTCTGGGATGAAACACAAAAAAAGCGATAACATATCAAAGCGAACAACCTCGCGTATTTCAAGAGAGCTTGTTGTGCGGAACAATAATGCGGATAATTGCACAATTAAAGCTAGGCGAAGAATGGTTTGCAGAAAATCAACTCTTGGTATCATCGATACAGTCAAAAGAATATTTAATGGCATACTGTTCCAATTATCATACAGATTTGAAAAAACAGAAAGGAAAAACATAAGAGCGGCATAAAGAACGGCAGGTTTAAAATCTGTAAGCTGTTCGCGCGCTGTTAAACCGCAAATAAAAGAAATGATAATAATAAAAGCGATTCCAACGCCAAGCCAAAGAGGAGGTATGTATATACAGGCAATCGAAAAGGGAAGGAAGCAGGCTAGTTTTAAAAAAGCGGGAACTTTATGTAAAGGGCCTTTTATTGTTTTATATTTAAAAATTGCTCTTCCTTCTACCATAAAAGCTCCTCCAGTTTATTTGAATTATTTTTAAAAGGATGATGAATCCCCCAGCTTTCAAGATCACAATCAAGTGAAAGAGCAGGTTCGCCGTCAAAAACTTTTTTCCCTTTAAAAAGGACGATAAAACGTTTGGCAAGTGCAAGGCATTTTTCAAGTTCATGCGTAAGAATGATAACAGTTTTTCCGTCTGCTGTTAATTTTTGAAAAAGTTTATTAACCTGAACCACGCCGGGATAATCCAGATTTGCGTAAGGCTCATCAAAAATAATAATTTGAGCGTCCATTGCAAGAACCCCGGCTGCAGCAAGCCGTCTTTTTTCACCGCCTGAAAGGGAGCGGGCAGGGAAGTCTGCTCTTTGTTCAAGACCGCTCTGCAATAGTGCGTCGTTTACACGCTCCGTTATCTCGCTTTTTTTAAGCTTCATATTCCGCGGTCCAAACGCGATATCCTCTCTGGGAGTTTCGCCAAGTATCTGAGCATCAGGCTCCTGAAACACAAGCCCAACTTTGCCTTGAACATTTACATTGCCGCAAGTCGGCTCTTCAAGCCCTGCGATAATCGACATTAAAAGGCTTTTCCCTGAGCCATTCGCTCCGGCTATAATCGTACATTCGCCTTTTTTGATTGAAAGGGAAATATCTTCAAGCGCGTAAAAAAAACCGTCACGAACCTGTTCGCTGTTTTTTAATTTTTCATCAAAAACCTGAAAACGTTTAGTTACATTCTGAAGATTAATCACAATTCAAATACCTCGCAGCTATTGGGCGCAGTTTCAGCGCAAGAGGAATACTAATGGCAAGTTTAATTAAATCTCCCGCGATGTAAGGGACAACCCCTGCAATCAACGCCGCGCCCAGAGACATAGAATTTAAAAACATCAAATAAACAGAGCCGCACAATAATATAGCCGTAAAGCCTGAAAGAGAAGCGATACATAAGCGTACTGTAAAAAGAAGGCGAACCTTTTTCTCCTCGATTTTTGGAAGACCGCAAATAAGACCGGAAATAAGAGCTGCCAAAAAGTATCCAATTATATAGCCGCCCAAAGGAGTATTAAACGCTCCCACCCCCGGAACAACAAAGACAGGCGCTCCAAGTATCCCGGCTCCGATAAAAATCAAAAGAGCGATACCGCCGTAAAAACTGCCAAGAACTGTACCTGCCAGCACAACAAAAAGATTTTTGAGAACTAAAGGCACCCCACCCGGCAGCGGAATGATAATAAAGCCCGAAACTGCAACCAAAGCTGCAAAAACAGCCGCAAAAACAAAACGATTTCTGATAATTCTTTGTGACGTATTCATGGTTAACCGTTATTATTACATGGTTAACAAATATTGTCAATACAAAAGGTGTCAGTTACTCACATCACTGATAGCGTATACCTAAAGCCTAAAGATTAATGAAAATGGGCGGGTATTAAAACAATATGCACAAGCGCCGCCTGCGCCTGTGCAAAATATTTTCATTTTTTTTCATTCTCGAGCAAGCGCCACGCATCTGCGCAGCCATATATATGTACAACTTTTTATGAAAGTTGAATCTATCTATATGGAGTTTCACATGAAT